>Ga0181535_10005083_pt1 | contig 14258 bp, 11 predicted proteins | sample PEATcosm2014_Bin_44_FD_119774 | JGI IMG/M metagenome (GOLD analysis project Ga0181535, IMG submission 119774) | Peatland microbial communities from MTU Mesocosm Facility, Houghton, MI, USA - PEATcosm2014_Bin17_30_metaG | ecosystem: Environmental > Terrestrial > Soil > Wetlands > Peat | place...
CAAGAATGGGTGCGATCTCGGCAACAAAGGTGGTGACTCTCCGCGCGTCTTCTTCAGATCGATCCTTCAAATAGAGAAAAAGCTGCGTGCTACACAGCTCATCAATCGGGTTCTTTACTTCCATATTTTTACCCGCTTAGTGGCGCTGAGCTACGCGTCCAGCACCTCCAGATTGACATGCATCTCTTTCATGCTCCAATCATACGACGAGTTCCGCCATTTTTTCGCCGGCTTGTTGGAACTTCCGCGACACAGTCGACATAATCGCATAAGGGCCCCCGTCGCAAGTGGCGCTCGTTGGTTCTGGACGTGGGGTCGGCCACACCGGGCTGGCGCAGACTGCCGCCTGTTGCAGTCTGCAATCCCGAAGGGACTTGTACTTTGAGATTATCCAGATCGGGATTACGAGAAACGCGGCACTGAACCGCGCGCCAGCCCCCCACAATTCGATTAAGCTAGGTGTGTTTTCTTTCTGACGGGCAGATTTGATGAAATGGATCCCACCACAAGAGCTTGACCGCATTATGCTCAAGAATTCCCCAAACTCTTTCTGTTCCTCCCAATCGAAGAGAAAGCAGTTCGCCAACGTCGTCTTGCTTAACGGCCTCAAGCCTTCGATAGGCATCGCTGCAAATTCTATCTACTGAAACTAGGTGATTATTATCCCGAGCTAATATAATGATTTGATTCCAGGTCATTGACTCGAAGTTGGCAAGTTTCTGGCGAATCTCGAGGAGTTGCGCTGTAGTTAAGTTATGCCACCCAAATGGGTCAACTAATTCTAATAGACTGAAACGCCAGGCTGGGCTTAGGTTAAGAAAGTCATCCCCAGAAGCCTTTTTGGGCACTTTCTCTGTCTGGAACTGCTTTAATGCCGGAACTCTTTTGTGAGGCTTAAGGACCACAATAATCACTAGAGGCTTGAATAGTATTCCATCATTGAAGCGTGGGAAATAACATTTTCCCCTCGCTCCCCTGGAGACAATCCTTCACGCGCTTCGAGCCACGGAGGCTCCCGGTGAGTCAAATCACTTAACCAATGCGATGTTTTGTCCCCATAAAATGCTAAAACACCATCGATCGTTTCGCGCTCGTCCCGCGTCAATAGGCTTGGATCACCGTCCCACGAAAGAACATTGTACTGGCCCTTATGCCTGTCATATAGTTCTCTAACGACAGGACCATTTGCCCAGGCCTGAACTTCCTCTTGGAAGAGAGGCTTGTCATCCCATACGAGTGACCAAGCTTGGCAATAATAGACAAGCTTCTGCAATTTCATTGCAGTCATTGGGCCAAGTTTTCTTAGGATGTATGCTGCCACGTCGTGGGCGCTTGCCATGTTCTCCGACCTCCACAAGGCACTTTAACGCCTTCCGTGATACCCTAGGGTATCACGGAAGGCGTTAAAGTGGCAAGAAAACATCCCAGCAATTTTATTGCCGTGTTCAATTAGACTAAATTCAGACTGTCCCACTACCTACGCTGCGGTAGTGTCCTCATTTGCAAAGAAGCTCCAGGGGGCGGGCTAGAAAATCCCAGCCGGTAGCACAGGTATGCATACTTTGGGTTCCCGTAAGGCATTTCATTTTGCGTTCGCGACAAGAAACATCGTCACTCCATTCGAAAAGATCGGTGTTTCAGAAATTAGCGGGGCGGCGGTTGGGGAAATGGCTGGCAATCCTTTGGTGGGAGCAGATGCTCTGGCTTTTAGGGCGAAAACATGGAATCATGTCGATTAGGAGATCGCTATGGCGGTCGTGGAGAAAATTGACTGGTCGGACTGTCCACTCGTCGAGGTGAAGCCGGGAGTGCAAAGCGGCGCCCCCGTGCTGCGCGGCACGCGGATGCCGGTGAACGCCATTGTTGACAACTTCGATTATGGGGTCAGCGCCGCTGAAATCGCAGAACAGTTTGAAATCCCGCCCGAAAGAGTCCAGGCAATTCTAACTTACGCCCAGAGCCACCGCTTTGCGCATCCTCTTTGACAAAAATGTGCCGGTTGGTGTGCGCGGGTTTCTGCCCAACCATGAGGTCCGTACTTTTGTCGAAACGCAATGGCCGGACCAACTGAAAAACGGCGAACTTTTAGCGATGGCGGAAGAAGCCGGGTTCGACGTGATGGTTACCTCCGATCAGAACATTCGTTACCAACAGAACCTTTCTGGCCGAAGACTCGCTTTGGTTGTCCTCGGATCCAATATCTGGCCGATTGTACGCCAGTACGGCGCAGCGATTGCGGCCAGAGTCGATGGAGCATCGCCGGGAGGGTATGACTTCATCGAAATGCCGCTTCCGCCAAAACCGCGAAGGAGTACCGGTTGAGGTCGCCAGTGTTGTTGGTAATGAGGTGCCGGAGTTTCGGCGCATTTTTAGACGTGGTGCCTTCGATCTGGCGCGAAGATTGAACCGGGACTTGCGGAACACTCCGAGAATGTCCGAAGTCTTTTGTTCCATCCTTACCCCCGCCAATTATCCTGGTGCTGACAGATGAATGCTTGGCGGAATCGTTTCAGGGTTGCACCAGCGCTTCCAGATTCGCCATCGCGGCCCGGGTCCAGGAGCCGAGATGGAAAACGTAAACGCGTTCGTCGGCCCGAAGAGCGGGCCAGGGCTCATCCATTGAGACTCCCGCGCTCGATTCGCAAAGCGGTTCGCGAAGGGGATAGGTCCACCCAGGGATATTCGACGGGCGGGGATCGATGCCCATGCGAAAAAACATGGGTACCGCTTCGTCCACGGGCAGATGGCCGATCCAATCGTCCGCCGCGCACCAGGAAGCGAGTGCGGTGATCGAAAGCGGCGTGCCTGCCGGCAGCCGGCTTCTGACTTCCTGGAGCAGATTGACGTAGAAGCGGCGCTGGGAGCGGGTCGCGTCAAAATCGATTTGCAGCATGGCGGTGCGCGGCTTTTGCGCGGAGTGCAGGATCAATTCCGCAACTTGCGCCGGAAGGCCTGGAGCGTCGATGGCCGCGCCGGCAGTGCCAGCCTCAATTCGCACCACGGCGATCATTCGCGTCTCCGGCGGGACGAGCAAGCGCTGAAAACGCGGCCGCGACCACACTTGTGGCGAGATGAAGATGGTCTGATCGAGATAGGCGACGGCATAGCGCTGGGGATCAAGCGTGCGGAGGTCTTCGGGATTCTCCCACGCCCAAACCGTCAATCGGGGAAAGCCCGTGAGTCCCGCCGTGCGCGCGCGTTCCCCGCGGCCGCCCATGCCCGTGGTGGCCACCATGACCGCAAGCACGGCTAGACCAATTTTGCTGGAAGGACGGAGCCTGGCAAGTGTTCGTAACACCGCAGCCACTGCCCCCAATTGCCTGCGAGTCCAGAATCTCACCCTGGTTATCGCTTGGGCCGATTATACCTCCGTCCTCGGCTTCGACGTCACCGAACCCCGACTGAATTTGCACCTCGCTTATCGACAGGCAAACCCTCTCTACCCGCATGGCAACGCGGCGAATGACGCGTTTGACGAACGCATTCACGAACGCATTCATTGACGGAAAACCCCGAAGCCGCTAGAATGGGTCGCTCGGGCTCTTGCGGGAAAGGACTGCCAGTTCTCCACCTGTTCTAAGCCCCACCAACACTAGAACGAAGGAACAATCTATGAACGCAAATGATCTCCGACCCGGAATGATCATCCGGCACAATAACGAGCTTTACTCCATTCACAAGGCTGAGCATCGCACTCCTGGCAATCTGCGGGCATTCGTGCAGGCGAAAATGCGCAACCTTCGCACCGGCGCTTTGGCTGACCACCGTTTCCGCTCGGAAGATACGGTGGAGCGCGCCATAATCGACGAAGTCGAGATGCAGTTCCTTTATGCCGACGGTGATTCCTACTACTTCATGAATACCGCGAACTACGAGCAGATTCGCCTTGGCAAGGAAGCAGTCGGAGACCGCGCCGCGTACATGATGCCCGAGGTGATGTTGAAAGTCGCGTTCTTCGAGGGCCGGCCCGTGGACGTGGAACTGCCTGCCACCGTGGACCTGAAAGTGGTCGAAACCGAACCCGGCATCAAAGGGGGGTCAGCAACCAACGTCACCAAACCCGCGAAACTTGAAACGGGCGTAGTCGTCCAGGTTCCGCCCTTCATTAACGCCGGGGAAACGATCCGCGTCGATACCTCCGAAGGCAAGTACATCGAGCGTGCGAATTAAGGGTGCTTCTACGCCATCGGCCCCCACGGCCGGAAGTCGAAACTGCACTCTCACCAAATCGCAGCGCCTAGCCGTGACACTAAACTCGGCGCCTTGAAACCTTCTCCTCGTTGTTTTCCTCAATATAGCCCGCCGAACTTCCAATAGGGTACACTTCTCAAGACCGGAAATTATGTCGAATTCCCCTCGGCAACCTCTGGTTATCGACTTTGGACGCGAGATCTGTGGCGATCTCGCCGTCGCGGAAGCGCGTGAGTGGCTGGTGACAAACGGCATGGGAGGGTTTGCCTGTGGCACGATCGCGGGCACGCTTACGCGCCGCTATCACGGGTTGTTGGTGGCTGCTCTCTCTCCCCGGTGGCAGCGCACGCTTCTGGTATCCAAAATCGATGAGGAGGTGGAATACGACGGCGAAAGCTACGCGCTCGGCGCTAATCGCTGGGCGGGTGGCGGCATTGATCCGGCAGGGCACGTGCATATCGAACGTTTTCGGTTGGAAGGCACGACGCCGGTGTGGACCTTCGCTTGCGTCGACGCGTCGCTCGAGAAGCGCATCTGGATGGAGCACGGCGAAAATACAACCTACGTGCGTTACACGCTGGTGCGCGCACGCCGCCCGATGAGACTGTCGGCCAAGGTCCTGGTGAATTACCGCGGTTATCACTCCTTGACGCATGCTTCGGACGGGTACATGGACGTGCAGCCCGCCGCCGAAGGCCTGCGTGTGCAAGCCGCCGCTGATGCGCCTCCCTTCTATATCCGCAGCGATCACGCCCAGTCTGAAGCGGCACATACGTGGTACCGCAATTACGAACTGGCGGTGGAACTGTCCCGCGGGCTCGACCACCAGGAAGACCACCTGCACGCCGGGACTTTTCACGTCGAGCTAAAAGCCGGCGACTCGATGACGCTCGTCGCCAGCACCGATCCGGCCGCAAACCTGAATGGAACCTCAGCACTTGAGGCGCAGTTTTCTCGCGACCGTGCACTTCTCGAAAGCTGCGCGCACGCCCATCCACAGATGGCGGACTGGCCCGCCTGGATCAAACAACTGATTCTGGCCGCGGACCAGTTCGTTATTGCTCGGGCTTTCGGCGACGGTTCCGAGGGAGCGTCGGTGGTGGCCGGATACCCCTGGTTCGGCGATTGGGGCCGCGACACGCTGGTGGCGCTGCCGGGATTGCTGCTGGCCACTGGCCGCGAGGAAATTGCCGCGCGCGTCTTGCGCAGTTACGCGCGGTTTGTGGATCGGGGAATGCTTCCCAACCGCTTTCCCGACGCCGGCGAGGCTCCGGAATATAACTCCGTGGACGCAGCGCTCTGGTTCTTTGAAGCGGCACGGCAATACTACGCCGCCACGCGCGACCTCTCGCTCGTGCGCGAAATCTTCCCCGCGATGGCGCAAATCATCGGTGAGTACTCCCGCGGAACGCGTTACAACATCCACGTGGATCCCTCCGACGGCTTGGTGTACGCCGGGGAGCCCGGTGTGCAACTGACTTGGATGGATTCCAAAATCGGCGACTGGGTGGTAACGCCACGATTGGGCAAACCCGTTGAGGTGAATGCGCTGTGGGTCAACGCGCTCGCGACTCAGGCAAAATTTGCCGAACTGCTGGGAACTTCGTCAGCCTCATATGCGAACCTCGCAGCGCATGCCCGCGAGGGATTCCAGCGCTTTTGGAACCCGGCCGCAAACTGCTGCTTCGATGTCATCGATGGGCCGGAGGGAAACGACGCCTCGATCCGTCCGAATCAAATTCTGGCCGTCGCGCTCGAGGAGAGCCCGCTGGCGGTGGAGCAGCGACGGGCAGTGGTTGATGTCTGCTCCCGCGAACTTCTGACATCTTTCGGCTTGCGCAGCCTTACACCGCGGTCACCGCAGTACGTGGGCGCCTATGGAGGTGACGCGCGGCGCCGCGATGCCGCTTATCACCAGGGGACCGCATGGGGTTGGCTACTCGGTCCGTTTGTTCACGCCTTCCTCCGCGTCACGCGTGATCGCGAACTGGCCATGACTTTCCTTGCGCCATTCGAAAATCACTTGAAGATTCAGGGCCTGGGGACCGCGAGCGAAATCTTTGACGGCAATCCACCCTTCGCCCCGCACGGATGCTTTGCCCAAGCGTGGACCGTGGCCGAGGTGCTCCGCGCGTGGATGACGATCAAGAGCAGAGATTTGGGGTTCGGGATTATGGATTAGAGGGGACACCGCGCGGGCGGCGGGGGTGGTTTTCAGGCGGCCGGGCTTAGCAGCCGGCAGCCGCATTCGGCGTTACGCATTCTCCTTGTGACTGCTCTGGTAGTGGGCGTGGAGCAGGTCGAGACCAAAATCGCCGTTGAAGTCGCGCCAGACGGAGTGGATATGGTTGGCGCCGTCCTGCGTGTCATCCATTTCGATCAAGAACGACGGCGCCTGGACGCGGTAGTAGTGCAGGTCGGCGCGCTCGGTACCGCCCGACCAGGCAAAGTGGACTTCGCGGCCGGCCTTATCGATCTGCTCGATGCGACGCTGGGCCAATTCGCTCGGGGCGTTGTGGGCGTATTCCTCCATCAGCGCCCGCAGCGCGTCGAACTGCCGCGGGTTCATCTTGGCCGCAGACACGCCGGAAGGTTGACCCGCCAGCGCTGCCTTGCGGCTGGCGGCGGTCAAGATTTCTTTGTACGCGTTGGGTTCCACGATGGCGGCTTTCTGCAGCGATTCGTCCAGGGCGTGAATCACCTCAAAACCCAGGTCATCTTCACCGGGCAGCGTGCGCAAGCCTTTGCGTGAGCCGATGCGCACCTCGGCGGGATTGGCGCCGAAGAAGCTGGGGCCGTCTATCACCTGGCCGTTCACCACGGTGTAGTTCTGGCTCAGGTGATGGCCCTCGACGCGATAACCCCAAGAGCCGCTGTTCGCCGGCGTGCCAAAGACCGAAAAGTAGTATTTTTCCGGATTGCGCGTTTCGCCGCTGTCGTTCTCGATGATCCTCAGCACATCCTCGAGGCTCATGATGGTGACGGCCTTGATATACCCGATCTGGCTCAGGCCCGCCGCGAGCAGCGCGCTTGCCAGGTGCTTTTGATACGGCGTCATCTCGCGCAACGCCAGACCCTGGCGCGGCTTGGGAATGTAGTGCCAGTCCATGCGCTCATCGCTCTCAAACGCAAACGACGCCTTGGCGCGCTGGCTGTCATCGAGCGCCGCCAGGAAGCGGTTGGCGCACTCGGCCATCAATGTGGAAGCGCGAATGACCGGCGGATGAGCGTCGGCGCTGTGCCCCACCCCGTGCCCGAACAGCCCCGCACCCACTAGCGCCGCGGAAGAAGATAAGAAGGATCTGCGTTTCATCGGATGCCCCCCTGAGAAGCGAGTGCCTTCATGAAATCGTAGAAACGCAGGAATGTCAACAGAGGTTGCCGCCAGAAGCGCTACCGCGGCCGCCAGAGGAGTCTGCGACGTCCCTTCCCTTACTGATTTCCCAATCCGTCGCTCTTATGATAGTTCGGATACGCCGGATGATGCGGAGGCGGCGGGGGTGGATTCTGCTTAAGCAGATCCATCACCACCTGGACCGCCTTCTCCAGTTGAGGGTCGTGACCCTCGCGCACCGCCTTGGGATCGTATTCCACTTCCACGTCGGGCGGGACGCCGTGGTTCTCGATCTCCCAGGTTCCGTTGGGGTTGTAGAAGGCCAAGTTGGGCGTACCGGTGAAGCCACCGTCCATCAGGTCTCCGGGGTTCGTGTAATGACCCACGAGCCCGCCCCAAGTCCGCTTGCCGACGAGGGGGCCGATGCCCGCCTTGCGGAACATCCACGGCATCGCATCCCCGCCCGACCCGGCCATTTCATTAATGATCATCACCTTCGGTCCAAAAATGGCCTCGATGGGAGTGGTGATGTCGGTGCCCTCGCGCATCGACCAGTAGCTCAGAAGAGGCCGGCGAAGATAATCGATCACGTAGTCGGCGATATCGCCGCCGCCGTTGAAGCGTTCATCGATGATGGCGGCTTCCTTGCCAACCTGGGCGAAATAGTAGCGGTTGAAGTTGGTGTAACCGGCTCCGGCGGTGTTCGGAAGATAGACGTATGCCACTTTGCCGCCCGTCATTTCGTCCACCCGGCGGCGGTTGTCTTCGATCCAGGCGTAGTTGCGCAATCCGCCTTCATCGTCGACGGGAACCACGGTGACCTCGCGCGAACTGGTGCCGTCGGGGTTCGGGCCCACCTTCAGTACCACCTGCTTGCCTGCCGTCTCTTCGAAAAAGCTATAGACCTCGCGCGTCGAGGGCACGTCGCGCCCGTTGACGGCGAGCAGGTATTCACCAGCCTTTACGTTCACACCCGGCTGCGTGAGCGGAGCCCGCAGCCTGGGGTTCCAATTCTCGCCGTTGTACACGCGCGCGAAGCGGTAGCGCCCGTTTTCGATCGTATAGTCAGCCCCCAGCAGGCCGGTCCGAATCTGGGGTGGCCGGGGCCTATCGCCGCCGCCCACAAACATGTGGCCGATAGTAATCTCCCCCAGCATTTCTTCGAACAGATAGTTCAGGTCGTCACGGCTCGAGACGCTGTCAAGAAAAGGCTCATATCTCTTCTTGATGGCCTCCAGATTCAGCCCATGCAGGCCGGGGTCGTAGAGGAAATCGCGCTCATCGCGCCATACCTGGTAGTACATATGCTTCCACTCGGCGCGGGGATCAACGTAGACTTCCATTTGATCCAGCTTCAGGGGACCGCCTTGGCCGGGCTTCGGCGGGCCCTCCGAGGGCTTCTCCGCGGGGCCGATCGTCCACTGGTTTTGCCGCGCGTAGAGCATTTTCTCGCCATTGAAGGAGAGGCTGAACGAAGTGACGCCGTCGAGGATCTGCTCCGTCTTGCGCGTCTTCAGATCAAACTTGTGAATGGTGCCCGTCGGCCCGCCTTCCTCAAACTCGATGGGATCGACCACAGGGCCTTCGGCAAGAAAGAGCACGCCGGGTTTGCCTGCGGCGAGTCCGGCGTAGTTCCGGGCGGGAATGGGCAGGGCGAGAATGCGCTGACTGATGTTTTCGAGATCAATCTCGACAGTAGCGGGCTTCTCCTCCTTTGTCTTCTCCTTGTCTTTGTCGGCCGGTTTGTCTTTGTCGCTCTTCTCCGGCTCCTTCGCCTTCTCTTCATCGCTCTCGGGCGCCAGTGGCGAAGGCAGGTCTTTCTTCAGCACCATCACGTAGACACTACGCGTGACGGGGTGCTGAAGGCTGCTCATGTCGAGCCATCCGGTGCTCAGGGCAGCATTGGTGCTGGCGGTGAAATAGAGGTATTTGCCTTCCTTATCGAAGACCGCGTTCAGCGCATCGCTCATGCCATCGGTTAACTGGAAGCTCTTGCCCTGCTCCAGCGAATAGGCGAAGACGGCGTGCAAATGGTTGCGGAGCTGCTTCGTATAAGCCAGCCAGCGACTATCGGGCGACCACGCAGGGTTGAGGGAGTTGAAAGGCCCCGCGTAGGTGTCGGCATCCACGCGGACGGGAGTCTTCTTGTCGAGGTCCACGTACCACACGTTCAGCCGCTTGTCCGTGTACGCAATCTTCTTCGAATCCGGCGACCAGGCTGGCGAGTAATAAAAGGTGGGAGGATTGCCCAAGTCGATCTTGCGTGCTTCACCCATGCCGCTTTGATCGCGAAGGTGAAGCGCATACTCGCCCGACTCGTCGGAGAGATAGGCGATGGTTTTTCCATCCGGCGACCAGGCCGGGTCGCGCTCGACGACGTCGGTGGTATGGGTCACGTTGCGGATGTCGCCCTTTTCGCCGGGTACGGTTACAATCTCGCCGCGCACCGCGAATACGGCGCGCGCGCCAGTGGGAGAAATGTCCGCGCCCTGGATGCGGCCCGGCTCGATCTTCTGGAAGTGGGGGCGCACTTCGGCAAGGTCAGCCGCCACTCGGATATCGAGCGCGCGGTCGTGATGCGATTTCAGGTCCAGCAGATGCAATGAGCCGAACTGCTCATAGGCGATAACGCCGGGCCCGGCAGACGCCGACTTGATATCCAGCCCGTCATTCTTCAACACCTGCTTGACCTCGTGCGACTTGATATCGTAGGCGAACAACGCCACGGGGCCGTTGCGGTCCGACAGGAAGTAGATGGTTTCGCCCACCCACATGGGGTTGAAGTCGTTCGAGTTGTCGCGAGGGATGGTGGCTTCGATGCTGGAATCGGCGAGATTCGCGATCCAGATCGCCCAGGTCTGCCCGCCGCGATATCGCTTCCAGGCGCGCTGCCAGCGGATATTCGGCACATAGGCGATGCGCGCACCGTCCGGAGAGAAAGCCCCTTGCGCCGCCCTGGCCAGCGGGACTTGGGTGGGAAATCCGCCCTCGACCGCGACGGTGAAGAGCTGAACCACCCCGCCGGCAAAAGCCGCTCGTTCGGAGGCAAACACCACCCGCTTGCCGTCGGGTGTCCAGCCGATCGCTTCATCAGCGCCCGGATGATACGTGAGCCGACGCGGCGTGCCGCCCGCAACCGGCACCACGTAGACGTCCGGGTTGCCATCATATTCGCCCGTGAAAGCAACCAGTGCGCCGTCGGGCGAGAAGACAGGATTACCCTCATGCCCTCCTGTCGTCAATCGTCGCGCATTGCCGCCCTCGCGACTGGCAATCCAGAGGTTGCCGGCATAGCTGAACACGATATCCGTTCGGCTCACCGAGGGATTCCGCAAAAGCAGAGGCTTCCCTGCCTCGGCCAAGCCGAGGCTTGCACCGGTGAGCAAAAAGGCGAGTGTCAGTCCTAGTCTTTTCATGGATTGATCCTTTCGGAGCAGCTTGGTTGTGACCGCGCCTTGCGCCATATGCACCTTTGGATAGGGCAATTACTCTGGGGAAACCGGGTATTGTAACACCGGTGTCCACAGGTCAGGTACCGTCTCGGGTTGCTGGCGCGCGGACAGCCAACTGCAAAGCATATTGGCAAGCGCTACCAGCTAATAGTTACAGATTTAGCGCCTTTCGATTATTGACGCAAATCGAGCGTCAATCCTATAAACGTAGCTGCAATCAGGGCGGAATCAGCAGCAGTGGAGGGCGGCCAGCCAAAGTCCTTGCGCTTGGAAGCAGAGTGATGATTGAATTTGTGAGTCCCCAAAGGGAGGTTGGAAATGACTTGGATCCGTACGGTTCCTCTGGCGGAGGCTGGAGAACGTCTTCGCCAAGCGCTGGAGGCGCAAAAGTGCTTATATCCGGCGGAATACGCCCAGCCGACCGATCGTAATAAAAACCCCGACGGCGGCATTGTGGCCTCACACAGCCTGATTTCCGAGGCGCTGCAATTTGCCTTTTCCACCTTTGGCGCGCTGATGTCGCCCGACCTGCCCCTCAGCCGCCGCCATCACGAGATGATCGCGACTATGGTCTCGGTGACCAATCGGTGCGTTTATTGAATCGAATCGCACGCAGAGTTTCTGCGTCGAGTCACACTTGATAAAGAAATGGTACGGGCGCTGGAGACCGATTACACCAAGGCTCCGATCACGCCGGAAGAGCGCGTAATGGTCGATTACGTGGTCAAATTGACAAAGGACGCCACGAAGGTCAGCCCGGCTGACCACGAACGCCTGCGCCAAAACGGTTTTGACGATAAGGCCATTCTACAAATCACCCTCATCGCGTCCTGGTTCAACTATATCAACCGGGTAGCGGATGCTCTGGGGGTGGGAAGGGAAGGATGAACCATGCCGATTCCGACCGAGCCCATTGGCAGCATTCCAAGACCACCTGAGCTGATCGCAGCGGTCACGGAGTTTCAGGAGGGCCGTCTGGCACAAGATAAACTCAGTGCCCTGTACACCGACGCGCTTCGCGATACGATTCGGCGCCTGGAAGCGACCGGCTCGCCCGTCATCACCGACGGTGAGCAAACCAAGCCGAGCTTTGCAACGTACCCAATCCACGGATTGAACAACCTCGCCCCGGATGGGATCACCGTCCCCTTTGCTGACGGCCACGTGCGCCGCCTGCCCCGCCTGGTTTCGGGACCCTTCCGCTTCAAGACCTATGCCGCATCGTTTCTGGAAACGGCCAGGCAGTACACCAAGACCCCTCTGAAGCAGGCGGTCATTTCCGCTTCGCTGTTGAGCCTGCTCTACCCGCAAGAGGGTATTCCCGGATATTCGCGTGAACAGTTCCTGAGTGACCTCATTGGGGAAGCGGTGAAAGATATCCGGGAATGCATCAACAAGGGCGCCGTCAAGGTGCAGATCGACTTCACTGAAGCCCGACTCTCCCTGAAACTCGATCCTTCTGGCGGGGTGCTGGAGCAGTTCATCGGTTTGAATAACCGGGTTCTCGGCCAGTTCTCTGCTGCCGAGAGACTCAAGATCGGTGTGCACACTTGCCCTGGCGGCGACCAGGACGCGACCCACAGCGCAGATGTGGACTACGCGGGCCTCCTGCCAAGTCTCTTCAAACTCAACGCGGGAAACTTCTACCTCCAGTTGGCGAGCGAGAAAGACCGGCTGCATGTACTTCGGTTAATCCGCCAGTGCAGCCAGGCGGATCAAAAGATCTTCGTGGGGGTCATCGATCCGATCAATCCACGCATCGAGACTGCCTAGGAAGTCCGTGACCGGGTTCTCGAAGCCGCCGAATTCATTCCCCTCGAGCGCCTGGGAACTACCGACGACTGCGGATTCAGCCCGTTCGGCGATGACACTTCGACGGCGCGGGAGACCGCATTTGCAAAGATCACCGCCCGAATCATTGGAACCAAGCTCGCCGCGCAGAAGCTTGGACTGTGATGACCACGAGCGCGTAGTTATTTGGGCCTCCGCCTTCGCCGGATACGATCCGGACTTCCGTGCCATGCGCGTCGATCCCATAAGCGCCCTGAGGTACAAATAGTCTTTCGTAATTTGGCGTCGCGATGGGAGTTTAGACGCAAGTCAGTTAGTACCAAAGTACTAAAAAGTACTAGACGCATTGGGGGATTTCGCTCGGCGCTGTAAATTGCCCCTCCGCCGTGCGAAGTGTCTAAATTGATAGATCTTCTGCTAGCAACACGTACAAAACGAACACCCGCAGTCACTTCTTCTTAGACCCGAGGGACGAGTCGCTCTTCCCACCCAAAATCGTAACCGCGGCGATACCGCTTGGCATATCGATTGCCCTGTAGGGCGGTGCGCAACGAGCCGAGAATCGGACTCGACGACATGAAGTCCGATGGCGGCACGGTCAAGCGATGTCTCCGCTGTCTGGGCAATCGAGACCCGCAGGTCGCTTGAAATAGGTACTGTAAGTCACAAGATCGCGCGCAGCATCACCCACGAAAAGGCAGTCCCCTCCTGCTGCGGGGGATTCACGCGAGAAAACTCGAAGCACAGAGGCCAGAAGCCTAGCTTGGCTGGGCTTGGGTACAGGTGTGCGCCGACAGAGGTCAAATGCAGATGGCATGTTTACAGAGTAATGGCCTACTCGCTTTTTACTTCCCTTATCCGCACGTGAGAATCGCAAGAAAACCAACACCGGAAGCCGAAGGAGAAGTATGTCTTTTCAAACTTGCCCAATAAATACCCGAGAGAATCGGCACCCCACGGACCGCGCTAAGCTCTTCTTGTTTACCTTTTCATTCTTCCTATTCTTAACTGTCGCCAAAGGCGCCGCGCCACCGGTGGTCACGAGCGCGACGTCGGCGAGTGGAAAGGTGGAAAGCTCCTTCTCCTATCAGATCACGGCAACCAACGGCCCCAGCAATTACGGAGCGACGGGTTTACCGGCGGGGCTAAGGGTGAACAGCAGGACAGGCAAGATCTCCGGAACACCGACGGCCGCGGGAACCTCAACCGTGACATTGAGTGCATCCAACCGCAGCGGAAAAGGGAGCGCCACCTTGGAGCTTACGATCACCGCGTCGTCGCCGGTAATTACCAGCGGAAACACGGCGAGCGGAACGGCGGGAAGCCCGTTCTCCTATCAGATCGCTGCCACGAATTCACCCACTAGTTACCGTGCGACAGGATTGCCAGCGGGCCTAACCGTGGGCAGTACAACAGGCTTGATTTCCGGGACGCCCACCGCCGCAGTGATCTCGACCGTTACTCTCAGCGCGTCCAACAGTAGCGGAACG
>Ga0181535_10005085_pt1 | contig 14256 bp, 8 predicted proteins | sample PEATcosm2014_Bin_44_FD_119774 | JGI IMG/M metagenome (GOLD analysis project Ga0181535, IMG submission 119774) | Peatland microbial communities from MTU Mesocosm Facility, Houghton, MI, USA - PEATcosm2014_Bin17_30_metaG | ecosystem: Environmental > Terrestrial > Soil > Wetlands > Peat | place...
GGCCGAAGTGGCCAACACGGTGGCCGCGTCGGACGAGGTGGAGCAGGAAATGCGGCACCTGTTTCAGGCGCTGGCGGCGAAGTGAAAATATTTGGTAACGATCCGGCGATTTGCTTTCAGAAATGGGTTGGAACGTACTATGGATACCCAAAAGCTTTGCCAAAGTTGCGGCGCCCCGCTGGCGGCCGATGCCCCGCGCGGCCTGTGCCCGGCCTGTTTGATGAAGGTGGCGCTCGGTGCCGGCACCGGCACGGGCGATCAGCCCAAACGCTTTGAGTTGCCCGGCCGGGCGGAACTGGCCGCCAAATTTCCCCAGCTCGAAATCATCGAGCTGATCGGCCAAGGCGGCATGGGCGCGGTCTACAAGGTGCGGCAAAAGGAATTGGATCGCCTGGCCGCGCTGAAAATCCTGCCGCCGGAAGTGGGGCTGGATCCGGCCTTTGCCGAGCGCTTCACGCGCGAAGCCCGCGCGCTGGCCAAGCTCAACCACCCCGGCATCGTCACCCTGTACGAATTCGGACGCGCCGACGGATTGTTTTTCTTCCTGATGGAATATGTGGACGGCGTCAACCTGCGGCAGTTGCTTCAGGCCGGACGCATTTCCGCGCGCGAGGCGCTGGCCATTGTGCCCCAGATTTGCGACGCCCTGCAATTTGCCCACGACCAGGGCATCGTGCACCGCGACATCAAGCCGGAGAACCTGCTGCTGGACCGGCGCGGCCGGGTGAAGGTGGCGGATTTCGGGTTGGCCAAGATCGTGGCCGCCGCCGAGGCGCCTTTCCCGGGCGGCGCTGCCGCCGCTGGGTCAACCGCCAAGCCCGCTTCGTCCAGCGACCTCACCGACGCGAGCAAGGTGATGGGCACGCCGCAATACATGTCGCCGGAACAAATCGCCGCCCCGGGCGAAGTGGATCATCGGGCGGATATATACGCGCTGGGCGTGGTGTTTTACCAGATGCTCACCGGCGAACTGCCGGGCAAGCAGATCGAGCCGCCATCGAAGAAGGTGCATATCGATGTGCGGCTGGATGAAGTGGTGTTGCGGGCGCTGGAAGATAACCCCGAGCTCCGTTACCAGCAAGCCAGCGTGCTTAAGACACAGGTGGAGACCATCGCCACCACACCGCCGGGTCCCGGTTCCGAAACTCATCCGCCGGCTTCGGCTCCCGGTGGGGAGTACCGCTCAACCCGGCAGTTGTTCGGCCTGCCGCTGTTGCATGTGGTGTCGGGGATCGATCCCAAGACCGGTCGGGCGCGCTTGGCCCGCGGGATTATCGCCATTGGCGGGCGGGCGGAAGGGGTCCTGGCGATCGGTGGCCAGGCGATCGGGGTCATTGCCGTGGGCGGACTGGCCGTGGGCGGGCTGGCGTTCGGCGGTATGGCCATTGGCGTGGTTGCCCTTGGGGGCGGCGCGTTGGCTTTGATGCTGGCGTTGGGCGGCCTGGCGGTCGCGCCGCTCGCCCTCGGCGGTCTGGCGGTGGGCTGCGTGGCCCTGGGCGGCCATGGAATTGGCCTGCATGTGTTTGATTCCACCACGAGAGACTCTTACGCCCGCACGTTCTTTGTGTCTTGGGGGCAAAACCTGCTCGCCAACCTAAACTGGATCGTGACGCTCATTCTGATTCCGATCACTGGCTTGGCCGTGTGGTTGCCGCTCTGGCTGCAACGGCGCCAGGCGCCCGCGCCGGTGTCGCTCGTTCCGGCCGCGAATCCGTTGCCGGTCACGGATTTTTGGGAGGCGCTGGAAGCTGGGGACTATGGTCGCGCTTGGGACAAGGCGGCGCCTTATTTCCAACGCGACGTCAGCCGTGAGGCCTGGATCGCCCGTTTGGAAAAGGAGCGGCGGCCGTTGGGGCAATCGGTGACGCGCAAGTTCCTCTCGAATACGGTTATCACTCCCCAGACCCGCACGGTGCTGGAATTTCTCGCGACGTTTGCGGGCGGGCGGCAGTTGGTTGAGGGCACTTATTCAGCCGTGCAGCCGGACGGCGAGTGGCGGGTGGAAAAATATTACACCCGGCCACCGACGAAGGCTGATCTAGCCAAAACGGCGGCGCCCGCGGTCACCCAACCCCGCTTGGTGCGCCCGGCGTTCATTGTCGCATTGCTGGCGGTTATGCTCCTTCCCATCGGTGTGGCCTTGATCGAGCGGACGAGGCAAGGTTCCGGTGATGAATCAGTCCCGCAAGTTTCCATGTCCCATGTGCTGCGAGTGGAGGCCGCCAAGGCTTACACGGGCGACTTGGCAGTCCACGTGGAGGCTTTGGGTCAGGTAGCACCGCCGGCGGCTGAGGCTTTCCAAGTGCAGGCACCCGAAACCGGCAAGCCGACCACGGTGTTTTTTCAGTTGCCCGAGGACGATGTCCAACCGGTGGTGAATGCCCTCAAGGTCGGACGCAAAATGACGGTCGAGGTGTTCGATCGTGCCCGCAAGCCCGTGGGGCAGGGGGTGCTGGAGGCGGTGGACAACCAAATCGATCCTGAAACGGGAACGCTCAAGTGCAAAGCGACGGTGTGGCCAAATATGGAAACGCTGTTGTATCCCAGCCAGTATGTGACCGTCCGTCTGCTCCTGGAGACCCGACGCCAGGTCACGTTGGTGCCGGTGTCGGCGCTGGAGCCGGGGAGAACCGGAATCTGGGTCGTCAACTCCGACTACAGGGTGAGGGAGTATCCAGTGGCTACCGGTGCCATGGATGATGGAATGGTGGAAATTACCAGTGGCCTTGCGCCGGGAAAGCTGGTGGTCTTGAATCCGGACAAGAGGCTCAGATCCGGCATGGATGTTATTTGCCGGCTGGTAGCATCGACCAACCGGCCAGCGGTGGCGGTCGATCAGGACAGCCAGGCTTTTAACAACGAACTCGCCCGCTCCGAATTGGCGGCCGCCGAACTGACCGTTCAAGACGACGAGAAGAAATTCGCCATGGGCATCATCACGACCAACGACCTGGTCAAGGCGCGGCTGGCGCGGGACCAAGTTGCCGCGAAATTGCGGGGGGACATTGTGGCCGTCGCGCGACTCAAATTCGAATCATGCACGGTGGACTTGGAAGTGGCCGAGAAACTTTTTGCCATCGGCAAAATCAGTCGGCAGGAATACGAAGCTGCCAAGCTGGCTCGTGACCAAGCGGCAAAAGACCTCGAAGGCGGCCCCAGCGCGCGGTCCGCGGCCAACCCCGGCCGCTGAGAGATTCTGTCATAGTCATTTGGGGTCACACCTCGACATTTGCCATTCACTTGGCCCGTTTTGCCAACGCGAGCTATTGAAAGGGGCCGAGAAAAATGACGATTCTCGCCTTTTTTGCCCATAGTCTTCCAGCCAGCGCACGAGCCCTAAAGGGATTAATTTTTGTCTCCCGCCCATTTGCACGGCACCCACAACTTTGTTATTGCGGGGCGCGTCCGCTGACGGCTAGGGTCGCGGCTGAAATATGAAGTTCGTCCTGTGCCTCACTTTGGCCGGCTTGGGTCTGGCCGCCGCCTCGCTCCGCGCGGAAACGGTCAACGTGACCGTCGATCCGCAAACCACCGTCGGCAGCCGCTTCCTGGGGTTGGGCGTGCAATGGGACCGCTTCGATGCTTATCCGCTTTCGCCGGCAGATTGGAAGCTGACCACGAACCGCCTGGATTATTGCGCGCCGGGCTATTTGCGGGTGATGTGGGGGGCGTTCTCCTACTGCAACGGTTTTGACGCCGCCGGACAGCCGCGCTATGCGTGGCAGGAAACGGACCCGGCCCGGCGCAAGGAGGTGGCGGAACTGGCCGCCATTCTGGATTTTGCCCAAGCCCGCAACACCCCCGTGATCCTGGGCGAATGGGGCCCGCCACTCGGGTTAATTACCGACCAACTCGACCCGCGCTGGCCGCGGCTGGTGGCCGACAGTGTGGCCTACCTGCGCAACGAGCGCGGCTACACTTGCATCCGCTATTATAACTTGATCAACGAGCCCAACGGCGATTGGTCCCACAACAAGGATTACAGCACGTGGCTGCAATCCATCCGCCAGTTGAAGCGCGAATTTGACGCCCGCGGCTTGGGGGACGCCGTACATATCATCGGTCCGGACACCTTCGGCAGCAGCCGATGGCCCGAGGCGTTTCAATGGCTCGATAAATCCGCCCGCGACGCCTCCAATTGTCTCAGTGCCTGGGACCTGCATTGGTATGCGTTCGATGCGGAAGTGCTGGACGGCACGATTGAAACCCTGCTGCGTCAGAAACGACAGTCGCTCGGCGAGGCCAACCCCCGGGCTCTCTCCCAGGCCCTGTTAGTGGCCGAGTCGGGTCTGTTGGATGGCAAAACCAACGGCGACCAGCAGCCGCGGGTGCGCACGTTTGAGTACGGCGTGATGATGGCGGATTACGCCACCCAAGTGGCCCGGGCCGGGTGGATGGGGGCCCTCGCGTGGGATTTGGACGATGCGATGCACGTGGTGGACTGGAACCACCGCCCGCCGGTGCCGGACGCCACCACGCTCAAGGTGTGGGGCTTCTGGAATTCACAGGGCAAACAAATGGGGCGGCCGGAAGAAACGGCGCCGCGCCCGTGGTTCTATACCTGGTCCCTGCTATCCCGTTGCTTTCCCGGCGGCACTCGCATCGTCGGCACTTCGAACAGCCCCGCGGTGAGATTTCGCGCCACGGCCGGCCTCTCCGGTTCGCCCGGAGCGGAACAGTGGAGTGTGGTGTTGGTGAACGATCTGGAAACCAATCGCGTGATTCACCTGCAATCCGCTGCCGGACCGACCGATGCCCAAGTGACCTGCTACCATTATTTCGAAGGTGACCGTCCGCTGGGCGCCGATGGATTCCCCAAGCCGGCGGCGGTTTGGCCGCACGTCAACTTCCAATCCGGTCTCACCCTGCCCATGCCGGCCCGCGGCGTGCTGATCCTCACCACCCGGCCGCCCCGATAAGATGGTTCGCCCTGACACGCGGGCCGGTCAACCAGCCCGCCGGTGGGATATCCCCTGACCTCAAAAATCCTTGAAATCGCCTGTCAAGGAGGGCTCAGCCCGCTTGGCCGGAGGCGCCGAAGGCTTCTTCGGTGCGCGACTGGGAGCCGGGGTTGTCGATGCCCGCCTGGCCGCTCCGGCTGTGGAATGCGACGGCTGGAAAGCAGGCTGGCGGGCCACCGGCGTGGGGCCGCCCGCGCGGTCCTCGCTTTCGCCGACCAATTCCATCAATTCGGTGACCGCCTGCTTCATCATGGCCGCCTGGGCATTCAATTCCTGCGCGGCCGCGGCGCTTTCCTCGGCACTGGCGGCGTTGGCTTGCGTCACTTTGTCCATCTGCCCCACGGCCTTGTTGATTTGCGTGATGCCGTGAGATTGTTCCCGCGAGGCGCCGGCCACTTCCGCCACGAGTTCATCCACCTGCCGCGCCTTGGTCACAATCTCGTTGAGGGTGGCGGAAACCTGCCGGCTGATTTCGACCCCCTGGCCGGTGCGGCTGATGGCGCCTTCAATTTTAGCGGCGGTTTCCTTGGCGGCTTGGGCGCTGCGTTGAGCCAGCGTCCGCACTTCGTCCGCCACCACCGCGAAGCCCATGCCGGCCTCGCCGGCCCGGGCGGCTTCCACCGCCGCGTTCAGGGCCAGAATATTCGTCTGAAAGGCAATTTCATCAATGGTCTTGATGATTTTTGCAATGTCATCACTGGAGGTTTTCAGGGCGTCCATGGCGGCATTCATGGCCCCCATATCGGTCGCCCCCCGATCGGCGGCCTGGCGCTCTTGTTTGGCCAGGTCGTTGGCTTTCTGGGCGTTTTCCGCATTGCGCCGGGTCATGCTGGAAAGTTCTTCTAGCGACGCACTGGTTTCCTCGATGGAGGCGGCCTGGTCGCTGGCCCCATGTGCGAGCGTCTGGCTGGCGTTGGAGATCTCGTCGGCCGCCGCCGCGGTCTGGGACGCTGCGCCCGTCAGCCGGCCGATGATCTCGCGGATGGGCCGCGTCATGGTGAGAGACAGGAAATGGGCAATGAGAAAACCGACCACTGCCATGCCGGCCGCCGTGAGGCACACCCAGCGCAACAGACTATTCATGGCCGAAACCACCTGCAAAGTAATGTAACCATAGTCGTCCTCATAAGTAACGGCCCCGATCACCCAATCCCAGGGCGGGAACTGGGTGGCCACCACATACAAATCCCGCGCGGAAGCCTCGCCCGGGTTTTTGAACGCGAAGGCCTCGTTGGTCAGGCTGCCGCCGGCGGTCTGCCGGGCTTTGGCAATGAGGGATTGCATGACCGGCCGGCCCGTGACGTCCTGGGTGTCCCACACCGACTGGCCGTCCCGCAGCCCGCATTGGGAAACCGCATAAGTGCCCTTGGAATCGAGCACAAAAACGTAGCCGGACTTGCCCACCACCACGTTGGTGATGCCGTTGTGAATATCCCGGTTCATATCCGTCATGCTCAGGCCCACATAGAGCATGCCGATCACGCGGCTTTTCGCCGCATCCCAAATCGGCTCGTAGGCCGCCGCATGATATTCGTTCACCACGAAAGCGCGCCCGCGGTAGGTATCCCCTTTCAAAACGGTGGCGACCACGCGGTTGGGGGAGCCATCGGTATTCTGGTGCGGGATAAAGGTGCCCACGGCGCGCGCGCCGCTGGTGGTCACCACGCTGGTGTCCACGCGTAGCATGTCACCCGCCTCGTTCATGCGCTGGAAAATGGTGCAATGATCGCCCGTCAGATGCCGAACCTCATCGACAATGGGCGCGGACTGGTTGGTGGCGCTCACCTGGCCCAGCCAGCTCCCACCGAGCAGCCATTTGGGAAGCTGTACCGGGGACTTCTCCGCCGTCACCTGATTGACGGCGTTCCAGGCCACCGTGTTGGTATCGAACGAAGCCTGCCCCGCGCGGCCCATGACCTCCCGCGCAATCCCCAAATCATGCGTCAGTTGGGACTGGTTGCGCTGGTCGGCCCCGAGACAGTTGAAATAGACGGTCTGGACGATCTTGCCCGCTGCATTGTGGGCCTGATCGTCAACCAGCGACTCCATCCGCTCGGACAGAATGGCCCGCTGGATGATGACCGTGGCGATGAATCCGACCGCTGAACAAGCAACCACAGTCAGGCAGGCGCTGGTGATCTTCGTGCTGATTTTCATAGGCCAATCCTCCGCCCGGGTACCCGGGAAGGCGATTCGCTGATGCCACCGCCTCCCGGTCTGATACCGTGCGATATTGGGGTTTTGCCCATCAAGGCAATGGCCAGGTAAGCGGGGCAGTCTCGGTCATTTAAAAGGCTTGGCTGCATGATTCAGCTTCTTATATCGGCAAGAAGAGGCCGAATTGGAGAAAAAATCTGATTGTCGACCCAAAGCCGGGTGCAACTCGTTTGCGAAAAACGACTTATCCAAAACAAGAAAACACCCAACCCGGTGCGCGTTCAGCCTTTTCGAGCAGGCGACCACACGACCACACGACCCTGGCTTCATGGCCGCTCCGCGCTGTCGGCCCATTCCAGCATTTGGCCGCCGGCCTTGAGCTGCTGCGCCAGCTTGGCGTAGTCGACCTGCTGTACCGCCACCCGGTCGTCAATCGCCAGCGCCGCCGCCGCGGCCGCCGACTGGCTGATCATCATGAACACGGGTTCCATGCGGATGGAACCGAACGCCGTGTGAGAGGCCGAGACGGCAAAGGTCACCAGCAGGTTATCGCACTCCCCGCTGCGCGGCACGATGGACCGGTAGGAAATCGGATAAGGCTTGGGCACCTTGATTTGCACATCTCCTTCGTTGCGGACGTGCCCGTTTTGCACCACCCGTTGCGCGTTGTGCGAATCCATGTTGTAGGAACCCAGGCAGATGGAATCCGGCGCCGCGCGCCGCCCCTCGCAGTCGGCCTGAGTCACCACATAATCACTGACCATGCGCCGCGCCTCGCGCACATACAGGGTTCGCGGGTAGCCGGCGCTCTCCGGCCATTCATCCTTGCACGGTCCCCAGCTCTGCACCTCGGCCCGCAAAGCCGCCGGCGAACGCGGGTTCGTGGCCAGATAATAAATCAAGCCCTGGATATATTCCAGATGCTCGCGCTGCAGGACCAAACGTGCCCCGTAACTGTTGGTCGGATAGATGTAATTCTGGCCGATGAAATCGGTGGAAACGGGACCATTGTTGTTCATGTCCATCTTCCCGTTCGGCAGCGGCTCCATGTTGAAAAACGAGCCGATCTCGAGCTTGCGCCCCGCCGCCACGCAGGCATCCAACAGGCGCCCGAGCAGTTCATAGCGGGCCGGATCGTAATGGGGCGGCACGGCATGCCGCAGCCGGTTGGTCGGGTTCTGCGTGAAGCACAGCCGGAAGTTGTACGCCTGCATCCGCTGGTCGCCCGCGCCCGGCACGCCGCCATCCCCCGCTTGCACCAGGGGCAGCAATCCGCTGGCGGCATCGCCAGGCACCACATAGGGATCCACCTCCACGCTGAACTGGTGGGCCGGGGTGCGTGGCCGGATGCCGTTGTAAACCTCGCCGTAGACGTTGGTGCCTTCCCGCCCCAAGGTGTAGCTCACTCCCGCCCCAGCCATCAGATCGCCCTCATAGGTGGCATCGATAAACATTTTCGCCCGATAAACCGTGCCGTCCTCCATGACGAGCTCGGTAATGTGCTGACCTACCCGGGTTACAGTGGCCAGGCGCTGATCAAACCGCGGTTGGATCTTCTCCTCTTTCAGCCAGTCCTCATAAACGGCGCGCGCCACGTGGGGTTCGAAGGCAAAGGCGACCTTCCGGCCATAACGACGCCCCACCTGCTCGTAAAATTCCCGCGCCAGACCGGCGATCGAATGCGCATTGCCCACGTCCGTGAAGCCCAGCCCGCCAGAGGTCATGCCGCCAAGGTCCCGATCAAGAACCGCCAGGGAAACAGACTTACCCAGCCGGGCCGCCGCCACGGCGGCCACCACGCCACCCGACGTGCCGCCGTAAACGCAAACGTCCGCGGTCACCACCTCGGCGCCGCGAGCCAGGCCCAGCACGGCCAAGCACAGGAAACAGATTAGATAACGCATGAGTAATGCTGCCAGCATGCCCCTCCGCTCACCGGTAAACCACCACCAGGAACGTCACTGCCTCGCTCTTGCCGGTGTTGATGATCGCGTGCGGCACATCGGCGCGGTAGCTGGCGGAGTCGCCGGCCACCAAATCCTCGGCATCCCCCGCCGATTCCGCGCGCACGTTGCCCTTTTGCACCGTCAGGAACTCGCGCGTGCCTTCAAAATGCGGCGCACTGCGCAAGCCGCCGCCCGGTTGCAATCGCACTTCGTAAAACTCCAGGTCCTTTTCCAGGTTCAGCGGGGACAGCGTGCGGATGCAGCAGTCTTTGTCCGACCGGTAATGATAGGTGCGGTCGTCGGCCCGGACCACCTGCACGGTGGCCGACGCGCCGGGCGTATCCAGCAACTCCCCCAGGGACAGGCCAAAGGCGCGGGAGATGCGCAGCGTGACGGCCAGGGTGGGATTGGCCTGCTCGCGCTCAATCTGGCTGAGCATGGAGCGGCTCACCCCGCTCGCCGCCGCCAGCGCTTCGAGCGACCAATTTCGCGTGGTGCGCAACTGATGCACGCGCGAACCGAGTTCACGATGGACCGCGTCGGACTGGAGGGCGGCCGCCTCTGTAACTTTTTGACTAGCGGACGTCTTGTTCATTCTAGTGGAAATATTTCTTGCATACTGGACGATCTGGTTCTAATATCGTGGAACAATATCCACAATACAAGAATAGATATTACGATTCCATGAAAGCATTGGTAAAGCGAGAGCGCAAGCCCGGCCTCTGGTTGGAAGAGGTTCCGGAACCGGAAGTGGGTCTCAACGACGTGCTGGTGCGCGTGGACCGTGCCGGCATCTGCGGCACCGACCTGCATATATACAAATGGGATGCCTGGGCGCAAAAGACGATCCCCACGCCGATGGTGGTGGGGCATGAATTTGTGGGCGAAGTTGTGAAGGTGGGCGCCAACGTCAAGGACGTGCTGCCGGGGGAGGTCGTCAGCGCCGAGGGCCACGTGGTCTGCGGCCGTTGCCGCAACTGCCTGGCCGGCCGGCGGCACCTCTGCAAGGATACCTTGGGCATCGGCGTCAACCGACCCGGGGCGTTTGCCGAGTATATCTCGGTCCCCGTCACCAACATCTGGCATCACGCCCCCGGCATCGACCGCGACGTGGCGTCCATCTTTGACCCCTTTGGCAACGCGGTGCATACGGCGTTATCCCATAATGTGCTCGGCGAGGACGTGTTGATCACCGGCGCCGGGCCGATCGGCATCATGGCGGCCGGCATCGTCCGGCACGCGGGCGCGCGGCATGTGGTGATCACGGATATGAATGAGTACCGGCTGGCCCTGGCCAGGAAGATGGGGGCGACGGTGGCCCTAAATGTGAAAGAGGGCACCTTGGCGGACGTGCAAAAGCAACTGGGCATGAAGGAAGGTTTTGACGTGGGCCTGGAAATGTCCGGCAACGCCACGGCCTTCCGCGGCATGCTAGACAACATGGCGCACGGCGGCAAGATAGCCATGCTGGGCATTCCGGCGGAACCGATCTCCATTGATTGGACCAAGGTGGTGTTCAACATGTTGACGATCAAGGGCATTTACGGGCGCGAGATGTACGAGACCTGGTACAAGATGACCGTGATGCTGGAAAGCGGCCTGGATATTCACCCGGTGATCACCCACCGCTTTCATTTCGACGAATTTGAGAAGGGATTTGAAGCCATGCTGCAAGGAAATTGCGGCAAAGTGGTCTTGCGGTGGCATGACTGATTAAGCCCCGCCCGAACGGGCCCGGGCCGGCCACACACACGGCCCGGTGCCCTGTTCGACGACCACCCTGTTCATTTAGACGAGAAGAAATATGACGACACCGTTTCAAAAGCATCTGCAAACCCAGTTGGCGGAAATTCACCAGGCCGGCACCTACAAAAGCGAGCGGGTGATTATGACGCCGCAGGGCGCCACCATTCGCGTGGCCGACGGCCAGCCGGTGCTGAATTTCTGCGCCAATAACTACCTGGGACTCGCCCAGCATCCCGCCGTGGCGCAGGCGGCCAAGGCGGCGATTGACCAATGGGGCTACGGGATGGCCAGCGTGCGCTTCATTTGCGGCACCCAGGGCGTGCACAAGCAGCTCGAACAGAAACTCAGCGAATTCCTCGGCACCGAAGACACCATCCTGTACTCCTCCTGCTTTGATGCGAATGGCGGCTTGTTTGAGACGCTGCTGGGCGAACCGGACGCCATCATTTCCGACGAACTGAACCACGCGAGCATCATCGACGGCATCCGGCTCTGCAAGGCGCAGCGGCACCGTTACAAGAACAACGACATGGCCGACCTGGAAGCCAAATTGAAGGCGGCCGCCGGCTGCCGCTTCAAAATGATCGCCACGGATGGTGTGTTCTCCATGGATGGCTACATCGCCAACCTGAAGTCGATTTGTGATTTGGCGGATAAATATGGTGCGTTGGTGATGGTGGATGATTCCCACGCCGTGGGTTTCGTGGGCAAGACCGGTCGCGGCACGCCCGAGCACAACGGGGTGATGGGGCGCGTGGATATCCTCACCGGCACGCTGGGCAAGGCGCTCGGCGGCGCCAGCGGCGGTTACACCAGCGGCAGCCGGGAAATCGTCGAATATCTGCGGCAGCGTTCCCGTCCGTATCTGTTTTCCAACACGCTGGCCCCCAGCATCGCCGGCGCATCGCTCAAAGTGTTAGAGATGCTCAGCACTTCCACCGAGCTGCGGGACAAGCTGGAACTGAACACGAAACTTTTCCGCGCGGGCATGAGCCAGCTCGGATTCGATATCCTGCCGGGCACCCATCCGATCTGCCCGGTGATGCTGGGCGATGCGGCGCTGGCCACCCGGTTTGCGGATGCCATGCTGGAGCGCGGCGTTTATGTGCGGGGATTTTCCTATCCGGTGGTGCCGCTGGGCAAAGCGCGGATCCGCACGCAAATGTCGGCGGCCCATTCGCCGGCCGATGTGGCCTTCGTCGTGAAGGCCTTTGGTCAGGTGAAACACGATTTGTTGGGTAAGTAAGCACTGACGGCTCCGTTGCCCCGTCAAGCTCGGCCTGCCGGCCGGGTTTGGCGGGGCCGGACAGCCGGTACCGCAAAAGTTTTTGCTGGATGGAAACGGCGGCCCTGGGCCGCACGTCGCGAAAGTTAAAGGAGGTTTTGCTGGCCGAGTAGCCTGAACACTGGCAAGGACCCTGCCACCGGCAGGATCAGGCGGACCGAGCTTGAGAAAAACACAAATGAAAATATACTGCGAGCCCGTGATTCCGGGAGGGAGTCAAAATGCTTGATGCCACCCGGAGAACTACTGCCCCAAACCTGATTTTTACCATTGTCGAATGCCTTCTGTTCTAGATCTTTTTACCATTGGAATCGGTCCCTCGTCTTCGCACACGGTGGGGCCCATGCGCGCCGCGAAACGTTTCCTGGAGACCCTCATCCACTCGCACGCGCTGGCGCAAGTCCACCGGCTGACGTGCGAGACCTACGGCTCGCTGGCCGCCACCGGCAAAGGCCACGGCACCGATCGCGCCCTCGTGCTCGGCTTGCTGGGGCAGGAACCCGAATCGGTCAACCCGGACGAGGTGGACCGGCTGCTGGCTCTCCACGGCCGGCTGCCGTTGCCCGGCGGCCCGGTCATTGATTTCGATCCGCGTCGCGACCTGGAATTCAAGCGGCTGGTTCCTCTGCCCAAGCATCCCAACGGCATGCGCTTCGCCGCCTTCGACGCCGCGGGTCAATGCCTGGTGGAGGAAATCTGGTATTCCTTGGGGGGCGGATTCATTGCCCGGGACGCGGATTTCGGCAAGGAAGTGGCGTCCACGCCCCAGCCGTACCCCTTCATTTCCGGTGCGGAGCTATTGGCGCATTGCCATACCGCCAAACGCGCCATCTCCGAAATCACGCTGGCCAACGAAAATGTCCTCCGCGCGGAAAGCCAGACCCGGGCGCGCCTCGACAAGGTCTGGCAGGCCATGCAGGACTGCGTGAACCGCGGCTGCCTGCGCGAAGGCATCCTGCCGGGGGGACTGTCCGTGCCGCGCCGGGCCAAGGCCGCCTCGGACCGCCTGCGGCTGCGCCCCGAGCACAGCCTGGCCGACCCGCTCGCCGTGTTGGACTGGGTGGATCTTTATGCCCTCGCGGTCAACGAGGAAAACGCCGCGGGCGGTCGCGTGGTCACCGCGCCCACGAACGGCGCCGCCGGAGTGATCCCCGCTGTATTGCACTACGCCACCCGTTTCCGCACCTCGCCCCACACGGACGGCGTGCATCGGTTCCTGCTCGCCGCCGGCGCCATCGGCCTGCTCTATAAGCGCAACGCCTCCATTTCCGGCGCCGACGTGGGCTGCCAGGGCGAAGTCGGCGTGGCCTGCTCCATGGCGGCCGCCGGACTCGTGGAGTTTTGCGGTGGCACGCCCGGCCAGGTGGAAAATGCCGCCGAAATCGGCATGGAACACAACCTCGGCCTCACCTGCGACCCCATTGGCGGCCTGGTGCAGATCCCCTGCATTGAGCGCAACGCCATGGGGGCCGTGAAATCAATCAACGCCGCGCGCATTGCGCTCGCGGGCGACGGCACGCATCTCGTATCGCTGGACAAGGTCATCGCCACCATGCGCGATACCGGCCGTGATATGAACGCCAAGTACAAGGAGACGGCCCGCGGTGGTCTGGCCGTCAATGTGATCGAATGTTGAATTTGCCGGCGTGATCGATCGTGGCTTCCGGCAGCCACGCCGCTGGCGACGTTCTTGGCTCTCCGTCGCCAGCGGCGCAATGATCGATCCGCCGGAAGCAGCCACGGCGGGTCAAAGCCAGCTTCGCTTGGACGCAGGTCCAAAGCGGTTCCACCCGCGCACGCGTTACACCCCCCGAACGCGTGCGCGGAAAACTTTCCAATTCTTCGGGGTTGAATTAGGGGCGGAAAGGCGTAGGGTAGGCGTCGGGAAAAGGAAGATTATGGGCCTATACTGGTCACTTAAGAGCGTGCCGGAACTTGCGACCTTAGGCCGCAAACAGCGCCGGCAAATTCACGAGCAGTGCCTCCGGCGATATTTCTTCAGCGCGCCAACCACGCCTCGCAGCGTGGCAGCCTTTGCGGTGGCTCTCTTCACCGCAATTGCGTTTATCATTTTGGGTGTCAACCTGCCGCCCCTGCTCAGCCATCCGGGCAGCAAAGTTAAGAGAGTTGTCGCGGAGCGACCGAGAAGATTAGCCAGACA
>Ga0181535_10005086_pt1 | contig 14252 bp, 12 predicted proteins | sample PEATcosm2014_Bin_44_FD_119774 | JGI IMG/M metagenome (GOLD analysis project Ga0181535, IMG submission 119774) | Peatland microbial communities from MTU Mesocosm Facility, Houghton, MI, USA - PEATcosm2014_Bin17_30_metaG | ecosystem: Environmental > Terrestrial > Soil > Wetlands > Peat | place...
GATTCACTGGGGTGACGACTGATGTTAGCTCAAGCTGGTCCCGATCTTCTTTCTCTCAACACGGCTACCGTGCGGGCACAATGGACACTTGCCGAGATCATTGAAGGCTGTGCGAAACACCAGATCCGCGGTATCTCGCCCTGGCGAGACCAGGTCGCGCAACTCGGCCTGAAAGAAAGCGCGCGGCGAATCCGCGACGCCGGACTGCAAGTCAGTGGTCACTGCCGCGGCGGCATGTTTCCGGCTCCGGACCGCGCCGGCCGGCTGGCTGCGGTGGAAGATAACCGGCGAGCTGTCGACGAGGCCGTCGAACTTGGCGCAGCTTGCCTGGTGATGGTGGTTGGAGGGCTGCCCAAAGGGCCGGACGGCAAACCGGTATCGAAGGATATCGCCGGCGCGCGGCAGATGGTGCGTGATGGATTGGCCGAATTGCTGGAGTACGCGCGCGCGTCAGCCATGCCGCTAGCCATCGAGCCGCTGCACCCGATGTACGCGGGCGACCGGGCCTGCGTGAACACCATGGAGCACGCCAATGATCTTTGCGATGAATTGGGCAGCGGGATCGGTATTGTCGTAGACGTGTACCACGTGTGGTGGGACCCGAAACTGAAAGGCCAGATCGAGCGCGCAGCGCGGGCAGGCAAGAATCGTATCCTGGCGTTCCACGTTTGCGATTGGCTGGTGCCGACGACGGATCTGTTGAATGACCGGGGGATGATGGGCGACGGGGTTGTCGATATTCCGCTGATTCGTTCCTGGGTTGAGGCTGCCGGTTATCGAGGCATGCACGAGGTGGAGATTTTTTCGACACGCTGGTGGAAGTGCAACGGCGATGAGGTTCTGGAGACGTGCAAGCAGCGGCACCAGGAGTACGTCTAAGAGAATCGCCGGGTTGCGAACTGCGCTTTAGGCGCCCAACGTGTCTATCCAAGTTAATCGCGAACCCGACTGCTCTTCTGCCGGGCCTGTACTTTTTCCTGGTTAAGTACGGTTGGTGGATCGTCCTGGCAGTGAGCCCCCGCATTTTTGTGCGGTCGAACATTTCAGGTTTAGACGCTGGAGGTTGCTGTTAGAAGGCTATTGAAAAACGCGCCGAAGCACCAAGCAAGGCGCTACCGAATATGTAACCCACGGAGTCGCCGCGCGATTTATTGTATGCCGGCCCCAGAGCAGCGCTGCTTTTCATCAGCCTGCTAGACTCAAGCGTGGAGAATGGTGCACATCGCAGGAGACTAGGAGGCGCAAATGGAAACAGGTCCTCAGGCCGCGGAGCCGCGCGGCTTACAGTTGATCGGCCGCATGGAGAGGGTGCCTCTTTGCAAGTGGCACGTTCTTCCACGCATAACCATGGGCTCAGCCACTTTCTTCGATGCCTTCGGGGCGTTGACGATCGCGTTCGTGCTGCCCTCCCTGATTGGCGCGTGGAAACTACAGCCGGCCCAGATCGGGGCGATGATTTCTGTCGGCTATCTGGGCCAGATTGTGGGAGCGTTGTTTTTTGGCTGGCTGGCTGAACGGATTGGCAGGACCAAATCCGTCGCCTGTGCCATGGCGGTTGATGGGATTATGAGCCTTTGCTGTGCGTTCTCCGGAAACTTTCTCCAACTCGCAATTTTCCGCACGATTCAAGGTTGTGGCTTGGGTGGTGAAGTGCCCGTGGCAGCGGCCTACATCAACGAACTATGCGAGGCGCGCGGTCGAGGCCGGTTTGTAATGCTTTATGAAACCATCTTTCCCTGTGGCGTATTGGGCGCGAGCCTGATGGGAATATTAATGGTGCCCCGATTCGGCTGGCAGTCAATGTTTATTCTCGGCGGAGTCCCTGCGCTGTTCATCTCCGTGTTGGTATGGCGTCTTCCTGAGTCGCCGCGATGGCTGATCGGAAAAGACCGGCTCGATGAAGCCGCGAAAATCGTTGCCCAGATCGAAGCGGCCACCCCCGACCGGATAGAGCCGGCCGCCAAAAGGATGGCAGCCTTGGCTGCTCCTGCCGCCAAAACCAAGTGGAGCGAAGTATTGTCGCCGTTCTACCGACGCAGAACGTTAGTCGTCTGGGTCTTGTGGGCAAGCACCTATTTCGTCTATTACGGCATCGGTACGTGGCTACCGAGCCTCTACCGTACCGTCTATCATCTCAGCATCGCCGACTCTCTGCGCTGGGGATCGATCGCTAATATTCTCCAGGTACTAATTGTGGCGACCAGCGCTCTGTTCGTTGACAAACTCGGACGCAAGTTGTGGTTCGGTATGGCTTTCCTGGTGTCGGCAGTGCTGATGTTCAGTTTGGCCATGCTAGGGGCCAAGACGCCCGAGAGCGTGGTCGTGCTGGGCTCGTTAACTTTCGCAGTGCTCGGCTCAAATGCCACGATGCTTTATCTCTACACACCCGAGATCTATCCGACTCGTATGCGTGCCGCAGGAACAGGCTTGGCTACATCTTTCTTGCGGGCAGCATCGGCTGCGGGGCCGTTCCTGGTGGGGTTCGTTCTTAAGGGCGGCGGAGTTGCCGCTGTATTCTATGTCTTCGCGGCTGTTACATTCATCGGTCTCATCGCAACCTTTGGGGCAACAGAGACCCGGCGGCGGCAATTGGAAGAGATCAATCCGTAATTCACGCATCCGGCAAGGTAACGGATTTCGGCAATCGCTCGCTTACCCAGAGCGAAGCCCGGAAAGAGAATGATTGCGCCCGGTTGCTGGCGGGTCACGCGGTAGTTTCAAGGCAAGTCAGCGCCGGGGCGTTTTGCAACCCCCGAAACGGAGATACCCGTTTCTCATGAAAATCGCGAAGAAGCTTTCTGCATCGGATCTCAAAGCGGAAGTCGAACGGCTGTTCCAACTTGCCTCGAAAAAGACATTAGCGCTGAATAAGCGATGGAGTCGGTCCGACGGCGCTCCGGTGTTCACCGTCGCAGGCAAGTATACGGCTCGCGCCTGGACGCAGTGGACACAAGGTTTCCAATATGGAAACGCGCTGCTCTGCTTTGATGTAACGGAAAACAAGAAACTGCTGGAAGTGGGCCGGCGACATACGCTTGAAAGCATGGCAGAGCATCTGACGCACACCGGGGTGCACGACCATGGTTTTAATAATCTGTCCACCTATGGCCACCTGCGTCGGCTCATGCTGGAAAACAAAATCGAACGGCAGGAGTGGGAGCTGCGCTTCTACGAGCTTGCGTTGAAGGTTAGCGGCGCCGTACAGGCCGCGCGATGGACATCTCTGCCGGGTGGCGATGGCTACATTTATTCGTTCAATGGACCGCATTCGTTGTTCATCGATACTATCCGCACCGTTCGTGTCTGTGGCTTAGCGCATTTTCTCGGACACGCTCTGATCGGCGAGCAGGATCGAAAGGTTAATCTGCTGGAGCGGCTCTTGACTCATGCCCGCACCACCGCCCGATACAACATCTACTACGGCGAGGGACGCGATAGTTATGACACGAAGGAACTCCGCGGCCGTACCGTGCACGAAGCGATTTTCAATACCATTAGTGGCGTCTTTCGCTGCCCTTCGTCGCAACAGGGATACTCGCCCTTCAGCACGTGGACGCGTGGACTTGCTTGGGCCATGCTCGGCTTTGCCGAAGAGCTGGAGTTTATCCGGGCTCTACCAGAGAAGCAGTTTGGCGCCGAGGGAGTAATGAAGAAACCAGCGGCGCTGGCGATGCTGGAAACGGCAGCCACTGCCACCTGTGATTTCTATATCAACAACGCCAGCGCATCGGATGGCATTTGCTATTGGGATACCGGGGCCCCGAAGCTACACAAGTTGGGAGATTGGCAGTCTGCACCAGCCGACCCCTACAACGATTACGAACCGGTGGATGCATCGGCCAGCGCTATCGCTGCGCAGGGGTTGATCCGACTTGGCGTGTCGCTGGGAGCCAAAGGGAAAACCTATTTGCGGGCTGGACTCTGCATCGCGCGGCGACTGCTGGCCGAGCCTTATCTCTCTATCGATCCAAAGCATGAAGGCATCCTCCTGCACAGCATCTACCACCGCCCGAACGGTTGGGATTACATTCCCAAAGGGGCGAAGATACCGGTGGGTGAATCCAGCATGTGGGGAGACTATCATCTGCTGGAGCTGGGGCTGCTCGTGCGGCGCATGGCTGATCGCGATTACTACACTTTTTTCTGAAGTACTGAACTTCCGGCGCACGGGGCTGAGCGACAGCTTGTTGCGAGCGATGTCCCGAACCTGTCATTTTAATCGGCCGTCGGTGGAGTCGCAGTTCCGGCCGAGGGATCATCCGTTCCACAACTTGTTGCGATAGGGGGAGACGGTATTGCGTTTTTCCGAAGTTCAAAATGTTCACCGAGGTAAGGTAATGTCCACCGCCGCGCCTGTGCCTCGCCTGATCGCCCTCGACTGGGGCACCTCATCGTTGCGCGCTTATCTTCTGGGCGCGGGCGGCGCAGTCCTCGAACAAAGTGTGAAGCCGTGGGGCATCATGCGGACTTCGAAACGCTCATTTGCCAAAGTCTTTGCCGCAATGGTGGGTGAATGGCGGAGGCGTTGGCCCAACTTACCCGTACTCGCGGCCGGGATGATCGGCAGTGCCCAGGGTTGGCGCGAAGCGCCTTACGTGCCATGTCCGGCCGGCTTGCGATCACTGGCTGCGGGCCTGGTAAACGTGACAGAGAGCGGACGAATACAGTTGCATATCATTCCCGGTGTCGTTGAAGAGGGCGACATCCCCGACGTGATGAGGGGCGAAGAAACTCAGATCATCGGTGCCATGGAACTCGACTCGCGCCTGCGCCGTCTGGCGCGCCTTGTGTTGCCCGGTACGCATTCAAAATGGGTGGAGTTACGTAAAGAACGAATCCAGTCGTTCTCCACATACATGACGGGCGAACTCTTCGCCGTGCTGCGCGATCATTCCATCCTCGGCCGCGCGGTACCCGTCAGTGCCACGCTGGTTGCGAGTTGGGCGGCTTTTGAGCGAGGCCTTATGGCCGTGCTTGAGAGCGGTAGCAACGGGGGCTTTTCACGTTTGTTCTCGACTCGAACCTTGACGCTGAGGGGCCGGCTCCGCCCCGAAGAAAGTCTCGATTACCTGTCGGGGTTGCTGATCGGAGAGGAACTGCGCTGCGCGACGCATCGTTTCAACAAACACGTTCCGCTGGCGATCGTCGGAGAGGACAGTCTCTGCGAGCGCTATCGGCGCGCGCTTGCGCTGTTCGGGTTCGACGATGCGCGGATCATCGTGAATGCGTCGCCAATCGGCCTCTGGCGAATTGCGAACGCATCAGGACTTGTCAAGGAAATGCCAAGCCCCACAGTCCAGCCCTAACCCGAAGTTCGCAACAAACCCGTGTTGCGTGCTTTTGACCGCTCCTCGAACGATTATTTCCGCCCAATCATCCAGCCGATCAGAACGCCCGCGATGAGGCCGACGGCGAATGTTGATACAACTGCTTCCGCGGGGTGCCGTTTAATCCGCTGAGTCGTATCGTCCAGAAGCTCCTCCGCGGCATCGTTAAATTGTTTTCCGGTGCGCTTCAGCACGTTAATCGTATCTTCTGCCGCTTCGGCGACGGAATCCGCCGCGCGAGAAGCCTTGTGAACTGCGTCCGTAATGTGCTCACCTGTCCTCTCGAACACTGTGTTCGGCATGGGGTCCTCCATCCTTCGCCTGAAATATTAAAGATAAGGCCTTATTGATGAGAACGGACTATTCCAGGGTTGTACTTGACCGGTGGCCGAGGATTCGAAGGGCACGCTATTCTCGTTTGATCGCGATGTCTGTGACCATTGATCGCAGTGCGTGTGACACATCTTTGCGGGAGGACGGACTCAGCTCGCGTCTCGGGCAAGTTTCGCCAGGCGCTCCCGGCCCTCCAGCATATCTTCCAGCGTGCCGAACGCGTTCATATAGTGGCCTTGAAACTTCAACTCGTCGAGCCGGCGAAAGAGGTCTGCGAAATCGAGGTCTCCTTCGCCAGGTTTAAGATGAAGCTCTTTGCCCAGGCGGAAGCAATCGGCCAGCCGCACCTCGTCGCAACGAGCAATATCCATGCCTTGCAGGAATCCTTCAATGCCTTCCGCCACAAGGTGGGCATGGTTGGCCGTGAACGCCCATCTCAGCCGCGGCGACTTCAGCTGATCGAAGTAGAACCGCGTTTCCTCCAGATTGCAGGCCAGGTAGTGAACCTCGGCATAGTCCGGCTCGCGGTTCAGGTTCTCCAGGAGCACGGTAAGTCTTATCTGTTCGGCATAGTCGCACAGTCGCTTCAAGCGCTCGAGCCCGGCCTCCATGCGCATTTGGCGATCCGACGTAAAGTGATAGCCCGCATGAACGACAATCCACTCACCGCCGAGACGTTTGCAAGCGTCCATATGTCCGAAGAGATAGCGATCGACGCCATCACGAACATGCGGCGCAACCTCCGCCGTATTCACTGCGGACAAGGTGTGAACGCCGACGTGAATTCCGTGCCGCTCGCACGATTCGCGGATCACCGATACGCGCTCTTCGGTTAAGGTCTCAATCGCATTCGGAGCAACGTCAATCTTCAGATCGAGATACCGCACCTGATGCTGGATTGCGTCCTTGATGCCATCCTCTATCTTGTTCTTCTCTCCAAGGTCGATGCCGATTCTGTCGCGCAAGTTCATCGCAGCTCCATTTGTAGTTGTCGCAAAGTCTACTATGCCTGCGGTACACACATCTTCCGAGATGCGCACGACTTCGCGCGTCCTCAAGTTGCAAATCATGTGGATTAGACGGCTCTCGATGACGGGGACAGTGTGAGTCCTAGGGTTGAACTCGACCCAGGTGTGCTGCTTGATTCGTCATCGAAAAGGTCTTGTTCTCCTCGCCAAGTTGTTGCGCCATCGTGTACTTTTGGCGTAAGTACTCCATCATCCGGTCCAGCGCGGCAATGGCGCGATCGGGATCGTGTGCCTTGATCGCCTCGAATATTTCATAGTGCCGGTCAACAATGAACTGGCGCTCGCGGACTCGGTAAACAACCAGGTTCAGCACCGGCTCCATGATTTCGATCATTGGGGCCACAAGGAATCGCAGAAGCGGATTCTGTGCGGCGTCAACAACCAGGCAATGGAAGCGAACGTCGGAGGCGCAGAATTCGACATCCGTCATCTGCGGATTGCGTTGCGCCCGGAGTTCAACCTCCATCTCCTTCAACTGGCTCTCCGTACCATTGTCGTCGGCGGAGTATCGCAACGCCGCCAAGCGGCAGCAGACCCTCTCGAGCTCGTGACGGGTTTCCACGATGTCTGAGAGATTGAATTCGCCGACCGTGAGAAGCACCGCAGCCATGCTTGAGAGCTGCGCGCTCATGTCCTCCATGCTGGGTTTCTTGACGAAACTGCCGCCGGCCGGACCGCGGCGAGTGTGAATCAGGTTCTGCGCCGCAAGGCGCTTCAACGCCTCGCGAATCGTAGGCCGGGAGACCCCAAACCGCTCTGCTAACTCCTCTTCCGTCGGAAGCTTCTGATCGACCTTGAGCGCACCACCGATAATAGCCTCACGAATGTTCGTCGCGATCTGCTTCGCGACTCCCTCCGTGTTGATATTTTGGTAATTGATTGGCATGAATCGTCCCCTCAGCTCTGGCCGTAGCTCGATCCAACGGATTCCTGACCAAAACGGCACTCCACTCCCCAGCGGGGAGCGCTCTCTCACCGTGGCCGTAACCGTGAATGTGAATACCTTACCAGATTGCAAAGTCTTTAAAAACTATTAAATATTTGTTTGACAAATAGCCAATTTACCTCTACCTTATAGCCGCTACCCTGAGCCACGTCTTGAGCAGGTTAGGCGAGGTATGTTCACACGCCTGCAATGAAATTTGAAAGGTTGAGAGACCATGATACTTACTCCTGAACAGCAAGAAATCCAGCGGTTGGCGCGAGAATTTGCTGAAAAATACATTATTCCCGTTGCCGGCGAGTATGACCGCACGGGTGAATTCCCCGAATTCATAATCGAAGCAGCGAAAAAGGCCGATCTGCTGGCAATGGGAATTCCGAAGCAGTTCGGTGGCCGGGATCTGGACGCGGTCACGCAAGGAGTGATCTTGGAAGAATTGGGCTATGGTTGCGCGGGCTTTGCAACCATACTCGGCGTGAACGGTCTGGGATACTACGCGCCGCTGCTGGTAGGCACGGAAGAACAGAAGAAGCTCTATTTCGCTCCCATTGTACAGGGTGGCCTGTCGGCCTTTGCTCTGACTGAGCCGGGCGCGGGCTCGGACGTCAGCGCCGGCAAGAGCACGGCCAAGAAGGTTGGGGATGAGTACATCCTGAATGGGAGCAAGTGTTTCATCACCAGCGGCGCCTACGCCAAGATGTTCACCATCTTCGCCCTGACCGATCCCAGTAAAGGACTGAAAGGGCTGAGCGCATTCATTGTGAAGGGCGGCTCTCCGGGCCTGATCGTTACCAAGCACGAGAACAAGCTCGGCATCCGCGGTTCCAACACCGTCGAGCTGGTGATGCAGGACCTGCAAGTTCCCGCCAGCCAACTTCTGGGCAAAGAAGGCGACGGCATGAGGATAGCCATGGCTTGTCTCGATATGGCTCGTCCGATGGTCGGCTCTCAGAGCGTCGGAATTGCACAGCGGGCCTTGGACGAATGCCTGAAGTATTTCAGCATCAAGTATCCTGACCCCCGGAAGCTGGGTCAGGCTGCTCAGTTCAAGCTGGCCGACATGCGAATCCAGATCGAAGCGGCGCGTCAGACCGTTCGCCACGCGCTTGCGGTCAAGGATGCGGGGCTTCCGATCACGGTCGATTCGGCAATCGCTAAGACTATGGGTAGCGACACTGCTATGCGTGTCACTACCGAAGCACTCGCTCTGCTCGGCGCGTTCGGCTATTCCCACGAATGCGTGGTGGAGAAGCTGGTGCGCGATGCCAAAATTCAGCAGCTCTACGAAGGCACAAACCAGGTCCAGCGACTCGTTATTGCAGGCCAGTTGATTGCCAGCATTCAGCCCAAGACCGCAACGGCGAAGGCAGGAAGGTGAAAGATGAGCTATCTATTGACAGAGGACCAACAACTCGTTCAGAAGAACGCGCGTGACTTCGCAATGCAGTACCTCGAGCCGCTGGCCGTCCAACTGGACAAGACCGGCGAGTTCCCAGCCGAGGCCGTAAAGAAGATGGCGTCCTATGATTTTCTTGGCTGGTTCCTGCCCACTGAATTTGGTGGCGCTGACTTTGGTTATTTGAGCTATGTGCTGGGCGTCGAAGAACTGTCGCGCGCAAGTGCGGCGGTGGCCTCGATCGTGGTGAATCACTCGTCAGCAGCCTACGCGATCAACCGTTGGGGCTCGGCAGAGCAGAAGAAGAAATATCTGCCTGCGCTCGCCAGGGGAGAAAAGCTGGGCGCGGTGGCAATGAGTGAGCCCGGACCCGGCGTGGGCCAAGGGCCTGAGGCCGTGATCGCCACCCAGCAGGGGGGCGGTTACGCGTTGAACGGACGCAAGTCCTACGTGGCCAATGCCGGCGTAGCGGACGTGTACGTGGTGTTCGGTTGCACAGATGCGGCTGCGGGGGCCAAGAGCCTCGCCGCATTCCTGGTCAATGCGAAGGCAGAAGGACTCGAAGTGGGCCCCAAGAAAAGCACGATGGGCTTGCGTGCGCGTCCGACGGCTGACGTGGGATTCCACAATGTCGCTGCCGAGGTTCTCGGGACGGTCGAGGGTGGGGCGGCGATCGCCGCGGAAGTGCTCGCCGCATTTGCCGTTGCCGAGGCCGCACAGACCGTCGGTGTTGTGGGGGTCGCGGTGCAGCATGCTGCGAAATACGCTCAGCAACGCGTGCAGTTCGGACGTCCGATCAGCACCTTCCAAGCCATTCAGACGATGTTGGCTGAAGTGAATACGAATTGCTACGTTGCACGGCTGGCGGTCTACGATGCCGCTGCATTGATCGAGCAGGGAAAGCCGTTTACCACTGAGGCTGCGATGGTCAAGTTGTTTGCCCAGCGCCTGGGGATGAATTCGTTGCTGGAGACTTTGCAGATAGAAGGCGGCTACGGCTACAGCGAAGAGATGCTGATGTCAAAGCTGTTCCGCGACGTCTCCGGCACGACGATTCTTGAAAGCCCGCTGGAATTCCCTGAACAGGTCATTGCTGCCAGCATTGGCTGAATCAATGGGGAGCAAGACAGGCGATGCCTAGAATCCCTACTTGTTGCAAGTGGAGTCTCGACGAGCAGGACACACCAATAGCCCGAAGCGGTACCCATGGAGGGGTAATTCAGCCATGATGATGAACGGGGAGCAGTACAAAGCGTCCATAAAAAAGATGCGCCCCAACATTTACAAATGGGGCAAACTCATTGAGGACGTTACGACCAACCCTGCGACGAGGCTGCATGTTGAGTCAGTCTCACGCTCGTACGATGCATCTTTAGACCCCGAGAAGGCGCCGATCTTTACCGCCAAGTCTCATTTCACCGGAGAAACCGCTCATCGCTGGAACACCCTGATGAGCGGCCCCGAAGGAGTGCTAGGTAACTCCTTGATGAAGCGGGAACAGTTCCACCAGTCCGGAACCTGCCAGGGAGCTACCTGCGCCGGATGGACGGGACTCAACGTTCTCTGGGCCGTAACGTACGAAATGGACAAGGAGTTCGGCACCAACTATCAAGAGCGGCTAAAGAAGTACTTCCGCTTCGTGGAAGATAACGCTTTGTGCCTTGCAGGCGCGATTACCGATGCCAAAGGCAACCGGTCACAGAAGCCGTCGGCGCAAGCGGATCAAGACACCAATCTGCACATCAAGGAAGTTCGTCCGGACGGCGTCGTGATTCGCGGCTACAAGGTTCAGATTTGCGGTGTTGCCGCCTGTCACGAAATCATCGTTGTTCCGGGCAGCGGTTACGGCGAGTCCGAAAAGGACTTCTGTGTCGCGGCAGCTGTTCCTCGCGATGCAAAAGGGCTGACGATTGTCGAGACCCGCCGTCCGAGCGATGCTCGCGATGAAGAAGAAGGCTGGGATGCTCCGAAGGCCGGCAACATCACCCAGGCATTTCTGCTCTTTGACGACGTGTTCGTTCCGAACGACCGCGTCTTCATGTGCGGTGAGTTCAAATACAGCGGCAAGTTGATCGGCTACTTTACGGCAATCTACCGAGCCGCAATCGGCGCCTGCGTCGCCGGGCAGGGCGATGTCATGATCGGCGCCGCCATCAACATGGCCAGAGCGAATGGGCTGTCGCAGAAGCCTTTCCAGGACAAACTCACGCAGATGGCGATCAACAACGAGATCACCTACAGTACCGGCCTCGGTGCCATGCTCGTGGGTAAGGCGCATCCGTCCGGAGTGTGGATCCCCGATGCGCTGCTCGCGCATGTCAACAAGACACAGGTGGCGAAGCTGCCCTACGAAACCAAGGTCATCGCGCAGGACATCAGCGGCGGCATCGCTGAAACCGGGTGCTTCCCATCGTATAAGGACTTCCAGTCAGAGCACTACGGTTCGCAACTCAAACGGGCTCTTACTGCCGGCGTCGATGGAGAAACCAGGGCCCGTGCAGCGCGCCTCGTGGAATGGCTCACCGTTGGCGGCGGCATTCCCGGCTGCATGCACGGCGGCGGATCACCGGACGGTGCCAGGATGGTCGTGAAGATCATGGAGCCGTGGGAGAAGTACGCGGCGCATGCCAAACGTATTGCGGGCATCACCGCCGATCTTTCCGAACCGGCTCCTCCACCGAAGAAGTAGTGGCGGCGCCGAAGGCGAAGCAATGGGAGCAAGACGCAGTTCAATACGAACTGGGTCTTGCTTCTTTTTTTAAAGAACAGCCTCCCTCGATTCGTTCTTCCGGCGTCGTCCATCGTGTCACGGCCGCGCTCTTGAAGTGGGCTGTGTTCCTGCGTCGTGGGCTTGTCGAGTGGAATCGCGCAGCAGAATTATCAACGGATTTCTTGTTCCCATTTTTTCTGTGCTTGTTATCCAGTTGTTTCTTTGCGTCGCTGTGAAGTCAAGTGTTAAAATCGCAAGTAATTGATTTGCAAGGCAGTGGGCGCTTAACTCAGCGGTAGAGTGCCATCTTCACACGGTGGAAGTCACTGGTTCGAATCCAGTAGCGCCCACCATCTCTATCTTCTTACCGCACAGTCACTTACGAGTGGCTGTTGTTTTTGATTGGCCAAACTCCAGCCCGATGCCAGCCCGATGGAAGGTCATTGTGTGGCCTCCGACGCGGGCTTCATCGCTAGCGGTTTCTCCATATACTGGCGCTGTACTTGTAGCGCCTTCCCGAGACGGTAGGTGGAGTACTGAACCGGGTCCAAAGGCGGTATACTCAACCCGCAGAACCCGTCAGGGACATTTCTCAAGAGAGATGACGAGGTGATGTTGTTGCCGGTTGTGAGGTCGGATGAGCAGATGGCGATGCGCTGCGTCTGCCACGACCTGGATAAATCGAGTATTAACTTAAGAATCAATACTTTAGCTATAAGGAAGTGGAGCTGCTCCGGCATCGTCTGTATGGCACTTTCCGGCCCGATAGATTTGGGTCCGATCAGGCATAATTGATGAAGGATATTCTGCTTCGCACCCCGGACTCTGGATGGATTTGAAAGATACCAAGCGTCCCGTTGTCGATTTCCCCTCAGGACCCGACTCTGCTCCGAGCGGAGATAGCTCGAAACTTTCGGATGCGGACGGTGTTCGATCGGATATGGGCAGCGCAGCGTTTGAGCGGGTAATGCCCGCAGGATATATCGGCTCCGGCTCCGGTCAGCATGGCCCAGGGAATGCGGTTCCGCTCCAACAGAATGGTGCTCCTGCTGCTGACCTGAGTGACGCGGATATTATGCTCCGGGTCAAAGCCGGAGATGACACTGCATTCAATTATCTGATCGAGAAGTACCGCCGCTCAATGATCAGCTTTATGTACCGGATGGTACATAACTCGGCAATCGCCGAGGAGTTGGCACAAGAGGTTTTCCTGCGCGTTTACCGTTCGCGGGAAGGCTATGCCGCCAGCGCAAAGTTTACCACCTGGCTCTACCGGATCGCGACCAACCTGGCCGTGAATCATGCTCGCGACAACAAGCACGAACGCCCGGAGACCAAAGTCAGTCTGGACGAAAGCGACGAGGAAACCGGGCTTTCGATCGATGTGGCCGATAGCACGCTCAATGTCGAGCAGCAGATGCTTCGTCGTGAGCGGCTGGCTGCAATTCGCCGTCACGTGGAAGAACTGCCAGAGCGGCAACGCATGGCGGTCATTATGCACAAGTATCAGAACATGGACTATCGCCAAATCGCCGGAGTATTACACCTGAGCGAGTCAGCGACGAAATCATTACTATTCCGCGCGTATCAGACTTTGCGGGAAAAGCTGAAGGACTTCATCTAGGGGCTGTTATGAATTGCAGGGATGTTCGCGAACGACTTCTGGAAGTAGCGGTGGAAGGCGGACCGGCTTCGCCGGAAATTCAGTTGCATTGCTCGGTGTGCGATCCATGCGCGCTTGAGTGGGAGCAGGTGAAAAGGACAATGGCACTGCTGGACGAGTGGCAGGCGCCAGAGCCGTCGCCGTATTTCGACGTCAAGCTCCAGGCCCGGCTGCGCGAAGAGCAGCAAAAGCCTGCGATGGGATGGCTTGGCTGGTTTCGCAAACCAACTGCCGTCGGAATCGCAGCCACCCTTCTGCTTGCTTTGGGCGTGGGTTCATTCCTGGGCCGGCAAAGCGACACCAAGAGTGCGGATCACACAGTTGCGTCAGTCAGGGGTACCGCTGTAGGCGATTTGCAGTATCTGGAAAAGCACTCTGACCTATTGCAAGAGTTCGAGGCGTTGGATGTCTTGGACAATAGCGACAGCGGAGGTACTGCAAATTAGGCCCAGGCGATTGAAGCTGAGGGATTCCGGGAAAGTGATCACGTCTAGCCCCATCGTGTCGTTGGTGTTGTCCTGCATTTTTGCCGCGCCGCTGCCAATGGCTGCGTCTGCGCATAGGTCTGGGCCGTCGCCGAGTTTTGGACGAGCGAACGTCGCGGCGAGGGCGCAAGTCGGAGCGCCGATATCGCACCCAGTAGAGCAGCGGAGACTGCAACTCGCGCAATCGGTGGGCAGAGGTCCCGGACCGCAAAACGCTCCGCCCGGTTTCAGCGGGCCGCAGGGATTCCAGCCGCGCGGCCCCGGGCCGCACCGTGGCGATTGGCTTCGCCGCTATGGCAACCTTCCGTCCGACCAGATGAGGCGACAACTCGAACAGGATAGAGCCTTCCAGAGTCTTCCCTCGGAA
>Ga0181535_10005089_pt1 | contig 14248 bp, 12 predicted proteins | sample PEATcosm2014_Bin_44_FD_119774 | JGI IMG/M metagenome (GOLD analysis project Ga0181535, IMG submission 119774) | Peatland microbial communities from MTU Mesocosm Facility, Houghton, MI, USA - PEATcosm2014_Bin17_30_metaG | ecosystem: Environmental > Terrestrial > Soil > Wetlands > Peat | place...
CTGCCGGCGGTTCGACGCGCCGTCATCAAGGCGCTATCGCCAAAGCAAATCTACGAACGATGTCCGCACTGCCGAATGCGCATCAGGCGTCCTCAGAATTAATTCTGCCAAAGTAGTGCTAGGACGTGTACCCATAAATTCAGAGTGTTCGGTGGACGTCGCTTGGTTCGCGTTCCGGACTCAAGTTGCACATCGAACATGCACGAAAACGCCAATTACGGACATTGATGATCTGAAGTGCCGCAGTCTCTTGGTCCATGAAGCTATTAAAAGTCTTGACTTATATAAGCGTAAGCCGATATTCCTTGCCACAAGAGCAAGGAGCAAGGCATGGAGATCGATATCGCTAGCGTGCTGGGACTTGTCGCCCGCACGGTGCGCAATTTTGAAAAGGACGGGAAACCAGCGAGCACGGTGACGCTGACACGGCTTTACGACACCAGCGCCGATGACCTGTGGGACGCACTGACCAGCAAGGAACGCATCCCGCGATGGTTCCTGCCGATCGAGGGTGAGCTGACGTTGGGCGGAAAGTACCAGCTCAAGGGGAATGCGGGCGGTACCATTACGGCTTGCACCCCGCCGAGTCATTTTGCAGCGACGTGGGAATTCGGCGGCAGCACGAGCTGGGTCGACGTCAAGGTGGCAGCAGACAGCGGGAAGGCACGGATGACGCTGGAGCATACGGCTATCATCGGAGATCACTGGAACCAGTTTGGCCCGGGCGCGGTGGGTATCGGCTGGGACCTCGCCGTCATGGGACTTGCGCGGCATCTGGCGACCGGGGCGTCGGCCGACCATGCGACGGCTGAGGCATGGATAGGTTCGCCAAACGGCAAGGAGTTCATGAGGCAGAGCGGCGAGTTCTGGCGTACGGCGCATGTCGCGAGCGGAGTCGATCCGGCCTCGGCAAAAGCGCGGTCGGACCGGACGATCGCCTTCTATCGCGGTGAGATCCCGCCGGACATGGCGCACCCCGGCACGGCAAGCTGATGCATGTCTTCGAGGTTCTCTCTGATCCAGTGCGCCGGCGCATCCTCGAACTGCTCGGTCGAGGGGAGATGGCCTCGGGCGAAGTGGTCGAGGCGATTGGCGCCGAGTTCGGGATCACGCAGGCGGCGGTTTCGCAGCACCTCAAGGTGCTGCGGGAGAGTGGCTTTGCACGGGTGCGGGCGGACGCGCAGAGGCGGCTATATTCTGTGGATGCTCTGGGGCTCCAGGCGGTGTTCGAGTGGGTCGGCCAATTCAGGGGCTTTTGGGAGCCGAAGTTGGACGCGCTGGCAACGGAGATCGCGCGGGGAAAACGAGCGCGGCGTGGCGCGCCGACGGCGGGGCGGAAGGGCGCGCGGGCATAGCTCGACCCACCGCGTCTCAGCCTAGTCGAGTGTTCAGCTGAAATTGTCAGCGACCGTTGCGCAGACTGGCCGTCGGTATTACGCCGGCGTCCAAACGGGAGCCTCGAATTATGCGGTATGAGCTCACGGACTTTGAATGGGCTGCCATCGGGACATTCCTTCCGAACAAGCCGCGTGGCATTCCCCGTGTTGACGACCGGCGCGTCCTGAACGGTATCTTTTGGATCTTGCGTTCAGGTGCTCCCTGGCGCGATCTACCAGAAATCTATGGTCCCCGCACAACTTGCTATAATCGCTTCGTTCGCTGGCGGCGGGCTGGCGTATGGGACCGGATCATGGATGCGCTGGCCACCGGTCATGACGCGGCGGTGCAGATGATCGATACCTCCGTCGTGCGCGTCCACCAGCATGGCGCCTGCATCTCGGACAACAATCACCAGGATATGGGTCGCTCGCGAGGGGGCCTGACCAGCAAGATTCACGCGGTCGTGGACACCAATGGCCTGCCGGTGCACCTCGCCCTAACGCCCGGCGAGGCGCATGATAACCGACTGTGTTCAGTTCTCCTCAACGCCTTGCTTCCACAAACGATCTTGCTCGCGGATCGCGGCTACGATGCCGACTGGATCAGGGAGCTTGCTCGCCAGCAAGGAGCATGGGCGAACATTCCGCCGAAACGAAATCGCAAAAATCCGATTTGCTTTAGCCCGCATCTGTATCGCGCGCGCAACTTGGTCGAGCGGTTCTTCAACAAGATTAAGCAATGTCGGCGTGTCGCGACTCGATATGACAAGCTCGCGGCTAACTATCTGGCATTCGTCAAACTCGCGTCAATCCGAATTTGGCTGCGCGCTAATGAGTCCGCGCCCTAGTATTAATACGTAGTGTTAAACAACTTATCCCGGCATACGACGTATATTAATCAAGCGGCGGCGCGACTGAGCCGCTGGAGGCCGTGATCGTCTATCAACGCTTGCTTATGGACCGTTCTTGCTCGGTGTGGCTCGGCGTTGCGCGCGCGCGTCAACACGACGATCGCGCGGCGCATTTCACCATTGGCGCTGCCTGAGGCGTGCGATCATGCGTGAAGTTCACGTTCGTGAAGACAGCGAAGACAATATTTTCAACGAAGCGCACGAGATCGGGCCGAGCGCGAGCGGGAACAGGCGGGCGGCGACGCCAACGTCATTCCGCTTCTTCGAGCCCGAAGGTGATTTCGGCCGCGAAGGCGCGCTGCGCGTCGGGCGGCGGTTTCGGGAACGGCGCGGCCCTCGCGACCAGCGCCAGGCTCTCGACGTCAAGATCGGTGTCGCCGCTGGAGCGCACCAGCGACACATTGGTGAGGGCGCCCGTCTCGTCGATCGTGAAGGACACGACGGCGTTGCCGTGCGCGCCGCGTTCGCGCGCGGACTCTGGATATTGCTTCGCGCGCTCCAGGAGTCCGAACACGATCATCTTGTAGCTCATCAGCTCGTCGCCGCCCTCGGTCGGCAGCGGCACGGCGACGGCCCGGAAAATTTCAGGCCCGTTATCAAAGGGTAGCTGCAATCCGCTCTCCGGCCCAGACCGCGAGTCGAAACCTCCGGCGAGATTGTTGGCGAGTTTGCCGCCCTGAGCGGCCCCATGCGGTGGAACGGCCGGCTTTGCCGCGGCGGCGCGGGCCGCCGCCTTTGAGGTCGCAGACGCAGCGGGCGGCGGCTTCCGTTCAGCGGCTTTTTGCGCGACGGCCTTCCGCTCCGCGGCCCTTTCCTCGGCGGCCTTTTGCGCGGCGGTTTTCTGCTCCGCAGCCTTCTCCTCCGCAGCCTTTTGCGCGGCGGCCTTCTGCTCCTCGGCCTTTTGCTGCGCAGCCTTCTCCTCGGCGACCTTCTGTTCCTCCGCCTTCTGCGCGGCAGCCTTTTGAGCGGCGGCTTTCTGCTCCTCGGCCTTTTGCTCCGCCGCTTTCTGCTCGGCGTCCTTCTGCTCGGCAGCCTTCTCCTCGGCGCTCTTTTGTTCGGCAACTTTTTGTTCGGCGGCTTTCTGTTGCTCGGCCTTTTGCGCGGCAGCTTTCTGCTCCGCCGCCTTCTGCTCGGGCGCCTTCTGCTCGGCCGCCTTTTGCGCCGTGTCCTTCTGCTCGGCGGCCTTGGGTTCGGCGACCTTTTGCTCGCCGACCTTTTGCGCGGGAGGATTGCCCTGCTGAAGCTTGGCTTCCGGCGGCTTCTGTTTGTCCGGCTCGCGCGCCGCCGGCGGCTGCTCGACGACGACCTCGACCGGCGTCTCGGTGGAGCGTTCAGCGTCCTGGCGCGGCGGGCTCAAAAACGTGAGGGCCAAAAGGAGGCACAGATGCGCCGCCAGCGATGCGGCCAGCAACCAGAGGAGATTCCGCTCCAGGCTGGCGTCCTTGGCATAGGGCTCAGCCAAGCGCTCGCGTTGCTCCGCAAAGAGGCTCGGCGCGGCGCCGGCGACAGTGGCGCAGCCGTCCTCGGACGCCCCCACGGTCTCGCCAGGCCATTCCGGGCGCTCAACGGCGGCGCGCAACCGTTTCCCGTTCGAGCCGCGCGCATCCCAAGCCGCCCATTCGGCGGCGCGAAGGTCCGCGGGCGCGCCCTGCTCCCGGCGGCGAAGGTCCGGCGTCAACTCCATGGCGATAACGACTGCTTGCGCACCGCAAATATTTTCCCGCCGGCATGATCAAGAAAGGTCAATAAGATCATGCAGTAAAACAAAAAAGATGAAGGACGTGACCGACTTGAACTTCAAATCGTCGCGGCCTCGAACATTTTCGGGCGCCGCCGAAACAGGCGCCCTTTTCACATGTTAGGGATGCTGAACCGAGAAACCGGCAATTTTGAGAGGACGCCGGAGGAACCCGCTCAGACGGCGGCCCGCGTCCGCGCCCGCGCCAACGCCGCCTCGACAATGGCGAGCGCGGCCTTGAACGCCGCATCGACGTCGAGCTTCGTCGTATCGAGGACGACGGCGTCCGCCGCGGGTTTCAAAGGCGCCGCGGCGCGGTTGCTGTCGCGCCGGTCGCGTTTGCGGATCTCCTCCAGCACGACGCCGTAATCCACTTTCTCCCCGCGCGCGCGCAACTCCAGCGCCCGCCTCGTCGCCCGCGCGTCGTCGCTTGCGGTGACGAAGATCTTGCAGGCTGCTTCGGGGCAGATGACGGTGCCGATGTCGCGGCCATCGAGCACCGCGCCGCCGGGGCGGCTGGCGAAACTGCGCTGCATGTCGATCAGGGCGGCCCGAACCTCCGCGATAGCCGCGACCACGGAGGCCGCCTCGGCCATCTCGCGCCCGCGCAGCAGCGCCTCGTCGAAATCGGTCAGGGCGAGGCTGCGCGCGGCGCTGATCGCGGCGGTCCGGTCGGACAGATCCTGGCCGTGGTCCATAAGAGCCCGCGCGGTCGCCCGGTAGAGCAGACCCGTATCGAGATGCGGCAGGCCAAGATGCGCGGCGAGCCGTCGCGCCAGAGTGCCCTTCCCGGAGGCGGCGGGACCGTCGATCGCGATTATCATGAAAAATGCGCTCCGAGGCGCTCCATATCGGCCCTGAAGGCCGGGAAACTGGTCGCGATCATGCCGGCGTCGTCGATCGCGACGGGCTTGCGCGCGGCGAGGCCAAGGCAAAGAAAGCTCATGGCGATGCGATGGTCGAGATGCGTCGCGATGATGCCGCCGCCTGCGACGTCGCCGCCCCGTCCCTCGACAATAAGATCGTCGCCCTCGCTCTGCGGGTCGAGACCGGCGGCGCGCAGGCCCGCGGCGACCGCTTCGAGCCGGTCGGACTCCTTGACGCGCAATTCACTGAGCCCGCGCATCCGCGTTGGCCCCGACGCGAACGCGGCTGCGACGGCGAGGATCGGATATTCGTCAATCATGCTCGGCGCGCGCTCGGCTGGCACGTCGACGCCCTTCAGCGCGGCGGCCCGGATGCGCAGATCAGCGACATCCTCGCCGCCGTCCGCGCGGCGATCGATAATCTCGATATCCGCGCCCATTTCAAGCAGGGTGGCGAGAAGACCTGTGCGCAAGGGGTTCATCATCATCGATTCGACGATGACGTCGGATCCCGGCACGATCGTCGCCGCGACGAGGATGAACGCCGCCGAGGAGGGATCGCCCGGGACGGCGATGGGCGCCGGCCGCAATTCCGGCCTGCCCTGGAGCGTGATCTTGCGGCCGCTCGCCCCGAACGCCTCGACCTCAATCGAGGCGCCGAAAAAGCTGAGCATCTTCTCGGTATGGTCCCGGCTCGCCTCCGGCTCGATCACCACGGTCCGGCCGGGCGAGTTCAGCCCGGCGAGCAGCACCGCCGATTTGATCTGCGCCGAGGCGACCGGGGTGCGGTATTCGATCGGGACCGGTTCGGCCGAGCCTTTCAGCAGGATCGGGCAGCGGCCGCCTTCGGCCTCGGCCAGCACCTGCGCGCCCATGAGGACGAGCGGATCGAGGATGCGCCGCATCGGCCGGCGGCGCAGCGAGGCGTCGCCGTCGAAGCGCGCCGCGATGGCATGGCCGCCGACGACGCCCATCATCAGGCGCATCCCGGTGCCGGAGTTGCCGAAATCGAGAGTTTCGCGCGGCGCAAGCAGCGATCCGACGCCGCAGCCCTGGACGATCCAGCGGCCCTCCCCGGTCCGCGCAATGCTGGCGCCGAGCGCGCGGCACGCCGCCGCCGTGTTCAGCACGTCGTCGCCTTCGAGAAGGCCCTCGATCGCGGTTTCGCCAACGCTGAGCAGGCCGAGAATCAACGCCCGGTGCGAAATCGATTTATCGCCCGGCGGCTTGACGCGGCCGCGCAAGGGGCCGCTCGTCCCCGCCGTGAGGCGCGCCGCTGACGCCGTCATCAAAACCTCGCATGCTGGATCGTCAAAGGGGCCGCAAAAGCGCCTTTGCGCTCATTCGTTGCGGCGCTGGTAGCATGCCACCCGCCGCTTTGTCACCAAAGGCGAGCCTCAAGCTCAACTTCCATTTGACAGGCGCCCTTTCCATCACTAACCGGACCAAAAGTTGCGATGGCGGCCAGCAGCCCAGCGGCAGCCGTCCCTTCAAGAGGTAGGTCCGTGGCAAAACCAGAACTCGGCAATAAGCATCAGTGTCAGAATTGCGGCGCAAGATTTTTCGATCTCAACAAGAATCCGATCACATGCCCGAAGTGCGGCACGGTTTTTCAAGGGACCCCGCTGTCGCGCGCGGCGCAGAGGGCGGCGACGGCCGAGGACGACGAGCCGGACCCGATCGTGGGCGCCGAACTCGTGACGCTTGAGGACGCCGACGCCGACGCCGACAAGATCGCGGTCGTCGTCGACGATGACGTCGAAATCGAAGTCGCCGACGATACCTTCCTCGAGGAAGAGGAGGAGGACGGCGACGATGTCGTCGATCTCATCGACGGCGAGCCGGAGGACGACGAGGAGCGTTGATGTTTCGCTTGTGCGGCCGGGGGGATGCGGCTATACACCGGCCCTCCCCCGCCGGCTCGTTAAGGCGGCGGCGCGGATCAACGCCGCGCCCGGCGTCCGGCCCAAACGGACGATGCGGGACCATCTGCATGAGAATGCGACATGGAATGGGGCCATAGCTCAGTTGGGAGAGCGCTTCAATGGCATTGAAGAGGTCGTCGGTTCGATTCCGTCTGGCTCCACCATAGCAGAAAATACAATTTCCTGAGGACGCAGAGCGCCGTTTCACGGCATGCGAACATAGCCGCCCGGCGCGTCGGCGAGCGGGGGATAGCCCGCCTCGGGCGCCCCCATGCGAGGCGGCGCACCCGGCGCGCCCGAGCGGGCGTCGAGCCAGCGCACCCATTCCGGCCACCACGACCCCTCGCGATGCGGCGTCGCGGCGAGCCACGCGTCGGGATCGACGTAGCGGTCGTCGCGGCTCTTCGTCCCGACTTGATAGCTGCGCCCCTTATGGCCCGGCTCGGAGACGATGCCGGCGTTATGTCCGCCCGAGGCGAGCAGAAAGGTGACGCCGTCCTCGGTGAGAAGATTGAGCTTGTAGACCGAGCGCCAGGGCGCGACGTGATCGCGGTCCGCGCCCACGGCGAAAATCGGCGTGCGAATGTCGGACAGCGCGACCGGGCGGCCATCGCAGCGATAGCGCCCCTCGGCGAGATCATTGTCGAGGAAGAGCTTGCGCAGATATTCCGAATGCATGCGGTAGGGCATGCGCGTGGCGTCGGCGTTCCAGGCCATCAGGTCGTTCATCGGCTGGCGCTCGCCCATCAGATAGTCGTGGATCACGCGGGACCACACGAGATCGTTGGAGCGCAACAGCTCGAACGCGCCGGCCATCTGCCCGGCGTCGAGGAAGCCCTGCCGCCACATGACGTCGTCGAGAAAGTCGAGCTGACTTTCGTTGACGAAGAGGCTGAGTTCGCCCGCCTCGGTGAAATCGACCTGGGCGGCGAGGAGCGTGATCGACCTGATGCGCTCGTCGCCCTCATGCGCCATGGCGGCGGCGGCGATCGATAGCAGCGTGCCGCCGAGGCAATAGCCGACCGCGTGAACCTGCCGCTCCGGCGCGACGGCGTTGACGGCCTTGAGCGCCGCTTCGACGCCGAGCTTACGATAATCCTCAAGCGAAAGGTCGCGGTCGTCGGGGCCGGGATTCTTCCACGATATGATGAAAACCGTATAGCCCCGCTGGGTGAGGTAGCGGACGAGCGAGTTTTCCGGTGAAAGATCAAGGATGTAATATTTCATGATCCAGGCGGGCACGATGAGGATCGGCTCGGGCCGGACCGTCGCCGTCGTCGGCTCGTACTGGATGAGTTCGATCAGGGCATTGCGATAGATGACCTTGCCCGGCGTCGCCGCGACATTGCGGCCGACCTCGAAGGCCTCGGCTCCCGCGGGCTTGCCGCCGCGCATGGCGCGCTCGAAATCCTCGAGAAAATTCTGCCAGCCGTCGAGGAGATTGGCGCCGCCGCGCGCGAGGGTCCGGTCGAGAACTTCGGGATTGGTCAGCAGAAAATTGGACGGCGCGGCCATATCCAAAAGCTGCCGCGTGGCGAAATCGACGATTCTTTCATGCGGCTTCGACACGCCGCTGACGCCTGTCGCGGCGTTGTGCCACCATTGCTGCTGCAACAGAAAGGCCTGACTCATCAGTCTATAGGGCTGGCGCCGCCAGGCCTCGTTCGAAAAGCGCTTGTCCTGCGGTAAGGGCTCTATGCAATCGGGCGTACGCCCGTCGACGGCGCACTGGGCGGCGTAAGCGGAAAAGCGCGCGACCTTGCGCAGCGCCTTTTCGACGAGAAGGAGCCGGTGGCCGGGCGAGAGGGCGAGATGCAGCGCCCAGCTGGCGTAGGCGCCAAAAAGAGCCGCCGGCGACAGGCCCGCCGTGAAGCGCGCAAGATCAGCATTGAACGAGCGGTCGACGAAGCGCGCCAGATCTTCAGCGCTGGAGGGCGGCGCGCTCTCCGCCGGGAGCGCCTCTTGAACGCGCTCCGCGTTCGCGATTTCGACCGGAGGCGGCGCATCGGTCGTTGCGAGCGCTCGGCGCTCATCGACCACGGAGGATTCCCATTTATTCATCGTATCCTCTTACGGTTGGCGGGGCGGTCAAGCGATGATCTGGCTCAATGATGCCGCAGCCGCGCTGTTTTGCGCCGCGCGGCGACGCCATTCGGCGATGGCGTTGAGCGCGCGTTCCGGCCGCTCTGTCAGCGGAACGAGACGCCCGGGGTAGACGGCTCCGGCATTGCCGTCGAGGGACACAAAATCGCCCTCATCGAACAGCGTCGCGCCAATCCGGCATTGGCGCTGTTCAAGATCGATCTCAAGCCCCGGGCAGGCAACGAGGCACACCTTGCCGAGCTGGCGCGCCACCACCGCCGCGTGCGACGTGCGCCCGCCCGAGGCGGTGAGGATGCCGACCGCCAGCGCCATGCCCTCAATATCCGTCGTCGCCGTGTCGCGCCGCACGAGGATCGCCGGCGCCCCCGTGGCCACGAGACGCTTCACGGCGTCGGCGTCAAGCGCGATGGCGCCGACCGCGACGCCGACCCCTGCCGCCAGCGCCGTCGCCAACGGAGGCGGCAGCGGCTCTTTGAGGCTGGTGCGGACCACGGCCTCAAGGTCGATGCCGTGGAGCCGTTCGAGCGCCTCGGCGGGCGTCAGCAGCCCTTCGGCGACCATGTCCGCTGCGATCGTCAGCGCCGCCCAGTCGGTGCGCTTCGCCCGCCGGGTCTGCAACAGGAACAGCGTCCCGGATTGAACGGTGAACTCGAAGTCCTGCGCGTCGCGAAACAGCGCTTCGAGTTCGCGGCAAATCGCGGTCAGCCGCGCAAAGACGGCGGGCAGCGCCGCGCGAAGCCTGTCGCGGTCGCCCAATCGCTGGCGTCCCGCGACGACATCCTCGCCCTGGCCGTCGAACTGAAAGTCGTAATAGAACTCCGGCGCGCCGGTCGCCGGGTTGCGGGTGAAGCCGACGCCGGAGCCCGATGCGCCGCCCGCATTGCCGAAGACCATGCTCTGCACTGTCACCGCCGTGCCGCCCTCCTCGCCGATGCCGTTCAACCGGCGGTAGCTGACGGCCCTGGGCGAGTCCCACGAGAGAAATACAGCAGTTGCCGCACGGACGAGCTGTTCGCGTGGATCGGCCGGAAAATCGCTTCCCGTCAGCGCGCGGAAGCAATCCAGCATCGCCAGCGTCAGCGCGCGGAGGCTGCGATGATCGAGCTCCCGCTCGCTCGAAGCCTCGCCTTGCTCCAGCGCCGCCGCGACCAGCGCATCGAAGGGCGCCGTCGGCAGCTCCGCCACCACCTCGGCATAGCCCTGCACCAGACGGCGATAGCTGTCCCAGGCGAGGCGCGGATTGCCGGTGAGGCGGATCAGCGCCTCGACAGTCTCCGCGTTGAGGCCGACGTCGAGAACCGTCTCCATCATGCCCGGCATGGACGTCGCGGCGCCCGAGCGGACGGAGACGAGCAACGGCCGCCGCGCCGCGCCGAATTTCAGGCCGGTCGCGATTTCGAGCCGAGCGATTCCGTCAGTCAGCGCCTGCCTCAGCGCAGCCTCGCGGGCCGGTCCCTGGCGGAGGCGCCAGCTTGTGGGCAACACGAAAGCGGGCGGCACGGGGAGGCCCGCCTGCGCGAGACGCATCAGGTTCCAGGCCTTGTTGCCCACCTCCTCCGCGCCGCCCTTGGCAAGCGGCGCCTCCGGCAGAATCGGATAGAGATCAACCATAGATCACGTCCCCGAGCACATGTTCATGCAGGATGAGGCTCGCGTGCTTCAGCGCGTCAGCCGCCTCTTCGAGCCGGTCGCCGATGGCGGAAAAAAGATGCAGCTGGCGGAAGTCCCGCGCGTGCTGGACCGTGCTCGCCGTCAGCGCGCGCTGCGCATCGTCGGCTTGATGCTCAAGGGCGCCGATGCGATCGATCGCGGTGAGGAAATCCTCCGTCTCGGCGTCGCCCGCCGCGCGGCCGATCTGGCTCGCGTGGCCAAGCGCCTTGATCCATTCCTGCGCGGCCTCGACTAAAAGATCGGCGAGGATCTGCAACGCCGCCAGCGGCTCGCCCTGAAGCGCGTCGAGACCGATGAGGGACACCGCGTCCTCCAGTTCGTCCGCCGCATCGTCCGCCGTCTGCAACAACCGCAGGAACACCGCATAATCCGGACGGCGCGCCACGGCCTCGCGCGCGCCGACGACCAGTCCGTCCGCATCGTGCTCGAAGCCGCGCGCGCGCCGGGCGCGCTTGCCGGCGCCGTCCCGATCCGCCTGCAGCGCGTCGCGCGCGAGGCTCGCGAGCTCAAAGATGATTCCGGCATGATCGGCGCCGATGCGCAAAAGCTGGCGCTCCTCATTGCTGAAATGCGCGGCGAGCGTCACCTTGACGCGGTCGTGGATGAGCGCGCCGGACTGGCCGGATAAAAGCCCTTCCGTCGCGGTCCTGAAGACGAAGCGCAGGAAATCGAGCGTCGGCGCATCGCCGAGCACGTCGCACAGCCGGTCGCCGAAATGCATCGCCGATCCCGCGACCGCCTCGATCGCCTGATTGACCAGCCGCGCGCCGCCGAGCTCCAGAAAGCCGCGATGTCCGATCTCCGCGTCCGCCGCCCAGCGCAACAGCACGAGGCGATCGGCGCCGCGCAAAAACCCGCGCAATTGCTTGCGGGCGCGGTTCCAGTCGATCAGGAACACGAGGCGCGAGCCCAGAAACGTCAGATAATCGCGGCAGGCCTGCTCGTCCGCCGCCTCGACGCGCCCGGTCGCCAGATAGAACGCCGTTCCGGCGCCGAGTACGTCCGTGCGATCCTTCTCCCAAACGACCTTTTGCGATTTCAGCATATCCTGGAAGAAGGCGAGCCGCTCGGCGTGCACATCCGTGTAGGCAACGCTGACCGTGAGGCCCTCCAAATGGATCACAATCACATGCGCGTCGGTGGTGCCGATATCGTTCTGGATCACCAGCCGCCCGCCCGCGCGGGTCGCAGTCGCGGCAAGGCCCGGATGGTTGAATTTCAGCTTCGCGGTGCGATTGACGCCGGCCATGAAGGCCAGCACCAGCGGGCGGTCGGCATCGGCGAGGTTGTAGGCGGCGGCGCCGTCCAGCGTCTCCTCGGCCAGAGCCGCCTGCATCGCGTTCAGCTGCTTGTGCAAATCCATCACGAGACGATGCAGGCTATCCGCGCCGCCCTGCCCCGCCTGCATCATGGCCGAGACGGCGGCGGGATCGAGCGAATCGTTCTCCGCCTTCGGCAGCGCCGCGAGGAGGCTCTCGAGGCGCCCCGCGAATTCGTCCGGCTTGCCCGCGAGCACCGGCGCGGCCATCACGCGCATGTCGTCTGCGATGCGCTGGAGGATCCGCGCCGCGCCCGGCACGCTGCAGGCTTTGCCGACCATGCGCGCGCCCGCCGCGGCGCCGTCGAGACCCTGATCATCGACGCCGCAGGCGATGCGCTCGCGCTTCATGGTGGGCGCCGTCTGCTCGGGATGCTCGGCGTGGGTCAGGGCCATCTGCAGCAGCGAGAAGGCGTATTTCAACCGGTCGTTCGCCGCGAGCGCCGCGTTGAGGCGCGCCGCCGGCTGCAATTCGCTCTCGCCAATCGCGGCCAATATCTGCGTCTTCATCGGCGCTCCTTTTGCTTTCTCATGGCGTCAGACTGAACCTGTGATGCTTATGATCGTAGGCGAAGATTTCGGCGTAGCGACCCCAGTCGATCACCGCCGTCAGCGTCTGATCGGCTTCATGGGGGGTGAGATGATCCTGAAGCTCAGGCAGGAAGCGCCCGCGCGGCGCCGCGTGCGGCGAGCGCTCCGAGAGGATGCGGCGAATATGCGCGGCGAGCGGGACGCTACGCAAAAGATGCTCACCGAACAGCTTCTTGCGGCCCTCCGCCGTATCGCCCGCGAAGATCTTGCCGGCCGCCGTCAAATGCAGGGCGCCGCCCTTCATCTCGACGAAGCCAAGGATCTGCGCGGCCTCCTCGACGGGAAGCAGGGTATCGACCTCAAGGCGCAGCCGCTCGCCAAGCACGCGGAGGTCAGCCTTTCCCGAAAGTGGCGGCAGCGCGAGCATGTCGAGAAAATCGGCGATGCGCAGGCTCGGGACGACCGGCAGCCGCATGCCGATCCCGGCGAGGGCTGCGTCGCCCTTCTCGCCCGTCTGCGGGCCGCGCCCGGCGGTCATGCGCGCATAAATGTCGTCGACGATCTCGCGGAACTCCGGAGCGAGGCGTTCGCGCGGCTGCGGCAAAGGCACTTCGAGTTCGGTGGCGATGCGGCCAGGGTTTGAGGCCAGCACGATGATGCGGTCGCAGAGGAACACCGCCTCCTCGATGTTATGGGTGACCAGCATCACCGACTTGATGGCGGTTTTCTTCTCAGTCCAGATATCGATGAAATCCGATCGCAGCGTCTCGGCGGTCAACACGTCGAGGGCGGAGAACGCCTCGTCCATCAGCAGAATGACGGGGTCGACCACGAGCGCGCGCGCGAAGCCGACCCGTTGGCGCATTCCGCCGGAGAGTTCGCGCGGATAGGCGGTCTCAAAACCATCAAGGCCGATGAGTTCGATCGCGGCCAGGGCCTTTTCGCGCGCTTGCGCCTCCTTCATGCCGAGCGCATCGAGACCGGCCATGACGTTTTGAAGAACCGTGAGCCAGGGAAACAGCGCGAAGGTCTGAAACACCATCGCGATGCCTTTCGCGGGCCGATCGACGGGCGCGCCTTCATAGGTGACTTTGCCGGAGGTCGGCCGCATCAGGCCCGAGGCGATGCGCAAAAGCGTCGATTTCCCGCAGCCGGAGCGCCCGAGGACGCCGACGATCTCGCCCTCGCGAAGGCTGAAGCTGATGTCGTCGAGGACGACGGATGAATCGCCGTTCGGCCGCGGAAAGGCCTGATGGATATGAGAAAGATCGAGGACGGCCTTCGCCGAGACGTCTTGGCTTCGCATGGCTTCGAGCATGGCTTGCCTCTCAATCCAGCCGGGAATGGCGCTCGCCGTAGCGGTAGAGCCGGCGCCAGAGAACGCGGTTGAAGAAGATCACATAAAGCGACATGACCGCAATGCCGAGCACGATGCGCGGATAATCGGCCTTCGTCGTCATCTCCGCGATGTAGGAGCCAAGCCCTTGCGCCGTGAGATGGGTCTGCCCCCACGAGACCGACTCGGCGACGATGCTGGCGTTCCAGGCGCCGCCGGACGCGGTGAGGGCGCCTGTCACATAATAGGGGAAGATCCCCGGCAAAATCACGTTCCTCCACCATTTCCAGCCGTGGATCTGAAAGTTGCTGGCGGCCTCAAGAAAATCGGTCGGATAAGCCGTCGCGCCGGCGACCACGTTGAATAGAATATACCACTGGGTCCCGAGGATCATCAGCAGGCTCAACCAGATATCCGGATTGAGATCGAAGCGCACGATCGTGATGACCGCGAAGGGAAAAAGGAGATTC
>Ga0181535_10005090_pt1 | contig 14243 bp, 13 predicted proteins | sample PEATcosm2014_Bin_44_FD_119774 | JGI IMG/M metagenome (GOLD analysis project Ga0181535, IMG submission 119774) | Peatland microbial communities from MTU Mesocosm Facility, Houghton, MI, USA - PEATcosm2014_Bin17_30_metaG | ecosystem: Environmental > Terrestrial > Soil > Wetlands > Peat | place...
CGCACAAGCAGTTGGCCGCCGAGGCCATGCGCATCTCGGCTCCCGAAGTGGCGAGACTGGGCTGCGTCGACGAGATCATTGGCGAACCGCCCGGCGGCATCCATACGGATCACGAAGCGGGCACCGGCATGCTGGGCCGCGCGCTTCGAAAGCATCTGGCCGAGCTGAAGTCCACACCTATCGACGCCCTGGTGGCCGCACGACAGCACAAGTTCCGCAATATCGCCCAGTTCTATACGGAGAACTGATCTGATAGCCCAAAAGCTTCTGGTTGCATCGCACATGGACATTCTGAGATTTCCCGCCACATCGCCGGGTCGAGTTCCCGCTGCCTTACGCGCGGGCGCTGATTGCGGCGTTGGGTCCCGGAGGCTCGCATGAACGCCCCTCAGTCCACCGGCCGTTTGCGTGCTTACTGGCAATTTCTCCTGGCGGTTCTCTACTTCTTTGTGGCGCGGTCGCTGGCCCACCATGCGGCTGTTGGGCTGGCCGCCGAACAATGGGTCCCTCTGGCTGAGCAGGGCTTTCTCGCATTTCTTTTGCTCATGGGCTACGCGGCCCTGGGGTTCTGGCTCAACCGGCAAACGTACCCCATCACGGCGCAGGGACTGCCGCGGCGGCCAGGCTGGCAAGGGGAAGTGGGGCTCGGCCTGGCGACCGGCTGGGGACTGGCGCTGGTGTGCGTTTTGCTCCTGGCGTTGCGCGGCGGGATCGCCATCTCCATCTCCGTGCGCGCTTCTGCCTGGGGCTGGCTGGTTGCCGATGCGGCTTTCTTTGCGCTGGCGGCTCTGGCTGAAGAAATCGCCTTCCGCGGCTATGGATTCCAGCGCTTTGTCGACGCGGTGGGTCCCATCGGCGCCTCGCTCGGCTTTGCCGCCTACTATGCCATCGTGCAGTCCCAAGTGCCGGGGGCGGGCCGCGCCAGCGTTATGGTCTCCGTGGCCCTGGGGCTGCTGTTATCTGCGGCCTATCTGCGGACAAAGGCGATTTGGCTGAGCTGGGGGCTCAACTTTGCCTGGAAGGCCAGCCGCGCCCTACTTTTTGGACTCGCAGTCAACGGCGTCAACAGCCACTCGCCTGTCATTCAAGGTGATCCGATGGGCCCGTTCTGGCTCACCGGCGGAGGTTTTGGCGTGGAGGGAAGCTGGGTTACCTTCATCCTTCTCGTTGCCGCGCTACCCGTGGTCTTTCGCATCACCCGCGAACTCGATTTCCTCTATAACGCACCGGTCATCGTGCCGGGCGGCATTCCCGTGGACATTGACGCAGCGGCGCGCGCCCAGCATGAGGCAGCCATGGGCACAGCCGAACCGGCCGCTCCCGCGCTGATTCAGATAGGCGCTCCCGCTCCTGCCCCACCTCCGCCCACTCGACCGGTGGCGCCCCCAGCCAATCAATCCTCAGAATCCCAGTAGCTTTCCGCGGGGAGCGCCGATCGGCTTCCAGGCAAAAGCGGTCGCGTTCACTTGCCATTTGACCCCAAACGGCGCTATCGTTTGCTGAATGCTGCTGGTGGGCATGGGAGGGTCCCATGGTACTGCCATTTCTTCCCCTGGGGACGCGTCCCGCTCCCCCAACGCAAGCAACGAACCGCCGACGCCGGAGCTATCGGCCGGCCATGCTGGCCTTTGCGCCCGCCGCGATTTTGGCCTTTCTGCTGGCCTTCGGAGCTTGCGCCGCCCAGGTTATCACCATCGATACCAGCGGCAAAAACCCTGGGAGCGCCAACGGACCCGTCGACCGCCGCTTCGCGCAGATTACCCCGACCCAAGTTCCGCTCCCCCACTCGATACTCGATCCCAAGACTCGCCTGGAATTGATTCGGGTTCTGCAAGCGGAGCAGGGATTTGCCATGCGGCCGTTTCCCCGCGGCCATAAGGGATTGACGCTGGTCGCCAACGGGAAGCTTGAGCCGGCCGGCGAAGCCTATCTCAATATGGTCATCGCCAGCGGCACGTCTTCCAAGCCTGGCGACCGGCTGGTGATTACCGATGTCAAGATCGAGCAAAACAAGATTATCTTCCTCATCAACGGCGGCCCGGACGCAAAGCATCGCTTTCTTCGCCATATCTCCATCGGGGGAGATCCGAACAACGACACCCCAATTGTGCAGGGGGACGGCAATGAGCCCACGGGGTCGCGCCTGACGCTTGATTTCAACGGCCATATTCCTGCTCTGACAGGCGCTCAGGTCAAGGCCCTCCTCGCGCCGCTCATCTCCTTCGACGTGAAGACGCCGGTCCAGGCCTTTACCGATACACTTCCCACGCCGCTCAAAGACGCCATTCTCAATCACAAGGTGATGGTCGGCATGAGCACCGACATGGTCCTGTTTGCCAAAGGCACGCCGGAAAGCAAGTCGCGCGAGACGGACGGGCAGGTGCCCTTTGAAGAGTGGATTTACGGCAAGCCGCCTGAGGAAGTTGACTTCGTTCGCATCAACGGCAACCGGGTGATTCGCGTAGAGATCGCCAAAATGGGCGAGCCCCCGGTGATCTTCACCGAAGATGTCGTCTCAGGGATGTTGCGGACCGATGGAACGCCGGTCCAAACCGCGGCGAATCACACCCACATTACCAGAGAGGGCGATGTGGTCCGCGATCCTGACAAGGAAGCGCCCGACGCGCCTCCCACCCTGCGCGCCCCTGGCGAACAGCTTCCCAGCGACGAGGCAAACGGAGCCAATTCGGGGAGCCAGAAGAATGAGGGCGTCATGAGACCCGTGCAGGCTCCCGTAAAAAAACCTGAATACCAGCCGGACGCCAACCCGGACAGCGTTCCCGCCACCGCGCCGGCCTCAGCCACACCGGCGCCTGCGCAACAGCCATCGCCCGCAGCCGGCGCCAGCCAGAGCAACTGACGCCGCCGGCGGCCAGCGCCGGCCAGTCGAACCAGCTTCCCACCGCCTGCGTTCATGTAAACTGAAACAAGCGAGTCCCGCTGCTTCCACTGCAATTCCGTTGCGATGAGAGGCAGCCCATGACCGCGCCGTTGAAGCCGTCCGCCCGGCGGATGTGTGCAGAGACACCCCTTGAAGGAGAAACACCCGACCCATGGCAAAGATCGCAAAAACAGGTGACCGCAAGAAGGAAATGGACACGACGAAGTCGACCGACTGTCCCAAGTGCAGCAAGCCGACGCGCATCGTCAAGCGCGTAAAGGACCGCGAGCGCGGCGTTCCAGGCGGAGTCTACATTTCGTGCTCAGCGTGTGATTTCTACGAGAAACTTTAAGCATCTCTTGAAGTTCGAAACTAGAAGAAAAGCCCGGCGCAATGCCGGGCTTTTTCACGTCTGCTCCTAACCTTCGAGCGCCTCGGCCATCTCTGCAAGAATTGCCTCGGCCGCTCCGCGGGGATCGACTGCCTGCGTGATTGGCCGGCCCACAACCAGGTAACTCGCTCCATGCCGCAGCGCATCCGCCGGAGTCGCAATCCGCTTCTGATCGCCCTTGTCGCCGCCCGCCGGACGAATGCCTGGAATCACGAGCACGCCCTCCGGACCTGTGATTGCGCGCAGTATGGCAACTTCCTGAGGCGAACAAACAAAGCCGCGCACCCCGGCATCGAGACCCATCCGTGCCAACAGTTCTACCTGTTCCGCGGAGGAGCGCGCCAAACCGACAGCCCGCACCTGCGCTTGATCCATGCTGGTCAGCACGGTGACGGCCAGCAGTTGCGGCGGGTCCGCGACGCCATCCAGAGCGGCTTGCGCTGCCGCCAGCATCGCCGGGCCCCCTGACGCGTGGACGGTCATCATGCGCACGCCCAGTCCCGCAGCCGAGCGCACCGCCCCGGCCACCGTATTCGGAATGTCGTTGAACTTCAGGTCGAGAAAGATGGAGTGACCGCGCGCTATCAGGGGCTCCAGCACCGCAGGCCCCGCAGACACAAACAGTTCCAGCCCCACCTTGAACCAGTGGCAACTGGGCTCCAGCTGGTTTACAAGATTGAGGGCAGCCTCTGCGCTGGGCACGTCAAGGGCGACAATCAGCCGCCGCCGCGCCTCCTCCATTGGGTCGAATTGCACCGGCGCCGGGGGAAGGGAGGAAGCAAAGCTGGGATTCAGCCTTTCTGGGATGGGCATAGCTCAATCTTAACGGATTTCGATCTCCCCAAGGAGACCGGCCGGCTCACCAGCCCGATCCGTTAATCTGGTTCAGGTTGGGGCAAAAGGAGATTCGATTTTGAAAAAGGGACTGGTTCGGTGGCGTGGTTTGACTGTGGGCGCATCGCTGTTCGCCCTGGCCAGCCTTGGCGGGGCTGCTCAGGGACACGTCGACACCAATCCCATGAACAACGATCCCCAGGTCCGCGAAGCCTTCCACTATTTCTACAACCTCGACTTTCCCGAGGCGGTGGGCCGCTTCGAGCGATTCCATGCCGAGCATCCCGGCGATCCGCAGGCGGCCACGTACCTGCTCGAAGCTGAACTTTTTCAGGAACTCTACCGGCAAGATCTGCTCGATACCACTTTCTATGCCAATGACGGGTTTCTCACCGGGCGCCATGCAATCCGGGAAGACCCAAAGGCGCGCGACCGCATCCTGGGCCTGGCCGACGAGGCCATTCGCGATGCCGACTGGCGCGTGAGCAAGAATCCAAACGACATTGACGCGCTCTTCGCCCGTGGATGGGCGCGTGCTCTCAAATGCGCCTATCTGGCCATGGTCGAGCGCGATTTCAGCGGCGGCTTCCATCTGGCCAATCGAGCCAGGGACGACGAGGAAAAGGTTCTGCAGCTAGACCCGAATTACGTGGATGCCAAGCTGGTGCTGGGCATTTATCAATACGTGGTGGGCGCTTTGCCCTGGCCCTTCAAGTTCCTCATCGGCTTCGCCGGCATCACCGGCTCCAAAACCACCGGCCTCGCCATGCTCACAGAAGCCGGCGAGCACGGCGTCATCTCCAGCATGGAAGCGCGCACAGCGATGGCCCTGTTCCTGCGTCGCGAGTCGAAGTACAAGGAAGCCATCAAGGTGGTCGAAGGTCTGGAAAAGCAGTATCCGCACGATTTCCTGTTTTGCCTTGAAGAGGCCAACCTGCGCCGCGATGCGGGCGAGGGAATGGCCGCGGTCGGGGTTTACCGCAATGTGCTGGCCGAAGCCGCCAGACCCGGCTATTTTCCGGCAGCACAGTTGGAACTGGCTTACTTTGGCCTCGGCGACGCTCTGCGCGGCCAGCGCCACTATGACGAGGCAGCGCAGTCTTTTGAGCAGGCCGCCTCCGCCCACAACGTGGGGCCGGAACTCAAGATCCGCGCGCTGCTGGCCGCAGGCGAGTGTCGCGATGCCATCGGCGAACGCCAGCGGGCCGTCGCCGACTACCAGGAAGCCATCGACACCGGCCCCAATACCTCGCGCGCCGACACAGCTCGAAAGCATCTCCGAATCCCTTACAAGGGAAACTGAGCGGCTCTGGAACGCAGTTCGGAAAACTTGGAACCGCCGGGCCCGCATTTCCGTATGATTAAAGTGGCTGGCTTTAGAGCATGGAGGAACGGATCATGGCCGTCTTTTGTCATCAATGCGGAACAGGGTTGCCCCCCTTCGCGCGGTTCTGCTCCAGTTGCGGCACGGGGATTCCCTTTGCTGCCGGTGCACAGCCGATGCCTGTCAGGCCGCTCATCCGCCCTCGTATAGGCCGCCAAATCGCCGGAGTCTGCATCGGCTTGTCGCAGGCTTACGGTTGGGATGTCGCGGTCGTTCGCGTCGTCACTGTGCTTGGCTTCTGCTTCTCCGGCGGCTTTGTCGGCATCGCTTATCTGGCCGGCTGGATCGGCATTCCCGAGGAACCGTTCCCGCTGCCCGGCGCCTATCCCCCTGGTGCTTATCCTCCCGGTAACTACCCTCCGAACTCCAACCCTCCCGCAACGGGAGCGTATCCTCCGAGTGTATGAACGATAGCTTCTTCTCGCAGGGCGCAAGGTTGGCTTTCACGGATACTGGCGCAGGAATCCCGGTAGTTTTTCTTCATCCCACGCCGCTCGATCACCGTTTTTGGCATCCGCTCATCCAGCAAATGGCGGGCATTCGCGCCATCGTTCCCGACCTTCGCGGCCACGGCAGCTCTGAGCTTGGCGCGTCTCTTCCAGTTGGCGGCTTCACTCTTGTTCCAGATGCCCCCGTGCTCACCATGGAGCAGTTGGCTGCCGACACGCTCGCACTTCTGGATCGCCTTGCAGTGACCTCGACCATATTTGTAGGCTGTTCCATCGGCGGTTACGTACTGCTGGAACTCTGGCGTCGCGCTCCCGAGCGCATCAGCGGGCTCGCGTTCGTGTGTTCGAAGCCTCAGCCCGATGCGGACGTCAATCGCGCCAGGCGCGCGGCCACCATTGCGCAGGCGCGCACTGCCGGGGTCAACGAGCTCTTCGACGGCATGGCTCAATCGCTTGTGGGCGCAACGGCCCGTGCGCAGCGTCCGCAGATCGCGACCGAATTGCGCGCCCGCATGACTTTGACCCCCCAGGCCCTTGTCGCCGTGCAGGCAGGCCTCGCCACGCGCCCTGACTCTGTGCCGACGGTGGCTACCATCGATGCGCCTGTGCTGGCCATCGCAGGCGGCGAGGATGCCCACGTGACTCCTGCGGAGATGGAAGCATTTCTCTCCGCGCCGGGAGGATGCCACTTCCATCAACTCCCCGGCGCGGGCCACCTGGCCGCCTACGAGCAGCCGGAAAAGGTGGCTGCCTTGCTCTCCGACTGGCTCAAGGAAATCGCGGACTAGCGGGTTTGGAACGAAGTGGAAGCAATTCCATCAGCGATCATGGCAAATTACCACTTATCGAACCGGCGTGCCTGAAACCCCGCGATTGGTCACCCAGAACACAAGCATTGCAACCAGTGCGGCGAGGTCGGCCCACGCGAACCAGTCACCCCACTGCTGATAAAGAGTAGGATCATGGCGCACCGGAACGGTCGCCAGCATTGTGACAAGGCTGCCGTCGGAGTGCGTCGGCTCTTCGGCGAGAATTCGCCCGCGATCGTCGCTGGCGGTGAGCAGCCCCACCTTGGCGTCACGCACCATGGTGAAGCCATCTTCCACGCCGCGCATCAGCGACAGGTGTCCATGCCAGGCAGCGTCGGCGTCCAGACCCTGATCCCAGGCCGGCACCAGGACAAGTCCTACCTGTTGATTCGCATAACGGCGGGCAGGTTCGGGATAGTCCATGTCGCGGCAAATCTCGATGCCGATCTTGCCTGCCGACTGAGGCGCGGGAGACAAGTCTGACGGGCTCCTTCCCATTGCCGGTCGCGGGCAAGCTAGTACGGAAATACCTGTGCCCGGCGTGGTGTGGGCTTCCCAGGTAGGAACCGGGTGCTCTTTGCGGTAGATGGTCTCAATCTCCCCGGTTGCGGAGTAGAGCCGGCCTTCGTTGTAGGTCCCGTGACTGGTGACATGGAGAACGCCGAGAAGCACTTCGACGTGCGCATCGCTGGCTGTCTGCTGCCAAAACGCATCAAGCTTCGCGGAGGTTGATTCCAGAGCCACAACCGACATTTCAGGAAACACCACGAATTGCGCGCCTCGCGCAGCCAACGGCTTCACCTGCGAGGCATACTCCTCAATCAGGGCTATTGTGGTTGGCGCGTCCGGAGGAAGCATATTCGGGCCGGCGTGGGTTTCAACAAGACCCACGACAACTGAATTGGAGGCTTGTGGCGTGGTGTAAAGGCGCACCAAACCATAAGAGAAGACACATGCGTAATAAGCAGCGAGAGCAACGGCAATGCGACGGCGTGGCTTTGCCGGTGCGGAGATAAGTGCGGCCAATCCGGCGGGGAGAAGGTTCACGCTGAAGCTGATTCCCCAAAGCCCGGTAATGGCGGCGAGTTGAAGGATAGGAAGATTCTCCAACTGTGTATAACCGGTGCTGAGAAATGTGCCTTGAGAAAGGCTGAGAAGATATTCTGTCGCTACGACGGTCACAGGGAATGCAAGCATCGCGAGCCATGGATTGCCCTTGCGCAGCAGTCCCCTATAAAAGACTACGGCGAGTGCGAACAAGACTGCCGGAACCAGGACTGAGGCCCAAACCAGCCAGAGAGGCAATTGGACAATCCGGTGAAGATAGTCCCAGAAGTTGAGCGCGGCGAGCGCGCGTGCGGCGACGGCAACCACGAACGCCTGCCAGGCGCGCAGTTTTGGAGCGAGCAGCAGAACAGGAAGCGGCGCAAGCCACACAAGCCACCAGACGCGATGAAGTCCCGTTGACACAAAGTATGCGCTAGCCGTCAGCACGATGGCACACAAAATCACGAGTGCGCGGCGCAGGGAACTACCGTGCAAGTCCATTTAACAACCTCCGAAGTGAACGATGAACGAGTTTGCGGAATTCTTCTTCCGATAAGTCGAAGCGGCCTGCTCGCCAAAGCGCGAGGTAGCCGTGAGCGTGAGCCCATAGCTCCATCGCAATCTCCCATGGGTCATCGCGCTTCAGCTTGCCCAGCTTCATCCACGACGACACGCTGTCAGCAGTGATATTAAGTGTCGGCGAGCGGCGAGCGCGAAAATCGTCGGGGAAACGGCGAGCACCAGCCCGAGGTATCGAGAAAACGTAGTCGAAGATGCGGGGATGCGCGAGTGCGTAATCGATATACCCGTCCATGATGTGAACCATCGATGCCTCGAAGCTCCGCTTTCTGTTCGACCGGCCGAAGAACTCGGCAAGCTGCTGGAACTCGGAGTCGACCACGGCGTTCAAAAGCGCTTCGCGGTTAGGAAAATGATGATAGATAGCCATGGCGGTGACGCCAACTTCATTGGCCACGCGGCGCATGCTGACGGCCTGTGGCCCCTCAGCCTCGAGGATGCCGAGCGCGCATTGGAAAATGAGTTGGTATGTGCCGTTTCCGTCGTCCATCTATACACTGTATACCTAACGACTATACGGTGTACAGGAAAAAAGAGACTGCTACATGATGCATTCGCAAGCGACGCTCTTTAGGTGAGATTGCGGAAGGAGGAAATTCCTGGCAACAAAGAATCGATTCCTGAGAAGTTGAAATCTATCGTCAACTGATGGAAGTCGGCCGCTCATCCGGAGCCTTTCGCCCAATGTCGTAACGCGTCCCGGCCGACCGCAGCTTCTCAATTGCATCTACCGTCCCGATGCCACCCCTTGCGCCAACCGCTGTGCAGTTCATGGCTGCCGCCGCGCAGGCGAAATCAAGCACCCGCTCCATCGGCCACTCCAGCAGCAGCCCATAGATGAATCCAGCGCGGAAAATGTCTCCGGCCCCGGTCGTATCCACCACGGGAATCCGATAGGCGGCACTGTGGTAGAGTTTTCTTCCATTCCAGGCCACCACACCAGCTTCTCCCAGCGTCGCCGCGCACAGCTTCGAGTTGTAGCGAGCCTGCATGCGCCGCAAAGCGCTTTCGAGGTTGCTCTCCTTCGTCAGCTTGCACGAAAAATCTTTGCTCACCACCAGGTAGTCGACCTTCGCGATCAGGTCGTCGACGCCGGGATAGGTATCATCCAGATCGGCGGTCACAGGAATGCCGGCTTCGCGTGCCCAGCTTGCGGCCCGTGTGGCCGCCGCGGTTTCGTGGCCATCCACATGCAAGATGCGCGCATTCAAAATCCATTCGCGCTTCAGTTCTTCGGGCTTCAGAGCCATGCTCTCATCGCGTCGGCACAACACAGTGCGCTCGCCTCCGCCGTCCACCAGAATCAGAGATTGCGGGCTCACGCCCCCGGGCATCGTAATCAGCCGCGCATCCACGCCCGCGCGGTCGAAAGCTTCGCGATGCAGACGGGCCGCATTGTCGTCGCCCAGCTTGCCAACATAGCGCGTGCGCAATCCCCAGGTCTGGCAGGCTACCACTGTGGTGGCCACCTGGCCTCCCGGCAGCACGCTCGCGTTGCTGTACTCGGTCTTCGATCCGCGCGCCGGATACTCGGCCAGGGGGATCAGCGTGTCGGTTGCGTTCAGCCCTACGCCGACGAGGTCGACTTCTTCAAGCTCGCTCACTCTGACATTCTAACGGCTGGTCGAATACGGCTCGCGGCGCTGCGGAGAGCAAGTTGGTAAGTGAACCTCTTCCCGTTGATGGCAGCGCTTCGATTCCGACCGCCCAAATGCTGTAGGCTCAAAAGAGCATCCTTCTTTTCCCGGACCCCAAAAGTGACTCACTCGAAAACAATCTCCCCGCGCCCGTTTCACTATCCCCAGCGAGGCAGCGCTCTGCACTGCGGTAAGGTCTCACTTGAAACCCTTGCCCGCCGCTACGGAACTCCGCTCTACGTCTACTCGGCCGACCAGATCGCCGAACGGCTCAGCCTGTTTCAGAAGGCTCTCGCGGGCCGCGAACACCTTGTCTGCTATGCCGTCAAGGCCAACTCCGCTTTGGCTATCCTCAAGCTGTTGGCAGCTCGCGGCGCGGGTTTCGATATCGTCTCCGGCGGCGAGCTCGAGCGCGTCCTGGCTGCCGCGCCTGAAGCAGCCGGCCGCGTTGTCTTCTCGGGAGTAGGCAAGACCGCTGCCGAAATCGACCTTGCCCTCATGGCGGGCATCCTTGAATTCAATGTCGAAAGCGAAGCAGAACTCGCCCTGCTGGCCGCGCGCGCTCGCAAGCTGAAACGCGTCGCGCGCTTCGCCCTGCGCGTCAACCCCGACGTCTTCGCTGACACGCATCCTTACATCTCGACTGGATTGCGCGAGCACAAATTCGGCATCGATATCCGCCAGGCCCTCGGCATCTACAAGAGCGTGGCAGGGAACCGCTGGCTTGAGGCTCATGGAGTCAGCGTTCACATCGGTTCGCAAATTCGCTCTGCGCAGCCCTTTGGCAAAGCGATGGAGCGCGTTGGCAAACTAGTGGAGCAACTCAAGCGCGAAGGCATTGTGCTCAAGGCCATCGATGCCGGCGGCGGGTTGGGCATTGATTATCACGGTGGCGCGTTCGACGCGGCGGCCAAGGTGGCCGAATATGCCGTGGCCATTCAACAGGCGCTTTCGAACTTCGATGGCCGACTGCTCATTGAGCCGGGCCGCTTCCTCGTTGCCCAGGCCGGTGCTCTGATCGCCCGCGTTTTGACCGTGAAACGCAACGGCAAAAAAACATTCGTCATCACCGACGCCGCCATGAACGACCTGATCCGCCCCGCGCTCTATCAGGCTCATCATGAGATCGTGCCCGTGCGTCCGCGTCCCGGCCGTGGCCGCATTGTCGATGTGGTCGGTCCGGTCTGCGAGTCCGGCGACTTTTTCGCACATGATCGCAAACTCTCCCATTTAGAGCCGGGCGACCTGGTGGCCCTTCTTGACGCAGGTGCTTACGGCATGGCGCAAAGCTCGAACTACAACACGCGCCTGCGTCCTGCAGAAGTGCTTGTCGAAGGCAGCAAGGCGCGGCTCATCCGCCGCCGCGAAACGATGGCGGATCTGCTTGCGCCCGAGACGGACTTGCAGACAAGCTGACGGTCTCTTCCGCACGCTATTTACGAGTTCCTGCTGAAAGGGATGCCGGCTGCGCGGCCTTGAGGCGGGGGAGGGGAAGTCCCGCTTACTGGTTGACGCCGGCGCCGGCCGCAAAGCCCGAGGCCTGCTCGGTGGGAATTGTGCTGACGGGCGGAGGCGCGGCGAAGGTGGAGTTCTTCGCATTGATGGCGTTGGAATAATCGGGCCCGAGGCCGAGCTTCTTGAGTGCGCGTGAGTCAGGCGTCAGCTTTGTTTGCCACCCCTGGTCGGCCTGAAACTTCTGCATCGCGGCGATCGTCGATGCATCCCATTTGCCGGTGGCATCCCCATTCAGGTAGTGCTCTCGGATCAGAGCCTGCTGAATCTCGGTAACCCGCTCTGGGGCAATGGCTTGCTGGCCGCGGACATGGGGCGATTTGTGCACCAGTTTTCGAGATTTGTGAGCAGTTTGACCGCTCGTTGGAGCGCGATGAACCCGCGACGCGAATGCCGTCGGCGAAACCAGTGCTGCGGAAAGTACGAATGCAAAAGTTGCACGAATAAAGGACACTGCGAGGCTACCTCGAGGTAAAACAAGATTCTCTAGATCAAGTGACAGCAGTTTAGCCAAGCGTATCGCAATGCGGCAAGCGCAAAATTGACTCTGTATCAAAGATCTAACCACCTAAAGTAATTAGACGCCGGTTACGGAACTCCGCAACCGGCGCCCTCCGATTTAGTTACTGAAGCGTACCCCCGACATAGTTGATTCCCTGGTCGGGATGCTTTGGATCCAGCACTTCAAAGACCACGTCGTCGCCGGTCTTCAACTTCTTGGCCACGGCATCAAACTGCTCCCTGGTGCCGGTGGGCTGTTTGTTGACGCGGGTGATCACAAGGCCGGGTTCGAGCCCTTGCAAGTCTGCGAAGGACCCCGTGCGGACCGACTCGATCAGTACGCCCGAGCTGTGCAGCTTGCCTGCGGTTGCCGGCGATAACTCGCGCACAACCACGCCCAGCTTGGTCTCGCCCTCATCGCTTTGACTCTCAGGGCTGGCCTCCGGCTCGTTGCTGGCGACCTCGGCAAACACCTTGTCGCGATCGCCGATGGTCACAGTCGTATCGGCCTGTTTGCCTTCGCGCACGTAGCCCAGGCGAACGGTCGATCCCGGCCTGCGGCTGGCAATCTCATTCACCAGATCAGTGCCGTCTTTGATGCTGCGGCCGTCGATGGACGTGATGATGTCGCCCGGCTTCAGGCCCGCCTTGTCCGCGGGTCCGCCTGGCTGAACTTCCTGCACGAGCACGCCGTTTTTGAAGCCGTAGACGCGATTGACCGCGCCGGAGAGCCCTTCGCGGAACTGAATGCCGATGGAGCCGCGCGTCACCTTGTGGCTGGGGCTGATCAGGTCGTTGTAAACCGAAACCACTGTGTTCGACGGCATGGCGAAACCAATGCCCTGGTAACCGGCCGACTGCGTAAAGATGGCGGTATTGACGCCAATGACTTCGCCGTTCATATCCAGCAGCGGACCTCCGGAGTTGCCCGGATTGATGGCCGCGTCGGTCTGAATGAAATGCTGAAACTGGCCGGAAGCACCCGGATCGATGGTCCGGTTTTTGGCCGAGATGATGCCAGCAGTCACGGTCTGCGATAGCGCAAAGGGGCTACCGATTGCTTCAACCCAATCGCCAACATTGGCCGTGTCGGAGTTGCCTAGCTTTACGGTTGGAAGCGGGGTGCTGGTATCGATCTTGATGACCGCCAAGTCGGTAGCCTTGTCGACTCCAATTACGCGCGCCGGCCGGCCCAGATCCTGCGTGTCGGGATCGGTGGAGAGCTTGACGTAAATCTTGTCGGCCTTCTCGACGACGTGATTGTTGGTGATAATGTAGCCCTTGGGATCGACGATGAAGCCCGAGCCGAGCGATTCCTGAACGCCGCCGCCCTGGTCACCGCCATCCGGCGCGGGAGCTTGTCCACCAAAAAAGCGATTGAAGAAATCCTGGAAATTGTCGGGACCCTGTCCCTGCTGCGGCTGATCGTCGTCGCCGTTGTCGTCGTCGCCCGGATTCTTCTGGTTAGGCTGAGCCTTGAAGTGGAAGTTGCGGGGGCCTTTGTTGGTCGTCTGCTTGGGCAGCGTCTGGGTGTTGATGTTGACGACCGCCGGCCCAACCTGCCGCGCGATTCTCACAAAATCATTGGGCGGGACGGTGGAGTTGACCACCTTGAGGGGAGTGGCATCCGCGCTGTCATTCTGCTGTTCTTGTCCGCGCACTCCATGCGCCCAAAAGGACCCTGCCACTATCGCGGCGGAAAGTGTGGCAAGCAGGAGGAAGGATGAAGCGAGCCGGCGTGAACGCAGCCGTTCGAGGAGCGATTTCATGGATTCAAAGACCTCGTAAGGTGACCAACCTCGCGGCTGGGAGTGTTGATTGCACCAACTCTTAGTATAGCCAGTCGCGGTGATCTTCGTCTGGCTGGCTGCAATTGCCGGGGACACGTCGTGGCCGGGACGCTGCGATTAACCATGCACTAAAGCATAGACGGGCCTGAACCGAAAAGAGTTGCGGCGCGCCTCGGACCGCAAACTGTCCTGGTACCACGCCGTCACCGGATGTGCGTGCCCGCCAGATAAACCTGCTGACCGGCCACAAACGTCTCCAGCACCCTGGTTGCAAGAAGCTGCGGCGCTGGAACCGTGAAGAGGTCGCGATCCACAAGAATGAAGTCCGCCTCGTACCCAGGCAGGAGTTTGCCCTTGCGTTTTTCTGCCCACTCGGCAAAGGCCGAGCCTTGCGTATAGGCGTACAGCGCCTGGCCGCGTGTGATCCTC
>Ga0181535_10005091_pt1 | contig 14241 bp, 11 predicted proteins | sample PEATcosm2014_Bin_44_FD_119774 | JGI IMG/M metagenome (GOLD analysis project Ga0181535, IMG submission 119774) | Peatland microbial communities from MTU Mesocosm Facility, Houghton, MI, USA - PEATcosm2014_Bin17_30_metaG | ecosystem: Environmental > Terrestrial > Soil > Wetlands > Peat | place...
GCGGGCGTTGCCTGGATAGGTGACACCTGGACGGCGGCCGGAGACGGTGAACATCCATGGGCTCGCGAGGTCGCGGCCGGCGAGCTGCCGCTGCCGGCCGCGCCGAGCTCGCGGCCACGGCATATCGTGAACGCCCGTGACGTCGCCGTGCAGGCCAAGGCGGTCGGCGACACCGACCGGCTGCGGCGCGACCTGGGAAGCGCCGCCGGCGCCAGGACCTGCGGCGCGCAGCTCGTCACCGTCGCGGCCGGCAAGATCGGCTGTCCGCCCCACGTGCACAGCGCCGAAGAAGAGGCCTTCGTCGTGCTCGACGGAGGCGGCGTCTGCCTGCTCGGCGCCGATGAGTACCCCTTGCGTGTGGGCAGCGTCGTGGTGCGCGCGCCGGGCAGCGGCGTGGCCCACGCCATCCGCGCCGGCGCCGGCGGCATCACCTACCTGGCCTACGGCGACCGCATCGCCGACGACATGTGCTACTACCCGCGCTCCAACAAGATCAGCTTCGGCTTCGCCGGTCTGATCGGGCGTATCGAGCAGCTCGACTACTGGGACGGCGAAGGACTCTGACCGACGCCCCTCTCCTGGTCGGCTCTGAGCACGAAGGCGTGACATGACTGATACGACCGTGGTCATCGGCATCGACGTCGCGGCGGCGCGTCCCAGCACTGCCGTGGCGGTGCGCGTGGGTCGCGCGCGCGCCGGCGCCGACGTTACGGGCACCGTCCTCGAATGGATGGAGGCCGACCACCGTCAGCCCGACCAGGTGGCCGCACTGATGGCCTGGGTCGTGCGTCATGCGCCCGCAGTCGTGGCCATCGACGCACCCCAGGACTACAAGAAGCCGCGGCGGCGGGCGGCAGGCTCCCGGACGCCGGGCGCTGCGCAGGCGCCCGCGGCTTCGGCTGCGCCCGCGGCTTCGGCTGCGCCCGCGGCGCCAGCGCAGCGCGTCTGCGACAGCGAGTTCCTCGCCCGCCGCATCAGGCCGTACCCGGTGCCGTCGAGAGAGGCTGTCGCGTCGGGCGACGCCCGGCTGCCCGAGTGGATGGCCGCCGGCTTCGATTACTTCCGTCGGCTGCGGCGCGCCGGCTTTGAGGTCCCCGAGCAGGCCGTCATGCCGGGCATGCTCGGCGGGCCGCCGGCGCTGATCGAGGTGTATTCCTGCGGCGCCTTTGCCGCCCTGCTCGGTGGCCTGCCGCCCAACAAGACCAGCCGCGCGGGCCAGCGGCTGCGGGTGGTCACGCTGCGACGCGCCGGCATGGAGTGGGACGAGTATTTCGACCACGACTCCCTCGACGCTCTGGCCGCCGCGCTGACGGCCTCCCGCTTTCAGCAGGGTCGCGCGGCGCCCTTCGGCGATCCGCGAGAGGGCTTGATCTGGCTGCCCGTGCCCTCGGGCGACGTGCGCGACTCCTACCGGCCCCTCTGAGTCGTCCTCCGGCGTCGGCGGCGGCGGGCGATCCGGCCGCCGCTGGTCCGGCGGCGGGCAGGCAGGCGGCAACGGCGGCCGCGCCGCCGGGCTGTTCGGAGGCTGCGAGGCATCGGCCGCGAGGCGCCGCAGGAGTCGGGCGAGCAGGACCCGGTCTTCGTCGCTCCAGTCTCTGAGCGCTTCGGCGACCGCCTCGCGGCGAACGCTCCTCAATTGGCGCAGGGCGTTGTACCCCTGAACGGTCGGGCTGTAGAGGGGCCGGATCTTGCCTCTCCAGCGTTGCACTGCAAAGTCGTTGCGGTAGATGAGCTTTCTGTCTTCGAGGCGTCGGAGCTCGTGGCTCACGGTACTGCGCGAGAGTCCGAGGGCGGTCGCAAGGTGTGAGGGTCGCATCAGCTGCGAGCGCGCGATGCGATCGAGGAGGGCGTAGAGAGCCGGCTGGGTGCTCCACGCGGCCCATGACTCCGGCACCGCGTGATGAGCGAGCAGGGCGTCGTGGCGACGAGGACGGATGTGCGAGAAAGTGGCCAGCGTCAGGGCGTCCTCGATGGCGGCGACGACAGGGTCGCCGAGCGGCTCCGAAAGTCCTGAGTGAGGGCGTTGGTCCGGCACGGGAGAAGGGTAGGAGCGTGGCTCGCGTCGCGGAAGGGGCCGGCCGGGTGGGGGAGGTGCCATTGGCAAATAGTGGGCATTTACAACTATTTGCCAGCGACCTCGAACCCCTCAGGTCACGCGGGCCGGGCGACGCGCGTCGCCACGGCCGTCGGTCGAGCCGGCCGGGCCACGCGCGTGTACACTGAGGCACACGTCGGTTCCGGACAGGCACGGGGAAAGGCGCACGGCGCGCGATGATGGAGATCAGGTTCACCGGCGGACTCAAGGTACAGGCTGAGTTCGACGGCTTGGTCGTCGAGACGGACCAACCGCTCGAGTCCGGGGGAGACGGCTCGGCCGCGGGCCCCTTCGACCTGTTCCTCGCGTCGCTCGGTACCTGCGCCGGCTTCTTTGCGCTGCGCTTCATGCAGCAGCGCGGCATCGACCCACAGGGAACTCGCCTGACGCTGTCGACCGAGCGGGACCCCGAGACCAAGCTCGCGACGACGGTCCAGATCGACCTCGAGCCGCCTGAGGGGTTTCCCGACAAGTATCGCGAGGCGATCGTGCGCGCCATGGACCAGTGCAAGGTCAAGCGGCAGCTCGAGCATCCGCCGACGGTCGTGGCCACCGTCTCTGTCGGCTCCGCGGCGAAGTGAGTCGGGCGTTCGTCAAAGAAGACGACGACGCTCCCGACGAGCCGCTTACGCCGCGACCTGTCAGTGAGCAGCCGAACTACGTGACGGCGAAGGGGCTGGCGCAGTTACAGGCGAGGCTCGCGGAGCTCGAGACACAGCGCGTCGAGCTCACTCCAAAGGCGGACACTGATGACGCCGCTCGCGATCGGCTGCGCACCATCGAACGCGATCTGCGGTACTACCGCGTGCGTGTGGAATCGGCGCTCCTGGGGGGACCACAAGGCCGTGACGCCGCGGTCGTGGGGTTCGGGGCGACCGTCACCGTCCGTGACGACTCGGGGGCGCGTTCGCGCTACACGATCGTCGGTGAAGACGAGGCCGAGCCCGACGAGGGGCTCGTGAGCTGGCTGTCGCCGCTTGCCCGGGTGCTCGAGGGCGGCAGCGTCGGTGAGCGCGTCGTCTGGCGACGTCCGGTGGGATCCCTCCAGCTGTCGATCGAAGCGATCGTCTACGAAGACGCCCCGGAAGAACGGTCCGACTGAAGGCCCTGCGAGCACTCGGCCGCGTCACGCAAGGCCGGTGGTCGGGGCAGCAGAAGAGGAGTGTCCATGCAGTATCGCACCTTGGGCGGAATCGATTTCGCCCCGTCGGCGCTGGGTTTCGGCGCGATGCGCCTGCCGGTGATCGCCGCTGAGACGGATGCCACAACGCCGCCGCGCATCGACGAGGACACGGCGACCGCCATGCTGCGCCGGGCGGTCGAGGCGGGCGTCAACTATGTCGATACCGCGTACGTCTACCACGGTGGCGAGAGCGAGCCGTGGCTCGGCCGGGCCCTGCGCAGCGTCGCAGCCGACCTCTGCGGGCCGGCCGAGCAGGGGCTCGCCGAATTGCGCCGCCGCGTGAAGGTCGCCACCAAGCTGCCGGTCTGGATGGTCGAGGGCCGCGACGACCCCGAGCGCCTGCTGAGCGAGCAACTCGAGCGGCTGCAGCTCGACTCGATCGACTTCTATCTCCTGCACGGTCTCGGCGCCTCCAGTCTGGCGAAGCTGCGCGAGCACGACGTGTTCGCCTGGGCCGAGCGCGCGCTGGCCGACGGTCGCATCGGACATCTGGGATTTTCGTTCCACGACGAGTACCCGGTCTTCGAGGAGCTTGTCGACGCAAGCGACCTCTGGGAGTTCTGTCAGATCCAGTACAACTACATGGACGAGGACTACCAGGCGGGCACGCGCGGACTCGAGTACGCGGCCGCCCGGGGTCTCGGCGTGATCGCCATGGAGCCCGTGCGCGGCGGCCAGTTGGCGCGGCGCCCGCCCGAGGCGGTCGCCGCCCTGTGGGCCGCCGCCGATGAGGACCGCGCGGCCGCGCACCGCGCACCGCGCACGCCGGTCGACTGGGCGCTGCAGTGGGTCTGGAACCGGCCCGAAGTGTCGTTTCTGCTGTCGGGCATGAGCACCATGGCGCAGCTCGAAGAGAACCTTGAGAGCGCCGATCACGCCCGGCCGGATGCCTTCGACGACGACGAGCTCGAGACCTGCCGGCGCGTGCGCGACGCCTATCTGAAGTTCAGCCCCATCCCGTGCACGGACTGCCACTACTGTCTGCCGTGCCCGAGCGGGGTCAACATCCCCAAAGTGCTCGACATCTACAACGAGGCCGAGATCTATGGCGGCGGCCCGGCCGCGGCGCGCTTCGCTTACGGCTGGCTACGCGAGGCCGAGAGGGCCGATGTGTGCACGCAGTGCGGGGCCTGCGAGGAGCTCTGCCCGCAGAAGATCGCCATCGTCGATTGGCTCGAGAAAGTCCAGCAGTACCTGGCGGTCGGCAAGTAGGCGGGTAGCGCGTCGGGAGCGAGGCGTCGCCGCGCCCACGCCTGGCGTACGCCGCGCCCCGCGCCTGGCGTACGCCGCGCGAGCGCACCGTGCTTGCCGGTCAGTTGCCCGTCAGCAGCCGCGCCGCGACGCCCTGGATGGTCTCGATGCCGTAGCCCTGTCCGGGGTCGCCGTTGGTGAAGACGGCCATCGAGAAGGTGCGGGCGCCCTTGTTCAGGCGGGCGACCTGGTGCACGAGCTGCCCGATGCTTGTGCCGCGCCAGCCGCCCTTGAACCAGACCTGCCAGCCCCGCGGCCGGGCCACCGCCGGGATACCCCAGCTCTGGTACGAGACGACGTGGGAGAGCAGGTAGAGCGCCAGGGTGCGATGGGTGGCAGGCACGAGCGCGGGCAGGCGGTAGAAGAAGCGCGCCTGGTCGGCCGTCGTGAGCTGCGCGCCGAAGAGCTGGCCGTAGATGGCGAAGTCGGTCATGTGGGCGGCCTTGGCCAGGGCATAGAGGCCGCGGTCGCCCACCACGTGATAGATGGCCTCGGCGGCGTTGTTGTCGGAGACCTCGATCATGGGCGTGAGGGTGGCGAGCGCCGACGAGCTCACCGTCTTGTGGGTGCGCAGGAACTCGACAAGGAGCATGGCCTTGATCACGCTCGCGGTGACGAAGTGAGTGTTCTGATGCCAGCCGTGCAGCACGCCGGCGGTGTCGACCACGGCCACCGAGGTGACGCCCGCGCGGTGCTTGAGCCAGGCAATCGCGTGGTCGATGCTGGCCTGCGACGGGTAGACGGCGTCGACGGTCAGGTGAGCGGCAAGCACCACTGTGGCCGGCCGGCCGCCGGCATCGGTCGCCCGCACCCGCCAGACGTAGGCGCCCGGCGCCAGACGGCACACGAACGAGACGTGTGCGTCGGTCTCTGAGGAGACCATCTCGGCGACGGTGATTGTCTCGACCACCACGCCGCCGGCGGTGCTCACCACGATCGCCACGTGGGCCTTGCCGCCGTGCGCGCCCTCGATGCGGTACGGAAGGGTCGCGGTGGCGCCGCGCAGGAGCTCGACGTCGGAGAGCGCGATCGCCATGAACGGCAGGTGGCCGCCGTCGAAGCGCTGCTCGCCCGCCGCGGCGGCCACGGGGCCGATCGCGCCGGCGGGGTCGCTCGCCGTTGGGCTGGTCGCACCCGAGGAGGCGCTTGCCGCCGCGCTGCTTGCGGAGTCGCCCGGATCTGCGGCTCGCAAGGGCGCCGCCGTGAGCGCCATCGCGAAGGCACAGGCGATGACGGCGAAGGCGGCGATGGCGAACCGCGCGAAGCGGCGCGGGCGGTGCGGCGCCGAGGGCGCGTCGAGCTGACCGTTCATGGAGCCCCCTATGCTGTCGTTTGCGCGCTTGCCAGCGGGCGGCGCGGCTCGTCAGGGAACGACGAAGCGCGCCTGGCTGCCGGCGCGCGTGGTCGTGACTTCGAGGCGGGCTTCGATCTGTTCGCGCAGGTCGGCCACGTGGGAGATGATGCCGACCAGGCGCCCCCCGGTCTGGAGCCCGATGAGAGTGTCGAGAGCGGCGGCCAGGTTGTCGGGGTCGAGTGAGCCGAAGCCTTCGTCGACGAACACGGTGTCGAGCTTGACCCCGCCTTCGTAGCTCTGCACGACCTCGGCGAGACCGAGGGCGAGCGCCAGTGAAGCCTGGAAGGTCTCGCCGCCCGACAGGGTCGACACCGGGCGCCGAGCACCGGTGTAGGCGTCGGCCACTTCGAGGTCGAGGCCGAGCGCACGGCGCTTATCGCCCTCTCGGCGGCGCAGCAGCGTGAATCGCTGGTCGGTCATGGCGGCCAGGCGTTGCGAGGCCACGACCAGCACGTCGTCCAGGTAGGCGGCCAGCATGTAGCGCTGGAACGAGAGGCGCAGGTCGTTGTCGCCGTCGGCCACGCGGGCGAGGCGGCCCACGACGGCGTAGGTGGCTTCGTGTTCGCCGATGTCGGCCTGCAGGCGGGCGAGGTCGTCGGCGGCGCGCGCCAGGGCGTCGCGCGCCGCGACGTACGAGGCCCGCGTGTCACGGGCCTCGTCGGCGGCGCGCGCGGCGGCCGCGTGGTCGCCGGCGAGCAGATCGAGATCGGGGCGCTCGAGCCCGGCAGCAGCAGCGGCGGCGCGCCGCAGGCGCGCCGCCGCTGCTGCCGTCTGGGCGTCGTAGGTGGCCACGAGCTGCACGAGCTCGGCGAGCTTCTGGGGTTCGCGCCGGGCCGCGAAATACGCTTGCTCGTCGGCAAAGCCGGCCTGGGCGATGCGCTCGAGGCGCTCGGCTTCGACCTGGGCCACCGCCAGCGCCAGCTCGTCGTGGCGGCGCTGGAGCTCGGCGTGGGCGGCGGCGGCGTTGGTCAGCGCGTCGGAGCTCGTGCGATCGTCGGCCTGGGCTTTGACGAATGCCGCTTCGAGCTCGCCGAGCTCGCCGCGCGCGTGGTCGAGGCGCAGCGCGAGCTCGGCGGGGTCGCGCAGCTCGGCGGGCACGCCGCGCAAGCGCTCGTCGAGCACGGCGGCCGCGGCGGCCTGAACGGCCGCCGCGGCGGCGAGCTCACGGCGTGCGGCGCCGGCCGCCGCGTCGGCGGCGTCGCGCGCCTGGTCGTAGTCGCGGCGCAACACCGCCAGGCGAGCGCGCTGTTCGAGCACGGCGGCTTCGCCGGGCAGCTTGCCCTCGTGGCGGGCCGGCGCGGGGTGCTCGGTCGAGCCACAGACAGGGCAGGCGGCGCCTGGTGCAAGCGAGGCGGAGAGGATGGCCGCCTGTCCGAGGGACCAGGCCGTTTCGAGGACGGCGAGCTCGTCGCCGTCGCGCGCGACGGCGTCTTTGGCGGCGGCCAGCGCCGCGGTGCTCGCCACCTCGGTGGCGCTGCCCTTGCCTTGGGCCGCGGCGAGCGCCGCCTGGGACGAGTCGAAGTCGGCCTGCGCTTGCGCCAGATCGCCGGCGCGCGCGGTAAGGGCGCTCAGTTCGCGGACCTGTTCGGCCAGCGCCAGGCGCTGCCCGCCGCGCGCGGTCTCGGCGGCCAGCGCGGCCGCGGCGCCGCGGCGCGCGGCGTCGGCGCCGTCGTGGGCCATCTCGGCCATCTCGAGCTCGAGCAGCCGCGGCGTGAGGTCGTTGCGCCGGTCGTGTACGAGGCGGTCGAGGGCGAGCAGCGGCTCGGCTTTCTGGGCGAGCGCGAGCTCGGCGCGCAGGGCCTGAGCCCGATCGGCGCCGGCGGCCAGCGTGGCCACGTCGGCCTGCGCTTCGGCGAGCTCGTCGAGGCGCGCGGCGATGCCCTGTGCCCGGCTGAGCGCGGCGAGAGCGACCTGTTCGGCGGCCGCGGCCGCAGCCGCGTGGGCTTCGGCTTCGCAGACCTGCTCGACCAGGCTCGACAGACGCTCGCCGACTTCGTCGGGAACCTCGGCGCCGGCGGCGTGCAGGACGGCGGTGCGCTGGGCCGTGGCCTGCTGTACCTCGCGTTCGATCGTCTGCGCCTCGGCTTTGAGGGCCTCTTGCAGCTCGCGGTAGCGCTCGGTGCGAAAGAGCCGCTGCAGGATCTCTTCGCGGTCTTTGCCGCTTGCCTGCAACAGCTCCTGGAACTTGCCCTGCGGCAGCATGACGACCTGGCGGAACTGTACGCTGCGAAAGCCCAGGATCTGTTCGACCCGGGCCGTGACGTCGGTCGGCTTGGTGGCCAAGGGGCGGCCTTCGGCCCGGTTGTCGGCGGGCGGGGTGCCGGTGCGGTCCCAGAGGGCGGCGGAGGCGGTCTCGACGGTGAAACCGTCGCCGCGGCGCTTGGGGCGTTGCTGCCAGGGGCTGCGCTGCACGCGGTAACGCTTGCCGCCCACTGCGAAGTCGAGGCTGACTTCGGTGCGCAGCTGGGGATCGGCGTGGTCGGAGCGCATGTCGCGACCCTGGCGGGCATGCGGGTCGCTCGCCGCGCCGCTGCTCGTGTCGCCGTAGAGGGCGAAGGCCATGGCGTCGAGGATGGTGGTCTTGCCGGCGCCGGTGGGCCCGTGGATGAGAAAGAAGCCGTAGTGGCCAAGGGCCGCGAAGTCGAGGGTCTGGCGGCCGCCGTAGGGCCCGAAGGCCTGCATGATGAGGACCTCGGGCTTCACGAGGCGTCCGGACCGGCGCGCAGTGCGGAGGTCGGCGCGACGGGAAGCCCCATCACGTCTCGCGCCACTGCCGCTCGAGGCGCTCGACGACGCCGCCGAGGGCGTCGCGCTCGGCAGCGGAGAGCTGCTCGTCGGTGACGAGCGCGAAGAAATCGGCGAAGTGATCGGTCTCGCTGCGCGTGGCGAGCGCCGCCAGGCCGTCGCCGGCGCCGGCAGGCAGCGCGACCCGGGGGAACTCGAGGTGCAGGCAGTTGGGGTAGGCCTGCTGGAGCTGCGCCATGGCGTTGAGCAGCGCACCGGGGTCGGTGAGGCGCGCGCAGATGTAGTCGTCGCGCGCCTGGTCGGCCGGCGCGCGGTCGAGCAGCTCGCGTAGCGTGCCTTCGAGCACGCGCACGCGCCGGCGTGGTTGCAGCTCGACCTGTTCGACGCTCACCCGGGCGCTGCGCGAGGCGGTGGGCGGCGCGGCGATAGCCGCGCCGCCCACCGCCTCTGAAGCTTCGCGGTCGGCCGCGTCGCCGCCGAGCGCGTCGGCCGCCGCCGCGCCGGCGGCGGCCGCGACGCCGGCGGCCTGCGGCACGGCGCTGCCGGGCGCCCCGATCTCGACGATGCTCACCGACTTGCGCTGCGCGACTTCGTCGAACGAGTAGGTGAGCAGCGAGCCGGCGTAGCGCACCGCGTCGCCGCCGACGCGCTGCGGCCGGTGCAAGTGCCCGAGGGCGACGTAGTCGAAGCCCTCGAAGAGCGCTGCCGGCACCGCGCCGGCGCCGCCCACGGAGAGCGGCCGCTCGGAGTCGCTGGTCTGGGCGCCGGCGACGAAGGCGTGGCCCACCAGGACGCTGCGCGCGTTGGCCGGCGTGGCGCAGTGGGCGCGCGCGACGAGCGCCCGCATGGCCTGCTCGTGAGTCTGGATGTCGGGCTCGCCGAGGGTGGCCCGCACCTCGATCGGGTCGGCGTAGGGCACCGCCTGCACGAGCAGCACGCCGTCGTCGTCGGCGAACGGCACGGCGAGCGCGCCGCCGCCCGGCAGGCGGCCGGCGATGTGCAGGCCTTCGGTCGCCAGGAACTGCGAGCCGAAGCCCAGGCGCGAGGGGCTGTCGTGATTGCCGGCGATGAGCACGACCGGCACGCCGAGGCCACGCACGATGCGTTCGAGGACGTCGTTCAAGAGCTCGACTGCTTCGGTGGGGGGCACGCCGCGGTCGTAGATGTCGCCGGCGATGAGCACGGCGGTCGGGCGGACGTCGGCGACGAGGTCGACAAACTGACCGAGGACGTACTGCTGGTCATCGGTGAGGTGGACGGTGTGGAACAGCCGTCCGAGATGCCAATCGGCGGTATGGATGAATCTCATGCGCGCACCTTCACGCGCGACCCTAGCACAGCCAGGGGACGGACGTGAGGCCCCCCTCGGCCGGCGACAGGCGAGGCTCGCGGGAGCTAGTCGACGACCTCGCCCTGGTCGGCCGCGCCCGGCTCGGCCCCGGTCGGCGGCTTGGTCGTGAACTGCGCCATGAGGCGGGCGATCTCGTCGTCGAGCGAGTTGAGCTCGTCCTGGGCAAGGCGCGCGCGGCGTACGGGTTCGTCGATCTCGGGGTGCGACACGCTGCCCTGTTCGGCCAGGTAAAGAGTGACCTGCGCGAGCTGTGTCTCGGCCGTCGTCAGCTCGCGCTTGAGGCTGCGGCGCTTGAGCTGGGCCTGGGCGACCTTGCGCGCGAGCTGCGCGTTGTAGGTGACTGCGTTGACCGCATTGCTCGCGGTGTCCTTACCTGCCATGACGGCCTCCTCGAAGGGCTTGGGCGGCACAGGCGCCTGCGAGCGGCATCGTATCACCGCGTCAACGGGTGGCCCGTCCGCGTTTCCCGGTCGCGCCCTGACCGCGTCGCTCCCGACCGCATTCCAGTGCTCGGCGCGGTCGCGCGCCTCTCTCTAGAGCGTCCCGCCGCGTGTCTTCTTCAAGCGCGACAGGAACTGCTTGGTCAGGAAGCTGTCGTTGCCGAACAACGCGAACTGCTCGAACAGCGGCCTGGTGACGGTGTACGCCATGACGTCGGCCGGCAGCCACTGACGCATGGCGAGGTCGGTCGACCCGATCTGGGCCTGGGGCACGTCGAGGTCGGGGAAGGCGGCGAGCTGGCCGCAGCCCGACGAGAAGCCGGCGATCGTGGCGGGCGGGTCGCCTGGGGCGTTGCGGTACTGGGCGGCGAGCACCAGCGCGGCGAGCTGGTCGGGCTTCACCCAGAAGGTGACGGTCTTCAGATGCTCGTAGAGGTCGGGCTTCAGGGGGCCGATCAGCACGTGGCCGTGCGCGGCGGCGAAGTTGACGCGCGCGCCCATCCAGCGGCGCATGAGGTCCTCGGAGGCCTTGAGCCCCTCGTCGATGGCGAGGAAATGGATGAATTCAGGGTCGTCGCGCTGCACGCCGCACAGCGCGCCGCCGGCGCCGCCACAGCCGAAGTTGTCGCTGGTCAAGTGGACGGTCTTGCCGGCCTGCCAGTCGCGGAAGTGCGAAAAGACGCACTCGCCGCGCTTGGCGGCGGGCTTGGGCGCGACGAGCGGCGCGAAGGCCGCCGGGTCGGGCGCGTCGTAGAGGCCGGTCGGAGGGATTGTCAGGTCGAGCTGTTCGGAGAGGAACGAAAGGTCGGGCTGCACAGCTGCCTCCTGTCGGGCGCGGGTCGAGCACAGGTACCGGTCGAGTCTGCCGTGCGCTCACCGTAGCACGGATGCGGGGCGCTTACCTGCCGATCAGGTGCGGGACGAGCGTGCCCAGCAGATAGCCGCCCGCGGCCGAGGCCGCGCCGATCACGACGACCTCGAGCGTGCTGCGCCAGAGGCTCATGGTGGCGAGGCGGCCCTTGATCAGGCCGATCACGAACAGTGCGACGATCGTGAGGGCGACCGACACGACGAACGCCGGCCGCACGGGCAGGAAGAGATACGGACCGAGTGGAACGAGCGACGCCAGCAGGTATGAGGCGCCCATCGACAGCGAGTCCTTGAAGGCGCTGCCCTCGGGCTCGGCCGACAGGCCGAGCTCCTTTTCGACCATCGTGTTGGCCCAGGAGCGGTGGCTCGTGGTGACCTTCTCGGCGACCAGCGCGGCGTCGTCGTGCGACAGCCCCTCGCGTTCGAAGAGCAGCTCGATCTCGAACCGCTCGATGTCGGGGATGGCGGCGATCTCCTCTTCTTCGTCCTTGATCGCCGCGCGTTGCACCTGGGCTTCGGACTTGCCCGACAGGTACTCGCCGGCACCCATCGAGAGGGCGCCCGCAAAGGCTTCGGCCACGCCGGCGATCACCACGATCTTGCTGTCCGACGTGCCGCCGGCCACGCCCGAGACCACGCCCAGCGGCACAAGCAGGCCGTCGAGGCTGCCGAACATGAACTGGCGGATGCGCCCGCGCGCCGCGATCCGCTCCTTCTCGGCGAACAGTCGTGTGGCGTCGAAGGTGCGCTGCTTCTCGGCGAGCTCGCGGACGCGCTCGGGCGAGAGGCTCGTCGCGTCCGCAGCCCGCAGCGGCAGGTCGGCGTGCGACGGCAGGTCGGCTTGCGAGTGCGGCGGCAGGTCGGCGTGCTGCGGCGGGTCAGGCGAGTCCATGCGGCGCATGCTATGGCCCAAGACCGGCCGCTGTGAAGTGTCCGGTCACTCTGGCGGCGCCGCGGGTGCGCCGTTTCGGGCGACCGTGCTTTGGCAATGACTCGTACGCAAGGGTCGATCAGGCTTTGCCGGGCGTCGCCCCGACGCCTGCCGAGGGGAAGGACACATGGCTCAGATCGAGGTCTACACCAAACAGTGGTGCCCGTACTGCCTGAAGGCGAAGGCGTTGCTGCACTCCAAGAACGTCGAGTACGACGAGATCGACGTGACCTCCGACGAGCCGCGCCAGGCCGAGATGATCGAGCGCTCGGGCATGCGCAGCGTGCCGCAGATCTTTCTCGACGGCGAAGCGGTCGGGGGCTACGACGATCTCGCCCGCCTGAACGCGACCGGCGAGCTCGACCGGCGGCTGGGGCGCGGCGCAGAGGCGCCGCTGCGCGACATCTACGACGTCGCCGTGATCGGCGCCGGCCCCGCCGGGCTCACCGCCGCCATGTACGCCGCCCGCAAGAACCTCTCGACGATCGTCATCGCCATGGACGTCGGCGGTCAGGTGGGCCTGACCCGCGAGGTCGCCAACTACCCGGGCTTCGACTCGGTCACGGGACCCGACCTGGCCGACCGCTACCACGAGCAGGCTGCCAAGTACGAGATCACCGAGCTGATCGGCGAGCGCGTCACCGCCTTGAGCGTCGACGGCCGCTGCAAGGTGATCGACCTCGAAAGCGGTCGCAGCGTGCGTGCCTCGACTGTGATCATGGCCACCGGTGTGCAGAAACGGCGCCTTCACATACCCGGCGAGGCCAGGCTGACCGGCCGCGGCGTGGTCTACTGCTCGACCTGCGACGGGCCGCTGTTCAAGGGGCTCACGATCGCCGTGGTCGGCGCCGGCAATTCGGGCCTCGAGGCGGCCATCGAGATGGACGGCGTGGCCGCCAAGGTCTACCTCATGTCGATCGGTGACTGGATCGGCGACGCCATCCTGCAGGACAAGGTCTCGGCCGCCAAGCACGTCGAGTCGCTGCGCTACCACGAAGTGGTTGAGATCCACGGCGACGACAAGGTCGAGGCGGTGACGCTGCGCGACGTGCGCTCCGGGGAGACCAGGCGGCTCGACGTCGACGGCGTGTTCATCGAGGTCGGCCTCTACCCCAACAGCGAGTACGCCCTCGACCTGCTCGAGACCAACGTGGTCGGCGAGATCGAGGTCGACAAGAACGGCGCCACCGGCGTGCGCGGCGTGTTCGCCGCCGGCGACGTCACCGACAACCACGACAAGCAGATCGTGGTCGCCGCCGGCGAGGGCGCGCGGGCGGCGCTCGCCGCCTTCGAGTACCTGGTCAAGCAGCTCTAAAGGCCGGCCCGCGCCGGCGTGGGCGACACCGCGCCGCCGCGCGCCGGCGTGGACGCCGGCGCGACTCGGCGCCGCAGCAGCACGCTCCGCTTCTTCTGTCGGAGCGCGCCTGTACAATCGACCGGTGAGTCCCGTTCGCCTCTCGAAGTCGCGCATCATGGCCTGGCGTCAGTGTCCCAAGCGCCTGTGGCTCGAGATCGCGCGCCCCGAACTGATCGTCTGGGCGCCCTCCACGCAGCAGAGCTTCGCCATGGGCCATCAGGTCGGGGCCGTGGCCCGCGACCTGCAGCCGGGCGGCATCCTCGTCGATCCGCCCACCCTGGGCCAGGCGCTGCGCGAGACGGCGCGCCAGCTCTCGCGCCGCGGCGATCTCACCCTCTTCGAAGCGACTTTCAGCCACGGCGGCGTGCTGGTGCGCGCCGACCTGCTGCTGCGCCAGGCCGGCGTGGCCCGCATGATCGAGGTCAAGTCGTCCACCCAGGTCAGACAGCACCACATCGACGACATCGCCGTGCAGACCTGGGTCGTGCGCGGCGCCGGCGTACCCCTCGAACGCGTCGCCCTGTCGTGCATCGACCGCGACTTCGTCTACGGCGGCGACGGCGACTACCTCGGCCTGCTGCGCGAGACCGACGTCACCGCGCAGGTCGACGAGCTGGTGGCCCAGGTGCCCGACTGGATCGAGGGCTGCCGGGCGACCGTCGAC
>Ga0181535_10005096_pt1 | contig 14237 bp, 12 predicted proteins | sample PEATcosm2014_Bin_44_FD_119774 | JGI IMG/M metagenome (GOLD analysis project Ga0181535, IMG submission 119774) | Peatland microbial communities from MTU Mesocosm Facility, Houghton, MI, USA - PEATcosm2014_Bin17_30_metaG | ecosystem: Environmental > Terrestrial > Soil > Wetlands > Peat | place...
ATCGAGCCTTACTTGACCAGGGGTCCCGCCAGAGGAGCGCCATTCTTGACCAAGTCAGTCTTAACTTCAACATTCTGATTCGCGATCGGATTGATGTCCGTCTCAAAAGTTTGGTAGCCGGGAAGAGCGATTCTGATCTGATGTGTTCCCGGCGCCACTAGCATTCCTCGACCCGCTCCCTCAAACTCCCCGACGTGTCCCACGAAAAGGCCGTCCAAGAAAACCGCGGCCCTCGAAGGGTTGACCGCGATCTTCACGGTGGCCGTCACAGCGGAAAGCGGTCCCGTAGCAGCCTTCTCCATGACCACGCGAACGACCTCCTTCTGTCCGGGCTGGACAAGAATTCGTTCTGTGAAGTCTTGGTAGCCATCCTGTCGCACGCTAATTACGTGTTCGCCAGGTAAAAGAAGAACCTTCTTCGATCCCTTGAGTTCTTTCAGATAACCTACGTACCCTCCGTCCACCCAGACCCCAGAAGTCTTTTCGACATGGGATTTTCCTTCAAATTGAATCTCTCCCATCACATCGTTTTCAGCGTGCATCGAAGCGGGCGGAAGCAGGGCACAAACCAAGAGCGCTACCCACAGGAATGGATCCAAACTTCGGAGTGCCTTTTTCATATCAACCTCCATAACTCGTAACTCACGCAACCCGTTGGCGAGCTTTCATGTGCGTTGCGACGACATGCGCCTCCCGCGGGTTTCCACCTTTCGGTGATATTGCCTCCGATAGGTGATTCGATGCCGGAGGTTCCCGCAGTGGATGCCAATGCATCTTGAGCGCATGTACTTTCGGGGCGAAATCGGATTGGACTGCATTCCGATTTCCGGGTTCCGGGGTTCCGGTCGTGTTGTGGGCAATCCGGACATTACCAAGAATGGTGCAATTTCTGGTTGGGCGGTGACAGGGCCAAGATGCAATGATCATCACTAAGTAGGAGAATATCCCTAACCAACAACCGCTTTCGGGTATCAAAAAGGAGAAGTTGGTGGTTCCGAGGCCTCACGCTTCAGAGCGGGGTGATTGGACCGCGACCTCCTCGTCGCAGCCTCATCCCTAGCAACTTTGTAGCGGCTAGATCAATCATCTATTTCAAGGAGCTGCTATGCTATACCGCAAACACTTCAACCAGAGCGCGAACTCGGGATGGCCGTGATTCACTCGGACTACATCTGAAGCTATTGTCGAAGCGTGTTCAACCGGTTGATCACGTTCTTCAAATTATCGAGTTTCTTTCCTGCCTCTCCCAACTTGCCTTCCGCAGTCAGCCGCTGGTAATCATCTAGGTCCTTGACAGCGTCTGCAATGAGTCCATGGAGATCGGTCGCCGGTTGGGGTGCTGCGCCCGGTTCGGGTGCGGAATGAGGCGCCTCGACCGAGCTCATGGAGGAGTCGGCTCCGCCAAAGAGCGAAGTAAGCGCTGCCTCGAATGTGGGGCCGTAGGCCAGCCGGTCCTGCAGCGCGAGCACAACCAGGCGCAGCTCTGGCATGGGACTACGCTCCGCCTGCAGGTAAATGGGTTCGGCATAGAGCAGCGCGCGGCCGGAGGGGATCACCAACAGGCTTCCGCGTCGTACATGCGAGCCCTGTTGGTTCCACAGAGTCAGCTGGCCGGAGAGTTGAGCGTTCTGATCGATGCGCGCCTCGATCTGTAGCGGCCCATCCACAAGTTTGGTCTTAGGAAAGTCATACACCACCGATGTACCGTAATGCTCTCCGTCGCAGCGGGCCGCGATCCAGCCAATCAGGTTATTGCGGTTTGCAGGTGTGAAGGGAAGGATTTCAACAAACTCTTCGCTTGCTTCGCCGGGGAGCTTCATGAGCACGAAATTTGGCTGCATCTCCTGCGTAGCCTGCTCGCCGCCATCGCCCATTCCGACTTCACTGGCCACCGTCCACAAGTCCTCGCGGTTATAGAACACTTCAGGGTCAGTCATGTGGTAGAGGCCGTAGGCCTCCGCCTGTAATTTGAGCAGCGATTCGGGGTAGCGCAGATGCTTGCGCAGGTCCCCCGGCATCGTCGCGGCGTCCTTGAACAGGCTAGGAAAGATGCGGCGATACGCAGCCAGGATGGGATCTTGCGGATCGAAAACGTAAAACGTCGTTGTGCCGTTGTAGGCGTCAATCACCACCTTGACGCTGTTGCGCATGTAGTTGATAGAGCCATTGCCCAAGCCATAGTGTGTCGAATATGGGTAGCTGCTCGATGTTGTGAATGCGTCCATGATCCACGAGAGGCGGCCATCGTCCCCGATCACGATGTACGGGTCTTGCTCAAAAGTGAGAAAGGGCGCGAGTGCCGCAGCGCGATCGTGCAGGTTGCGCTGCATGAGAAGGCGGCTCTGCGAATTCACGTCATCGCTGAATGGCAATTTGGCCAGATCGCCGCGGTCGAAGGCCAGCAGAACGCGGCGCAGAAACCCTCCAACGACGATGCCACCGCTTCCCTGGTAAGAGGTGAGGTTGTTCGTGTCCCCTTGCGGATAGTTGAATTCCTGCTGTCGCGTTTTCACATACACATCGGTGTCGGTCAGCTCGCCGAAATAGATCTCCGGACGTGTGACGTTGAGGCCCTTCACCGTGCTTTGCACCGGCATATTACTCAGCATCAGGGTGGGCAGCCCCTCTTGCGTGAACCCGTTCACGGGGTTCATCGTGATGCCGTAGCCATGCGTGTAGATCAGTTTCTCGTTGATCCAGTTGCGGCTGCTCTCGGGGAGCTTGTCAACACTCAGCTCTCGGGCGGCGAGCATCACTTCTTGCATTTTGCCGTCGATTGTGTATCGATCGATGTCAATGTCAGGAAAATCGTAGTAGGTGCGGATTTCCTGAATCTGTCGCAGCGTATCCTGCAAGGCATGCCAGTCCCATAGACGGATGTTTTGAAGCGTTGCCTGATTGTTAGCTGGATCGGCTGCCCCGACGGTGGTTTCAGCAGGGAATTCGCGCTGCACGAATTGGTCCAATCCAAAAGCCTTCCGCGTCATCTCGATGTTGTAAGCAATATAGGGATGCTCGCGTACCAGTTCGTTAGGCTTGACTAGAAAGCTGCTCACATACCAGCCGATTACGCCAACGGCCATATAACAAATCGTCGCCGGAACGATGGATGCGATTAGCCACCGGGCACGCGGCGCCCAGACAGCGCTGACCGCTGAGATGATACTGCCGAGAAACAGGGCCGCCGCGATGACCAACGCGCCGGTGAGCGTCACGTGCGCACCAGTGTAGGTTATGCCGTCGAATATTGTGTGATGCTCATACAGTTGCGCGAAACGGCCGAGGTAGGTGCGAATACCGAGAACGAACAACAGAAATGCCACTGCCACGCCTAGCCCCTGCAAGGGCAGCGGGAAGTATCTAGCGCTGCGCTCGCCGAACGCTCGCGAGCCGCTGGTGATGAGGATGAACAAGCCGGCCAATAGGCAGGTAATCACCGCGAGCGTGAGCAGCCATCCGGCGATGAGGTTCCACGCCGGCAGAGCGAAGAGAAAGAAGTTCAGCGGTTTGCCGAAGATGGGATCGACGCTGACGCCGGCTGCTACCGGAGCGACCCAGAATAACGCCAATGTCGGCCACGCTGACGCCATGGCACCGCCGGTGAGGAGCCCAATCACCACAAAACCGCTGATCGCCACAAAACGCAGGACAGGCTGAACCGACAGGTTAAGTTCTCTTGCACCAAAGACAATCACGTGATCGAGCGGGAGATCCTTGCGATGGGCTCGGTTGAGAAGAGCAAATACTCCATAAAGGAGACAAAACGTAATTGCGGCAAAGGCCGCGAAGATCCCCCACTGCAAGGCCAACTGCCTCGCAAACACCTCACCGTACCCAAGCGACCCGAACCAGAGCAAAGCAACCCAATACGACAATGCGGTTCGACCCCCGAAAAAAATGAGCGCAACAAGGACAACCAAAGCAAGGATCCTGCGATTGCCATGCCGCGCAGGTAAAGCTTTCCGAGGCCAATCGATCGATTCGTGCATTTTCACCTACCTTGACGATTTGTAGTGGCCGGGTCGCCGGGGTTTTCTCCACAGCCGCATGAGCACAAGCGTCCGTCAACTTCTGAACACTCGGCTCAGTAATCAAGCCTTCTATACTCTAGCCCTCTTCAATTGGCTTTGCAGTGAAGCACCCGGCACTGCGCCCAACTTCCATGCTCCTCGCAACCCAGTTGTATCTGCGCAATTCCAGGGCAACCGAGAAGTAGAAATTATGAAACGCAAAGGTCTGAACCGCCGTGCCTAGACCAGCGGGTGCCGATCATGGGATTGGCTGGCCCGCGTTCTGGTTGTATTGTTGCCAAACGGGAAATTGCCAGTTTTTCGGGCAACTTCCGAGTTGAGGGTTATTCAGGAGAGACGCTGATTTTGGGTTCGCACTCTGCCGCGCCGACTGACGGCATGATGCTCTACGACCTTGTCTGCGAACGGAATAGAGTTCAAACCTTAAATCCGCCGTTCATCACCAGCTGCGAACCGAACCGCTCGCCGATACGTATAGGCTATTGCTGAGGGTCTCCCGGCCCTTGGCATTCCCAAATCCATCTTCGACGAGGTGCGACGCGTGGCGCTCTTGATTGACCAACTCCGGCTGGCGCTAAGAAGGCTGGGGAAAGCCCCCCTGTTTACCGCCATCACGCTGATCACGCTGGCCGTGGGTATTGGCGCCAACACCGTGGTCTTCAGCGTTGTCGAAGGCGTGTTGTTGAAGCCGCTGAGCTATCCGCAGCCAGAGCGATTGGTTGGCGTGTGGACGACGGCGCCTGGGATCGGGTTCGATCACCTGAACATTGCGCCATTTCTCTATTTCATTGACCGCGAGCAGTCGAAGTCGATCGAGGATATCGGGGCCTACCAGTACGACGCGTTCACGGTGTCGGGAACTGGGCAGCCGGAACATTTGAACGGGATGGACGCAACGGACGGGACGCTCCCGTTGCTGGGGGTAAAGCCAGTTCTGGGGCGACTGTTCACGCGGCGTGACGATGCGGCGAATACAGCGAAGACGGTGCTGATCAGCTATGGATACTGGCAGCGGAAATTCGGCGGCAGTGCGCAGGCGATTGGGCGCGTGCTGACTATAGATGGCGACGCGCACGAAGTGATCGGCGTGCTGCCGAGGGATTTCAATTTTCTCGACGCGCGGGATACGACACTGGTTGTGCCGATGCAATGGGACCGGGGTAAGACGAAGCTGGGCAACTTCAGCTATGAGGCGATTGCGCGGCTGAAGCCGGGTGTGACCGTCGAGCAGGCAAACGCGGAGCTCGCGCAGCTGATTCCGATTGGACTGCGCAGCTTTCCTGCGCCGGATGGATTCGGGCTGGACCTGTTCATCAAGGCAAAGATCGGCTCGGATGTGCACCAGTTAAAGCAGGATGTGGTTGGCGACGTGGGCAAGACGCTGTGGGTGCTGATGGGGTCAATTGCCATGGTGCTGCTGGTGGCCTGCGCCAACGTGGCCAACCTGCTGCTGGTGCGGGTGGAAGGGCGGCGGCAGGAGCTGGCGGTGATGAGCGCCCTGGGCGCGGGACAGGGGCGGATTGCGTCGGCGTTGCTGGCGGAGAGCGTGATTCTGGGTGTGGCGGGGAGTGCGATCGGGCTGGGACTGGCTTTTGCGGCTTTGAAGGCGCTGGTAGCGTTAGCGCCGACGGGGCTGCCGCGGCTGAGTGAGATCGGCATTAATCTTACGGTGCTCTCTTTCACTGCGGGGCTGGCGCTGTTCGTCAGCCTGGTGATCGGGATGATTCCGGTGGCTAAATTTGCCGGGGCGAGCCTGCAGAGCAGCCTGCGGGAAGGCGGACGGGCATTGAGCCAGGGGCGCGAGCGGCATCGGGCGCGCAAGACACTGGTGGTGGTACAGGTGGCCCTGGCGCTCGTGCTGCTGATCTGCAGCGGGTTGATGATTCGGACGTTCCAGGCGCTGACCAATGTGAAGCCAGGCTTCAGCAATCCGGATTCGATGCTCACGTTCCGCGTCTATATTCCCGAGGCGCGGGTGCCGGAGACAAATCGGCCGGGCGTGGTGCGCATGGACCAGGATATTGCGGAAAAGCTCGCGGCGATCCCGGGAGTGAGCTCGGTGGGAATGTCGACCGCCGTCCCGCTCACCGGCATGAGCTCCAACGACCCCATTTTTGCGCAGGACCATGTCTACAAGGACGGCGAGCTGCCGCCGGTGCGGAGATTCAAGTTTGTTGCGCCAGGATATTTCTCGACGGTGGGAACGGCGCTGTTGGCGGGACGCGACCTGACCTGGGACGACGAGTTCGGCGAGCGGCCGGTGGCCATCGTCTCGGAGAATCTTGCGAAGGAGAACTGGGGCAGCGCACAAAACGCAGTTGGTAAGAAGATTCGTGTAGCTACGACTGACGACTGGCGTGAAGTTGTGGGTGTGGTCAGCGATGTACACGACGATGGCGTGAGCGAGAAGGCTCCGGCGTCGGTCTACTGGCCGCTGCTGCGCGCGCAGTTTGAGGGACAGAAAGAGGATGTGCGGCGGGGCGTAAGTTTCGTGATCCGCTCGCCGCGGGCGGGATCGGCGGCGTTTTTGAGCGAAGTGCAGCGGGCGGTTTGGTCGGTGGATTCGGATTTGCCGCTGGCTGACCCAAGCACGCTGGGTCAGCTTTACTCAAAGTCAATGGCGCGGACTTCGTTCACGCTGGTGATGCTGTGCGTGGCGGGGGCGATGGCGCTGCTACTGGGAATCGTGGGCATTTACGGCGTGATCTCCTATGCGGTGTCACAGCGCACGCGCGAGATCGGGATTCGCATGGCGATGGGTGCGCAAAGGCAGGCGCTGACTTCGCTGTTCGTGCGCCAAGGACTCCTGCTGGCAGGAATCGGCGTGGTCATCGGCGTGGGCGTAGCGTTTGCGGGCGTGCGCATGATGTCGTCGCTCCTGTTCAACGTGAGCCCCGTGGACCCCGGGACCTATGTGGTCGCCACCGCGAGCATCCTCGCCATCGCCTGGCTGGCCTGTTACCTGCCATCGCGGCGAGCGGCGGCCGTGAACCCGGTGAATGCCTTGAGAGCGGAGTAGTGGAAAAGGTCCAGGATCCTGCATCGAGGGTCTGGACCGTTGGTATGGTCCTATTGTGGTCACTCGCCTCTATTACCCCCGAAGACGCGCACGGTGATACTGACTGCCGAATGACCGCCGACAGAGCCAATCCGTACTTTACCGAACGGTAAGTACGGATCGGGGGTGATTCGCTCGGAACTCAGTCTTTGGCCGGGTCTGCCCGCATGTAGACTTTGTACTCGTCTTCATGCGTAGTTCGGAATCCGAGACGTTCATATAGTGCGCGTGCGGGATTGATTTTCATGACCGCCAGAGTTACGGGTTTCGATTTCTCTCTTCTCAGCTGGAGAAGAGACTGGATGAGGCCGCTCCCTATACCTTTCCGCTGCATCGATGGTGCGATATAGATTGATCCCAGAAAAATCGATAGCCCATCGCATGGTTTCAAAGTACAATCGGCGTGCGAAATCGAAGTCTCGCGCTTCGTAGGTCCTCAGACGTACATCCATGGCAGTTCCCAGTTTATGAGCAAACGAGAAGTTGGTTTCACCTTGCACCCCGATTTTGGGGTTATGTCCGGGTGGACGGTTAACCGCCCTTTGAAGCGATCTACTCCTCGTCTTCATGGACCGTGCCATCAATCGAGGAAGCCGAAGCGCGGATTCCGGGCTTCGCACCCGAAGTTGTTGCGCCGACCGGTACCTGAGTCTTTAGTCGCCAAAGGATGCGCTCTCCGGTATGACAGTTTAGAGCGATTCGTCGAGGACATGTTTACTATTGGGCGCGTTTGCTCGCGTCGATCGCGTTCCTAAGATCAGAGGCCATTCCCTTCAGGTTGCCAATAATGATGTTGTATCGGCGGACTGCGGCCTGTTTCTGTAGAGGGTTAGTCGAAGCGTCGGCAATCTTTTCGGCGAGCTGCTCTTTCTCGACTCTGGCCAAACGGATTTGTTCCCGCACTTCAGCTAGGCGAGGCCGTTGGCTATTCACGGGCGTCAACCGGATGCTTTCGCATATTGCCATTGTGCGCCTCATTGCATGAGGGCGCGTCAAGTCCTTACTGATTCTCTTCAAACACGCCGCTCTACTCATGGCTGGACTGCGATTAAACTGATTCAGTTGTCCTGAGAGGGTTGGGGGGCTTCTTGGTTTCTACCCGTTCTCGGAACGGCCTCAGCTCTAGTAATTCCTCTATGACATACGCGCCTGTGGTTCCGTCTGAGAACGTCACAATCAGGCCATCATCCCCATCGCGCTCGGTGGTCAGTATATGGATTGAGTCGCGCATAGAAGGGCAATACTCCTTTTCGGCCCGAGAATCTGTATCGTTTTGCTCAGTAGCGTGTTCATCGTTCCGCCTCTAGCTGCGTCACCGCATCTTCGACCACCCGCGTCTCATCCAAGATCGCTTCCAGGGCTTCGCGCGCATCGTTCCGTTTCTCGGGAGATACCACAGGAGAAGACAGGACCGACCGCAAACGCATTTCGCGCCGATGCAGTACGACGAGCGTTGTTTCCAATTCAGCGATATTCTGCTTGCGGGGCTGTTCCATGAAACAAATATAGGCCTTTGCTGAAGGGTATATCGTGAACAACCGTCCAGACCGCGCTGATCTCGATTGCTCAAAGATATTCGCGACGGGTTGGTGGCCCACCCGGCAGTAACGGATGTATAACGTCCGGGTTGGGGGTGATCCGGGTGGAATGCTGGTTGGATGTCAATGGTGGCAATCTCAAGTCGCCGCCTGTTCCTATCGCCGTCGCTAGCGCAAGTGTCTTATGAAGGAAAAGAAATAGGGTGCAAGGCTTCCGCCGAAACGAGGATTGATCTCCAGCAAAAACGGCCGGTGCTTCACAACTTTGTAGTTCACGCAGCAGAGTCCTTCGAATTGGATCTTTCGCAATACGCGCGAGAACAAATCCAGATATGGGCAACGATGAACCACTTGGAGATTATCGGCATGTTGCCCTTTGATCGGCGTGTCGGTAGAAAAGCCATACTTGATATTCAGAGCCTTAACGATTCTGCCGTCCACAAACAGGATGTGTGTGGCAAATTCTGTGGATCCCGGTATGAGTTCCTGGCAGAAGTATTCGGCATCAGTGATGTGGTCGCGTTGCGCCGTCTCGTCCTCGCAGGTGCGGATGATGTAACAATCTTTCCCCCATTCCCCGATTCGCTTTTTCAGGATGTAGGGCGTCTTTAGCGCGAAACCCTGCGTCATTTTGGGAATGTACCGGCCAAATCCGGCCTGGACGAGCGCCTGATTAAGCTCATACTTGTCGTTGCAAAGGTGTACTAATTCCGCAGCGGGCAGGGGAAGCGCATTCTTCTTTACCTGGGAATGTCGGCGAGCTTCCTCCAGGGCGGGTAGACTCATGGGCACGACGATGTCATACAGTTGAAAACTGTTCTCGGTTATAGACCCAATTCAACTTGGTGGGGCAAGCGCCGGAATCCCCTCTTGATTTCGTTTTCCCACTCGGGCTTTCCCGAAAACAAGATCTTCTTGGCGCCCCCTGGAGAGAGCAATGCCCAGAGCTTCTCTGATTTCACATAGAGCAGATTTCTTTGCCAGGCAATCCTTGCGCGCACGGCGGCCAAGTTCGGCGAGGCCGAGCCGAAGATACCCAAACGACCTTGCGATAAGAAGCTCCCGCTCATGGTCCGTCAAGAATGAGACATGGGCGGTTGCACCATAAATACGACCTTCGTCGAGGCAATTCGACGAAAGAGGCCAAAGCACTCATCTAAGCTGACATACGCCAGAGACATTCGGGAGAATGGGGAGCAATCCAGCAAGCCGTCAGTGTCGTTTCAGATAACAGTACGCGGAAATGTTGCTTACATAGTTATTTCCGTGTAGGGACGAAAAAACGCTGGATTCGCCACAACAGCGAAGGTTCCGATCTGACTGCACTCCAGAGCGTGAACGACTTTTCATCATTGGGAGAGTAGTAAATCTCCAGCCGAGGGTTACAATTCGGCGCACAGGAATCCGCAGACGCTGGGAGAAGACAGATGAGAATTAAACCGACGCGACGGTATGGATTCGGAGCGCAGATTGTCGCTATCCTCTCGATCGCCCTGATGGAATTCCTCACAGGCTGCACGGCGAAGAAGCCCGTTGGCCAAATGAAACCGATGGTTCTAGCGATGCCGTTGGCACGTGTCGTCGCGGGCTGCAGAAGCGAAGACGGCCTGCCGGATTCGAATTGCACTCCAGGTGCTGTCCGAACCACTGACTTGCAGAGCATTTGCCACGGCGGAAGCACGAAGCAATATCGCCCGCCGACTAGCTACACTAACAAGTTGAAGACTCAGCAAATCGCCGAGTACGGATATGCCGACACCAGCCTCGCGGATTATGAAGAGGACCACCTCATCTCACTCGAGATCGGAGGAGACGGTTCGGATCCCAAGAACTTGTGGCCCGAGTCGCATTCTGGGCAGTACAACTCATACGTGAAAGATCAGATTGAGAATTGGCTGCACAAACAAGTGTGTTCAGGCGCGATGAGACCACAAGACGCCCAGCACGGGATCGCGACGAACTGGAAGCAATACATTCCCAACGCACTTGGGGACAAGGCAAACAAGAAACGGGAAATTGAATGAGGCCGGTCACTAAATAAAGGACTACCTTTTCGGCAACATGACGCGCACAGTGTTGATTACTTCGTTATTTCCGCGTAGAGGGTGATCGGCCCGCGATCACTGGATTCGTCCGTATTCTGATGCCTCGGATCGTGGAAATCGTGGCGGGAAGGCCGGGAACGGCCCCACATGGTGGCTTTCCGTTCTCAAAATCCCTTCAGGGGTAAGTCTTCCCGCTAATCCAAGAATGAGCGCGATTGTGCATCTATCGGAGCGGAAACATTTGATTAGAGGCTGATAGGTATCGTCTTCGTTAACGCGCGATTGCATCTGGGTTCAGCCGAAGTTTATCGCCAATTTCGAATTCCTTGGATGGAGTGTGCTGCAGAAGTGCACGAATGAGGGGGGCAACATGACCTAACCAAATCGTGAACGTGCTGTGCAATCGATAAGGGCGGGCCCCTTGAGATCGGTTTTCAGGAGCAGATCTCAAACCACCTTCAAGCAGCTGCGGTCAAAAGCCGTGGTTGTGAGCGTTGGAGGAAAAGCATAAGGAACACTTGTGCAGGTAAGCGTCCGAGAGACGAACGAGAGTGAACCTTTTGATGACGCGTCGTTAAGAATTAGGTGTCGTCGAAACCAGAGGCGTCCATTTCTTCTGGGATAAATCTGCTGGGTGCCTGGTGACTGAGCAGGTGGCGACCGGCGTAGAGAGGGCGTGAAGCGGATGCAGGCGATTGCACGGAACTGCAGGAACCAGTCTCCGATGCTAAGGGAGAAGCCCAAGCGGCCAAAACCGCGAGGCGAGAGTACTGAAGCGGAGCACTGGGACGGACCGACTCGTAGGAGCGATGAAAGCCCTGTAAAGGGGCTAGAGCAAAGGGGTCGGGTCAGGTTGTGGCATCACCGAAACAACTGGCAACAGGATGAACTCGATGCATGCGACAAACAAACCATTCAGTATCGATAAGCGTTTGGTGTACGAAGCGTATAAAGCGGTGAAATCCAATCGTGGAGCGGCCGGAGTGGACGAGCAGTCGATCGAGCAATTTGATGCCGATCTTTCAGCGAATCTGTACAAGATCTGGAATCGGATGAGCTCGGGGAGCTACTTCCCACCGCCGGTGCGTGCCGTCTCCATTCCCAAGAAGAGTGGAGGAGAAAGGATTTTGGGTGTGCCCACTGTAGCGGACCGCGTGGCGCAGACGGTTGTTAAGCAGGTGATTGAGCCGATTCTAGACCCAATCTTTCTGGCAGACTCCTATGGCTACAGGCCGAACAAATCGGCGCTGGACGCTGTCGGGATCACGCGAGAGCGATGCTGGAAATATGACTGGGTCCTGGAATTTGACATCAAGGGACTGTTTGACAACATCGATCACGAGCTCCTGCTACGAGCCGTTCGGAAACACATCACGTGCACTTGGGCCTTGTTGTACATCGAACGATGGCTCAAGGCTCCGATGGTGCTGGAAGATGGGACCATCAAAGAGCGAAGCCGCGGTACGCCGCAAGGCGGTGTGGTTAGCCCGATTTTGGCCAATCTTTTCATGCACTATGCATTTGATGCATGGATGACGAGGACACATTCGGAACTCCCATGGTGTCGGTATGCGGATGATGGGCTGGTGCACTGTCGCACCGAGCAAGAAGCCGAGGCTCTCAAGGCTGAGCTTCAAGCCCGGTTGGTGGAATGCCACCTGGAGATGCATCCGACGAAAACCAAGGTCGTCTACTGCAAAGACGGAAAGCGAAAAGGCAAATACCCAAACGTCAAGTTTGACTTTCTTGGGTATTGCTTTCGGCCTCGTCGGGTCCGACGTCTCCGGGATAACTCATTGTTTGGAGGATTCAATCCAGCAGTCAGTTCCTCGGCGATGAAGGCTATGCGCAAGGCGATTCGGGACTTGAATTTGAGACGTCAAACACAGCTGACCTTGCAGGACATTGCCCAGCAACTCAATCCTCTCCTTCGGGGATGGATTGCGTACTATGGGCGCTATGCCCCCTCGGCGCTGTATCCCTTGCTGCGTTACGTCAATCAGACGCTCGTGGCGTGGGCGATGCGCAAGTTCAAGCGCTTCAAACGACACAAAGTTCCAGCGAGCCATTTTCTACAACGGCTTGCGACGGAATGCGTGGATCTCTTCGTCCACTGGCGACTCGGGATGACTGGCGTGTTTGCCTGATGGGAGCCGAGTGAGGCGAGAGCCTCACGCTCGGTTCTGCGAGAGCCTCGGGGTGAGATTCCCCGGGGCTACTCTCCCGGATTCAAATGACGTCCGCCACATCAAGTTCGTTAGGCTGAGGAGCGACAAGGCGTCGCGAGAGGTCACCAAAGGAGTCGTCAGAGACACGCTGATTCCCCCCGGAAGGATCGAGGGAGCGTAAAGGGCGATCCCCGGAGCAATTTCGGAGGACCGCCCTTCGAAGCGAGAAAACCCGCCACGCAGTGATCCTAGCGTCAGCCAGAAATCGAACAATCAACTGAAAGTTGTATGGCACTTTCGAGCAGGGTGCTTCAAAGGAAGCATCTGTGATTTCGAGGTCTGCAATCCGACAATGCCTCAAGCCGCGTGCGGAGCGGAGCTGACGCTATAACGCCCGAAGTAGGCTACACGTTCGACTATGATCGCGTAGTTGGGCTACTCTTCCTGATCGTCGCCGCTGAGATTGAGCGATTCGAGCCGTGCAGCGAAGTCTTCGACGAGAGTGTGGAGGTCGGTAGCAGTGGCATGCACTCATATTCGCGCAGCGCGTGGAGGCACTTTGTGGAATACAAGGTCCGAAACTGTCGGACGAAATCAGAATCTGCAACGGCTATTATGGATCGCATGACGATCCAACGGATGGAGCACGTCGGCATCGTGGTTGACGACCTTGCCGCCGCAATCGAGTTCTTCATTGACCTTGGACTCGAACTTCAGGGAGAAGTGCCTGTCGAGGGTCGCTGGGTTGACCGGGTCGTGGGGCTCGACGGTGTCCGGGCAGACATCGCGATGCTGGGGACCCCTGATGGCCACGGACGGCTAGAGCTGACGAAATATCACACGCCGTCGATCCCGGTGGACAACCGGCATGCAACAGCGAACACACCTGGCATCCGTCACGTCGCATTCCTCGTCGAAGACATCGACGCCGTAGTTGCCGGTCTGCGAGCCCGCGGCAATAAGCTCGTTGGCGAGCTGGAGCGCTACGAAGATAGCTATCGGCTCTGCTACGTGCGCGGACCCGAGGGGATCATCGTCGAGTTGGCAGAACGCATTGGCTGACGAAAATGTTCGATTTGCTGCCGGTTGTTGGGAAGTGTTTACTGCTATGTAACTACTGGCATGGTCCGCCGCCTCAGCCCCTCGGGGGTGTAGAGGTAAGCAGAGGAGGTGTTCCATGGAGATTCGCACCATCGGCATCGATTTAGGGAAGACTGTGTTTCACCTTGTAGGCGTCAACACACGCGGCGAAGTGGTGGTTCGCAAGAAGTGCTCGCGGACTCAACTGCTGCGCTTTACCGCGAACCTCCGCGAGTGCCTGATCGGGATGGAGGCCTGCGGAGGGTCTCATTTTCTGGGCCGTGCTTTGCGGGAACAGGGGCACGATGTTCGCCTGA
>Ga0181535_10005097_pt1 | contig 14237 bp, 9 predicted proteins | sample PEATcosm2014_Bin_44_FD_119774 | JGI IMG/M metagenome (GOLD analysis project Ga0181535, IMG submission 119774) | Peatland microbial communities from MTU Mesocosm Facility, Houghton, MI, USA - PEATcosm2014_Bin17_30_metaG | ecosystem: Environmental > Terrestrial > Soil > Wetlands > Peat | place...
GGTCGCGCGAGTTCGGCACGCACGAGCCGCGCTACTACCGCTGGACGCAGTGGATCTTCCTGGTGCTGCTGAAGGCGGGTCTCGCGTACCGCAAGGAGGCGGCCGTCAACTGGTGTCCACACGTCGCCACCGTGCTCGCCAACGAACAGGTGATCGACGGCCACTGCGAGCGCTGCGGCGCACAGGTCGAGCTGCGCCAGCTCGAGCAGTGGTTCCTGCGCATCACCGACTACGCGCAGCGACTGCTCGACGACCTCGAGACGATCGAGTGGCCCGAGCACGTCAAGACGATGCAGCGCAACTGGATCGGCCGCTCCGAGGGCGCCGAGGTGATCTTCCGCTGCGAGGAGCTCGGCATCGACTACCCGGTCTTCACCACGCGCCCGGACACGCTGTTCGGCGCGACCTTCTTCGCGATGGCGCCCGAGCATCCCGACGTGGCGTTGCTCGCCGCCGGCACCGAGCACGAGGCCGCGGTGCGCGACTACATCTCGCGGGTGCTCGCCGCCCCCGGTCAGGACCGCGGCGCGGCCGGCAAGCAGAAGACCGGCGTGCCGCTGGGGCGGACAGTCCGCAACCCGGTCAACGGTGAGGAGATCCCGATGTTCGTCGCCGACTACGTGCTGATGGAGTACGGCACGGGGGCGCTGATGGCGGTGCCCGCGCACGACGAGCGCGACTTCGAGTTCGCGGCCGCGTTCGGCTTGCCGGTGCGGCGGGTGATCGGCGATCCCGCGGCCGGCGAGCTTCCCTACACCGGCCCCGGCCCGCTGGTCAACTCCGGCGAGCGCTTCGACGGGCTCGCGAACGTGGAGGCCAAGCAGCGGATCGCGGCCTGGCTCGAGCAGGAGGGACGCGGACGCGCCACGGTCAGCTTCCGCCTGCGCGACTGGCTGGTCTCGCGCCAGCGTTACTGGGGCTGCCCGATCCCGGTCGTCTACTGCCCGGAGCACGGAATCGTCCCACTGCGCGAGGACCAGCTGCCCGTGCTGCTACCCGACGTCAAGGACTACGCGCCGAAGGGCCGCTCGCCGCTGGCAGCGGCCGAGGAGTGGGTGGCGACGACCTGCCCGCTCTGCGGTGGTCCGGCGCGGCGCGAGACCGACACGATGGACACCTTTGTCGACTCCTCGTGGTACTACCTGCGCTACTGCGACGCCGGCAACGACGATGCGGCGTGGGATCCGGCGGTGCTCGCGCGCTGGATGCCGGTCGATCAGTACATCGGCGGCGTCGAGCACGCGATCCTGCACCTGCTCTACTCGCGCTTCTTCGTCAAGGCACTCGCGGATCTCGGCCACCTATCTTTCCAGGAGCCGTTCGCGGCGCTGTTCACGCAGGGGATGATCACCCGCGACGGCGCGAAGATGTCCAAATCACGCGGCAACGTCGTCTCGCCGCGCACGATCGTCAGCCGCCTCGGCGCCGATACGGCGCGCTGCTACATCCTCTTCGTCGGCCCGCCCGACCAGGACGCCGACTGGTCCGACGCCGGCGTGGAGGGTATGCACCGCTTCATCGCTCGGCTCTGGCGCCTGGCCGCCGAGACGGCCGCCGGTACCGAACGCCAGGAGCCGCCGGCACAACCCGCCGGCGCCGAGCTCGAACTGATGCGCAAGGCACATTGGGCAATCGAGAAGGTGACGGGCGAGCTCGACGGGCGCTTCGCGTTCAACACCGCGATCGCCGCGGTGATGGAGCTGACCAACGAGTGCTACCGGTTGCGCGGCGAGGTCGGCGCCGGAACCCTCCGTTTCGCGGTCGCGACCGCCGCGTCGCTGCTGTTCCCCTTCGCGCCGCACGCCGGTGCCGACGCCTATCAACTGCTGACCGGCGAGCGCGTCTGGCTGCAGCCCTGGCCGGCGGCCGACCCGGCGCTGCTGGTCCGTGACACCTTCGAGCTGGTCTGCCAGGTCAACGGCAAGGTCCGCGACCGTGTGACGGCGAGCACCACGGCCAGCGAGGCGGAGCTGAAGGAGCTCGCGCTCGCGGCTCCCAACGTTGTCGCGCACATCGCGGGAAAGGAGATTGTCCGGGTCGTCGTGGTGGCCGGAAAGCTGGTCAACATCGTCGTGAAATAGGCGTCCGCGCGCTCGCCATTTCGTCCATTGCCTACGTCCACGGGGAACCGTATGCTCAGCCGAGCCTGGTGTCCGACTAAGGAGGGGTACGGTGGATTTCTCGAAGCTCAGCCGCGAGGACTGGATGGTCGGGGGCGGGTCGTTTCTGCTGATCGTCGACCTGCTGTTTCTCGCGTGGCACTCCGTCGGCCCGATCGACCTCAAGGGCACCGACGCGCCCGGCGGCATCTGGGGTGTGCTCGCGCTGATCGTCACGATTGCCGTCCTCGTGGATCTCTCACTCGCTCGGTTTAGCCCGCAGACGCAGATCCCGACGACGCAGCTCGGTCGCGACATGACCCGCACGGCAGGGGCGGCTCTCGTGCTGCTGCTGGTGCTCATCAAGTTCATCGACAACACCTCGTTCCTTGCGATCGGGACGTGGCTCGGAATCATCCTCGCCATCGTGATCGTCGTTGGTGCCTGGATGAACGCACAGGGGAAATCCACCGCGGTCGGCACGGGCGCGGGCCCAAACGCCTGACCGACCTGGTTCTAGCCCCGACCTGCGGCGAATGCCCGACGACGCGCGCACCCACCCGCGCGTCCTCAGCCGATGCGCGCGCTAGCCTCGTGAGCGATGGCGAGCTTCAAGTCCGCGTACCTGATCCACGGCGACGACCACGGCCGGGTGGGCGAACGGCGCGCGCGGCTGCGCGCGCTGGCCGAGCGCGACGGCGGTGCGGGTTGCCTGGAGGTGCTCGAGGGCGCTGACGCGACGGTGGAGGCAGCGGCGGCGCTGCTCGGCGCCCTGACGCTCGCGATCGGCCGGCGTTTCATCATCGTCGATGGTGTCGAACGTTGGAAGGAGGACGAGGTGACGGCTCGGCTGGGGCCGCTGCTCGAATCGATGCCGGGTGACACGACGATCGCCTTCTTCGCGCGCGAGGAGGGGAGAGCGAAGGCTCCGGCGTCGCTGCACCGGGCGGTGATCGCCGCCGGCGGCGACGTTGCGGCCGAGATTTCGGTCAAGGAATGGGATCTGCCGGCCTGGGTGCTGGCGCAGGCCGCGGCCGCCGAGCTGACGCTCGACGTGCACGGGGCGCGCACGCTCGTGGCGATCGTGGGCACGCGCCAGGCGCGGCTCGCGCGCGAGATCGAGAAGCTCGCACTGGAATGCGGACCGGGGGCGCGGCTCGACGCCGACGGCGTTGCGCAGCGCGTCGGTCGCAGCGCCGAGCGCAAGGCGTGGACGCTCGCCGACGCCGTCGTCGCTCGCGACGCCCCTGCCGCGATTCGCATCTACCTTGCGCTGCGCGCGCAGGGCGAGCGCGTCGAGTCGCTCACCTATTGGGTGACGCGCCGGCTGCGCGAAGCGCTCACCGTCGCCGCACGGCTGGACGCCGGAGCGCCGCCGAGCGCGGTGCGGGGCGAGTTGCGGATGCCGCCGAAAGCGGCCTCCGCGTTCGTTGCCGATGTCGCGCGCACCGATGTCGGCTCGCTGCGGCGCGCGATCGCGGCGCTTGCCGACCTGGAGCTCGAAAGCCGTGGCGGCTCGGCGCTCGAGCCCGACACGCTGGCGCTGCGCGCGATCCGCGCGATTACCGTCTAGCCGTCTTCGCGCGGGCGCACCATGCGCGCCGCGCGGGACTTCTTGCGAGCGCCGGTGTTTCGATGCAGCGCACCGGTCTTGACCGCCTTGTCGATCAGCGAGATCAGGGTGCGGTGCTCGGTTGCGACCGTTTCCGGCTCGCCGGCGGCGATGGCCCCCTCGAGCCGGCGGAAGTATGTCTTGATCGCCGATGTGTGCCGGCGGTTCTCGAGCCGCTCGCGCTCGGCGCGGAGGATGCGCTTCTTCTGGGAGGCGATGTTGGCCATGGCAAGTCGGCGGTGAAGACCGCGCGGCGCCGTACTATAGCGGCCTTGGCCGCTTCGACTCCCGTCGCAGAGCACGGGCGCGCGACGCCCCCTGCGGGGCACGTTGCGCGCAACACCGCGATCTTCTCGATCGCCACGGGCTTCTCGCGGATCGCGGGACTGGCTCGCGAGGTGATCGCGGCGAGCTTCTTCGGGACGCGGGCCGCGTACTCCGCCTTCACGATCGCCTTCCAGGTCCCGAACCTGGTCAGCAACCTGTTCGCCAACGCCGCGCTCTCGGCGGCGTTCGTCCCGGTTTTCACCGAGTTGCTCCAGGAGGGGCGCAAGAAGGAGGCCTTCCGCCTGGCCTCCACGATCTTCTGGATCATGCTGATCGCGCTCGGGGCGATCACGGCGTTCTTCGTCCTCGCCGCGGACACGATCATGCCGCTGTTCGTCGGCTCGAAGCTGAGCTCCGTCGACCCGCTGACGGCCGGGCTCGCCCAGGTCCTGTTCCCGGTCGTGCTGCTGCTCGGGCTCAACGGCCTGCTCGTCGGGATCCTGCAGTCCTACGACCGCTTCTCGATCGCGGCGCTCTCGCCGCTGGTGTGGAACGTCGTGATCATCGTCCTCGTGGTCGTGCTGCGCCCGCAGTTCGAGCACAACCACTTCGGTATCTACGCGTACGCTGTCGCGATCCTCGCGGCGACGGTGGTGCAGCTGCTGATGGCCGCGGCGGCGCTGCAGCAGATCGACTTCCGGCTCGGCTTTCACATCGACTGGCACGACCCGCGCGTGCGTCAGGTCTTCTTGTTGATGCTGCCGGTGACGATCGGGCTGGGCATCACGAACCTCGACCAGCTGATCAACTCGGTGTTCGGCTCGCTCGTCAACAAGGGTGCGCCGAGCGCGATCAACTACGCATTCCGGATCTACATGCTGCCGCAGGGGATGTTCAGTGTCGCTGTCGCGACGGTGCTGTTTCCGACGCTCAGCCGCCAGGCGTCGCGGCGCGACGCGGCCGCCATGCGGCGCGCGCTGGCGATCGGGATGCGCCAGATCAACCTGCTGCTGATTCCCGCCGCCGCGTTCCTGATGGTGCTCGACACGCCGGTCGTGCGCCTCATCTACCAGCGCCAGAGCTTCACCGCCTACTCGACCCACCTCACCTCGATCGCGCTGTTCTGGTTCGCCTTCAGCCTGCCGTTCGGTGGTCTCAACCTGCTCCTGACACGCGCCTTCTTCGCGCTCAAGCGACCGTGGATCCCGACTGGGCTGGCGGCGATGAACATCGCCGTCGACATCATCGTGTCGGTCGGGCTCTACAAGCCGCTCGGCATCGCGGGCCTCGTGATCGGAACCTTCGTGGCGAACGCGCTGATGACGGCGCTGCAGCTTCGGCGTTTGCGAACCGGCTTCAATGGGCGCCTCGAGGGGCGCCAGACGACGATGGTCACCGCGCGCATCGCCGCCGCCTCGATGCTGCTCGCCGGAGTGTCGTGGATCGTCTGGTACGCGCTCGACCGCCTGCTGGGGCGCACGCTGCCCGCGCAGCTGGTCTCGGTCGGAGCGGCCGCGGCCGCCGGTGGCTTCATCTACATGCGAGCGGTGCTGCGGATGGGCATCCCGGAGGCCGGGCAGGTGCGGGCGCTGGTGCTGGCGCGGTTCGGCCGCTCCTAGCTGACGCCCTGCTCGCGGTAGGGCTCGAGCCAGTCGGCCAGCTCCGCGAGCGGCTCCGCCCGCAGGCGGTAGACGCGCAGTCGCCCGTCGCGGCGCACCGTGACGAGGCCCGCGGCGCGCAGGGCCGCGAGGTGGCGCGAGATCGCCGGCTGGGTCAGCGTGAAGCGCGCCACCAGCTCACCCACCGAGCGCTCGCGCTGGAGCAGCAGCTCCAGTATCCGCCGTCGCGTGGGGTCAGCGAGCATCTCCAGCGAGCCTTGAATCACGAAGCAATTATATATCGCAAAACTCATACAACGCGATGCACACAGCGGGTGTATTCTTGTCCCAGGCTCTGTGGGCCGGCCGCGCCAACGCGCCGCCCAGCTCCGCAGGCACTCGCCGCGACGTTTGCGTCGAGGTGCCGTGCACACATCCACCATCGGCCAGGAGGCCTAATCGTGAGCATCAACCAGGACAGCCACCCGGCGAACGGGCACAACGGCGCCGCCACCGCCGCGGCTCATTCGAACGGCAGCTCCGGCCGCCAGCAGGAGAAGGTGCGCGTCGCGATCATCGGCGTTGGCAACTGCGCCGCCGCGTTCGTGCAGGGAATCCACTACTACCGCGACGCGGATCCGGCGGAGTCCGTCCCGGGCCTGATGCACGTCAACCTCGGCGGATACCACGTGCGCGACGTCGAGTTCACCGCTGCCTTCGACATCGACTCCGAGAAGGTCGGCAAGGACCTCGGCGAGGCGATCTGGTCGGGCCAGAACAACACGATCAAGTTCGCCGACGTCCCGGCGCGCCTCGGCGTCCCCGTGCATCGCGGGATGACGCACGACGGCCTGGGCAAGTACCTCAAGCAGCGGATCACCAAGGCGCCCGGACCGACCGCCGACATCGTCGGGATCCTGCGCGACACGCGCACGGACGTCGTCGTGTCCTATCTGCCGGTCGGCTCGGAGCAGGCGACGAAGTGGTACGTGGAGCAGATCCTCGAGGCCGGTTGCGGGTTCGTGAACTGCATCCCCGTCTTCATCGCGCGCGAGGACTACTGGAACCGGCGCTTCAAGAAGGCCGGCGTGCCGGTCGTCGGCGATGACATCAAGTCGCAGGTCGGTGCGACGATCACGCACCGGACGCTCGCCCGCCTGATGCACGAGCGCGGCGTGAAGATGGTGCACACCTCACAGCTGAACGTCGGCGGCAACATGGACTTCTTCAACATGCTCGAGCGCGAACGGCTCGAGTCGAAGAAGATCTCCAAGACCAACGCCGTGACCTCGATCATGGGCGTGACGCTGCCCGCCACGGACGTCTTCATCGGCCCGTCGGACTACATCCCCTGGCTGACCGACCGCAAGTGGGCGCACATCCGGCTCGAGGGCCAGGCGTTCGGCGACGTGCCGCTCAACATGGAGGTCAAGCTCGAGGTCTGGGACTCCCCGAACTCGGCCGGCATCGTGATCGATGCCGTGCGCTGCTGCAAGCTCGCGCTCAACAACGGCATCAGCGGCCAGCTCGACGGACCGAGCTCCTACCTGATGAAGTCGCCCCACAAGCAGCGGCCCGACGACGTCGCCCGCGAGGACACGGAGCGCTTCATCGCCAAGTACGCGCGCCAGCCGAAGAGCGCCGCAAGGACCACCGCGCCGGCGAAGCCCGCCGCCGCCAAGACCGCCGCGAAGAAGGCAGTCGTTTCGGTCTAATTCGCGCCTCGGCCCGCCGCAGCTTCCCGTCGCCGCGCTCGGCGGCGACGGGAGCCGCTGCGGGGCGTCCGGAGCGGGCCGGAGCGGTCCGTTCGGGTTGGCCGCCGAGAAACCCTCTCGGCGGGCAAACGATCAGCAGCTTACGAGCAGATGTGGTCGTTCGTAGCCCAAGGTTGGCAGGACCGATCAGACTCGATCGCGAACGCGCGTCCTGGTTTGGGTCTATATTGCCCCTACATGGGCATCGTGAGACTGCTCCTCCGCCGGACTCCGGCGGCGACTCGGAGTCTGCTGATGACGCCTTACCCGGCAGCCTCGCGCTGAGTTCGCGCAAGAGGAGTTGGGGATCCGTCATGCCGCAGAGTCCCGTCCGCATTGCGAAGCAACGCCAGCGCGCGATCGATCCGGCGGCCGGCGGCGACGGCGCCGATCCGCTCGGACCGCTGCGTGAATTGCCCGAACTCGACCTCGAGGGCGCGCTCGAACCACCGTCCGGGGGGGCGCGAGCCCACCCACTCGTCGAGTCCGGGGGGCGGCACAGCAGCCGCACGCGGCGCACGCACCCGCTGGTCAACTCGCACGTGCACCTGCCGCCGAACTTCTCCGCCTTCGAAACCGTCGAGCAGGCGGCCGATCTCGCTGCCGACGCCGGGCTGCGAGCGCTCGGCGCGAGCAACTACTACGACTTCGGCGTCTACGCCCGCTTCGCACGCGAAGCGCGGGCGCGCGGCGTGTTTCCCCTCTTCGGCGTGGAGGTGATCAGCCTCGTGCAGGAGCTGCAGGCCGCCGGTTTGAGGCTGAACGACCCGGCCAACCCCGGGCGCATGTACCTGTGCGGGAAGGGCATCACGCAGTTCGCGCCGATGTCCGTCAGGGCGCAGGAGCTGATGGCGCAAATCCGTGAAACCGACGGCGCTCGCATCGATGAGATGATCGAGCGGATGACCGCGCTGATGAGTCGCCACGGCGTCGCCACCGAGGTCAGCGCCGCATCGATCCGCTCGGCGCTGGCGCGCCGCCATGCCGTGGCGCCCGGCTCGGTCGTCCTGCAGGAGCGCCACGTCGCCCAGGCGTTCCAGGAGGCGCTGTTCGCCGAGGCCGCGCCGCAGGCACGATCGGCGCTCCTGCGGCGAGTGCTCGGCGTCGAATGCGCGGACGACGCGCTGACGGTGCAGAACGAGCTCCGCTCCGAATTGATGAAGGCGGGCAAGCCCGCCTATGTCGAGGAATCGTGCCTGGACGCCGAAACCGCCTACGAGTTGGTGCTGGCGCTGAGGGGCGTGCCCTGCTACCCGATTCTCGCCGATGGAGCCACGCCGGTGTGCGCATTCGAGTCCTCCGCCGAGGAGCTTGCGAGCGCCTTGGCCGGGCGGGGGATCTGGTGTGCGGAGTTCATCCCGAGCCGCAACGCCGCGGCCGTCGTGGACCACTACGCGACGGCGCTGCGTCGCGCCGGCGTCATCGTGCTCGCCGGGACCGAGCACAACACGCTCGAACTGTTGGCGCTGACACCCCAGTGCGAAGGCGGCGTACCGGTCTCCGAGGACGCGACGGAGCTCTTCTGGGAGGGAGCCTGCGTGGTCGCGGCCCACCAGTACCTGTCGGCGCGCGGGCGCCCGGGCTACGTCGACGCACGCGGCCGGCTGCACCCGGACTTCGCGACGCCGGAGCAGCGCATTGGCGCCTTCGCAGACCTCGGCGCGAGGGTCATCGAGGCGTTTCGCCGGCCACACGGCGAGCGGGGCGCGGCGCTCGCCCCGCCGGCAAGGGCGCGGGCCGCGGGGAGCGGGCGGCGGTGAGCGCACCCACGCACCCGTGGCCGTCCTTCGACGCGAAGGGGACCCCGCTCGATCACCTCGTCGAGCTGTCGCACTACTACGGGTCCGACCCGGGCCTCGTGATTGCCGGCGGCGGCAACACATCGGTCAAACAGGGCGACCGTCTGCTCGTCAAGAGCAGCGGCAGCGCGCTCGCGACGATCGGGCCGCAGGACATCGTCGAGTTGGACCGCGCCGCGCTGCAGGAACTGCTCGAGAGCACCCTCAGCAGCGATCCGGTGCGGCGCGAGGAGGAGTTCAAGGAGGCCGTGCTCGCGGCGCGCGTCGAGCCCGAGAAGGGCCAGCGCCCCTCGGTCGAGGCGGTCCTCCACCACCTGATGCCCGGCCGTTTCGTCGTGCACACGCATCCGGAGCTGGTCAACGCGGTCGCCTGCTCGCGTGACGGGCGGGCCGTCGTCGAGCGCGAGCTGGGTGATGAGGCGTTGTGGATCGACCCCGTCGATCCCGGCTTCGTACTGGCCACCGTGCTGGAGCGGGCGCTGGGGGAGTACCGGGATCGAACGGCCAGGGAGTGCCCGCGCGCGGTGATCATGGGCAACCACGGCCTGGTGGTCAGCGGCGAGACCCCGGAGGACATCCGGACGGACACCGACTGGGTGCTCCAGCGGCTGGGGCAGGCGTTGGAGCCGAAGCGCTCCGCGCAGCCCTTCGGCGCGCTGAGCATCGTGGGCGAGCCCCGATCGCGGGAGCTGGTCAACACGGTCGCGCCGGCGCTGCGCGTGCTGCTGAGCGCAGACGACACCCAGAAGGTCGTGACGCTCGATGACTCCGCTGCGACGATGCGTCTCGTCGGCGGGCGCGACGGACAGGCGCTGACCGGCGCCGGGCCGGTGTTCCCGGACCAGATCGTCTACTGCAGGTCATTCCCGCTGTGGCTGACCGATGTGGCCGACGGCGATCCGCTGGAGCGCCTCACGCAGGCGGTCGCGGAGTATCGGCGCGAGCGCCAAACCGCGCCCAACGTGGTGCTCGTCGAGGGCGTGGGCATGTTCGCCGCCGGCGACACGTGGTCGGCGGCCGACACGGTCCGCCAGATGTACAACAACGTGATCGACGTCATGGCGGGCGCCGCGGCGCTCGGTGGAGTCGAGTCGCTGAGCGACGAACTGCGGCGCTTCATCGAGGACTGGGAGGTCGAGTCCTACCGCCAGGAGGCCTCCTCACCCGCCCGCCGGGGTGGGCGCGTCGCCGGCAAGGTCGCGCTGGTCACCGGCGCGGCGCAGGGATTCGGCCTGCAGATCTCGCAGGACCTCGTCGCCGAGGGAGCCCACGTGGCGATGGCCGACGTCAACGCCGAGGGCGTGCGCGAAGCGGCCGGCGCGCTGAGTGAGGAGTGTGGTGAGGGGCGGGCGATCGGACTGGGCGTCGACGTCACCGACGCCGCGTCGGTCGAGGAGATGGTCCACCAGGTCGCGCGCACCTACGGCGGCCTCGACCTGCTGATCTCGAACGCCGGCGTGCTGCGGGCGGCCGGCGTCGTCGCCCAAGCGGAGCGCGACTTCGACCTGACCACGGCGGTGAACTACAAGGGCTACTTCCTGTGCGTGCAGAAGGCGGCGCCGGTGATGGCGATTGCGCGGCGCGTTCGCCCCAGCCACTGGAGCGACATCATCCAGATCAACTCCAAGTCGGGGCTGGCCGGATCGGAGAAGAACTTCGCCTACGCGGGGAGCAAGTTCGGCAGCGTCGGGCTCACCCAATCGTTCGCGCTCGAGCTGGTTGCCGACGGCATCAAGGTCAACGCCGTGTGCCCCGGGAACTTCTTCGACGGACCGCTGTGGTCGGACCCGCAGACGGGGCTCTTCGTCCAGTACTTCAACAGCGGCAAGGTGCCGGGAGCCAAGACGCTCGAGGACGTCAGAACGCACTACACGAGCAAGGTGCCGATGGGCCGCGGCTGCACCACGGCGGACGTGATGAAGGCGATCTACTACCTCGTCGAGCAGGAGTATGAGACCGGCCAGGCCCTACCGGTCACCGGTGGTCAGGTGATGCTGCATTGAGTGTTCGGTTTCGGGCGTTAGGCGGCTTTGACGCCCATCTGCGATCATATGCGCGCACCCAGTAATCATTGGAGCCGATGCCCCACCCGCGGCCACGCGGCACGCAAACGATGACGCCAGAGCAAGACGACAGCGCGCTTCCGACCACGCAGTACGCCGTTCAGCTGGTCGGACCCGGAGATCTCGTGCTGAACCGCACAAAAGCGGTGCCGCGCCCCGGCCCCCACCAGATCGTCGCCAAGGTCGAGGCCGTCGGGCTGTGCTTTTCCGACCTCAAGCTGCTCAACCAGTTCTCGGCCCACCCCCGCAAGGGGGGCATCGTCTCGGGCATCGCGCCCGAGGTGCTGCAGGAGATCCCCAGCTACGTGCCCGGCGAACTGCCGACCGTGCCGGGGCATGAGGTGTCGTGCCGGATCGTGGCGGTCGGCAGCGACGTCACCCACCACACGGTCGGCGAGCGCTGCCTCGTGCAGACCGACTACCGCACGCTGCCCACGAACGGCTCAAACGCCGCCTTCGGGTACACCTTCGAGGGCGGCCTGCAGGAGTACGTGCTGATGGACGAGCGCGTGATCGTGGACGCCGACACCGGCACCCGCACGCTGATCCCCGTGTCGGAGACGCCCAGCGCCTCGGCGATCGCGCTCGTGGAACCGTGGGCATGCGTCGAGAACTCCTACGCCACGGCCAACCGGCGCGCGCTCAGCCCCGCCGGGCGCCTGCTGCTCGTGGTCGACGCGGGCAGCGAAGCGCGGGGCCTCGCGCAGGCGGCGGACCCCGCCGGGCCACCGGCGTCGGTGACGATCGTCGCAGCGGGCGAGGTCGACTGCCCCTGGGCGGGCCCGGGCACGCAGGTGACCCGCGCCGACGACCTGGCGCAACTGGCGGACGCGGCCTTCGACGACATCGTCTACTTCGGCGCGTCTAAGCCGACCGTCGAGGCGCTCAACGACAAGCTCGCCGCCGGCGGCATCATCAACATCGTCCTGGCGGGCGCGACGATCGGGGCGCCGGTGTCGGTGGGGATCGGACGGGTCCACTACGAGGGGACGCGCTGGATCGGCACCGTCGGCGACTCGGCGGCCGACTCCTACGCGGCGATCCCGGCCTCCGGCGAGCTGCGCCCCGGCGAGAGCCTGCTGGCCGTCGGCGCGGCCGGCCCGATGGGCCAGATGCACGTGCTGCGAAGCCTGTCCGCGGGCGTACCGGGCCTCACCGTGTTCGGCACCGACCTCGACGACACGCGCCTTCAGGCGCTGGCGGCCAAGGCTGCGCCCATCGCGGCTGCCAACAGCGTGGGCCTGCGGCTGCTGAACACGAGCGAGGAGCCGCTGGTCGGCACGTTCAGCTACCACCTGATCCTCGTCCCCGTGCCGTCGCTGGTCGCCGAGGCGGTCGCTACCAGCACGGACGACGGCCTGATCAACATCTTCGCGGGGATCGCGGCCCCAACGCGCCAGGAGATCGACCTCGACGCCTACATCGCACGGCGCTGCTACATGTTCGGCACGAGCGGCTCGGTCGTCAGCGACATGGAGGCGCTGCTGGCGCGGATGGACGCCGGGCGGCTCGACACCAACCTCTCGGTCGATGCGATCTCCGGCATGGCGGGAGCCGCGGCGGGAATCGCCGCGATCGAGGACAGGACGATGGCCGGCAAGATCGTGGTCTATCCCGCCCTGCACGAGGTTGGCCTGCTGTCGCTGGCGGAGCTCGCCGAGCACCTGCCGAGCGTGGCGGCCAAGCTCGACGACGGGCAGTGGTGCGGCGAGGCGGAGCGGGAGCTCCTGAAGGTGGCGGCCTCACGGCCGACCGCGCTGGCGGGCGGCCGTGATGGCTGACGGCGGGCGCAGCGAACGGGTCAGAGGGAGCTGAGCGCGTGGCGACAGCGGTCGAGATGCCGAAGCTGGGCAACACGGTCGAGGACTGCGTGCTCGTCGCCTGGCACAAGCACAAGGGCGAGCCGGTGAAGGCGGGCGACGTGCTGGCCGAGATCGAGACCGACAAGGCCACCTTCGAGCTGATCGCCCCCGCAGCCGGCAGCCTGCTCGAGCTGTTCTTCGAAGACGGGGCGATGGTGCCGGTCTTTGCGAACGTGTGCGTGATCGGCGAGGCCGGCGAGGCGACCGAGGACTTCCGGCCCCGGACGCCGGTGCGGCCCGCCGCGAGCGCGCCGCCCACCGCGGCGCCCGCCGCTGCCAACGGCTCGCCTGCTCCCGCCGCCGTGGCGGCCCTGGGCGAGCCGGCGCCGGCCTCCGATGGGGCGCAGGAATGGACGGGCGCCGCGGCGCCGCACGGGCCGCAGCCGGCGGCGCAGCTCGAGGGGCCGACGGCAAGCCCCGTGCCCGCCGGGCGCCTCAGCCCGCGCGCTCGGCGGTTCGCGCGCGAGCACGGCTTCCAGGCCCCGCCGATGAGCGGCAGCGGACCGGGCGGGCGGATCCTCGAGCGCGATGTGCGCGCCCAGTTGCGCTCGGTGCCGGCTCTCTCCGGCGCTGCGCGCAGCCTGATCGAGAGCGGCTATGAGATCCGGGGGTCGGGCTCGGGCCTCGGCAGCATGATCCGCGCCCGCGATCTCGTGCCGCCGCCGGTCCGCCTCACCCGGGTGCGCGAGACGATCGCGCGACGGATGAGGGGGTCGCTGGCGAGCACCGCGCAGTACACGCTGCACACCTCCGCCGACGCCACCGGGCTGCTGGCGCTGCGCGCCGAAATCAAGGCCACGCCCGGCGCCCCCGACATCACGATCAACGACCTCGTCGCGTTCTGCGCGGTCGCGGCCGTGCTCGAGGTGCCGGCGGTCAACGCCGAGCTGATCGACGGCCGGCTCTACCAGCGCGAGCACGTCAATCTGGGATTCGCGTGCGACACGCCACGCGGCCTGGTGGTCCCGGTCGTGAGCCGCAGCGAGGAGCTCGGCGTCGCCGGGCTCTCCAGCCGGATGAAGGCACTGGCCACGCAGGCGATCGAGGGCACACTGGCCGCCGACGACATGGCCGACGCCACCTTCACCGTCAGCAACCTCGGCGGGCTGGGCGTCGAGTCCTTCACGCCCGTGCTGAACCCGCCGCAGGTCGCGATCCTCGGCGTCGACGCGATCACCGTGAA
>Ga0181535_10005098_pt1 | contig 14236 bp, 16 predicted proteins | sample PEATcosm2014_Bin_44_FD_119774 | JGI IMG/M metagenome (GOLD analysis project Ga0181535, IMG submission 119774) | Peatland microbial communities from MTU Mesocosm Facility, Houghton, MI, USA - PEATcosm2014_Bin17_30_metaG | ecosystem: Environmental > Terrestrial > Soil > Wetlands > Peat | place...
GCACCAAGACGTTCACCACCTTCGCGTTGAATACCGAGTCCACCTACGACTGGAATCACAGCCAGTGGACCGTGCCGGTGAATGCGATGGTCAGCCAGCTTGTGAAGCTCGGCGGCAAGCCGGTGCAGTTCACCCTCGGCCTGAAGTATTACGCCGCGAAACCCAGCGGCGGGCCGGACTGGGGCATGCGCTTTGCCGTCACGTTCCTTTTCCCGAAGTGACTCAACCTCAAACAACCACGCTTACAAATGCAAAGAACACAAACGAAATCCATGAAAATTAAAATCCAGACCCTGGGCCTCGCGGCACTCCTGCCGGCGGCAGTCCTGACCTTCACCTCCTGCTCCACCGAACCGAAAGACGAAGCTGCCGGTCTGACGCCAATTCAACAAGGCGAGCCGGGCGGTATCCGGGTGGAAACCTACAAGGAAACCGCCACGGTTACCGGCATTGACCAAGCCAATCGCAAGGTGACGCTCGTCACATCGGACGGCGGCAAGTCCACCGTCACGTGCGGGCCGGAAGTGGCCAATTTCGCACAGATAGAAATTGGCGATCAGGTCAAAGCTGTCGTGACCGCCCAGATCGTGGTCTTTGTGCGCGAGCCGGGTCAACCGTCGGGGGATGGCGCCGCCGGGGCGGTGGCGCTGGCGCCGCTGGGCGAAAAACCCGGCGCCTTGATGGCCAATACCGAGGAAATCACCGCCACCGTCCAGGCCATTGATTTGAAGCACCGCAAAGCCACGCTCAAGTTTGCCGACGGCTCCACCAAAACTTTCAGCGTCCGCCCGGATGTGGACATGACCCGGCACCGCGTGGGCGATGAGGTCGTGATCCGCGCCACCGAGGCCGTGGCCGTCTCGGTCGAGAAACCCTGATTAACAATTTGCCCGGCGCTGGCCAGACTGCGTGACGGGCAGAAAATGCAGTAAAACAACAAACAAACAAAAAAGGAAAAGTATGACACGAAGAAACCTGGTTAAATACGGTTTGACCGTGCTGACCGCTTCCACGGCGCTTATGGGCGTCGGCGGAACGGCGCAGGCGCAGACCAAGAAACCAAACATAGTAATCATCTGGGGCGACGACATCGGCCAGACCGACATCAGCGCCTACTCGATGGGATTGATGGGCTTTCACACGCCCAACATTGATCGCATCGCGAAGGAAGGCATGATCTTCACGGACTTCTATGCCGAGCAGAGTTGCACGGCGGGACGCTCCTCGTTCATCACCGGCCAGTGCGGCTTGCGCACCGGCAACACCAAAGTCGGACTGCCCGGCGCAGCACAGGGACTTCAAGACCGCGACGTAACCATTGCCCAATTGCTCAAGGCGCAGGGCTATGCCACTGCCCAGTTCGGCAAGAACCATCTGGGCGACCGGAATGAATTCCTGCCGACCGTCCACGGGTTCGATGAGTTCTACGGCGCGCTCTACCATCTGAACGCCTCGGAAGAACCGGAACAGCCGGACTTTCCGAAGGCACCGGAATACCCGAACTTCCTCGCCAACTTCGGCCCGCGCGGCGTGCTGGACTGCAAAGCCACGACCGTGGACGACGCAACGGTGGACCCGCGCTTCGGCAAGGTCGGCATGCAGACCATCGTGGACACCGGCGCGCTGACCAAGAAACGCATGGAGACCATTGATGACGACTTCGCCGCCCGGTCGGTGGACTTCATCAAGCGCGAGTCTGCGGCCGGCAATCCGTTCTTCGTCTGGGTGAACTTCACGCACATGCACTTCCGCACGCACGTGAAGCCGGAAAGCGTCGGCCAGTCCGGTCTCTGGCAGGACGAATACCACGACGCGATGATTGACCATGACAAGAATGTGGGCACCGTGCTCAAGGCGCTGGACGACCTCGGCATCGCCGACAATACCATCGTCATGTATTCCACTGACAACGGCCCGCATATGAACTCCTGGCCGGATGCCGCGATGACGCCCTTCCGCAGCGAGAAGAACTCGAACTGGGAAGGCGCCTACCGCGTGCCCGCGATGTTGAAATGGCCGGGGCACATCCCCGCTGGCGCGGTGAACAACGACATTGTGTCGCATCTGGACTTCCTGCCCACGCTCCTCGCGGCGGCGGGCGTTCCCGACGTGAAAGAGCAGCTCCTGAAAGGCATGAAAGTCGGCGACAAGACCTTCAAGGTGCATCTCGACGGCTACAACCTCCTGCCGCTGCTGACCGGCCAGACCAAGGTGGATCCGCGCAAAGAATTCTTCTATTTCAACGACGACAGCGACCTGGTCGCGCTGCGTTACGACAACTGGAAGATCGTCTTCATGGAGCAACAGGCCACCGGCACGATGAAGATTTGGAGCACGCCGTTTGTGGAACTGCGCGTGCCGAAGATCTTCAATCTGCGCACCGATCCCTATGAACGCGCCGACATCACGTCGAACACCTATTACGACTGGCTGCTCAACCACGCGTTTTTATTCGTGCCGGCGCAGGCCATCGTCGGCCAGTTCATCGGCACGTTCCAGGAATTCCCGCCAAGCCAGAAGGCCGGCAGCTTCAGCCTGGGCGATGTTATGGACAAGCTGAAACAAGGCGCGACGGGTAACGACTAACGCCCCCTTGTGAAACACGCGGGCTGGCCGGGTGGCCGGCCCGCGACTTCACCAGCGAAAAAACCGGTTTTAAGAGCCAAAAACAGCCAAAGCACTGAAACCAAGCCGATTGCGAAAACTGATATGCTGAAACGGGAACGACATTTTGCGGGCCGGGAACGGCTGGACGGGGGCTGGGAACGGCCCTTTGCCGGCCGGGAGCGTCCCGTTGCGCCCGCGACTCGCCGGCTTGCGCCCGGGGAACGTCTTTTTGGAAGTCGGGAACGTCTGGCTGGACCTTGGATCCGTCCCGCTGGCGGTCGGGAATGTCCGGTGGCCGGTCAGGAACGCCTGCCCGCCGCTTCGGAACGTCTGCTTGCCCCTGCGGAACGTCTTTTTGCCGGCCAAACCCCGCTTCCCGGTGCGTATTTTCAAAGCCCAACTGAAGCTGCGGAGCAGCGGCCGATAATAGCCCACGGTGCAACCGTGGGTAACGTGCCCCCTAAATTAATCCAGCCCCGGAACGGGGCGAAAGAAAACTCGCGGTCTTTCTGCCGCCCCATCCGGGGCTGGAAATTGCCTTGGCCAGCCAACCCACGGTTTCACCGTGGGCTACTTTCGGCCGCGCCGCCGGCGCTAAACCCAGGAACTCATTTCGCAGGCATAGTCCCAATTCAACAAGTGTCGGTTGCAGTCAATAAAATGAATAACCACTAAAACAAAAAACCACGGAGTCCATTATGGAATACTATCAAGTCATGCAAAACCGCGCGGGCCAGACGGCCGCCGTCATCAACAAATTCGTCCCCACGCTGTCCGTGGGCGGCGTCAACGCCGCCGGCCTGCTGGCGCAATCGGCGGCGCTCGACGGCCTGGCGCAGACGCGCGACGACGCGCTGGCGGATTCCGATGCGGCCACCAACGCCGAGAACCAGGGCTTCCTCGCCATTCAAGCCCTCACGCTCTCGCTGCCGCAGGCGGCGGAGGCGGACTTGGACGACAATATCCCGGCCGAATCCGCCCTGCTGGATTTGCTGTCGCCGGTTTATGCCATCAAACCGCGCACGACGGAACTGGCCTTGGAACGCGGCCAGAAACTCGTCAGCGCGCTGACCAAGATCAACGCCTATCTCACGGCGCTGGTTCCGCCGCGCAATCCCATCACCAGCGGCGGCAAGGGACTGACGGACTTGAACACTTTGATTGCCGCCCAGCCCGCCTTGGAACAGGCGTTGGAAGATCGCGCGGCGGACGTGGGCAGCGCCCGCAGCGCGCTGCGCGTGGCGGCCACCGCCGTGGACCGGTTGAACAAGCGCTTTTACGCCAAGCTCACCGCCGAGGCGCGCACCAACGCCGCGCTGGCCGATGCGCTGGCGCAGATTGACACCGAATCCGCCGGCCTGCCCGGCACGCTGGGCATCAGCGGCATTTTACAGGGCGGCACCGACCATCTGCATATTCTGGTGAGCTACGATCCCGGCACCTACGACGGCTCCGCCACCAGCACGATTGAATGGATGGTGACGGGCGTGGACACGGATTTTACGCACAACGCCCCGGCGGACCCCAGCGGCAACGCGCTCGGGCCGTTCACCGTGGGCAGCACGGTGCAACTGCGCACCCGCGTGACCAACAGCAACGGCACCACGACCGGCAGCGTGCGCACGCTGACGCTGCAATAAATTGAAAATGAAAAAACAGAAATAATTCACAGGTGAAACACGCGGGCTGGTCCGTGCCGGACTGGCCACCGGATCGGCCCGCGACTTCGCCAGCGAAAAAAACAAACACAAAAATGAAAATGAAATCCATCCTCACCCTCCTCGGCCTCTTCCTGGCCGGCACCGCCGCGCTGCAGGCACAGCGGTATGTCCAGCCGTATCCGCAGCCGTATCCGCAGCCCTACCCGCAGCCGGCGGCACCGCCATTGCCCCAGGAGCCGGCGGCGCCGCAGTTCGAAATCTCGCCATTTTACGGCTACCGGTTTGGCGGCGAAGTTCAAAATCGCTACACCGGCCGGACGTATTCATTCGAGGATTCGGAGGCCTACGGTTTGTTTCTCGATTACGCCCCCCGGCCGAACTGGCCGGCGAAACTGGAACTGCTCTGGAGCCGGCAGGACACCAGCATGAACCTGCAAGGGCTGGCCGGGCTGGGCAAGGTGGATTTGAGCATTGACGAGATTCAGATTGGCGGCAGCCTCGAACGGGGCAACAAACATCTCCGCGAATATGTCTCGCTGCTGGCCGGGGCCACGTATTACTCCACCGACAACTACGGGTCGGACACCAAGTTCGGCCTGTCCATTGGCGGCGGCGTGAAATATTTCATCACCCGCAACCTGGCCCTCCGGGCCGACCTGCGGGGCTTTTGCACCATCGTGAATGGCTCGGGCGGCTTCGTCTACAACGGCGGCACGACGACGGTGGTCTTCAGCGGCTCCGCAGCCTGGCAGGGCGAGGCCACGGTGGGCGTGAGCCTGGCGTTTTAACCGCGACGATGATTTCACCGGCGAAACAAATGTTCGTTAACCACAAAAACACAAACATGAAAACCATCCGCATACAAAACTGCATCGCCATCGCGCTCCTCGCTGCGGTGGCTTTCACATCCACCATCGCCCGCGCCGGCGACCCGTTGCCCTCGTGGAACGACGGCCCGGCCAAGCAAGCCATCATTGATTTCGTCACCAAGGTGACCACGCCCGGTTCGCCGGACTTTGTGCCGGTGCCGGAACGCATCGCCACGTTTGACAACGACGGCACGCTCTGGTGCGAACAGCCGGCGCCGGTCCAGTTCTACTTCGTGATGGACCGCGTGAAGGCGCTCGCGCCGCAGCATCCCGAATGGAAAACGAAGGAACCGTTCGCCTCGCTGCTCAAGGGCGATGTGAAAAAGGCGCTCGCCGGCGGCGACCACGGGCTGATGGAATTGTTCATGGCCACGCACAGCGGCATGACCACCGACGAGTTCGCGCAGATGGTCAAGGACTGGATTGCCACGGCGAAACACCCGGACACCGGCCGGCGCTTCCTCGACATGACCTATCAGCCGATGCTCGAAGTGCTCGCCTATTTCCGCGCCAACGGTTTCAAGAATTTCATCGTTTCCGGCGGCGGCATCGAGTTCATGCGCCCGTGGGCGGAGCAGGCTTATGGCATCCCGCCGGAACAAGTCGTGGGCAGCAGCATGAAGACGAAGTTTGAGTTGCGCGACGGCAAGGCCGTGCTCGTGCGCCTGCCGCAGTTGAATTTCAACGACGACAAGGCCGACAAGCCCGTCGGCATCAATGAATACATCGGCCGCCGGCCCATTGCCGCGTTCGGCAATTCCGTGGGCGACCAGCAGATGCTGGAATACACCCAGAGCGGCCCCGGCGCGCGGTTCGAGCTGCTGGTGCTGCACGACGATGGCGCGCGCGAATTTGCCTACGGCCCGGCGCGCGGACTGCCGGACGTCAAATACGGTTTCTTCACCGACGCGCTGGATGCACACGCGAAGCAGGACGGCTGGACGGTGGTGAGCATGAAGAACGATTGGAAGACGGTCTTCCCCGCACCGCAGTCCGAGATCACGGCCATTGACATCCTGCTGGAACCCGACGCGGCGATGCTGGAACACTGCAAGGCCGACAATGCGCGGTTGCTCGGCGCTTATCCGCAGGGGTTCGCGCTGGACGCGACCCACACGCCGCATATCACCATGCTCCAGTGCTTCGTGCGCACCGCCGATCTCGACGCGCTTTATGCCGCCGAGGAAAAAGTGCTCGCGGCGGCCAACGTGACGGCGATGAAACTGGACGCCTTTAAGCGCTACTACCTCGCGGCGGGTGGCGGGCTGGGTGTCGCGGGCATTTGCGCCAAGCCGACGCCGGAGATTTTGAAGTTACAGGCGGACATCATTGCCGCCGCGAGTCCGTATAACTTGCGCAGCGGCCCCATCGGCGCGTTCACCGCCGGACACGACAATCCGGCCCTGGATGCGGCCATCATCGGCTATGTTTCCAAGTTCGAGCAGATCGGGGCGGGCGACCATTTCAATCCGCACGTCAGCACCGGCAACGCGCCGACAACGTATCTCGACCAGATGGTCGCCGAACCGTTTGAGAGCTTCACCTTCTCACCAGCGGGCGCGGCGGTCTACCAGCTCGGCCCGTTCGGCACGGCGGCGAAGCAACTCAAGGAATGGAATTTGAAGCCGTAAGGCCGCCGATTTGAAAACATCAATCGAAGAAAATCACATGGACGATATAAAACAACTGACGATTCATTTCAACAACGGCACGAAAATGGATGTGACGTTTCCAACCCAGATCAAGAATTCAACGGCGGCGGTTTTGGAATCCATGAAGAAAGCCTTGGAGTCCGACAAGCTGGTCATCGAGGCGGAAGGGAGGCTCGTCATCATTCCCTGGGGCAGCATCAAGCATGTCGAATTGACGCCCGCGCCCCCGGCAGTTCCGTTCGGTTCCGTCAAGGGCGCGCGGATTAGCCAATAAAAAGAAAGAAATGAGTATGGAAACCCAGCCCCCGCCGATGGAAGAAACTCGCAGCCAGGTCGCCCGGGAACGCATGCTGGCCGACTTGCGGGCCATCGCCGCTGATGCCGAAGCCCTGCTGCAGGCCACGGCGGACGATGCGAGTAAACAGGCGAAAGAAGCCCGCGCCCGGCTCACGGCGGCGCTGGAAAAGGCCAAGGCAACCTGTCAGGAGTTGCAGTCGCAGGGAATCGAATCCGCCAAGGCTGCGCTCAACAGGGCGGATCAGACCATCCGCGCGCACCCGTATGAAGCGATCGGCATCGCGTTGGGTGCGGGTATTCTGCTGGGCGCGCTTCTGCGACGGAAATGACGATTATGTTTGAAACTGAACAGGAAACCGCTGGCGTGATGGAATCCATCCGCCGGCTCGGCAGCTCGCTGGCTGGTCTTTTGCAGACGCGGGCCGAGTTGTTCGCGGTCGAGTTGCAGGAGGAGAAACTGCGCGCCATCCGGTTGCTGGTGTGGATTTCCGCCGCCATCGCCCTCGGTGTCGCGGGACTCCTGGTCGCCATCATCGGGCTGGCGTTATTCCTTTGGGAACTGGCCGGCTACTGGGGGATTGCCGGCCTCGCGGCCATCGTCCTCGGGCTGGCGGCGATCATCCTGTGGAACATTCACCGGCGAATCTCCCGCAGCCCCGCTCCCTTCGCCGGGACGGTGGCTGAATTCAGAAAGGACGCCGAATGTCTGAAAAAATGAACAATCTGACCGCACGCAAACGCCTGATCATCGCGCAAGCCGATCTTCATCGTCAGGCCGTCGAACTGGAGTGCCGGCGCATTTTGCAGCGCGTGGAGCAGACGCAGGACTTTGTTCAACAAAAACGGTGGTGGCTGTTGGGCGGTGCCGCCGTCGGTGGCATTCTGCTCGCCCCGCGCTGGCGGCGCTTTCTGGGCTTGCTGCCCCTGGCCCCGGATTTGTTGCGAATTTTGCGTGATGAATGACAAACTACTAACTGACCATTGATAACTGATAACCGATAACTGATCATTAACCATTGATAACTGATTATGAAATGTCCCTCCTGTAAAAATCCGCTGCGCGAGAAAGGCGCGGGCGGCATGACCCTCGACATCTGTTACGGCGGCTGCGGCGGCATCTGGTTTGATGCCACGGAACTGGAGCGCGTGAGCGCCAGCGCCGCCTCCACGCTCCACACGATCTGGCAGGTGCCGGTCAGCAACGTGAAGCTCACCGAGCCGCGCATGTGTCCGCGGCACCCGGAACAAATCCTCACTCGCAAATGGTTCTCGGACTCCAAAAAAGTTGAGATTGACCAATGCCCCATTTGCGGCGGCATCTGGCTGGACGCCGGGGAGTTCACCCAAATCTACAACGAGATCAAGGGAGCCAAGATCGCGCCGCCGGGCTGGGCCACTGCCATGGCGGAAGCCGCTGCGCTGGTGGAAAAGAAAACGGGACTTACCGACAAACCGCGCCATGCCTGATTTTCTTTTTGACTGGCCGCTCGCCGTCACCGGGCCGTTGATTATCGGCGGCCTGTGCCTGTTCGGCCTCTTCGGGCTGCTGCTGGTGCGGCGCCACCTGCTGCCGCGCCTGAAGATTCACATTGATGATTCCCAGTTCAGCGGTTCCATGGTGCAGTGCGTGATGGTGTTCTATGGGCTGGCGGTGGCGCTGATTGCGGTGAGCGTTTCGCAAACCTACTCGGACACGTCGAAGCTCGTTTCCGGCGAGGCGACGGCGCTGGCCTCGCTTTACCATGACGTGAGCGGCTATCCCCAACCGATCCGGCGGGAACTGCAAAATGAGTTGCGCAGTTATGTGGAACAGGTTATTCGGAATGAATGGCCGGAGCAGAAACACGGACACGTTCCTACCGGTGGCATCGCGCTGATGGATGAATTCCAAACGACGCTGATCGGGTTCGAGCCGGCCACCGAGGGGCAGAAGATCCTGCACGCGGAAGCGCTGCGCGCCTATAATAATATGATCCAGGCACGCCGGCTGCGGCTTGACGCGGTGAACACCGGGTTGCCGGGCGTGATGTGGGCGGTGGTCATCGCGGGCGCGATCATCGGCCTGACGGCGACGTTCTTTTTCAAGGTCGAGGACGCGTGGCTTCACGGAATCCTCGTCACGCTGCTGGCCGGTTTCATGGGACTGGTCATCTTCATGATCCTCGCGCTCGACCAGCCGTTTCGCGGCGACCTCGGCATCGGCCCGCAGTCGTATCAGCTCATTTATGACCATCTGATGAAAGCCAATCCTTAGTCCGTAACCAGTAATGAGTGATCAGTTAATCTGTATGACACGATTGATTCAAAATAATTTCGCCGGGCACGTTTCAAAGACGGTGCTGTTGAACGCGCTGTTGCCGTTCAGCTTCGCGTCGCTTTTTGGCTCGCTCATCGCCGCCGCCCGGTTCTTCCCCGCCGGCTACGACTGGCGTGTGCTCGTGATCTCGAAACTCACTTCGCCGCACGATAATCCGCAGGGCTGCTGGCTTCCGGCGGTTGGCATCATGGTGGCGTTGTTGCTGGCCTTCCCATTCGCCGGCTACGTGGCGCAACGCTTGCACGGCATCGCGCCGCGCCTCGGTCGCTCGGCCGGCCTGGCGTTCGCTTTCGGCTTTGTCCTGATGTTTCTCTCGGTGGCCGTGCAGCTCGCACAACCGGTCATTGGTTTGCGGTGGCTGCATGAATTTCTGGCGCGCGCCGCGGCGGGAACCTTCGTCGCCGGAATGCTCTGCTGCTGCGCCTGCGCTCTCAAAGATCGGGTCCGCTGTTTCGGCGGACAAGGATTGTTGCCTGCGACTCTGGCGCTTTGCTGGTTGTCGCTCACCCTGCTGCCGATTGGCTGCGCGGTCGGCATCGGCTCCCTGATGCTACTGGGACACCCTGCGGGTCTGGCTTGGGCCGAGGACTTTCGCCAGTCATTTCGGCACACGGTATTTTGGCAACTTGCTTTCTGGGAATGGATCGGTGCAGGGGTGGCCTTTGGGTTTCTAGCCGGCTCGGTGCTGCTGTTGCCCGCTTCGTGCGGGGATACGAGAAAAAGATCGGCCCGTGCTTTGGCACCGGCTGCGGGCGGCGTGGATTCCTTTTGCGTGGACGACGGAGGGCATCATGAATCTTGAGTTGGGAGCTGCACCCAGACAATTAAAAACAACCATGAAAGCCACACGCGGACAAAACCCCATCGCCGTCGCGCTGGCCGGCGGGCTGCTGGCAGGTTTGCTGGGCACGTCGGACGCACGCGCGCAGTCGGAAGAATCCGATCCGGCACCCGCGCTCGGTGAGTTTGAAGCCGCGCCGCTCCCGCCGCCGGACCAGCCTTTTCTGGTGCCCGATGTGCCGCAATCCTTCGTGGACCAGACGCAAGTCAAGCAACGCTGGATCACGCTCAAGACCGGGGTGGTGCTGCTCGCCGATTATAACGCCTTCAATCAGGACAGCGCCAGCATCGGGCAGGTGGGCAAGCAACAGGATCAGTGGGACGCTCGGGCGGCGCGGTTGATGTTTCGCGGCACGATCGGAACAGACTACAAGATCAGCTACCTCGTGGCCGGCGAATACAAAGGCTTCGAGTCCGATCCGGGGGAACTGTGGCAACTGACGGACATCTCCCTGACGTTTCCCATCGGCGGCCCCGCGAACAAACTCACCGTGGGCAAGACCAAGGAGACCTTTGACTACGAAATGGTGGGCGACGCCGCCAACCTGCCGCAGCAGGAGCGCGTGCTGACTCCGTTCTTCGTCTCGCGCAACATCGGCCTGAAGATGAACCACGTTTTCGGCGAGGATCAGAGGATGACGCTGGCCTACGGCATTTTCAACGACTGGTGGGTGACGGACAATTCAGCGGCCAACAACGGCACGGACCTCTCGGCGCGTTTCACGGGACTCGTCTGGGACCAGCCGGACGGCAAACGGTTTCTGCACCTCGGCGTTTCCGGGCGCTACGCCGGCGCGGAAAACAATACGCTGCGCTATGCCGGACGGCCCGAATCCAACGTCACCGACAATTATGTGGACACAGGCAATCTGACGGCGGATCACGCGTGGCATCTCGGCCTCGAAGCGTTGTGGAACGAAGGGCCGTTCTCGGTGCTTGCCGAATACAACCGCGCCTGGGTGAGTTCTGCCGCGTCGGGCAACCCGCAGTTTTACGGCTATTACATCACGGGCAGTTGGATTCTCACCGGCGAAACGCGGCCTTACGACCGCACCGTCGGCTACGCGCGCCGCGTCATGCCGGCGGGCCGCTGGGGCGCGCCCGAACTCGTCGCGCGGTTTTCGAATGTGGACCTCGACGACGGCTCGGTTCAGGGCGGCAAGTTCAACAAGACCTATCTCGGCATCAACTGGTGGGCGACGCGGCGGTGGAAGCTTGGCTTTGGCTGGGGCCACACCTGGCTGGACCGGTTCGGCACGACCGGCGTGACGGACAGTTTCCAAACGCGCATCCAATGGATTTATTGAGCCATCCGGGAATGAACATGAAACTGACGATAAAAAACGGGAAATGATGAAACGCATTCTAAAATTTTTGCGGACGACGCTGGTGGGCGGCATATTGTTCATGGTGCCAGGCATCGTGCTGGTCATCATCTTGGAGAAGGCGCTGGTCCTCACGCATAAATTTGTGGATCCGTTGGCGGAGCACATCCCCGTGCATTCGGTCATCGGACTGAGGACGCCGTTGTTCCTGGCCATCGGGTTGCTCGTGTTGATCTGTTTCTTCGCCGGTTTCTTCGCGCGCACCGCGCTCGCGCAAAAAATCGTCCGCGGATTGGAGGGGGCGGTGCTCGCGAATCTGCCCGGCTACGAGTTTCTCAAGCGCATGGGCGAGAGCATGCTCGGCGTCGAGCGGGAGGGCGCTTATCCCGCCGTGCTCTTGCGTTTTGACGACTCGTGGCAAATCGGTTTCCGGATCGAAGCGCTGGAAAACGGGCTGGTCGCGGTGTTCATCCCCGGCGTGCCCAATGCCAATTCCGGTGGAGTCTATTTGATGAGTCCCGACCGGGTTTCACCCATCGGAGTCCAACCGGCCCGCATGTTGAAATGTTTGAAGCGGCTTGGCGCAGGCTCCAGCAAATTGCTGCGCGGCCTCGCCATTGGGTCGGCAACCGAGAAACAGACCGGGGACCTGCCCGGTTCCGAAAAACCAATCCATCAATCATAACCATGCCAATAGAACTTCAAATCATCCGCGCCCCGGAATTCATCCGCCTGGGAGCGCGCGGCCGGATTGACCTGCCGGCCAGCAAGCAGGTGCTGGCAAAACTGGCCGGCGCGTGCCGCAAGCGGGGAATCAACCAGGCCATGCTGGATTTGCGGGAGCTGCCGGCGCCGGGGCCGAAGCCGGTGTTTTCACCGCGGGACCTGGTCGCGCTGGTCAGCACATTCCGAGAAATCGGATTCACGCAACAGCAGCGGCTGGCCGTGCTTTATCGGTCCGACCCGCATCATCGCGCCCGGCTGTTTTCATTCGTCGCCAAGCTGCGCGGCTGGAACGTGCTGACCTTCGATGATTTCGAGAAGGCCTTCACCTGGCTTTCCCAAGGCGGACAAGAGACCGCCGAGCCGGTGATGAATTTCACCACCCGGCCGATGAAATTTCCGGTGCGCAAACTAAGACCGATGAAGACTCCAGCCAAACCGGCTTTCCAGTCAATCGTGCAAGTTAAATCAAACTCCGGACAACCGCCTGCCGCCGTCCAGCCCAAGCCCGGTAAAAAATCACGCGCGTCCGCCCGCGCCACGATGGCAATCGTGGCCGCCGTGTTGATGACGGTGACGACACGGCAGATGACGGAAGCGCAGCCGGTGCCGGTGAGTGGGCCGGCCCCGGCCAGTGCGATACCATCGCCTTTCGCGCCCACGGTTCCCAACCAGACCCCCGCGCCCACGAACAGGCCGGAGGGCATGGTGTGGATTCCCGGCGGGGAATTTTCAATGGGATGCGTGGTGCCGTCCGAAGGCGTTTGCACCATGGCCACGATGAACGCCGTGAACGACGCCCAGCCCGTCCACCGCGTTTACGTGGACGGCTTCTGGATGGACACGAACGATGTCACCAACGAGAAGTTTGAAAAATTTGTCAGGGCCACTGGCTATGTGACGGTCGCGGAAATCGCGCCGACGAAGGAGCAATTCCCCACCGCGCCGGCGGAAAATCTGGTGGCCGGTTCAACCGTCTTCACACCCACGACGGACGCCGTGCCGTTGGATGATTATTTTCAATGGTGGCGTTATGTGCATGGCGCAAACTGGCGTCATCCTACCGGGCCGGACAGAGATTTGAAGGGGAAGGAAAATTATCCCGTGGTGCAAATCGCCTATGCCGATGCGGAGGCTTACGCGAAGTGGGCGGGCAAGCGGCTGCCGACGGAATCAGAATGGGAGTTCGCCGCGCGCGGCGGATTGAGCGGCAAGACTTATTTCTGGGGCGACGAGTTCCGGCCCGGCGGCAGATGGATGGCAAACATTTACACCGGTCAGTTTCCGGTGCGGGACACGGGCGAGGATGGCTATGCCGGCATCGCGCCGGTCGGGCAATTTCCGCCGAACGGCTACGGGCTTTTCGACATGGCGGGCAATGTCTGGCAATGGTGCAGCGACTGGTATCGGCCCGACTACTATGCGCGGCTGAAACTCGCGGGCATCGTCGTGGCCCGCAATCCGCAAGGCCCGGACAAATCGTATGATCCCGGTGATGACCAGCCGCAGCGGGTGCAGCGCGGCGGCTCGTTCCTTTGCACCGACCAATATTGCACGCGCTACATGATGGGCACGCGCGGCAAGGGCGACATTGACACCGGCAGCAACCACCTCGGCTTCCGCTGCGTAAAGGACGCCGACGCGGCGCAAAAATAAAAATCCTGTTCAAATTCTACAATCCCATGCCAATCGCCACCAACTACTCGCCACCCGGCGCCGGCCAGCCGGTGGACAAATACGACGCGCCGTTGCTGCTGGGCAACCAGTCCAGGCGGCGGTTTCACGTCATGGCCAAGCCCAGCGGCTCCACCTGCAATCTCGATTGCGATTATTGTTTTTACTTGAGCAAGGAAACCCTGCCTGACGGACCGGGTCCCGGCCGGATGTCCGACGAAGTCCTGGAGAAATTCATCCAGCAATACATCGCCGGCGTGACCGGGCCGGA
>Ga0181535_10005101_pt1 | contig 14231 bp, 12 predicted proteins | sample PEATcosm2014_Bin_44_FD_119774 | JGI IMG/M metagenome (GOLD analysis project Ga0181535, IMG submission 119774) | Peatland microbial communities from MTU Mesocosm Facility, Houghton, MI, USA - PEATcosm2014_Bin17_30_metaG | ecosystem: Environmental > Terrestrial > Soil > Wetlands > Peat | place...
AAAATCTTGATCGAGGCCGACGCCTATACGCCGGCCGCGCCCAATACGCCGCCACCTGCGGTGCCGAACCCCTACTCGGTGAATCTTTACGAGAACATCCAGAAACTAAAGCTGGATGTCTCCCAGATTGCGGCTTTGCACGGCCCAGGCGTTGTCACGCTTGCTGACCTGCGCACTGCAATTGGACAGGTAGCGACGCAATAGCCCATCCCTGCCGTAGCGCGGATACCGCGTCGCGTGAACGTCCCAAATGACAAAGAGTAGAGCTGCTTTCTGAAGGAAAGCGCTCTACTTACCGGCTCGATCGTCGAGAATCGGGATCAAGAGCGTCGCAAAGGAGGCCATTTGAAACCCGTCGGTGCCGCTATCAGCGGAACAATTTTTTTCGCTTTCGCAGTCTGCCTTCCACTGTCCGCGCAACCCGGGGACGGCTTCATCCATATCACACCAGAACAGGTTCCTTTCAAGAGCCCGTTTGGCACCGGTCCCGCGCAGGCGGTTCTGTTCGGTGATCCCTCAAAGCCGGGCGTTTATGTGATCCGTGTCAGGTTTCCGCCGGGCGCTCACTCGAATCCGCATTTTCATTCGCAGGACCGGCATATCACGGTAATCAAGGGAATCTGGTGGATGGGTACGGGTGAGGAGCTCGATTTCAACAAGGCCGTTCCGATGAAGATTGGGTCTTATGTTCTCCATCCAGCCGGGGCGGTCCATTGGGACGGTGCGGGAGATGAGGAGGCGATCGTGCAAATTATCGGAATAGGGCCGGTTGAAACGGTCCCAGTCGGGCCGGCGGGCGCGCCATCAGGCAATTGGCCGAAGCCGAAATAACGCCTCGGCAGAAGCTTTAAGTAAACCACGCCCTAATTCCTGCCTGTTGCACGGAAAGGGGTCCGGCGATAGGCAATGCATCCCCATAAACCATGGAGCAGCAAAGCGCCGCTCATGGCACAAATTACATATAGGCCCGCTTAGAACGAGCTTCAATTCGCCTTAGAAACTAAGAAGTTAGAACTCGTCGGCGACATCAACTGGTCGCAGCAACGGCGTAGACCGGCCTCGAAGTCCGTTGCGAACGCAATCCCACGATGTATCCCTCTGGCATAAAGGTCCCCGACGACGAACTCACTACCGTCAATATCGTCCAGTGTAACTTCCGCCGCGAATGGAATTAGACCATCAGCCCAAAAGCCAAGACTTTGAAGCTATAGTTCGTAATCAGAGCCCGAGGCGATTGATGGCCACACGCAAAACAGAGCTGCTAAAAAACGGCAATTGCTTCTCGACAAGCGCGTGCTTCTCACATATTCGACTAATCCGACCGGGTTTATGGTAATACGGCAACCTCGGGTTGCGTAGCCAGGACTCGACCGGAATCACGCCGGGGGTCACCGTGAAATCAACGGCGAGACCAGGGCCGCCGCAGACAGCCTATCGCTGAATGGATATCCAAGATGCGAAAATCATACGTTGCCATTTTGCTCATTCTGGCAGCCGGATCCGGTGCCGGAATGTGGCTTGGAGCGCGCTCTTCACCGGTCGATGGGTCGTTACGCGTCGCCCTCGTGCCCGTAGGGGCAATCCCCGTGGCTCGGCGTGACGTCCCAATCTACCTTTATGGCCTCGGCAATGTGCTGGCCTACAACTCGGTATTGGTGCGGGCTCAGGTCGATGGTCAGATTATAGAGGTGGCCTTCAAGGAAGGACAGCAGGTGAGGGCTGGCGACGTCCTCGTCAAGATTGATCCACGCATCTATCAGGCCAGTCTCGATCAAGCACTAGCCAAAAGGGCTCAGGATCAGGCGCAGCTCGACAACGCCCGCCTCGATCTCAAGCGCTACACCTCGCTCATCGAAAAGAATTCCGTCGCGCACCAGCAGTTCGATACGACGGCTGCGCAAGTGGCGCAGCTCGAGGCTACCGTTAAGGGTGACGAAGCTTTGATCGAATATGCGCGGGTAAACCTCGGCTATGCAACGATCAGATCGCCGTTCGACGGGCGGGTTGGGATTCGCAAGATTGACCTCGGCAATATCGTCCATGCGAACGACACCAATGGCATCGTCACGATTACCCAAACCCACCCAATCAGCATGCTTTTCACATTGCCGGAGGATACGCTTCAAGATATCGCCAAGATGATGGCCGCGGGGTCTTTGCCTGTGGCGGCGTTGAGCCGTGACGGCAAACAGCAGTTCGACATCGGCGAGCTCACCCTGATCGACAATGCGATCGACCAAACAACGGGGACCATCCAGCTCAAGGCGAAGCTTCCAAATGAAGACGGGCTGCTCTGGCCGGGACAATTCGTGATGGCGCGGCTGCATGTGTCAACGCTGCATGACGTCCTGACCATTCCCTCTGCTGCCCTCCAGAACGGACCGGAGGGCAGCTTTACTTTTCTTGTCAAAAGCGACGGCGCGGTCGAGATCCGCAAACTCAAGCTCGGGCCGGTCAGTGCTGAAACAGCCGTGGTCGAGGCTGGCCTCGAAGCCGGCGATCTCGTCGTGACGAGCGGGCAATACCGCCTGCAGCCGGGCTCGAAGGTCGCGGTCGAGGCAAGCCGCCCCGAAACGCCTCTTATGGCTAGCAAGCGTGATTAAGCGCGGATGAGCTTTTCGACGCCCTTCATCGAGCGGCCGGTCGCCACGACACTGCTGATGATCGCGGTGACGCTGCTTGGCCTTGTCTGCGTTCCGCAATTGCCGATCGCGCCGCTGCCGCAGATCGATTTTCCGACGCTTTCGGTCACGGCCAATTTGCCGGGTGCCGATCCGGTGACTGTCGCGTCCTCCTTGACGAGCCCGCTAGAACGGCAGTTCTCGCAAATCTCCGGCCTGACCCAGCTGACATCGACAAGCACGCTCGGTGTCTCGCAAATTACCTTGCAATTCGACCTCGACCGCAGTTTCGACGGCGCCGCCCAGGATGTGCAGTCGGCGATCAATGCGGCTGCCGGGAGTTTGCCGAAAAGTCTGCCGACGCCCCCTACCTACCGCAAGTCCAATCCAGCCGATTTCCCCATCTTGGTCCTCAGCGTCACGTCCGACACGCTGCCACTCTCTGTCATCGACGATTATGCTGATACTATCCTTGCGCAGCAGCTGAGCCGCATCCTCGGCGTCGGCCAGGTCATGATCCAGGGCGAGCGCAAACCGTCGGTTCGGGTCCAGGTTGATCCCTTGAAGCTTGCGGCGATGGGGCTGAGCCTCGAAGATGTGCGCGGCTCGATCGCCATCGCGACGGTCGACGCACCGAAGGGGAGCATCGAGACCGATCGCCGCAGTTTCACGATCTACGCCAATGATCAGTTGACCACCGCTAAACCCTGGAACGACGTCATCATCGCCTATCGCAATGGCGCGCCGGTGCGCATCCGCGACATCGGCGCAGCCGTTGATGGCGTCGAGAATGTGCGCAGTCTGGCTTGGGCAACCGGTCATACCGCCATCGTCCTCCCGATCTTCAGACTGCCAGGTTCCAATGTCATCGAAACCGTAGCTCGGATCAAAGCGGCGCTACCCTTACTGCAAGCATCGATGCCCCCAGCGTTGAAGGTTGCGATCGAGGTTGACCGGACGGTCACCATTCACGCCGCCGTCGCGGATGTGGAATGGACGCTTCTGATCACGGCCGTTTTGGTGGTGATCGTTATTTTTCTATTCCTTGGCAACGTCCGTGCGACGCTGATTCCGAGTGTCGCCGTGCCGCTGTCGCTCCTTGGCGCCTGCGCGCTCATGTTCGTGTGCGGCTTCAGTCTAGACAATCTTTCCTTGATGGCACTGACGATCTCGGTCGGCTTCGTCGTTGATGATGCAATCGTCATGCTGGAAAATATCTACCGGCACATCGAAGCTGGTTTGGGTCCGAAGGAGGCCGCGTTGAAGGGCGCCGGTGAAATCAGCTTCACGATTATTTCGATCAGCCTGTCCCTGGTAGCGATTTTCATTCCAATTCTGATGATGTCGGGAATAGTTGGCCGTCTGCTACGCGAATTCTCATTCACTGTCGCCTTGGCGATCTTCGTCTCGGCGGTCGTCTCGCTGACATTGACGCCCATGATGTGCGCCCGCATTCTCGAGCATCAGAGCCTGGCTAATTCTGGCCGCGTGTCGCGGATCTTCGAGGCGAGTTTCGCCATGCTGCTCTCGGGATATACAAAAGGTCTCGACGCGGTGCTGCGGCACCAGCGCGCAACGCTTCTCGTCTTCTTCGGCACGGTCGGCTTTACCGTATTTTTATATGTCATCATCCCAAAGGGATTTTTCCCGCAGCAGGACACCGGCGTCATTTATGGGACTACGGAGGCGGCACAAGATATCTCTTTCGTCGAAATGACCAATCGTGAAATCGCGGTCACCGATTTGCTCTCCGGGGATCCAGACATCACGGGCTGGACCTCGTCCATCGGCGGCACATTCTCCAGCGCCTCGAATGTTGGCTTTATCCGCATTGGCCTGAAGCCGTTTGGCGAACGTCATGCAACGGCGGATGAGATCATTGCGCGGCTGCGCAGAAAGGCCGCGGCGCTTCAGGGCGTGGCGTTTTTCATGCAGTCGCCGCAGGAGCTGAACGTGGGAGGACGGACGAGCCGCACCCAGTATCAATATACGCTGCAACACGCCGACATCGCCGAATTGAATCATTGGGCCCCGCTGATCTTGGCGAAGCTGCAGACTTTGCCCGAATTGCGGGATGTCGCTAGTGACCAGCAATCGCTTGGCGCGACAATCGGAATCGTCATCGACCGCGATCAAGCCGCGCGCTTCGGCATTCAGCCGCAGCTCATCGACGACACGCTTTATGACGCATTCGGACAGCGCCAGGTGACACAATATTTCACTCAGCTTAACAATTATCATGTGGTGGAGGAAGTGTTGCCGGAGCTGCAAGGCAAGCTGGATACGCTCGATAAGATCTATGTAACCTCGCCGGCGACGGGGCGGCAGATTCCACTCTCGACTTTCGTGCACTACGCTTCGGATCAATCTGGCTTGCTATCGGTCAATCATCAGGGGCAATTCCCAGCGGTAACGCTGTCCTTCAATCTGGCGCCAAGCGTTTCGCTAGGTCAGGCGGTAGATGCGGTGGAAGCGGCGGAAGCGGCCATTGGCGCCCCCGCCGCCCTCATTGGCGGCTTTCAAGGCTCCGCCCAGGCGTTTCAGAAGGCGGTGGCTTCGCAGCCCTATCTCATCCTCGCGGCTCTGGTCGCCGCATATATTATTCTAGGGGTGCTCTACGAGAGCTTTATCCATCCGCTCACAATCCTTTCGACCCTTCCGTCCGCAGGCGCCGGGGCTATTTTGTTCCTGATGCTGTTCCACGAGGACATGACACTGATCTCATTGATCGGAATTCTTCTCTTGATCGGCATCGTCAAGAAGAACGGTATCATGATGGTCGATTTCGCCATCAGCGCGCAACGCGAGCGGGGATTGATGCCAATCGAGGCGATCCGGGAAGCGTGTTTGCTTCGCTTCCGGCCGATCATGATGACAACAATGGCCGCCATCCTTGGCGGCGTGCCGCTGATGCTCGGCACGGGGGCCGGATCCGAACTGCGGCAGCCCCTTGGAGCGTCCATGGTTGGCGGCTTGCTCGTCAGTCAGCTACTGACCTTGTTCACTACGCCGGTGATCTACCTCGCCTTTGAATCCCTGCGGCGTGCCCGCCGGGCGCCTGCAAAGAAGCCTGCGAGCGAAGCTGACATCAGCGTGGCGGCGGCCGAATAGAGCGCAAGCCCGTCACGCGTCTCAATATTTGGCAACCACCGCCGCGGGAGACGCGGGGGTGAATTTGTAACTGAAGCCCACCTTGACCTGATTTTCAGTCCAGTGATGAGCCACGGTCACGAAATCTACAACCGAGGGATCATAGAAAACTCCAAAATTCGAATAGCGATATTCCGCCCGCACCGACCAATTGTTATTCACCGCATATTCAATGCCTCCGCCAACAGTCCATCCTTTGCGCTCATCTGTGAGGGCATTAAAGTTGCTCACGACGTTGTAGCGATTTTTTATGAGGGCTTCGACGCCGCCACCCGTCGCATAGACAAGGATGTTGTCAAAGGCATATCCGGCCCGGCCGAGGAGCGCACCTTGAAGGAACGAGTTCGTCGTCGAGGAAACATAGAACACCGGCACAACCGTTTTACTCAAACCGACGCCGTCGATCTCGCCTTCCAACCCCAACACCCATTGGTTCACTTGCCATGTGTAGCCAAGGTGAGCACCGCCTATGACGCCTGATGGGTTCGCTACGCTGGAGAAAGTGCCCGCAGGAACTACTGTGGTTACGAATGTGCCCACACCCGGGCCTATTTGGTTTGTTATTGGGCCGGTGTTGGATGTGTAGCCAGTATCGTTCGCCCAGGCGAATCCGATCTGACCACCGAGGTAGAAGCCCGCCCATGTGACGGCCGGGACCGGCGGCGGTGTTGGCGTAAGGTCGGCGGCGGCGGCAAAGCCACCAAGCGCCAAGACAGATGTCGAAGTCATGAGAAGCCGCGTGAACATTTTAATTCCTCCAAGGATGTAGGGTTGCCGTCAGAGCTTGGCCCTGATTGTGATTCCGACCACGAGCGGAGTGCCGAGCGTCCCCGTGATCTCGCCTGCAGTTGTCGCGGCAACGGCCGTGAAATAGTGCTTGTTCAGCGCATTATGGGCCCACCCGACCACGTCCCAGCTGCCGTCTTCAAACTTGAGGCCCGCATGCACATCGAGCAAGCCATAGGGCTGGATAATGCTATAGTAGGAATCGTCGGTTCCGGAGTAGAAGGCGCTCGTCCAAGTATAGTCCGCGCCGAAATAACCGATCAGTGGCTTGTCGATGAGGAGCGGGGAAAGAAGCGATCCCAAATGCTGGCTATATTCAGCGCCGCCAACGGCTGTCCATTTCGGGATAAGGGACAATGGCTTGCCCGTGAGATTGCAACTGGTCTGGCCGGTCACCTCGAAAGGACAGGCGGAATTCGCGAAGGACCCGTAATAGGCATCATCATAGCTGAGTGAGATATAAGTCGCCAGACCCTCGATCGGATTGGCGCGAAGATCAACTTCAACGCCGCGTGAGTCCGCAAGTTTGGCATTGGCCAAATAAGAGACGACAGTTGTGCCTTGGACGTAGTTTACGTAGTTGATGTAATTATGATCATACATCGTGTAAGCGGCGATATTGGCGATCAGACGTTGATCGAACCAGCTGCTTTTGACGCCAACCTCATAATTATCGAGCCGTTCGGCCAGCACGGTGGTCGGTATGTTGGCTGGCAGATTTCCGGTCGCGGGGTTTGGTCCGCCGGCGCGGCCGCCCTGTGAAACGGTGACATAGCCAAATGTATTCTGGCTGAATTTATAGGTGCCGGTGCCAAGCGCAGAAACCATTCCTTGATGAGTTTCTGCAAACCAGCTCCGGTAAGGGCCGATGAGACTGGCTCGTTCCGCGATTGCCGTAGCTTGCTGTGCGGCGGTAAGGCCAGCAAGAGACTGGGCGCTGCCGGTCCATTGAGAAAAATTGCTGGTTTTGTCATTATAAGAATAACGCACGCCCGTCGTAACGTCGAAGTCCGACGTGGCGTGCCAGATGCTCTGAATATAGGGCGCTATCTCTTTTGTGGACGGGTCGTCATAGCCCTGGAGCATGAGGTAGTTGAGCGCCGTATTGTTGACGAGCGCTGATGAATTGGTGCCATAATAGGTGCCCGCGTTAGGTCCATAGGCGGTTTTTGCGCGATCGACGAGTAGGTCCCAAAAGAGGAAAGCGCCGGCCGAAACATCCAATGGGCCGCCTTTGGGGGTCGAGATTTTGAGATCCTCCTCGACCGCTTTCGCGTCAATTTGGGAGCCGGAGCCAACAATATAGCTGACTCCCGGTATTGTGGTGTATCCATTGTGCGGATGGAATTCCCATTCGGTTGCAGCGGAGACAGAGGATAATGTGAAGCCATTAAAACTATAGGTGACATTTGCCGCGGCCTGATAGTTGTCCTGAGCCGTGTTTTGAAAGCCGTAGCCGCTCGTTGTGTAGGTCGAGAGATAAGTCCCTGCTGCCGGTACTGGCCAGCCTATTTCTGTCGAGCGTACATAGAAATTATTCTTTACCAAGCCGCCAGTATTCGCATAATTTGTAACAACCCCCGCGAAACCGGAGACGCAGCAAGCCTGGGTGACGGTGGAATAGTTGAGGGACAGAAGCGCCGTCAGATTCTCTATAGGGGTCAGGAGGACCTGCGTCAGCACACCCTTATCATGGGTGCCGTTGTATTTGTCGTCCGTCGTGGTACTCGAGAGCCAGCCCTCTTGATCCTCTCCGAAAATGGAAATCCGGAACGCAGCTTTGTCGCTATCCGCGATGGCCCCCGTGGCGGTTCCCCTGACCTGAAACATATTATAGCTACCATACTGAAACTCGAGTTTATCCTGTGTTGTGAAACTCGGCAGCGCCGTCGTCAAATTCACCACGCCGCCGGTATTGTCCTGGCCGCCGGCCGTCGCCTGCGGACCTTTCAGGACCTCGACTCCAATAAGTTCCGGGATGCTAAAAACGGACTGCCCGACAAAGGGCTGGTAGACGCCATTGAGATAGACAGGCGAACCGCCAAAGATCGCGTCCGTCGCATTTGACGATGCGGCACCAAAACCACGGATATTGATGGCGATGTTGCGCACATTGGAAAATTTAATATTCAGACTTGGCTCGAGCTTTTGTGCCGCCTGAAGATCATTGATTTGCGCCGCCTCCAACTGCTGCTGCGTCACAACTGTCGCCGCGACGGGAGTAGATTGCACTTTTTCTATCTGTTGCGCGGTGTTGGCTGCAACCGATCCTGGCGCAGCCGCAGCCGGAGACGCTGCCTCATCCACCGCGCTATCGGAGACCACCACGTCCTCGACCTGGCCTTCCACCGCGCCTCCTCCTGCGTTCTGCGCCAAAGCGCCCGTCGACATGGTGAGGCTGAGGCAAAGCGGCAGGCCGACACGCTGCGCTAGCGGGGTGGATTTTTTCTTTTTCATGATGGCATTCCATTGGCGCCGCAGCTGTCTACCGGCGCTTTGCATGAGGTTTCGAGGCGTGCTATACAACCATCAATCGATCGGATAGCTATGATATTCATACCGTTCATTATCTCTATGGATATTGTCAATTTGTAATCATGCGAACTTGTGCGATCTCAAACCATGCTTGCAAAAATGTCACAAATGGCTCATTGCGTCTGACAGGGAGCAAATCTTGGAAAATAGCGAAAGGGCCGCTGGCTTCGCGAGAATCGGGAGCGCCCAAGACTTATTCGAATCAACGGCTTGGCGGCCGGGGGATCCTGAGATTGATCCCCTTTAGGACATCCAGAGGAGGGGCAGGGAGCGGACTCAAGGCAAAGCGCGCCGAACGCGTCTCAGTCTCCAACACCTAGATCAGAAGACACGCGTTGACGATTTCGGCTGCTCCCTTGGCATCTTCGCGCCTCGAGATCGTCTTTGCGTAATCCTTGATATCTCTGTCGAGATCTTTGTCCGGCAGACGGCGCACCGGCACTCAATGAAAATGGAGGCTCCGTTAACGCACGAGCTCGCGTTGCGAGCCACAACAGTGCGGGGCGCCGATAGACTTGGATGGAGACATTGACCTTGGCATCTACCTAGGCGACCGATCAGGTTGCAAGACTCACGAGCCGGCCAGATTTATGTAGGATATGACGAGATAGAGAAGCGCTTCGGTTGTTCCCAGATTCTTGTATCTGTGCGGAACGTCGCCTTCAAAGACCATGGCATCGCCTTCTTCTAGACGCTGCGCTGGTTCCTTGCCGGCGGTAATTTCAATATGCCCGCGGACGACGACAAGGCTTTCGAGCGTACCCGACGCGTGCGCCTCCGAGTTCGCCGCATGGTTCGGTGCAAGGGTCAATTCGTAAAATTCGACAAGCCGTTTACAATCGTGAGGAAACAGGGCGCGGGAGGTGAAACACCCATCACTTGAAGAGAGGACTTTTTTTTTGGCTTTCCTCAGCACAAACAAACCGCGGCGCTGACGCGCCGAAGTCAGGCTGCCAAAGGGAACGCCAAGTGCGTTGGCGATCTTCCAGAGAAGATTGATCGTCGGGACTATTTCTCCCCCCGCGACGGCGTCAAGTTGCTTTTTGCCAAGCCCGGAATAGGCGGCCAATTTATCAAAGGAACGCCCTTGGCTTAGCATTAACGTGCGCAAACGATCTCCGACGCTCGATCCGAAATCGCTCAAAGGAGGGGCATATTGCGGCTCCCCAAGTGAGGGGATTGTATTTGCGTCGCCAGAGCGGGATGGATTCATATAAGTTTTTCCATATACATAGTGTACTAACTTACTAAAGCCAATTGTCAGCCTGCGTCAAGCGACTCGCGGTATGATTTTTGACGCACGAGACTGGAGTCTAATTACGGGACCGAATGATCAAAATGATCGCCGCTTATCGAAGCGCGAGGTGGTCCCGGTTTCCTCGTGTGCTCAAAGCCTTAATGCTTGTGCGATCGAGAATGAGAGCCATGGCGTCGCGCACGTCAAGCATCAGATCTCGTACGGCGCAGGCGTCCTCGTCTGGACAGTCAGTGCATTTTCGGTAGGCCGTACGGCTCGCGCAGGCGATCGGCGCGAGCGATCCGTCTAGGATTCGAATGATTTGGCCAGCCGTGATCTTATCGGCTGGGCGTGCCAGCTGATAGCCTCCGCCCTTCCCTTTCTTGCTGCTTAAAATGCCAGCATTCCTCAGTTCGAGCAGGATGGCGTCGAGGAATTTACGCGGGATCTGATTTTGGGCGGCGATCGCGGCGGCGAGACATGGGCCGTCGAACCTCGCTAAATGCATCAGCGCCTTCAGCCCATATTTTCCCTTGTTCGACAGCATAAGCTTCCATCTCGGGCATAGGCATTGGCGTGTGCCTGCCGCGCGACCGATCGCCTCAGTATCTCATTCCTTACCCTTCTGGGCGCCGGAACGCTCGTCTTAGCAATTCATCGCGGCGCGGGCAACGTCCGATCATTCCCTGACCCCGCGATGACCGCGATACGCCGGACTAACTAAGCGAGTTTCGCACGAATATCTTCCGCTCGCTGTTCGCGCTGCAAAAAAATGAGTTGACCACAATCCTAGTATATTTATAGACTGTATCGTGAAATAGCCCGAGCGGGCGGACACATGTGGTTGGAAAGGCGTCGTAATGAGCTCAGCTCTTGCACCGGCGGATTTAGAAGTCGATAAATTTGAACTGCCACCCTTGATTTCGTCCGCGGGAGCGCAAACGCTACTGGCGCTGAAAGGCACAAAACCATCATTTTGGACGCAAAGCACCGCTCTCGTGCTGTATGCCCTGGTACTTGCCGCGGCTCTCACCTACGCGGCGCGACCGCCACCGCCCGTTGAGGAAGACGCGATAGAGCTGGTGATGTTGCCACCCGAGGTTCCGGAGGAACAACCAGCACCAATCGAAGAGCCGCCGGTCGCCGAACAAACTCCGCCCGAAGAAAAGTTAGAAGAGCCGCCGCCACCGGTGGTGGAGGAGCCGGTGGCGCCAAAACCTTTGCCGAAACCGAAGCCTAAGGTCGTTGAAAAACCAAAACCAAAGGTCGTCGAACATAAGCCGCCGGTCGCGCAGCAGCCAGCCGCTCCGGCGCGAACCGGGCCAACAAAGGTTCCGCCGAACGCGATAGCCTCCAGCTACGCCAATCAGGTCCACTCCCGTATCGCCCACGCTGCGGTCTTTCCCCATGCTTTGGCACACCAAGCGGCCCGCGTTGGCTACCATATCGTAATCTCGCCTTCTGGCTCGGTGATCTCCCAGAGCATTTCGCCATCAGGCAATCCCGCGTTCGATACGGCGGCCAGAGAAGCATTGGCGCGCGCAGCACCGTTTCCGGCGACAGGTTTAACGCGTCCCGCCTCCCTATCTGGCGCCATCGTCTTCCGATGAGATCTGGTTATTTCATCAATCAACCCAACCTCAAACACCAAGGATACTTTTGAAATGGTGGATTCTATTGATCCCTCAACCGCGGTAGCAGCACCCCATGGCCTGTCTCCGATTGATTTGTTTACGCAAGCCGATTCCGTCGTGAAGGCCGTATTGATCATCCTTCTCCTAGCATCGGCTTGGGGTTGGGCGGTCATCTTGGACAAGCTCGTCCGCCTGTATCTATTGCAGAAGCGGGCAGACACTTTAATAGCCAGTATCCAGTCGGGGTTGCCCGTCGCTTCAGTGGCCGAAAGCTTTGAAAGGGCCTCCGAGACAGACCCTTTCGTCACGGTCTACAAGGCGATGGTCGAGGAGAATAATCGCTCCGCCGAGCTTGTGTTTTCCGATTCCCAGCGGGACAGTCTTCAGGAGCGGGTGCATCGGGTTGGTCAATTGGCTAGTATCGACGCACTTGGGCATTTGCAGAGCCGTTTGCCCGGCTTGGCTACAATTGGAGCCGTGGCTCCTTTCGTTGGGCTGTTTGGAACGGTCTGGGGAATTATGACCTCGTTCCAAGGTATCGCTGCCTCCAATAATACCAGTCTTGCCGTTGTTGCCCCCGGCATTGCCGAAGCGTTGTTCGCAACAGCCCTCGGCCTTTTCGCGGCGATTCCTGCTGTCGTCTTCTACAATCGCATTGGCGCTGAAATCGGCAATTACGGCAAGCGCCTCAATAGTTTCATTGGCGTGTTCGAAGTCGAATTGTCCCGCCAGCTTTCGAAGAAGGGAGACCGCAATGGCCTTCGCGCTGCGTAAACATGATAATGAATTCGATGCGCCGCCAATAAGCGATATCAATGTCACGCCGCTCGTCGATGTGATGTTAGTGCTTCTCATCATTTTCATGGTGGCGGCACCTTTGATGGCCGCCGGCATCCCCATTAATTTGCCAAAGGCGCAAGCGAACCCATTGGTCGATCAAAAACAGCCGATCGCCGTGACCATCGATGCCGAAGGCAAGTTTTTTGTCGATCAACGCGAAGTAGCTGCGGATGAGCTGATTCTTGTCCTCAGCGAGAGCGCTGACAGCAAGGAGCGCCGCATTCATGTGCGCGGCGATAAGACTATCGCCTACGGCAAGGTGATCGAGGTCATGGGTCTTATCAATTCTGCTGGCTACACTAAGGTCGCTTTGGTGTCAGAATCGTCCGGGCTTGCGACTCAAGCAGCCCCTCAGAACGCGACGCCGTAGAGTCGCCCGTCTTTTCGCCTCGTTGGCGGGCTGCTGCCCGCCAACATGATGCGCGCACTAATCACCCCATTTCGCCGCTTTCGGTAAACATCGGCCCAGCGTCAAAATGCAGGGCGCGGCAACACAGACAATCAGGAGAATTGAACGTATGAGCCGGAAAATGATGACTGCCCGTCAAGCGATGATTGTTGGCAGTGCCTTGATCTTGGGGGCGACCTTTGCTTTGTCCGCCAAATCCCAAACAGCCCCCGCCGCTGCCCCGCCCGCTCCTCCTGCGGACGCCGCCCCAGCCGCCGCTCCTCCAGCCACGCCGCCTGCGGCTGCCGGTCCATCGCCGGCAAGGCAAGCCATCGAGAACCGCAAAGCCGTCTATACGTTGATCGGGAACAACTTCAAGCCACTGGGAGCTGTCTTGAAAGGCAGCCCCTATGATGCGGCAACAATACAAAAGAGCATCGCTCGTCTCGTTTTTCTTTCGGGGCTTGTGGACGACTCATTTCCCGACGTTTCCAACACCGGTGAACCCGACACCAAGGCGAAGCCCGATATTTGGACCAGTCGCGCGGATTTCGACAAGAAGGTTAAGGAGTTTCAAACGCACCTCATAGCCCTGCAGGTCTTGAACGATACGGACAAGCAGGCGACGGAGGCATTCAAGACCGCTGCCACGGCGATCGGTCAGGATTGCAAGGCGTGCCACGATGCCTATCGCGCCAAATAGAATCGCTCTGCCTATGAGCGCGGTTTTCTACATCGCGCCAAGTGGCTTGGTAGAGCTTCTCTCCAATAAAATGCACCCGATCGAAGTCAAGGCACCGACCTGTATGGCGCTGCTCGTAGGCATTCCCTTAGTGTGTCCTTCCAACGAGATCGCTTGATGACAACGATCGAGAGTGTTACGCAAGCGCCAACAGAGGCCGAGCCGCGCAAAGTCTGGGATTTGCCGGTTCGCGTGTTTCACTGGACGCTGGTGGTGGCCATCATTGGCGCGTTCGTCACCAACCGGCTGGGTGTTAGCTATTTTAAATATCACGTCTGGTTTGGCTACACCGTTATCG
>Ga0181535_10005103_pt1 | contig 14222 bp, 13 predicted proteins | sample PEATcosm2014_Bin_44_FD_119774 | JGI IMG/M metagenome (GOLD analysis project Ga0181535, IMG submission 119774) | Peatland microbial communities from MTU Mesocosm Facility, Houghton, MI, USA - PEATcosm2014_Bin17_30_metaG | ecosystem: Environmental > Terrestrial > Soil > Wetlands > Peat | place...
CGACGACAGAGGGCAGGCGTAGCCGCTGTACGCGCCGTTATAGCTGGATTCCGCCGAGCCGATGGTTCGGATGGACTGAATGGCGGAGGTCTCGTCCGCGCGCTTTTTGACGGAGAGCATCTGGGGCACGGCGAATGCCATGATGATCAGCATGATGGACATGACGATCAGCAGTTCGATCAGGGTGAAGCCAAGTTCCAGGGCCGAGGTCCGGATTTCGATGTCCGAGGTGCGAGTGGAGAGGGTGCGGGTTATGGTCTTCATGGTTCCTCTGCGGCGAGATGTGCGTTTCGATCTCGCTTGAAACTGTAGCAGGGTACGGCTCAACATGCGAGGGTCTCGCGCGTAACGCTGAGCGGGCCGAAGTTGCCGAGGACGGTCAGCGCGATGGCCTCGGGGCGGAAGAGCTGGCGCGCCAGCTCCTGGATCTCTGCCGCGGTCACGGCCTCCACCTCGGCGGTGATCTCGTCGACCGAAAAGAACCGCCCGAAGTACATCTCCTGCCGCGCCAGGTTCGACATGCGGCTCGACGACGATTCCAGGCCGAGCACGATGTTGCTCTTGAGCTGGTCTTTCGCTCGCTTCAACTCAGCCTCCGGGACGGTGTCTTCTTTCAGACGCCGCAGCTCGTCCAGGGTGAGCCGCAGCACCTCGGCAATCTTGCCGGCCGATGTCCCGGCGTAGATGCTCAGCGCGCCGGTGTCGCGGAAGGGGCTGGTCTCCGAGTAGATGGAGTAAGCCAGCCCGCGGTCTTCGCGGATGGTCTGGAAGAGCCGCGAACTCATGCCGTTGCCCAGCATCGAGTTGAGCAGATACACCGCGTAGCGCGCCGGCGAATCCACCGGCGGCGCGGGCACGCCGAGGCAGAGCTGCACCTGCTCCAGCGACTTCTTGCGCTTCAGCGTGATCTCGGCGAAGGTCGCCGGCGCGGCAGGCCTGGCCTGCGCGGCGTCGCTGCTGGCACCCAGCCCGCGGAACCGCTCGGCCACCTGCGCCACAAAGCGGTCGTGATCCAGGTGTCCGGCAGCGGAGAAGACCATGTTGCGCGGCGTGAAGCTGGCGTTGTAGAACTCGAAGACCACCGGCTGCGTGAAGCTGGAGACGCTCTTCACCGTGCCCAGCGTGGGCCGGCCCAGCGCGTGCCCCTTCCAGAACTTCTGCGTAAACGTCTCGTGCACCAGATAGTCGGGCGAGTCCTCGTCCATCTTGATCTCCTCCAGAATCACGCCCTGCTCGCGGCGGATGTCCTCGGGCGTGAAGGTGGGGTGCAGAACCAGGTCCGAAAGAAGTTCAAGCGAAGATGCAATGTTTTCGTCCAGTACCTTGATGTTGAAGCAGATATTTTCCTTGCTAGTGAATGCGTCCAGGTTACCGCCAATGGAGTCCACCTCGCGTGCAAACTGGCTGGCGGAGCGCGTGGCCGTGCCCTTGAAGACCATGTGCTCCACGAAGTGCGAGATGCCGTTCAGCTCCAGCGGCTCGTCGCGCGAGCCGGAGGCGATCCACACGCCCATCGACACCGAACGCACGTTCGGCATGTCTTCGGTCAGCACCAGCAGGCCGTTCGGCAGCACCGTCCGGCGAATGTTGCGTATAGGGGATTCGTTTGCGGCGGCTGGGGCGGGTCTGGCGGACATGCGGCTCCTTGCATCTTTATTGTGTCACAGGGAGCGCGGTCCTGGCCGGGTGTGCGTGGTCGGACGGCGGTTAGACTGAAAGGTAGCGATGGCGACGGATTCAATCACAATCGAGACGGGCCGGGCGGGGGACTCATCCGTCTCGAAGCCGCTCTTCGGCAGGACGCCGGACGAGCTGCGCGCAATGGTCGTGGCGCTGGGGCTGGCGAAGTATCGCGCCGCGCAGTTGTCCGACGCGCTCTACAAGCAGCGCGTTGAATCGCTCGACGAGATGACCACATTTCCCGTAGACCTGCGCGCGCGCCTCGCCGCCGAGGGCTACGCGGTGGGGCTGCCGCAGATCGCGCAGACGGCGCGCTCCGTGGACGGGACGGAACGATACCTGATGCGCATGTCCGACGGCGAGACGGTCGAGACCGTGTGGATGCCCGATGGCGATGGCGGCGAGCGCGGCGATGGCAGCCAGGCCGCGCTGGAAGAAGAGGAGGCATTCGATTCGACGGCGATAACCCAGGTCTCGGAAACGAGACCTTGGGCACCCGGTTCTGTGGTTGGTGCGGCGGATGGCTACAAGCGCGCCACCATCTGCATCTCCAGCCAGGTGGGCTGCGCGGTCAACTGCCGTTTCTGCCTCACCGCGACGCTGGGTCTGCGGCGCAACCTCACCGCGGGCGAGATCGCCGGCCAGGTGGCCGCGGTGCTCAACCGCCAACGCGTGCGCATCGGCAGCGGGCGCGGCGTGCAGACGCCGTCGCGCATCAACCTCGTCTTCATGGGCATGGGCGAGCCGTTCCTCAACTACGACGCCTTTATGCGCAGCGTCCACATCCTCCGCGCTATGGGCATTCCCGAATCGCGCATGACGGTGTCCACCTCCGGCATCGAACCCGCCATCCGCCGCTTCGCCAATGAACCCATCCGCCCCAAGCTCGCGCTCAGTCTCAACGCGTCGAACGACGAGGTGCGCCGGCAGATCATGCCCGTCACGCGTAAGTGGAAGATCGCCGCGCTGCTGGATGCGTTGCGCTCTATCCCGTTTGGCAAGCGCGAGTACGTGACGTTTGAGTACGTGTTGCTGGGCGGCGTCAACGACCAGCCGCAGCACGCGCGCGAAGTGCTCGCCCTGTTGGCCGAAATGAAGGCGAAGGTGAACCTCATCGTATGGAATCCCGGGCCCGGCATCGACTTCCGCGAGCCTGCGCCCGCCGATGTCGCCGTCTTCCACCGCATGTTGATCGACGGCGGCATTCCCACCTTCACCCGCAAGCCCCGTGGCCGCGACATCTACGCCGCGTGCGGCCAGTTGAAGCGCACGGTGCAACCGGATGGACCAGAGCTTGTAGGCATTAGCTATGCAGGATGATTTTGTACTAGACGTCTACATTGACGAATCGTACGACGAAGATGTTTTTGTCCTTTCGTTGTGCTCAGCGCATCCCCGCACGTGGAGAAATTTCCAAATATTCTGGCAGGCCCATCTTGATGGTTTGAACGCTCGGCTTGAAGCTTCGAATAGGCCGACTGTGAGCCGATACCACGCGACGGATTGCGCAAACCGCAAACGGGAGTTTGCGGGTTGGACGTGGGAAGAACAAGTCACGATAACGGAGGAACTCATAGGCGTAATCCGATGTTGTCCTCTGCATTGCGTGTCGATGTGTGTCCTACTGTCCGACTTGCGGGAAGCCTGTGCTGAAGTCTTGGGAGTGCGCATGGCGAAGAGTAGCTTGCGAAAATCGGCCTATATGATCGCGGCCCAAATGGCGGTTGATCCTTTGGTTGACTACGTGCATCGGCTTAATCCTCAGGCAATGTTTAGGTTTGTTTACGACCAAGGGCCGGACAAATCTCAACTTCTTGACGCAGTGAAGCACCTTCAATCGGTCGCTGCGAAACGATTCGGAGCGATTATTGAATTAACACCTCAGGACTCTCGGAACTGTCTCCCTCTTCAACTTGCAGATTTTCTTGCTTACGAGAGTTTTAAGGAACGAAGACGTGAAGAATTTAGGCCAAATATAGCCAGGAACAAAAGTTTAAGAGTGTTGCTTGCTGACGGATTAGGTTTTTCGCTTCGAACGGTTCGCAAAGATTTTATGGTGGATATGATTCGTTGGAATATTGAGAACTGTGTACGCTAGGGACTCCGAGTGTCAATGAATAGTGAAGCCTTCAAGTGATCTGTGCAATCCCCCATCATGGGGGGTGGGCGAGGGTGAGGTTGAGGAGGGCATGGGTGACGCAGTTAGGGACTCTCTCCGAGGGGTTTTCATGCGTTTATGACCGTCGTATCATGGAGGGAAATGCCATTTCCTATCAAAGTCTGTGTGGTGTGCGAAGAGGAGTTCGAGCTGAGGCCGGACAAGCCGGGCTTTGCCAACCGCTGTCCAAAGTGCAGCACGCCCGAGGCCGACGGGCCGAAGAGCAAGGCGCGCATGGACGCTGTGGAGTTGAAGAGCGTGCGCGAGGCCAATGCGGCGCGCCGGCAGGCGATCAAAGACCTGCTCTATAGCAGGAAGTAACGGAGCGAACCCACATCAAAGCCGAGATGCGGGTCGCACGATGGATGTTGCAGCACGGAGAAGATTGTGAGCGGAATGGGCCGGGTTGAACGGATCGATGCGCACCACCACCTGTGGCGCTACTCGCCAACCGAGTATGGCTGGATCGACGACGAGATGGCCGCGCTGCGCCGCGACTTCCTGCCCAGCGACCTGAAGGCCGCGATGGCCTCGGCGGGCATCGACGGCACGATTGCCGTGCAGGCGCGGCAGACATTGGACGAGACGCGCTGGCTGCTCGACCTGGCCGATGCGACCGACGCGATTCGGGGCGTCGTCGGCTGGGCGCCCATTGCGGGCGAGGAGTTTCCCGGCGTAATGGAGGAGTTCGACGGGCGCGCCAAGCTCAAGGGCCTGCGCCACGTCATTCAGGACGAGCGCGACCCGCACTACATCCTGCGCGAGGACTTCAACTCCGGCATTCGCACCATGCTGGACAGCGGGCTGGTCTACGAGATCCTGATCTTCGAGCGCCACCTGGAGGACGCCATCCATTTCGTGGATGAGCATCCGCACCAGCCGTTTGTGCTCGACCACATCGCCAAGCCGCTGATCGCCGCGGGCCGGCTGGAGCCGTGGGCCATGCGTATGCGCGAGCTGGGCCGCCGCCCCAACGTCTGGTGCAAGCTCTCCGGCCTGGTCAACGAGGCGAACTGGAAGACGTGGACGCCGGAGACGCTGCGGCCGTATCTCGATGTGGCTGTCGAGGCCTTTGGTCCAACGCGCCTGATGGCCGGCTCGGACTGGCCGGTCTGCCTGCTCGCCATCGAGTATGCGCAGTGGTTCGAGCTACTGAGCACCTACTTCGCCGGCTTCAGCGAGCCGGAGCGCGCCGCCGTCTTCGGCGGCACCGCAATCGAAGTCTACGGGCTGTAAACGGCGGTCATCCGTTGTCGGATGTCCGTTGATGCGGCGGTGATTCTAAAATGGAATTTATGGCAAAGAAGCTGAAGACGCTGCGCTGTCCCACCTGCCGCACGATTGTGCTGGCCGGCAGCGACGACTTTCCCTTCTGCTCGGACCGCTGCCGCGTCATCGATCTGGGCAAGTGGGCCAGTGGCGGCTACGTCATCAGCTCGCCGATTCACGATCCGGAATTGCTCGACGAACTGGATGGTCTGCGCGACCGCGAGCGCTCCGACTCCTCCGGCAGCGGAGGCGTGAACTGATGCCACATGGGAAGGGAATCATCGGCGCGGAGAGCGCGCGGCTGGTCTGCGAGAAAAAGACGCGCTGGGCCTGGGCGCTGGCGACGTTCTTCGGCGTGGGGCGAATGAAGCCCGGCCCGGGGACGTACGCTTCGGTGGCTGCGCTGTTGCTGTGGCTCGGCGCGGCGCATCTCTTCCATCCGGACCGTCACTCGCTGGCCCTCGCAACGGCAGTGGCCGCGCTGCTCATTACGCTGATCGGCATTCCCGCCTCAACGATTGTTGCGCGTGAGTCGGGTCGTGAGGACCCTGGCTTCGTCGTCGTCGACGAGGTCGCCGGGCAGTGGATCGCGCTGATCGCGGTGCGTCCCGACTGGCAGCACGCCGCGCTCGCCCTCCTGCTCTTCCGCCTCTTCGACATCTGGAAGCCGTGGCCCATCCGCAAGCTGGAGAAGCTGCCCGAGGGCACGGGAATCATGCTGGACGATGTGGCCGCCGGGTTGCTCGCGCTGGCCGTGGGCCTGCTGGTCTCCCGCTGGGTGTAGTTTGCGCTGGGGCGCGCGCCAGTCTACGCTGAGTGTGAGATGACTCCTCTGCTGCATAGCTCGAAGACCGACGCGCCCCATCTGCTCTCGCTGGCTCCGCCCGCGGCCATGCCCGACGGCGAGGTGGAGCTGCGCGGCTCGGGGCTGCTGGGCGCGGGCGCTGTGCTGCCGCGCGTCACGGTGGGCGATGCCGAGGCGGTGCTCTCGTTGAGCAGGCCGGACCGTGCTGTGCTGCAGGTCCCCGAGGGGGCAACCTCCGGCCCAGTGGTGCTGGAGCGCGGCGGCGTCGCCAGCAATGCGCTGGAGCTGCGCGTCGCCGTGCCCATGGCCGAGGGACTGCATCCCGTGGCCAACCCGGCGGTGGATGCGCAGGGGAACGTCTATGCCACCTTCTCCGGCGCGCGCGGCCAGAGCGTTCCGGTGTCGATCTTCTCCATTGCGCGCGATTTCGAGATGCGGCCGTTTGTGCGCGGCATTCTGAACGCAACCGGCCTGGCCTTCGACGCCGACGGCTACCTCTATGCCAGCTCGCGCGCCGAGGGGACGGTCTATCGCATCTCGCCCGCGGGCGCGGTCACTACCTACGCCGAGGGCATGGGCATCGCCACCGGCATCGCCTTCGACCGCGACGGCAACCTCTTCGTCGGCGACCGCTCGGGCACCATCTTCAAGGTGGGGCCGGAGCAGGGCCGCGCGGGCGCAAGCGGCGCGCAGCCCGGCGCGGAACAGACTGCCGGCGAGCTGGGCGACCGCGGCATCTTCGTCTACGCCACGCTGGAGCCCAGCGTCGCGGCCTACCACCTCGCCTTCAACGACGAGGGCACGCTCTTCGTCACCGGGCCCACCACCTCCAGCAACCAGTCCATCTACGCCATCGACCGCGACGGCCGCACCACGGTCTTCTATCAGGGCCTCGGCCGCGCGCAGGGCATGGCATTCGACGTCGCCGGCAACCTGTACGTCGCCGCATCGCTGCACGGCCAGCGCGGAATCGTGCGCATCACGCCGCAGCGCGAGGCCTCGCTCGCCGTCTCCGGCAACAATCTCGTCGGCCTCGCGTTTCTCGACGATGGCTGCGCCGCCCTCGCCACCCGCGACGCGCTCTACCACGTCGCCCTGGACATCGAAGGCCGCAAGCTGGTGTAAGGACAATGGGGCGTCTCAAGCCGTGTTAAAAGGACAATGGGGCGTCTCAAGCCGTGTTAATTTGACCGGTTGAGTGTTTCTCTCTAGCCGACATGCAGTAAGACTTATGAGGACTGATCTGTCGCTTCGGACTCTAAGTTAGGGTGCCAAGCCAACATCGTACGTCCCCAAAAACGTGTCGCCTGCACTTACCTAGAACAGGCTTGGCTCTCTGTTTTTCAATAGCCCCTTCTCGCCAGCGATGAAACGAGCCCAGGACTTCAGAACTTTTCCGGCTACCTCTCGGTATGAGTTGGAGGGGATCGACGCGAGCACAGGCGTTATCCGCGTATCGAAGGACTCTGTAGGGTTATCTTGGCATTGTAAGAACGCTTCGAACGCTTGTCTCAGTTTCGGCAACGAGATCGCAGCTTCGGCAACCTCCCGCTTGGCGTCGTCATCATCTAGTTTTAGTATGTTGGCGCCGCGCTTCGTAAGCGCCGCGACCATTCCGTCGTATTCGACTAGGCCCAGAGATCGAAGATCATAGAATGGCTTTTCAAGCTCTTTTTTGCGTTGCAAGGTATCAGACTGTCTAAATCGAAAAAAGATCTCGCAGTCTTTCTCAGGCCGCCACTGTGGGATGAACGCGGCAGCACCCCGCGCCCTCTTCGGAACGAGTTGCAACCTCCGCCCGAAGTCCACGCCAGCATACCTGAACCACGCCATAAAATAGCTCGCGTACGTCCTCCAGGTTTTGCTGCCGAATCCATACCGCTTGAAGGCGAGTTTAAGCGTCTCGACAACTTGCTCGTGCGAAATCGAGTCTCCCTCCAGACGACTCAGCATCCTTGCCAGTACATGCTCCTGAAGCCGTGATTGCATAAACAACCTGAATTCCCCCAAGGAACCGAGGTTGGGCCTGACTGTGTATTGGTCTTTATCATGGGCTTTAGTTATCGCGCCCAGATAACGAAGTTCACGCAACCTGTTTAGTGCAGTACCTTCGGTGAGCCCGGGCGAGAGCGCAAGCACCTCAGCGAGGGTAGCTGATCTTTGCTGAAGCAGAAGCTCCAGCGTTTTCGTGCACGGAGTTGGGAACTGTCGCAGTAGAAAGCTCTCTCCGATAGGGGGAACCTTATCCTCGACCAAGAAATCTCGGAATATATCCCAATAGACAACATATTTTGCGCCGGAGCGAACAACGAGTCGCTTATGAACCAGAGAATGAAGGATTTGACTACCCACCGTTTCATCAACCTCTGCCACATCGAATGGATCGCCCTCATAGCCTCGCTTCGCGATGAGTTTTAGGGACCGCCGTTCCTCTGGGGCTAACGCTTCCATATCTTCATTCATCAAGAATCCGACATTGAGGTTCTGATCAACGAGCTCTTCTTGGCTGATGCCTTTTTGCAGTTGGTGGAAGCAGTGGATTGCCAGTCGTTTGATGAGCCAAGGAAAACCTTGCGAACTTTCCTTCAGTTTTCTTCGTAGGTCTCCTAGCAGGGCTTCACCGCTCACATCTTCTAGCTGGCGCAGAACGCGATCGATCTCGAACTCTAGAAACTCATCCACCCCAAACGGCTCGGAAATGTCGCGGGCCTGTTGCCACAGGCTGTAGGCTGGATTGTCGATGGGCACACTGATTTCCGACTTCCAGCTGAACCCGACAACAAGGTTTCCGGCCTCGGTGTTTACGTCAAGCATGAACTTGTGAAATGCCTGGAACAGATCAGCCTTGCGGAACATATCCTCAAATTGATCGAACACTAGGACGAGAACCTTGCGACGACTTCGAAGCCATGCCAATAGTTTTTTGGCCTCCAGCGACGCAAGGATGTCATACATCGAGGCAATGCTAATCTGAGCAAATTCTACTGGTAGAAAGCCCGCTTTAGCCGCGGAAGAAACCAACTTTGCGAATGCCATCCCAACGAAGGCACCCGTATTCGCCGTGCGGGAGTCTACGGCCATGACGTACAACCAGTTCTTATTTCGTTTATTGCGGCTCCTAGCGCGCAGTTCGGCGATGAGAGAGCTTTTACCCCAGCCCGACTTGCTCTCAATGAAGAAAACACGCCGGGTTGTCGTGGACTCTTTCGGTCCACGAAGAAACGAGTATAGCTTGTTCCTGACACTGCTTCGGCCCACGAAATACTTTGACCCGACCGGCCGGTAATCATCCCACTGTTCTGCTTCCTGAATTTCTGCAACGGCGTCAAGAGATGCCACCTGCTCCTTGGCGGCCGCGGAAACGGGACCTTCCCACTTAGAGAGGTCCTTCAGCTCTTCGAGCTCAGAGATGGCACGAAGCGCTTCAGGCGATACAGCATCTTGGGTTGCTGTCGAAACGGTATAGTGCGACGGAAGCACCGAGCTCGATAAAATAGTGATCCAGAACTTACCAAAGTGGGCGTATACGAGAATGCGCTTTGTCGGTAACAGGCGAAGCCCGTTAGGAGGGCTCGGGGGCGCGACAATCCTGTGAACGTGCTGAAGTAATTCAACCACTTTATCTGGCCCCCAGAACGTGAGGCGCTCGTTAGCACTAAGTTCGTCGGCGGTCCCAGCAGCCTGATGCTGCAACTCACTGGTATGCACAAAAAAGCCGTACTTTGCGCGATTTGCGACAAGCACGTTGTATGAAAACACTTTAATGTCACTCGAATTGATGACAGTACGGGCTTTGCATTCAACAAGTGCTGTGTCTGCGGGGCGGTCGAGGTGTTGGCAGAGGAGGTCTATTTCGGTTCCAGTGAAGTTTACGCGCTGAGTAACCTTATAGCGCTGCGATTCCATCACTGCCCGAATAATGTCCTCGAAGATGTCCCCTTTGGATTGCGGAGACATCTCCGGGTTCGGGAGTATCTGGACCTGAATTACCATGACCGGGCTCCTCTGATATTGCCGCTGAGGAATTCTAACCCGCCGGACCCCCGATCAGTCCTCGAAAACGCCGTTCACGTCACGAATCTCGTCGATGGATTGCAGGCAGGGGTGGAGCAACGTGGGGTTGACGGCGTAAAACTAAGGCATGATTGCTGAGATTATTGCCGCCGGGTCGGAGATGCTGACGCCCTACCGGCAGGACACCAACTCGCTCTACCTGACGGCGCGGCTCAACGAGCTGGGCGTCTCCGTCGCATTCAAGACCATCGTCGGCGACAACCTGGAAGACCTGACCGGCGCGGCGCGCATCGCCCTCCAGCGCGCGGACATTGTGATCTTCTCCGGCGGACTCGGCCCCACCGAGGACGACCGTACGCGCCAGGCTGCGGCCGCGGCGCTGGGCGTGGGCCTGCGCAGGAACCCGGAGATTCTGACCGCGATGTACAAGCGCTTTGCCGCCCGCCGCATGACCATGCCGGAGAACAACGCGCGCCAGGCCGACGTGATCGAAGGCGCGGAGGTGATGCCCAACGCCAATGGCAGCGCGCCCGGACAGTACATCGACACCGTGGTGGGACGCCATCGCAAGATCGTCGTCCTGCTGCCCGGTCCGCCCAAGGAGCTGGAGCCGATGTTCGAGGCGGAGTGCCGTCCGCGCCTCGCGGCCACGCTGCCGGAGCGGCACATGGCGCGGCGCATGTTGCGCATGGCGCTTCTGCCGGAGTCGAAGGTGGACGCGCGCACCGCGCCCATCTACAAAAAATTCAAGGACGTTGACACCACCATCCTCGCCGGCGCGGCGGAGATTCAACTGCACTTCGTCTGCGCGAAGCCCACCGAGGCCGAGGCGCAGGCCCGCGTCGACGAGCTGGCCGAAAAGATCGAGCAGGAGATGGGCGAGGCCGTCTTCTCCTCGCACGGCGAGTCGCTGGAAGAGGTTGTGCTGCTGATGCTCGGCCTGCGCCACATGACGCTGGCGGCGGCCGAGAGCTGCACCGGCGGCCTGCTTGCCCAGCGGCTCACCGCCGTGCCCGGCAGCTCGCGCTACTTCCTCGGCGGCGCGGTGGTCTACACCGACCGCCTGAAGACCGTCTTCGCCGAGGTCCCCGAAGATTTGGTGCGCGACCAAGGCCCCGTCAGCGAGCCGGTGGCGAGCGCCCTGGCCGAGGGAATTCGCCGCCGCACGGGCGCGTCCGTGGGCATCGGCATCACCGGCATCGCGGGGCCGGGGCCGGGCGCGCCGGGGCCGGACGCCGAAAAACCCATCGGCCTGGTCTACATCGCAATCTCCTTTGCCGGCCTCACCGGTGGCACCACGGTGACGGAACTGAACATCTCCGGCGACCGCGAGCGCATTCGCTTCTGGGCCAGCCAGCACGCGCTGGAGCTGCTGCGCCGCAGTCTGCTGGAGCGGACCTGACCCGCACGCCGCGCAGCATTCTTCCATGACTTGATAGACTCTTGAGGGTAAAGAAATAAGCCGTCCATGAATCCCTGGGTCCTCTCCATCTCGATCGCGTATCTGCTGGGCTCGATTCCATTCGGCTATCTACTGGTGCGTCTCTTCCGCCGCGAGGACGTGCGCCAGCAGGGAAGCGGCAACATCGGCGCAACCAACGTTGCCCGCTCTGGCGGCGCGAAGCTGGGCGCGGTGACGCTGGTGCTCGATGTCGGCAAGGCGTATCTTGCCGTGGAGATCGCTCACCATTTGGCGCCGGGTGCGTATGACGTGATGGTGGCCGCGGCGATGGCCGCCGTTTTGGGGCATGTCTTCCCCGTCTGGTTGGGTTTTCGCGGCGGCAAGGGAGTGGCCAGTGCGCTGGGCGTCTTTCTTGCGCTTACCTGGCCCTCCGCGGTGGGGATTCTGCTGGTCTTCGCGGTGGTCTTTGCGCTCACGCGCTACGTCTCGCTGGCGTCGATGATTGGCGCGGCATCGTTTCCGCTCTTCGGCTTCCACTTTGTGGCCCAGCACACGCCGATGGTGAAGTTCGGATTTATCTTGATTCCTCTGCTGATTATTGTGAAGCACCATGGGAACATACGGCGTCTGCTGAACGGGACGGAGAGCCGCTTCGGAGTTGGTCCCGGATCGCAAACCAAGGACGAAACAGGAGAGGCGGAGGCATGAGCCGGATTGCAGTTGTAGGCGCGGGCGCGTGGGGAACGGCTCTGGCGATCTCGCTGGCGCACCGTGGCGGGCACTCGGTTGTGCTGTGGTCGTTCCTGCCGGAGCTGGCTTCGGAGATGAAGGAGACGGGAGTCAACTTCCTCTTTCTGCCCGGCCACACCGTACCGGCGGATGTGCTTGTCACGGCGGACCTCGCGGTCGCCGTCAAGTTGGCGGACATCGTGCTCTGTGTGACTCCGTCGGAGCATATGCGCGGCGTAGTGGCGCAGATTGCGCCTCTGCTGACGCCAAACCAGATCGTGGTGAGCGCCACCAAGGGGCTGGAGCCGTCCAGTCTTCTGCGTATGTCGCAGGTGATCGCGTCCGTGACAGCAAACCCTTGCGGCGTGCTCAGCGGGCCGTCATTCGCCGCCGAGGTTGCCGCCGGGATTCCCACCGCAATCGTGGCCGCCGGCAAGCCTGCGGTCGCGCGCACCATCCAGCGCGAGTTCAGTTCTCCCACCCTGCGCATCTATACCAATGAGGACGTCGCCGGCGTGGAGCTGGGCGGCGCGCTGAAGAATGTGATTGCGCTGGCCGCCGGCGTGGAGCATGGGCTGGAGCTGGGCTACAACTCCGCTGCGGCGCTCATCACGCGCGGCATCGCCGAGATCACGCGCCTGGCTGTGGCCTGCGGCGGACGCAGGCAGACGCTGGCCGGCCTCTCCGGGTTGGGCGATCTGGTACTCACCTGCACCGGCTCGCTCTCGCGCAACCGCATGGTGGGCATCGAGCTGGGCAAGGGGCGCAAGCTTGCGGCGATTCTGGAGGAGATGAACGGCAAGGTGGCCGAGGGCATCGGCAGCACGGCGGCTGCGCTGGGACTGGCCGCGCGCTACGAAGTGGAGATGCCCATCACCGAGCAGATGGACGCCATCCTGCACCGCGGCAAGAGCCCCAAAGTCGCCATCCACGAGCTGATGACGCGCCCCGGCAAGGACGAGTAGCTACGGCGCGCCGTCTCCGGTTGATAAACTAGACTCCACATGGCTTTTTCTCTCTTTGGCAAGCGCGGGCAGTACTCCGGAACCACGGACGACGGCAACGAATCGCAGGCACGCGGCCTCTTCGACCGCATGAGGCAGGCCGTCTCGCGAACCCGCGACTCCTTCTCCGAATCCATCTCCTCGGTGCTGGCGCTCGCGCGCGAGGTGGACGAGACTTCGCTGGCCAATCTGGAGACGGTGCTGCTTGCCGCCGACATCGGCTCCGCGACCGCGAGCAAGATCATCGAGGACCTGCGCCAGCGCGGCCTGCGCCAGGGCATTGAGAGCGGCGAAGAACTGAAGCGTCTGCTCAAGCTCGAACTGAAGTCTGTGCTCGACGCGGTCGCAACGCCAGATGCGCCTCCCGCCGCCGCGCCCGAAGTCATCATGATGGTTGGCGTCAACGGCACCGGCAAGACCACCTCCGCGGGCAAGCTAGCGGCGTTCTACGTTGCCCAGGGCCGCTCGGTTCTGCTCTGTGCGGCGGACACATTTCGCGCCGCGGCCATCGAGCAGCTGGAGGTCTGGGCCGCGCGCTGCGATGTCCCCATCCTCAAGACCAAAACCGGCGGCGACCCATCCGCCGCGCTCTACGATGCGTGTACGGCAGCCAAGTCGCGCGTCACCGATGTATTGATCGTCGATACAGCGGGCCGCCTGCACACCAAGACTGACCTGATGAAGGAACTGGACAAGATGCGCCGCACCGCTGAGCGCCTGGTCCCCGGCGCGCCCCACCAGACGCTGCTTGTCATGGACGCTACCACCGGCCAGAACGGCCTGCAGCAGGCGCGCCTCTTCACCGAGGCCGCGCGCGTCACCGGCATCGTGCTCACCAAACTCGACGGCACGGCCAAGGGAGGCATCGTGCTCGCTATCGCCACCGAGCTTGGCCTTCCCGTAAAGTTCGTCGGCGTGGGCGAGAAGATGGAAGACATCCTCCCCTTCGACAGCGCCGCATTCGTTGATTTCATGCTGAAGTAATGCAGTTATGAGTTGTTATGAACGCTCTGTATAGTCATGGTTTTGATAGGGCGGGACTTTAGTCCCGCCGCTACGTTGCCATATCAATGGGGGCTTTAGCCCCTGAGGGAATATTGGGGAGGGCGCGACGGACGATCAGCGCGAGATCGACGAAGAGTTTATGCACCGCGCATTGCA
>Ga0181535_10005104_pt1 | contig 14220 bp, 11 predicted proteins | sample PEATcosm2014_Bin_44_FD_119774 | JGI IMG/M metagenome (GOLD analysis project Ga0181535, IMG submission 119774) | Peatland microbial communities from MTU Mesocosm Facility, Houghton, MI, USA - PEATcosm2014_Bin17_30_metaG | ecosystem: Environmental > Terrestrial > Soil > Wetlands > Peat | place...
ACCGCCTCGGCGGTGTCCAGCTCTCCGGAGATGACCGCCTGGAGCACCTTCGCGTGCTCAGCCGTCAGTTCCTCGACCGTCGCGTATTGGGTCTCCATGAGCTGGACGAGGGAGAGCCGGATCTCCGCAGCGATGTCGCGGTGGACGGCGGAGAGCCGGCCGTTGCCCGCGCCGTCGACGATGGCCCGGTGAAAGGCGAGGTCGGCCTCCACCAGGTCGCGCCGCGCGGAATCGCCGGTCAGCCGCTGCTCCGCCGCCAGCGCCCGTCGCGCCTCCTCGGGGACGGAGCGCTGCGCCGCCAGGCTGCGACCCGCCTGGATCTCGATCGCCGATCTCAGCTCGTAGACCTCGACCAGGTCGCGTGGTGTGAGCACCCTGACGAAGGCGCCGCGGTTGCGGGATTTGGTCAGCAGTCCGCGCCGGGCCAGCCCGTCGAAGGCCGCTCGCAGCGTGTTGCGGCCGACGTCGTACTGGCGTGCCAGCTCGATCTCGCGCAGGTGCTCACCCGGCTGGAACTCGCCGTCGAGCGTGCGCCGCTCCAGGTCCTCCTCGAGGGCCTGCACCGTCGACACCGTCCCCAAGCGGCGGAGAACCGAGGCCACGATGTTGTATTGTGGTACAATCATCTACCTTCCGCAAGGGTGGTGCGCCTCTTCTCTTCTCCCGGCGGCGGTGCGGCCTGCCTCGCCGCCGGGAGCTAGGCGCTCCTCGGTCCCGCACTTCGATCTCGCCGGTCTCGGACGGATCACCCGGCATCTCCTCCCGGACTGACCTAGTAGCATCGCTGCGCCGGAGCATGCCCAGGAATGCGCGGACTGAGCAGTTGATGGAGCGACCTCGCATCGCGCTGAAGGAGCGGGAGGTGGCAGCGCCGGGAAGGCGAGGCGGGTCGCCGCAGGCAGCGAGGGAGTGGGGGCGCACCGGATGAGCGGCACCGGCCAGGGTGGGCGGGCCTCGCGCCCGTCTCGGGCACCCGCCGGACGGAGACGGCCCCATGGCACTCGAACGGGTGAGCGAGACGGAGCTCCCCGGCTGCGCCTGCTTGCCCTGCTGGTGGGGATCGCCGTGGTGACCTGGCTGCTCCTGCCCGTCCCCGCACTGACCGCGGTCGTGCCTGCGGCCGGCCCCCGACCGGCGGCCCTACCGGGTCTCCCCTGGCTCTCCACGGCGGACAGCCGGATGGTCGACCAATCGGGGCGCGGCGTCCTCCTCCACGGCTTCGACGACGACGCGCTGCTCGAGTCGACGATGCACCCCGCCCCGCTCGATCCCGCCGACGCGTCGCTCATGGAGGAATCCGGCTTTGACGTGGTGCGGCTGCCGATCGCCTGGTCGCTGCTCGAACCGGAGCGTGGCCAGTTCAGCACCGCCTACCTGGACCGCATCGCGAGCACGGTCGCGATGCTCAATGCGCATCACCTCTACGTCGTGCTGGACATGCATTTCCTGGGGTGGAGCCCGGTGTACGGAGGCTCGGGTGCACCGGCGTGGGCGACGCTCTCCTGGGTGCCCGACGTCCAGTGGGGCCCGATGCCGTCGGTCACACGCCTGCTGTCGCCTGCCATCAACGCGTCGACGGCCTACTTCTGGCTCACCTCCGACTGGCAGACGCAGTACTTGCGCACCTGGCAGTTCGTCGCCGCACGCTTCCGCGACGACAGCGGCGTCGCCGGCTACGACATCATCAATGAGGGGCACGCATTCCCGCTGCCGCCGCTGCGCTTCGACAAGGATGATCTGTTCCCCTTCTATGCGCGCGCCATCACCGCCATCGGAGACGTGGATCCCAACCATCTCTTCCTGCTCGAGAACGACGCCCTCGGTGATCTGCCCACCAGCGTCGTCCCCATCGCCGCACCCGACCTCGTCTACGCGCCGCACGTGTACACCGGGGTCCTCTTCCCTCCCTCCTTCACCGGGGATCCACAGAACCTGGACACCCACGTCGACGAGCTGGCCAGGGAGGCGAGCCAGCTCCCGGCGGCGATGTGGGTCGGCGAGTTCGGTATCGACACGGATGACGCGCATGCGAGCCAGTGGATCGCCGACGCCCTGGACGCCTTCGCAGCCCACGACGCCGGCTGGGCCTGGTGGCAGTGGAGGGCGGAAGGGGCCTGGAGCGTGCGCAGCACGGTCGGCAAGAGCCTCAACATGACCCTGCTCCGCGAGCTGGCCCAGCCCTACCTCGCCGCCGCCCCGATCGGGTACGCGGCGAGCCAGGCCGACGGTGTGCACGGACGGCTGGTGATCACCATCGCGGCCGGGCACGGCCTGGGCGCGGCCGAGGTCGCCTGGTCCGACTACACCCTCGGAAGTCCTCAGGTGAGCGACAGCTGCGGGGCGCTGTGGACGTGGGATCCCTCCTCCTCCCGCCTCTCCCTCACCGCCCCCGCCGGGGTGTCCTGCCAGGTCGAGCTGTCGGCGTGATGAGCCCCAAAACCTGGGCGGCAGCCGCGCTAGAGTAGGCCCATGCTGAGCGCCGCCCTGGAGGTGGGTAAGGGTGCTGCTGACCGGCGCGTCGAGGAGATGCGGCTGGCGGCGGCCCTCCGTCGCGGCTTCCGGCACGCCCAGCTGCTGATGGCCCATTCGCTCGCCGAGTACGACCTCAGCGCGCTCTCGTACCACCTTCTCCTGGAGGTCGGCGCCGCCGGGCCGGACGGGCTGGTCCAGGGCGATCTGGCCGACCTGCTCCAGTGCCCTGACGCACGCGCCTCGACGCTGGTGCGCGACACGCTCGAGCGGGGCCTGATCAGGACCGCCAGGTCGACGCCCGACCGGCGCGTGGTCCGCATCCACTCGACGCCCCGCGGCATCCGCCTAACCCAGGAGGCGCTGCACCGCCAGCGTGAGGCGCTGATGAGCCTCTCCGAGTACGCGGGCCTGCCCAGCGTCACCTCCCTGCTCCAGGCGGCGCTGCGCCTCTACCTGGGCGTCGACGTCTCGCTGGAGGGGGTGGTCGCCCGGGTCATCGCCGCTCCGGTGGTCACGGACGGGACCTGAGGGCCCCTCAAAGGGTAGGGCGCCGGCGGGACATGTCGTCTCGGGGGGACCGCAGTCCGACGCCCTTGGCGTCGGCTGCTCGTGCTCGGCGCGATTGCATCTCGCGCCTGCGCAAGCCCCCGCTTCGACGACATGCCCCACCGGCGCCCTCTCACGGTGGCCGGTACGATTCCCGGCATGAATCGAGCGGTCAAGGTCGTAGTGAGCCTTCCCGACGACCTGCTTGCGTCGGCTGATGAGGCGGCGCGCGTGTTCGGCATGAGCCGGAGCCGGCTCTTCCGCGAGGCTCTCGCCGTGTACCTCCAAGAGAGGGGATCGACCGCGGTGAAGCGCTACCTCAAGGCCTACCAGCAACTCGGGCCAACTGTCGATCACGGACTCGGCGATGCAGTGGGCTCCGAGCTCCTACTCGACGGCGCGCGAGCAGTCACGGGTGCTCATCGACCTGCAGGATCGGCCTGCCGTCATGATCCGTCGCGGCCCCGCGCTCCTCGATCTGACTCTGGTCATCAGGATGGATGGTGAGGTGAGCAGCGTCTTTCGCACCCATCGGAGTCGCGCGCTGCGCCGGGCCATGTCGATCTTCGGAGGCGGTTCAGTCGGAGGGGGACGCGGCTAATCGCCTACGCGGGCCAGTGCGGCGGCCAGGCAGCGCGCTGCGAGCCGCGAGTATCGCGGCGCTCGTGCCGCCAGCCACATCGCCTCGCGCCAGCGCCGCGGGTTGATGGCGGCGCGACCCGGCGCCACCCAGTGCTCGGACAGCTCCGCCACCGGCGCGTCGATGACGACCCGCAGGCTCGCGAGCGCCGCGCCGGTGGGGATGAGCAGCGCGGTCTCCATCTCCGCCGCCACGAAACCCCTCTCCGCCCACACCCCCCGCGCATCCCCGACCACCAGCCGGCGGGCCGTCAGCATCGGGCCGACGACCGGCTCGTGGCCGCAGGCGCGGGCCCCGGAGATGAGCGCCGCCACCCAGGCCGGATCGCAGGCCACGGGCTCACCGTCCTCCATCGCCACCGAGCTGGCCACGACCACGGTGCCGGGTGGTAGCTCGGAGCGCAGCCCACCGGCCAGCCCGCAGGTGATGAACGCCGGCATCGGCGCCGGCGGCGGCACCCACCTCTTCAGGCCGATCCCGCAGCGCACCACCTGAGCCGGGCTGCCTGAGACCGAGAGGGCGTGGCGAATCGCTCGCCACTCGATCGGCATGGCCGCCAGCACCACCACGTCTCGGCCGGGGGACTCAACCACGGGATTCCCCGGAAACGCCAGGGGCTGTCCGGGGCACCCCCCGGTTACGCGTAGCCGTTTTCGCGATACCAGCTGACCGCCCGCTCAGCTGCATCCTCCACCGACGTCGGCCGGTATCCCAGCTCCTCCTTCGCCTTGTCGATGCGGACCATCATCCGCAGCCGCCCCATCCGCACCCCCTCGAGGGGCACCCGCGGCTGCGCGTGCGGCCAGAGCCGGCAGCGCGCCTCGTCGACGAAGCCCGCCGCCAACGCCACCGGGTAGGGCATGCGCCACTCGGGTGGCCGGGTGCCGGCATGGCGGGCAAAGAGGTCCAGCACCTCCCCGAGGCTGAGGTTCACGCCTCCCACCAGGTAGCGTTCCCCAGGGCGGCCGTGCTCCAAGGCGAGCACGTGCGCCCGCCCGACATCCTCGACGGCCACCAGGTTCATCCCCCCGTCGAGGTAGGCGGGGATGCGGCTGCGCATGACGTCGACGACCATCTGGCCGGTCGGGGTCGGACGCGCGTCGCGCGGGCCGATGGGCGCGGTGGGCAGCACCGTCACCACTGGGAGGTTGGCGCGGAGGGCGGCGCGCTCCTGGCGCACCTTGGACGAGTGGTACCCGGGAGCGGCGTGGACCTCGGCCCAGTCACTCTCGGTGGCGAGCCGCCCGCCGCGGAGCGGCCCCACGGCGGCGGAGCTGGAGGTCACGACCGCCTTCTCCACCCCGGCCAGCCGTGCTGCCTCGAGCAGGCTGCGGGTGCCGGCCACGTTGACCTGCTCCAGCTCCCGCCGGTCCCGCGGTGCGAACGAATAGCCGGCCGCGACGTGCACCAGCAGACGGCACCCCCGGATCGACGGCACCAGGGCACCGCCGTCGCGGATGTCCCCGCTCACCACGGTGAGTCCGGGCCGGGGGGGGAGCCGTGACGGCGAGCCCCGCACCAGCGCCCGCACCGGGTACCCGGACGAGAGCAGCGAGTCGAGCACGTGCCCGCCCACGAAACCCGTGGCCCCGGTGAGGAAGACTTCGTCCGGCATCAGCGCGACCCCTCAGCGGCGGTGGGGCACGTCGTCGAAGGGGGGTTTGCGCAGGCGCGAGCTGCAATCGCGCCGAGCACAAGCCGCCGACGCCGGAGGCGTCGGACGAGCGTCCTCCCGAAGACGATGTGCCCCACCGCCGCCATGCCGCGACGCCCGTACGTGCTGTCTCACTGCTCGGTTTCCGTCACGCGATCTGGCGCTCCTCGCCCGCCGTCCCCGTCCCGTCGGTGTGGTGGGGCCCGGAGCCGACGCGGCCCCTCCAGCTGATGTTGGCGACCTGCCCGCGCAGGGTGTCACCGGCGGCGCGCAGACCCTCGCGGAGGGACGCGGACGTCGCCACCACCGCGGTCGGCTCGTAGCCGCAATGGGCCATGCAGTTGGCGCACCGCGGGTCGCGGCCGCGCCCGTAGCTCTCCCAGTCGGTGGTCTCGATCAGCTCCTTGTACGATCCGACGTAGCCGTCCGCCATCAGGTAGCAGGGGCGCTGCCAGCCGAAGACCGAGTAGCAGGGGATCCCCCACGCCGTGCACTGGAAGTCGACCTTCCCCTCCAGGAAGTCGAGGAAGAGCGGCGAGTGGTTGAGCCGCCACCGCTGGCGCCGGCCGTCGGCAAAGGCGTCGCGGAAGAGCTTGTGGGTCTTCTCGACCTGCAGCCAGTGCTCTTGGTCGGGTGCCTTCTCGTAGGCGTACCCCGGGGAGATCTGCATCACGTCGACCTGCAGGTCGTCGTTCAGGAAGTCGAGCACCTCGCGGATGGAAGTGGCGCTGTCCATGTCGAAGAAGGTGGTGTTGGTGGTGACCCGGAAGCCGCGCCGCTTGGCCTCGCGGGCGGCCGCCACCGCCTTGTCGAAGGTGCCGCGGCGGCTCACCGACTGGTCGTGCCGCTCGCGCAACCCGTCGATGTGGATGGAGAAGGAGAAGTAGGGGGAGGGGGTGAAGAGGTCGAGCTTCTTCTCCAGCAGCAGGGCGTTGGTGCAGAGGTAGACGAAGCGCTTGCGCGCCACCAGCGCCTCGACGATCTTGTGGATCTCCTTGTGCACGAGCGGCTCGCCACCGGCGATGGAGATCATCGGGGCCCCGCACTCCTCGGCCGCCGCCACCGCCTGCTCGACGGTCAGGCGACGGGCCAGGATGTCGTCGGGGTGCTGGATCTTGCCACAGCCGGCGCAGGCGAGGTTGCACTGGTAGAGGGGCTCGAGCTGCAGCACCAGCGCGTACTTCTCGTTCTTGCGGATTCGCTGCCTGGCCACGTAGCCGCCCACCTTGACGGTCTGGCGGAGCGGTATCGCCATCTCTCAGTCCTCCCTTTCCCGGTCGGGTGCGGGGCTCTCGGAGGGCGGTCCGGTCACCGCCCTCCCCGCTGTCACGGGGGTGTCAGTCATGGATGCGCCGGAGGCCGCTGGCACGCGTGCCTTCGCGCTCACTCGCGTCCCCACCAAGGCCGACCGCCGCCCGACCAGGTCGCCCCGCGTACCGGCGAGCTGCTCGAGCCCGCCGGCCATCCCCAGGGCCATGGTGGGGAAGAGGTGACGGTACATCCCGTAGTTGAGGTAGAAGTCGCCCGGGAAGCCGGTCCCGGTGTACTCCGGCTCCGGCCAGGTCCCCCCCTGCTGGCGCTCCCGGAGGAAGTCGAGGCCACGCCGGCAGGCCGGATGCGCGCCGTGGCCGGTGCGCTGCAGCGACATCACCGCCCACGCGGTCTGCGAGGCGGTGCTCACCCCGACCCCGGCGAAGCTCTCGTCCTCGTAGGAGTGGCAGCTCTCCCCCCAGCCGCCGTCTCGGTTCTGCACCCGGAGCAGCCAGTCCACGGCCCGGTGGGCGCTGGCGGAGCGCTCGCAGCCGAGCGGTGAGAGTGCGGAGAGCACGCACCAGGTGCCGTAGACGTGGTTCACACCCCAGCGTCCGTACCACGAGCCCGCGGCACGCTGCTCGTGGGCCAGGTAGCGGAGCCCCCCGCGGACCAATGGGTCGCCGGTTCCCCGTCCCAGACCCGCGAGCATCTCCAGGACATGGGCGGTGACGTCCTCGCTCGGGGGGTCGAGCATCGCCCCGAAGTCCGCGAAGGGGATGCGATAGACGAGCCGGCGCGTGTTGTCCTTGTCGAAGGATCCCCACGCACCGTTGCGCGAGCGCATCGCCTCCACCCAGCGCGCGCCCTTCTCCGCCGCCGCCCGCGCGCGCCGCCCCTCGCCGCCTTCCAGGAGGGCGAGCACCACGATGGCGGTGTCGTCGACGTCGGGGTAGGCGTCGTTGTCGAACTCGAAGGCCCAGCCGCCGCACTCCCGGAGGGGCACCTTCACCTGCCAGTCGCCGCCGGTCGCGATCTGCTCACCGATGATCCACTCGATCGCGGAGCGGACAGCCGGATGGCTGCGCGGAAGGCCGCAGGCCCGGAGCGCAAGCACCGCCCAGGCGGTGTCCCAGACCGGGGACATGCAGGCCTGCAGCCGCCATCCGTGGGAGTCGCTGACGGCGAAGCGCTCGCGCAGGCCGCGCAGCCCCTTGCGCATGACGGGGTGATCGGCGTCCATCCCCTCGAGGTGGAGAGCGATCAGCGAGTAGACCCAGGGCGGCTGGATCCCGCCCCAGCTCCCGTCGGCCTCCTGGTGGTCGGTGATCCACGCGGTGAGGTTGCGCCGCGCGCGGTCCCGACCCGGCTGCCGGGGGAGCCGCTCGTACACCTTCTGGAGCCGGTCCAGCCACCAGAAGACACCACTGCCGGGCACGCGGTGCAGGCGCGCCTCGCTGCCCGGCGCCACCAGCTCCTGGACGCCGAACCCCAGCGGCCGCACCGGTTTGCGGCTCAGCACGATGAGCAGCGGCGCGATGGTGCCGCGGGCCCAGCAGGCGAAGTCGTAGAGGTTCAGCGGGACGCTGGACGGCAGATGGATCAATTCGGGCGGCATCGAGGGCACCCCGTCCCACGGGTACTGGCCGAAGAGCGCCAGCCAGAGCTTGGTGAAGACGCGCGCCTCGGCGAGACCGCCCTGGTCGAGGACGAAGTGGCGGGCACGCGCGAGCGGCGCGGCGGAGGCGTCGAAGCCGAGGAGGCGGAGCGCGACGTAGGCCTCGATGGTCGTGCTGAGGTCGCCGGGGCCCTCGTGGTAGAGGGGCCAGCTGCCGTCGGCGCGCTGCTTGCCGAGGATGTGCTCCTTGGCCCCCTCCGCGATCTCGGCGTGGTCGAGGTCGAGGAAGCGGAGCAGGAGCAGGTGCTCGGCGGTCATGGTGACGTTGGTCTCCATCTCCGCCGTCCACCAGCCCGCCGCATCCTGGCGCTCCAGGAGCCAATCCACGGCGCCGCGCAGGGCCGACTCACTCATGACCCACCCCCGTCTCCGAATTGCGCGGTCAGGGCGGAGCCGCGGCCCCGGCCCGTCGCGCGCTCCCGCTGCGGCAGGGCCGCCACCAGCGTCCGAGCCGCCTCGCGTCCGCTTCGCACCGCTCCCTCCATGGTCGCCGGCCAGCCCGTGTCAGTCCAGCATCCGGCCAGGAATGTGTTGGCCAGAGCGGTCGACGGCCCGGGCCGGCGCAGCCCCGGAGCGGGGACGAAGGTGGCCTCCGGGTCGCGGACCGCGACCCCGCGGAGGAGGGTGGCGCCGTCCAGCTCCGGCAGCCGGGAGCGCAGCTCGGAGTCGGCGAGCGCGACCAGCCGCTCCTCGGGCTGGGAGACCAGGTCGTCGGCGCTGCTCAGGCTGCAGCAGAGGTACCCCGGTCCCTTGGCGAAGATCCACTGCACCGGCGAGCCGGTCATGGCGGCGAAATCGAGGTCGCCGAGCGCCTGCGGCGCGCCATACCAAAGGTGCACGTCGACGATCGGCTGAGTGGTGAAGGCCCCCAGGTCCGGGACCGCCAGCGCCTCGACGCCGGACACCCGGACGAGCCGCTCCGGGGGGACGGCGAGCACGGCGGCGTCCACGCCGATCTCCGCGCTGCCGGTCAGCAGCCCGCGGAGCTCGCCACCCTCGACGTGGAGACCGGTCACCGGGGTGCGCAGCAGCACCTCATCGCAGCGTTCCGCCGCCCGTTCCGCAAAGCGGGCGAGGGGCACTGTGGCGTAGCCGATCCGGGCCGCATCGCGGTCGCCGAGCAGGGCGGTGCGCACCACCATGAGGCCGGCGGCGGCGCTGACCCGGTCAAACGGGGCGTTGAGGGCGGGGACCAGAAAAGGCTCCCAGAAGACCCGCTGTGCCTGCGTCCCCTGGCCGTGACGCCGCAGCCAGGCGGCGAAGGTCTCCCCGTCTTCCCCGCTGCGACGGCGCCTGGCGGCGAGCAGGGCACGCGCCACCTGCAGCCGTGCACGGACACCGAGGGCCCGAAAGCGCAGGAAGGGCAGGGCCAGGTGCAGCGGCGCGGGCAGGCGGAGGGCTCGGAGCCGGGCGCGACCGGTGTCTGTGAGCACCAGGACGTCGAAGCGCTCCTGGATGTGGAGGTCACCCCCCATCCCCAGCTCCTCGACGAACGCCAGGAAGCTGGTGTAGCAGCCGAGGATCGCGTGCTGGCCGCTGTCCATCTCGATGTCGCCGAGCCGGAAGGAGGTGGTCTTGCCGCCGAGCAGGCGGCTGCGCTCCACCAGGGTCACCCTCCAGCCCTCGCGCTTCAGGGAGAGCGCGGCGGACAGCCCGGCGAGCCCCGCGCCCACGACCGCAACGTGTCGGCCGGGAACGGCGCCGCCTGCGCTCGGGGCCCAGCCGTCGGCTCGCCCTGACTGGCGAGCCGCGGCTTCTTCTCGGCGCGATTGCGTTCGCGCCTGCGAAGAGCCCGCTCGCCGAGGCGGCGCCGTCCCCGTCCTCGCGGTGTCCGTCTTCATCGGCCCAGTCCCGCGGTCGTGGCTGAGACCCAGGAGCGGAGCATCACCCCCGCCTTCTCCCCGGAGGAGAGCCGCACCCGCTGCCGGAGGGGCAGCTCGGGCTCCGCCTCGATGCGGTCGAGGATGCCGCTGTAGATCCCGGCCATGGTGCGGACGCACGCCCGGGCCGGCCCCGGAATGTGCTCGCAGACCTGGATCCCTGAGGCGTAGAGGCGGCGCGCCCGGGCTGCCTCGAACTCGACGAGCGAGGTCCAGGCGCCGTCGGGCCGGCCGGCGAGGAGCGACGTCTCGGAGACGCCGAATTGGGCCAGCTCGTCCTGGGGGAGGTAGACGCGTCCCAGTGCCGCGTCCTCGCGGACGTCCCGGAGGATGTTGATGAGCTGCAGCGCCGCGCCCAGCGAGTCGGCGCGCTCCAGGGCGTCGTCGCTGTCGAAGCCGAAGATGCGCACGCACATCCGGCCGACGACCCCCGCCACCAGCTGGCAGTAGCCGCGCAGCTCCTCCCAGGTGGCGTAGCGATTCTGGTGGAGATCCATCTCGACCCCGCTCACCAGCTCCTCCAGCTCCGAGGCGGGGATGCTGTGGCGCTGGACCGCCCGGGCCAGGACCTGCATCACCGGGTCGCCGGAGGGGTCGCCCGCCAGCGCCCGGCGCAGCCGCCCCCGCTGCATCTCGAGCTGAGCGTGCGCGGCCCCATCGACGGGAGGCCGCTCGGGGGCGTCGCGGGCGTCGCGCCCGGAGCCCATGTCGAGCCAGACCCCGGCGTCGGTCGCCCCGGGCCCGTCGGTCGCGTCGTCGATCTGCCGCGCAAAGTCGTAGAGCGCGTAGATCGAGATCCGCTGGGTGCGGGGCAGGGCGATGAACCCCCAGTAGAAGTTGCCGGCCTCTCGGCGGGCCATCCGCTGGCAGTACCGCTCGGCGGCGGCCAGCGAGCCGTCGCTCCGCGCCCGGACACCCTCCGAGACGGCGCCGGCCACCAGGCCGAGCTTGGTCGTCGTCGCGACCCGCGGCCGGCCGCGATCGGTTCGGAACCCCTCGCGGCGGATCGCCGCGATGATCGCCTCCCCTCCCCGGCGGTACAGGTTGAGCTGGAGACGGAGCCGTCCCGGCATGGGGAGCTGCTCCAGCTCACGGCCTGACCCGAGCAACCGGAGGGCGCGGTCGCACATGGCCTCCACCGCACCGGCCAGGCCGAGACGGTCCAGCTCGGATTGGATCAGATAGGTGCGACCCTTGCCCCGGTCGACGGCGACGTCCTGGGCGAAGTTGGCGAGCTGCAACCCGATGCAGACGTCGTCGGAGAGCGGCACCGCCTGCGGGTCCACGACCTCGAAGAGGCGCAGCACCATCCGACCGACCGGGGCGGCCGAGAGCATGCAGTAGTCGCGCAGCTCCTCCCAGGTGGCGTAGGCGCTGACCCGCTGGTCCTGCACGTTGGCGGCGATCAGGTCGAGGAATGGCTCCGATGGGATCTCGAAGCGGCGGATCGTGCCGGCCAGGGCGACCAGCACCGGGTGGACGGGCGGGCGCCCCTGGAACATGGCCTCGACCTCGGACTGCCAGAGCTGGAGCCGCCAGAGCGCGTCGTCCCCGCTCTCGTCGCCGAGGTCGTCGGTGGTCCGGCAGTAGGCGTAGATCCGGGCCAGGTGGAGCCGGAGGGGGCGGGGTACCACCAGTGAGGCCACCGAGAAGTTCTCGTAGTGGCGCCGGGCCATCCGGAGGCAGAGGGCGTCCGCCTCGCGCCGGCTGAGCGATGCCGAACCGTCCCGCACCTCGACGCTCACGGTGTGCCTCCGGCGACGTCGGCCTCGCGCGGTGCGGTGTGGCGTGCCCGGCGTGCTCCGGTGAGAACCGTCGCTCGGTCCGCCTCACCCCCCCGCCTCTCGATCAGCTGAGCGTCGCGGACCAGGCTGCCGACGTCGCGGGCCCCCGCGCAGAACATCGCGATCCGCAGGGTGTCGGTGATCTCGCCAACCGCCGCGTCGAGCGCCTCCTCACCCTCGTCCGCGGCCCGGAGCAACGAGCCGGCGCAGCCCGCCAGGTCGGCGCCGAGGGCGATCGCCATCGCCACGTCGACCCCGCTCCGGATGCCCCCACTCGCGATCAGGGTTCCCCGGGGGGCGGCCTCCCGAGCCAGCCTGATCGCATCGGCGGTGGGCAGCCCCCAATCGGCGAAGGCGGCCGCCACCCGCGCCCGCGCCGGGTCGGCGATCCGGTGCCGCTCCACCTCGCTCCAGGACGTGCCCCCCGCCCCGGCGACGTCGACGGCGGCGACCCCGGCCTCGAAGAGCGCGGTCACCAGGTCTGGCGCGATCCCCCAGCCGACCTCCTTGACGATGACCGGGACCCCGAGCGACGCGCAGAGCGCCTCGATCCTGCCGAAGAGCCCGGCGAAGCGGGTGTTGCCCTCCGGCTGGAGAGCCTCCTGGAGCGGGTTGAGGTGCAGCACCAGGGCGTCGGCCTCGAGCAGGTCGACGATCCGGCGGCAGGCGGCCGTCCCCACCCCGAGGTTGAGCTGGACCGCGCCCAGGTTGGCGAGCAGGGGGACGTCGGGGCAGAGGTGGCGGACTGCGAAGGTCGCGAGCACCTCGGGATGCTCCAGCAGCACCCGGCAGGAGCCGAGCCCCATCGCCACCCGGTGGCGTTGAGCGGCCGCCGCCAGGATGCGGTTGAGGTGGCGGGCGCGCAGCGTCCCCCCGGTCATGCATGAGAAGAGGAGGGGGGCGTCCAGCTGGCGTCCCAGGAACGACGTCTCCAGGCTGACCGACTCCAGGTCGATCTCGGGGAGGGCACGGTGGACAAGGCGGTAGCGCTCGAAGCCCGTGGTCACGCCCTTGGCGGCCACGTCCTCCTCGAGATTGATCCGGATGTGCTCCGCCTTCCGGTCGACGATGCCCGGTGGATCGTCGGGGAGAGGGGACGGTCCGCTGGCCACGGCTAGGCCTCGACAGCCGGGCGCGGGGGCGTCACGCGGGCGGGCCCGTCAGCCGGTCCGGTGGGCAACGAAACGTGCGATCGCCGCGAAGTCATCGACCCACCGAGCCTCCAGTCCTGAGCTGGCGACCGCGGACATCGACGCGTTGACGGTCTGCGTCGCCGCCACCGCCGTGGCGGCCGGCTCGCCCAGGGAGCTCAGGATCTCGCGGATCTGGTCCTCGCCATCCTCCGCCTCGGGATCGGCGTAGAGCTGGAGGAGCCGGCGCTGCTCCACATACGAAGCCCGGGAGAAGGCGCTCACCACCGGGTAGGTCAGCTTGCGCCGGGCCAGGTCCGAGCTGCGCCCCTTGCCGGTCCGATCGGGGTCGCCGAAGCTCCCCAGCCAGTCGTCTCGGATCTGGAAGGTCTCGCCGAGCAGGCGGCCGGCGTTGCGAAGCTTGGTCACCGTCCGCGGCGAGGCGCCGGCGAGGATGGCCCCCATCTCCATGCACGCCCCGAGCAGGGCCCCCGTCTTGGCGGTGATCAGCCGGACGTAGGTCGCGCGCGGGGTGTCCGGCCGGCCCTCCAGGGCGAGGTCGAGACTCTGCCCCTCGATGACCTCGAGAACCGCCTGGCTGAGACCGCGAGCGGCCCGCATCCGCCGTTCGGAGCGCGGACCCGGGGCCAGCAGGGCCATGTAGGCGGTGGCGAAGAGGCCATCGCCGGCGTTGATCCCCTGGGCCTCGCCCCAGATCGCCCACACCGTCGGCCGGTGCCGCCGGGTGGCGTCGCCGTCCTGGATGTCGTCGTGGACCAGGGTGAAGTTGTGGATCAGCTCCACGGCCGCCGCGGCCGGGATCGCCCAGTCGACCTCACCACCGCACGCCTCGCAGGACCAGAGGGTGAGCGCCGCCCGGAAGAGCTTCCCCCCGCTGCCTCCGGTCGGCGTCCCGTCGGGGGAGACCCAACCGAGGTGGTACGCGCACATCTTCCCGAGTGGAGAGGTGGTGGAGGGTAGCGCCCAGCGCAGAGCGTCCTCGACCAGCGGGAGATGGCGGCTCAGCGAGAGAGGGAGCGCGGGCTGGGCCTCGTCGGGCGCGAAGACGGCCGGCTCACCCTCCGCGATGGCGTCGGCGGCGGAGAACTCGGCGTCGGCAAGTACGGACATGCGCCTCCTCCACGTCCCCTGAAAGTTCTCTGATGGTAACTATCCGCCAACGCC
>Ga0181535_10005105_pt1 | contig 14220 bp, 16 predicted proteins | sample PEATcosm2014_Bin_44_FD_119774 | JGI IMG/M metagenome (GOLD analysis project Ga0181535, IMG submission 119774) | Peatland microbial communities from MTU Mesocosm Facility, Houghton, MI, USA - PEATcosm2014_Bin17_30_metaG | ecosystem: Environmental > Terrestrial > Soil > Wetlands > Peat | place...
CGATATCGATGCGGGCTTCGGCAATGCGGAAGCGACCTATCTGCTCGCCAAGCGGATGATCGAGGCGGGCGCCTGCGCGCTGCAGATCGAAAACCAGGTGTCCGACGAAAAGCAGTGCGGCCATCAGGATGGCAAGGTGACGGTGCCGCATGAAGTCTTCCTCGCGAAGGTCCGCGCCTGCCGCTACGCATTCCTTGAGCTTGGCGTCGAGGACGGCATCATCGTTACCCGCACGGATTCGCTCGGAGCCGGCCTCACCCAGCAGATCGCCGTCAGCCACGAGCCGGGCGATCTCGGCGACCAATACAATTCCTTCCTCGATTGCGAGGAAGTTGCGCCTGGCGACGCCCGCAACGGCGACGTCATCCTCAACCGCAACGGCAAGCTGCTGCGGCCGAAGCGCCTCCCCAGCAACCTCTATCAGTTCCGTCCCGGCACCGGCGCCGACCGTTGCGTGCTCGACTGCATCACCTCGCTGCAAAACGGCGCCGACCTTTTGTGGATCGAAACCGAAAAGCCGCATGTGGAGCAGATCGCCAGCATGGTCGATCGCATCCGCGCCGCCGTTCCCAACGCCAAGCTGGTCTATAATAATTCGCCGTCCTTCAACTGGACGCTGAATTTCCGCCAGCAGGTGTATGATGCCTGGAAGGCCGCCGGCAAGGACGTGTCAAAATATGACCGCGCGGCTTTGATGAGCGTTGATTATGACGGATCGGATTTGGCAACCGAGGCCGACGAGCGCATTCGCACCTTCCAGGCGGAAGGCGCGAAGCGGGCTGGTATTTTCCACCACCTCATCACGCTTCCGACCTATCATACGGCGGCGCTGTCGACCGACAGTCTTTCGAAGGAATATTTCGGAGCGCAGGGCATGCTCGGCTATGTCCGCAACGTCCAGCGTCAGGAGATTCGCGGGGGCGTCGCCTGCGTGAAGCACCAGAACATGGCGGGTTCCGACCTCGGCGACGATCACAAGGAATATTTTGCGGGCGAGGCGGCCCTGAAGGCTGGCGGTGCCCACAACACGATGAACCAGTTCGGCTAAGAAACCGGTTCGTCTATATCCTATTCAGAATGAAGATCGCGGCCCCTGACCGGGCCGCGATTTTTTTTGGCGGCGCAAACCGTATGTGCGGGCGATGTGTCACGGCCCTCGTGCCACCGGGTGTGGCTCAGTTGGAATTTCGGCTTGTGACCCAAACTGTTGATGGAGTCCAGAAATCAATTGCCCGCTGGCGATTTACAAAAAACGACGCGCTCTGGGGCGGATTGCGGCAGCTTGGTCTTCACCAATGTGAATAGGACCATGGCGATCCATAGTAACCTTGGGATTCATTGTAATAAGGATCGTTAGATGGGCGCCCGGAATAACGCCCGCGCGGACTTGTCTGAGTTCTAGCGACCTCATCATATTCGCCGCCTGGGCTAACGCCGGTCAGCACGACCTGCGTATTCTCCAGGCCATTTGCCTCCACCAGCTTATAAAGTGTGGCGGCATTCTCAGGCGAGATACGCACGCAGCCATGCGAGACGGGTTTGCCAAGATTCTTTATGTCGTAGCTGCCGTGGATGGCATGACCGTCTCTAATAAAAAAAATGGAGTGGGGCATGGGGGCGTTTTCCCACTGTTTGCTATACCAAATTTTGTTCATGGAGGTGGCCGTAAAGGTCCCCGATGGAGTTGAATATCCTGCCCGGCCGGTAGATACCCGCCATTGATATTTTGGTACCCCATTCAAAGAAACTGTCATTTGTTGATTTGTTTTGTCGATGTCGACGAGGACGGAGCCCGCATGGGCCGTCACCGGAAAGAGGACCCAGCCCGCGTCAATAGCGGTCAACAAAAGCGCAATTCTCATCAATTGATTCAAGGATGTGCACATATGCCCCCCCAGGCTGCGGAAATGAGCATATGTCCCGCCGCTTCGTAGCACGTTAACTGAGATCACTGAACGCTGAACCGGCACAGTTGGTTCCGGAAAATAGGCTCGCCACAAGCCTTTCTCCGTTTGGCGCAAATCAGTCTTGCGGTAACGCCAGTTTGACGTCCTAAACGGCGGCAAACCGGTATGCGCCCGAACCTCCGGCTGTCCCGGCTCGCGCCATGCCCCCCGATTGGCAAGCAAAAACAACAAAAACCTGTCACTCTTGTGCTACATTGCTGAGCGAGCTTCGAGGTTCTATTCGCGGCCAATCGCTCCGGGGAATTTGATGACGAAACGCATTCGCAAGGCTGTTTTTCCTGTTGCTGGACTCGGCACACGCTTTCTTCCGGCCACCAAATCGATTCCAAAAGAGATGCTGACCGTCGTCGACCGTCCCGTCCTCCAGCATGTCGTCGACGAGGCGCGCGAGGCGGGAATCGAGCATTTCATCTTCGTCACCGGCCGCAACAAGGCGGTGATCGAGGATCATTTCGACATCGCCTATGAGCTTGAGGAGACGCTGCAAAAGCGCGGCAAGCTGAAGGAGTGGGAGGCTCTCAAGGCCGATCTGCCGGCGGCGGGTGCCACGAGCTTCACCCGCCAGCAAGTGCCGCTCGGTCTCGGCCATGCGGTCTGGTGCGCGCGCGACATCGTCGGCGACGAGCCCTTCGCTGTGTTGCTGCCCGACATGGTGACGATGGCGGCCGGGCAGGGCCGCTGCCTTGCGCAATGTGTCACCGCCTATGAAAAGCACGGCGGCAATATTATCGCGGTTGAGGAAGTGCCGCCGGACGAAACCCATCAATATGGGGTCGTCTCCATCGGCAAGGATTTCGGCCACACATTCGAGATCACCGGAATGGTCGAAAAGCCGCCGAAAGGCACGGCGCCGTCCAATCTCATCATCTCGGGGCGCTATGTGCTCGGCCCTGAAATATTTCCCATTCTCGAAAAGGGCGAGAAAGGCGCTGGCGGCGAAATTCAACTCACTGACGGCATGAAAGGGCTCGCCAAGAGCCAAAGCTTTCACGGCGTGCGCTTCGACGGCAAGACCTATGATTGCGGCGCGAAACTGGGCTTTCTCGCCGCCAATATCGCCTTCGCCCTTACCGATCCCGCTCTCGCCCCTTTGCTCAAGGCGGAACTAAAAAAGCTCACCGGCGGGCTATAGCTTATGATCACTCGCTAAGTGCCGGCTCGTCGAGCGCCGGGTAATCCGTGTAGCCCTCGGCCCCGCCGCCATAAAAGCTGTCCTGTTTTGGCGTGTTCAACGGCGCGTTCCGGCGCAGCCGCTCGACGAGATCGGGGTTGGCGATGAAGAGCTTGCCGAAGGCGATCAAATCGGCATGGTTGTTCTGCAAAGTGTCGATCGCGAGATCCCGCGTATAATTATTATTGGCGATATAGGCGCCGGCAAAAGCCTTGCGCAGGGCCTGGAAATCGAAAGGCACATTGTCGCGCGGACCGCCGGTCGCACCTTCGACGACATGAATATAGGCGAGTTTGCGGGCGCTGAGCTGCGCGACGAGATAGCTGAAAATCGCCGCGGGGTTGCTGTCGATGGCGTTGTTCGCCGGGCTCACCGGCGAGAGCCTGATGCCAACGCGGCTTTTGTCCCACACGGTCAAAATCGCATCGGTTACTTCGAGCGCGAAACGAGCCCGGTTCTCGATTGATTGGCCGTAGCGATCGGTGCGCTTGTTCACCCCGTCTTTAAGAAATTGATCGATGAGATAACCGTTCGCGCCATGGATCTCGATGCCGTCGAAGCCCGCCCGCTTGGCGTTTTCTGCAGCTCTCACATAGTCGGTGACGATGCCGGAGATTTCTCCGGTCTCCAAAGCGCGGGGCTCTGAGGTCTCAGCGAATCCGGTTCCGATGAACGTTTTGGTCTGGGAGGGGATGGCGGATGGCGCAACCGGCGGGGCGCCGCCGGGCTGCAACGAGACATGCGACACGCGGCCGACATGCCAAAGCTGGATGAAGATTTTTCCCGCCGCGCCATGCACGGCTTCGGTCACTTTTGTCCAGCCCTCGACCTGCGCCTCGGTGTAGATCCCAGGAGTCCAGATATAGCCTTGGCCCTGCTGGGAAATCTGCGTTGCTTCCGTGATGATGAGGCCCGCGGTCGCGCGCTGCCGGTAATAGCGCGCGTTGAGATCGTTTGGCGCATCGGTGCCCTTTGTCGCCCGGTTGCGGGTCAAGGGCGCCATGACGAGCCGGTTGTTAAGGTGGAGATCACCGAGCTGGAAGGGCGTAAAAAGTATGCTGGCGTCGCGCGTCATCGACCGGTCCCCGTTGCATTCTTGGGATAGGCGTGTTCGCGCCTGTCTCCTCAGTATATGTGGGAACGCGGCTTTTTTTGCAGATGCGAACAATCGAATGTGAAGAGGCTAAGTCTGAGGCCGCACCGGGAGAGTCTTGTCTCACTAAGGCAGGGTGACTGGCCCGTGTGGCGGCGATGAAGGATTATGCCAGTTCGGGCACCGGGGTTGCGGAGAGCCGGGAGAAGATAATTTATGGATCTCGATTTCGATGCGCGCGATTTCGCCAAGTTCAAACGCGCTAGTCATCAGAATCCCGTAGAACGAACCCGTATTCTTCCGGCGCAGTTTATCTGCGACCGCCTTCACACTCTCGCGCGCGCCCATGGCACTTAGCCTGATCCTGAAGCCTGGCTTGACCCTTGTTCCCTTAGCTCATCCTTCTAACAGCTTATAATAGCAATTTAGTGGCGCAATCCGGCAAGATCATCATACTCCTCCGCGGCCGTCCAGCGGCAAATCTCCTTGCCGGTTTGATCGACGAGCCGCACGGCTTCCGCCGTGACTTCCTTGGTCGCGCCATCGACCAAAATTTGCTCACGTATCGGATGGCCGGCGCCATAGAAGATCCGGACACCAACATGGGCGAGGCCGCGAAAATAGCCGGCATCCGGCTCCGGAGACCAAAAGGGAAATCGTCCGAGGATTTCTGGGCTGGTTCCCCGCGCGGGCCAAATATATTCAATAAAGCAATTTCCGACTGGAGATTGCATGGTTTTTCCTCCCTTTGCTCTTCCGACGTAAGTCTCAAAGGCCGGGGGTCAAGGGGCGGCAAAATTAAATTTTGAAATTATCTCAAGCATCAGTGGACAAGGCTGCGCCACTGCTCTTTTCATACGGAGCCTTCGCAATTTGGGCGACTCGGCGTATTGAGCCAATCGGCGCAAGGGGATGGCAGAGCCACTCCCGCGCGCCAACGTTATCCGCTAGCCATATAGCGCGGGCGGAAATCAGGGCTACTGGAATATTCGGGAATGTTGGCGCCACTCATCCGTGAAGAAGACTTTGCGAATAGCAAGTGGCGGTCACGCCCATCGCGGCCAAGGGTGCCGGACGATCCGCCGGCTGCCGCGCTGCCTCAGGCACGTTTAAACGACGAGTACACCAAATAAGCGACCAAAGACGCGATCAAAAATCCGGCGCCGGCGATGATATATACGGTATTTGGGCCCATTTCATTCTCCTGTTGGTTTTTTACGATGAGAATTTAATCTATCAGATAATCGAGCGAGAATACGAACTATATTTCTTATAGCGAATGGGCCAGCAGGGACGCCGGCCCGGAACGCGGCGAAATGACGCGCAGGGATTATGATCCATGCCGATTGGCATGGGCATATCGGTCAATGCGCGTCCAAGACGGCTATCCAGCAATACTTTAGCATAACCGGAAAAAGACCCCGGCCTGGGCTAATGTTACAAGCCGGGGTCTTCATCAAGCGACGTGGCAATGGGGAGGAACATTGACGCCGCCCGAAGTCGCGTAGTCTAGTCAGGCCGCGCAACGGGCTTAAGCAAAATCGCACACTCCCGCCGGCCAGGCATGAGGTCCAAGACCGCAAGATAGGACTGAACTTTGCGGTCTCTTTTACCGGCCTTGCCATCCGGCTCCAGCGCGGCATCATCGATTGCCACGCCGGCCACCTGCTTGACTGCGCATTTCATTTTCTTCGCCGGTCCGGCGACCCGGTGCTGCACGATGATGTCTTCCTCCAAAACCAAGAGAAAGCCCCTGAACGGGCGGCGCCGGAGATCAATGCGGCTCAGTTTTCCTTTGGTCTCGAATCGCACTTATCAGACCATTGGGCAGCGCGCTGTTCAAAATTGCTCACGGCGTTATTTTGTCGCGAAAAATCTTATGATAAGAAAAGCTTAGCAAAACGGCGGATTCGACGGCGTGCTGGCGGAGCCAGTCAATGGTGCCGTGTTGTCAAATAAGATGCCGGTGCCGCGCTGTCGCTTTGCGCGGCTGGAGGCCAAGGTTCCCGGGGGGGGCGGCGTCGCCATAGATCACAAATGACGCAGAAACGCAGGCCTGACACATAGCCTAATTGCAAACACGTCGAAAGAACGACGAATTCCAGTATGGCGCGATTGGCACAAGCGAGCGCGAATAACAACGCGAAGGTTGGGAGGAGAATCCAAACTTTGAACAACCGTCCGAAGACCGCACCGAGCAAGAGGCACCCAAGCGCGAGGATGATCATGCGGCATTTCTCCATGTCACAGAAATTTCTACCACAGCAAGGGTTATGTTATGCCCTGCATCTATAGCTATTCCTTGAAATTTTTATCTTGCGTAGTAAATAATGGCGCAAAGATCTGTTCACAATTGCTCACCGAAAAAAAATATTGATGGGGGCGATTAGCTTGTTAGAGACGCGGTGGGGAAGCGCGTGTCATGCCGCTCAGACGCAGGCCGTCATTCAATCCAAAATCTTTTCTGGCCAAGGTTGGCGAGGGCCGGACCATTCACGCTTACGGCGCGGACCAAATCGTCTTCGCGCAGGGAGACCCCGCGGATTCGGTTTTCTACCTCCAGAATGGCAAGGTTAAGCTCACCGTTGTTTCGGAGCAAGGCAAGGAAGCCATCGTCGCAATCCTTGGGGCGAATGATTTCTTCGGCGAAGGAAGTTTGGCCGGACAGAAGCATCGGTTAGGAACGGCCGCGACGATCATGGAATCCATCATCGTGCGGCTGGATAAAGCCGCCATTCTCCGCGTGATTCGTCAGGAACCGGCGTTCGCCGAGATGTTCATCGCCCATCTTCTTGGGCGGACCATGCGCGTCGAGGCAGACCTCGTCGATCAGCTTTTTAATTCGAGTGAGAAACGTCTTGCGCGTTTGCTGTTGCTCCTGGCGAACTTTGGCAAGGAAGACAATCCGGAACCGATGATCGCGAAAATCAGCCAGGAGACGCTTGCCGACATGATCGGCACGACGCGGTCCCGCGTGAGTTTCTTCATGAACAAATTTCGACGGCTGGGATTCATTGATTACAATGGCGGGATCGAAGTCCACAGGTCATTGTTGAATGTCGTGCTGAACGATGAGCCGCACATCGAGGCTTAAGCCTAAGCGTTGCGCGGACACTTGAGGGTACGCGGGTCCAATCAGCGGACTCAAATTTCCATTCTTTCGAATCACAAACCGTACTTTCGAGCTCTCCGCGAGAGTGTGGCGGGGTCTCCGCGGAGAGTCACGCTCGGATCGAGTGAAGCCTATGGCTTCGAGCCTTGGGTATTGGCGATTGCCACTTCCACCGGCTTGAAAGCCACCTTGGCGAGATCTGAATAGAGTTCGCCAAGCTTTGTCGACTCCGCGACGAAACTCTCGATAGAGGTCTTCGCATATTCGGACTGGATCCGGATCATGCTGTCTAACGACTTGGCGCCGAGGAGTTTTTCGACGAAAGCTAGGCGCTTATCGAGGGACTGTTTTGAGTAGTCTGTTACTTCAGCAGCAATAGCAAGTATTTTATTATTAAATACCTTAACAGATGCGGCCGTCGCTTCGGGTATTGTATTATCAGTGGCGTTCTGATAGTTATATTCTTTAGTCACCTTAGCTCCTTTAGAGTTGTTAGTGGTGTTATTAACTTTAGCTATTACTTCCTGTTTATCGATATCATCTATTATATTCGTATCATTACCTTTAGCCATGCCGGATTATTTAACTCCATCATCTGCAGTGACAATATTATGTAAGCTATATATTGTGAGAAGCCGACAGCGCTCTTACGGTTTATTTTTATCGCTCAGTTATCACTATGGTAATTCTTAAATTTCGTCAAGTTTATAATGCAGCGCAGCATAATAGGCCCGGAATTGGATATTCCCGCGTTTTCGTCTTCTTCGAGATAGGTGTATGAGATCAAAATGCCCACGAGGATGGGGACGATGTGTCTGAATGGCAATGCTCTCGCGGTTCTCTATATCCGCTCCGGCCCGCACCAGATCCACTGGCATGGCGAGCCCTATCGTGCATCACCGGTCTTAAACGCCTGATGTATCCACGCCCCCGCATCACCCCTTCAGCCGCCGGCACAAAAACTCCAGCTGGTCGAGGGTTTTGTAGCGCAGGCTCAATTCTCCGGCCTCGCCGGTCTTTTGGGTGATCACCGACTCGACCCCAAGTGCATCCCGCAAGCTCTTCTCGAGCGCCCGCGTGTCGGCGGGTTTCTCCTGAACCTCGCGTTTGCGCGGTCCCTGCCCCTTCGATCTGGTGTTTTCCAGCACGCTCTCCAGCAGCTGCTCGGCGTCGCGGACAGATAGATTTTGCGCAATTATCATTTCCGCGAGCGCATCGGGCTCTTCCGCCGAAAGCAAAACCCGCGCGTGGCCCGCCGAAAGCTTTCCTTCGCGGAGAAGAATTTTGGTGCGTTCGGGAAGTTTTAGGAGCCGCAGGCTGTTGGTGACATGGCTGCGGCTTTTGCCGAGGACCTTGGCCAAATCGGTCTGGCTATAGTTGAATTCGTCGAGGAGTTGTTCGTAGCCTCCCGCTTCTTCGAGCGCGTTGAGGTCGCTGCGCTGAATATTCTCGATGATCGCGAGTTCGAGCGCCAGACGGTCGTCCGCCTCGATGCTGAGGATCGGCACCTCATGCAAACCGGCGCGCTGCGCCGCCCGCCAGCGCCGTTCGCCGGCGATGATCTCGTATTGCCCAGAATCACCCGGTGCGGGGCGCGCGAGGAGCGGCTGGATAATGCCTTTCTCCTTGATCGAGGCGGTCAGCTCGTCGAGCTGGTCTTCGCCGAAGTGTTTTCGTGGATTGCGCGGATTGGGGCGGAGCAATTCAATTGGAATTTTTTTTGGGCTGCGGCCGGCTGCCGGAACGCCTTGCGGATTGGTCTCGGCCCCGCTGAGGAGGGCGGCGAGACCACGTCCGAGCCGCGGCCGGGTGTCTTCGGCAGGTTTATCTTGTTTCATTCTCGCTTTCCAAGCTGGATTCAAGGGACGCCGGCCATTTACGGCCAATCAAAAGTTAATCTATCTCATCGCTACACGGCCGCGACGGTGAGGCCGCGATGCAGACGCTCGCGTTGGATCACCTCCGATGCGAGCTTCAAATAGGCTTGACTGCCGCTGCATTTAAGGTCGTAGAGCAGCACCGGCTTGCCATGCGATGGCGCTTCGGACACCCGGACATTGCGCGGGATGACCGTTTCATAGACCTTGTCGCCCATGTAACGGCGCACATCCGCGACGACTTGCGCGGCGAAGGAATTGCGCGAGTCGAACATTGTCAGAACAATGCCGTGGATGGTCAGCTCTGGATTGAGCGTGGCCCTGACCTGATCAACCGTGTTCAAAAGCTGCGATAGGCCCTCAAGCGCGAAAAATTCGCATTGGAGCGGCACCAGCACGCTATGCGCGGCCACCATCGCATTCATGGTCAAAAGATTGAGGGAAGGCGGGCAATCGACGAGCACATAAGTGAAACGCTCTTCGGGGGAGAGCTCGGTCTGCTCCAGGCCGAGCGTTGTCAGGGCTTTCTTCAGGCAAAAGGCGCGGTCCGGGCGCGACGCGATTTCGAGTTCGAGACCGACGAGATCGAGCGTCGAAGGGGCGATGGAAAGCCGAAGAACTCCGGTATCGCGCAGGACAGTTTTGAGGCTCGCGTCCCCATTCAAGACATCATAGGTCGAGAGTTTGCGGTCGGCGCGGTCGATTCCAAGGCCGGTCGAGGCGTTGCCTTGCGGGTCGAGATCGACGATGAGCACACGCTCTCCCATCGCGGCGAGCGCGGTCCCGAGATTGATCGCGGTCGTGGTCTTGCCGACCCCGCCTTTTTGATTGGCAAGCACGAGCACTCGCATGGCGGCGGCTGGCAATTTTCGCTCCTTACATGCCCTCGATCATGTTCCGAAAAAATTGCCCGGTTTTTTCGATGAGAACATGCTCTAACTCTTTGATTCTGAACGCTTATCAAGCAGATGATCGCATCTCTATGGCAAGTGCTCTAGCAGCGCGATGGATCGGCGAGGAACGGCGCCCGTGGCCAGTCTTTCGAGACGATAGGCCGGGCGTGAAGCGGCATCCCTGTCAGCCAAGACCGAACGAAAAGAATCAGCCCTATAGCCAAAATCCCCAAGATCCCAGAACTGCGCCGACCAAGCCATAAGCCCAGTATTTATCATGCTTGGAGAAGTTTTCCGTAAAGATAATCACAATCGAGGACGCCAGCAGAATCGTGCTGAGAACGAGGCGCGGAACATAATAAAGCAGCGTGAACCTCGGAGAGTTGACCGGACCAGGCGGCACCAGGGCAAGATCGGGACTGTAGAGCGGGCTCAAAATGAGCAGCAGTACGGAACCAACCGCGAACAGGACCAATCCGTACATTCCGGTTTTCATGTTTCGTCCATTCCCTAACTCCCGCGCCGCTTGATCAGAACCAGGCGCGCCGTGGAACAGGTTTGGCTCTCTATGGTCGTTATGAAATATTTACCGGCTGCGGACGATTCGGTCAATTCCGCTTCCACGTGTTTCCCCTTGGAAAAGACGCCGGTGGCGCCTTTTTCGAGAAACGGTTCCGAAAAGCGGAGGAGCGCGTCGAGCGGCGCCAGGGCGCGGGCGCTGATCGCATCGATTGGCTCATCAAGCGAAGGTAAAATCGTCTCCAACCTTCCGCAGTGAATGAGCGCGGGTGCCGCTGTTTCCCGCGCCACGGTTTGCAGGAAGGCACATTTGCGCTGATCGGCCTCGATGAGATGGACCCGCGCGCCCGGATCGCCGGCTAAGGCAATCGCGGTGACAAGCCCCGGAAATCCCGCCCCCGAGCCGAGATCGAGCCAGTGCCGCGCCTCGGGCACGGCCTGCGAGACCTGCAGCGAATCGGCGAAATGCCGGACCCAAAGATCATCGAGGGTCGATTTTCCGACCAAATTGACCGCGCGTTGCCATTTTTCGAGGAGATTTGCATGGATATAGAAGCGCCGGAGAGTCTCCTCCGGCAGATCGACAAGGAGGGGATGGGCGGCGCGGATCGCGGCTAAGTTCAAGATCAGGGTCCGGCCCGGCGGAGTTTCGAGGCCAAAAGGGTCATGGCGGCGGGGGTCATGCCCTCGATTCGCAGAGCCTGCCCCATGGTGCGCGGCCGGATTGTCTTGAGCCTTGCGCGGATCTCATTGGAAAGGCCGGGCAAACCCGCATAATCGACATGCTCCGGGATCGCCAGCGCCTCGTCGCGGCGAAAGGCTTCGATGTCCTTGGTCTGGCGATCGAGATAAACCGCATATTTGGCGTCGATTTCAATTTGCGTGGCAGTTTTTGGCGTGATTGCGCAAAGCTCCGGCCAGATCGCCCGCAGGCTGAGAATGGACACATCCGGCAGGGCCAAAAGATCAAAGGCGGTGCGGCGCATCCCGTCGAAATTGACCTTAAGCCCATGCCGTGCCGCCTCGTTCGGGGTCAGACTCAAACCTTCCAGCAGTTGTCGCGCCCGGCAGAGGGCGTCGGCTTTCGTGGCGAAGTTCCGGGCGCGTTCGGCTCCCACACAACCAAACGCGATGCCGCGCGCGGTCAGCCGCTGATCGGCATTGTCGGCGCGCAGAGACAACCGGTATTCGGCGCGCGAGGTGAACATGCGGTAGGGCTCGCTCACACCCTTCATCACCAGATCGTCGATCATGACGCCCAGATAAGCGTCGGCGCGGCTGAAACTGACTGTGTCCATGGCCCCGGCCCGCAAAGCGGCATTGAGCCCGGCGGCGAGGCCTTGCGCGCCCGCCTCCTCATAGCCGGTGGTGCCATTGATTTGGCCAGCCAGAAAAAGCCCTTGGATCTGTTTAGTCTCGAGGCTCGGGAGGAGACCGCGCGGATCGATGTAGTCATATTCGATCGCATAGCCGGGCCGCAGGATCTTCGCTTTGGCCAGGCCGGGGATGGTATGGACAAATTGCTCCTGAATTGCTTCCGGCAGAGCTGTCGAAATGCCGTTTGGATAGATGGTATCGTCGTCGAGGCCTTCGGGTTCGAGAAAAATCTGATGCGCGGCGCGCTCCTTGAATCGGACAATCTTGTCTTCGATCGAGGGACAATAGCGCGGTCCAAGGCCGGAAATCGCGCCGGAATAAACCGGCGATGCCCCGAGATTGGCGGCGATGATCGCATGGCCTTCCGAAGTCGTATGAGTTATGAAGCAATCGATCTGCGGGGTGCTAATTGCCTCCGTCTGAAAGGAGAAAGGCTCGGGCTCGGCGTCGCCGCTCTGGCGCTCCAGGCTGGCCCAATCGATGGTCCGGCCATCGAGTCGCGGCGGGGTGCCGGTCTTCAGGCGGCCAAGGCCGAGGCCGAGCTGCTGCAGCCTCTCCCCAAGCAGGATCGCCGGGTTTTCTCCCATGCGGCCTGCGGGAAAGGTCTTTTCTCCTATGTGAATCACGCCGCGCAAAAAGGTCCCGGTGGTCAGAACAAGGGCGCCGCAGCGCATGGCCTCGCCCGCGGCGGTGACGATCCCTTCGACGCGGCCGTTCTTCAAGAGAATATCGGCGGCCTCGGCTTCGATCACGTGGAGGTGTCGGGTGTCGGAGATTGCCGCCTGCATCGCTTGTCTGTAGAGCTTGCGGTCGGCCTGCGCCCTTGGGCCGCGCACGGCCGGGCCCTTGGCGCGATTGAGGACGCGAAACTGAATGCCGGCCTTGTCCGCGACCCTCCCCATGAGCCCGTCGAGCGCATCGATTTCGCGCACGAGATGGCCTTTGCCGAGTCCGCCGATGGCGGGATTGCAGGACATGGTGCCGATCGTCGCAAAGGAGAGCGTGACAAGCGCGGTCTTTGCCCCCATCCGCGCCGAAGCCGCGGCCGCCTCGCAGCCGGCATGGCCGCCGCCGACCACGATCACGTCAAATCCGATGGCCATTGATCATCTCTTATTTAGAACTAATCTAAAAACGTTTCACGTGAAACATTTCGGGCGCGCTGCCAACGGGCAAGCGCGACGAGCGTCCAAATGCCTTCGACGAGTCCAAATGGCCAGGCGCCCTGCAGAAAGCCATAAGCCGAGCCGAGCGCGCAAGATCCCGCAAAGGCCAGGATGAGCCATGGACTCCGCTGTTCCAAGGCATAGGTCACCAGCATGGCGGTCACGGCGAAGAGGCCGAAAAGGGTCAGGGCATCCACATCAAGATGCTTGCCAAAATGTTAGGGCAGAGGCAATCCCCTTGTCTATTTTAGAAATATTCTAAAAATGTTTCACGTGAAACATTTTGCGCGCAAACTCACTTGCCGATGCAGAAGCGCGAAAAAATCTCGCCCAAAATATCCTCGACATCGACCGCGCCGGTCAGTCTTTGCAAAGATACCATTGCGAGACGCAAATCCTCGGCGAGCAATTCGGCGGGCGCTTCCGGGCTAGCCAAGACCCGCTCCAAGGCTTGCGCCGCGGACTCAAAAGCTTTGCGATGGCGCTCCCGCGCGATCAAACCCGCATGGCCGCCGCCCGCCGCCGCGCGCGCGAACGCTTCCATACGTTTGATTAGCCCATCGATATTCTTGCCGGTCTCGGCGCTGATCCAATACCCATCGTCAAAATTTTGCTTTTCGCCGGGCGGCAACAGATCGGCTTTCGTCAATATGTTCCAGACCTTGCTACCTTGCACATCGGGCGGCACGGGTCCGGCGGCCTCGGAAAGCCACAGGATAAGATCGGCCGTCTTGGCTTTTTCGCGCGCGCGAAAAACGCCAATTTGTTCGATCGCATCAACAGTTTCCCGCAAGCCCGCCGTGTCGATCAAGGTGACGGGGCAGCCGCCAAGATCAATATGTAGTTCTATTATATCACGTGTCGTGCCCGCAAAGGGCGAGACGATCGCCACATCGCGGCGGGCTAGCGCGTTGAGCAGGGTGGATTTTCCGGCATTGGGCGGGCCCGCGATCACAATGGTCACGCCTTCGCGCAGCCGCTCGCCGGCGCGCGCGGCGGCAAGCTCCGCTTTCAGCCCGGCGAGGACGGGTGCTAGAATTTTTCC
>Ga0181535_10005106_pt1 | contig 14220 bp, 19 predicted proteins | sample PEATcosm2014_Bin_44_FD_119774 | JGI IMG/M metagenome (GOLD analysis project Ga0181535, IMG submission 119774) | Peatland microbial communities from MTU Mesocosm Facility, Houghton, MI, USA - PEATcosm2014_Bin17_30_metaG | ecosystem: Environmental > Terrestrial > Soil > Wetlands > Peat | place...
GTCCATCTCGGTGGGAATTGGCTGTATCGTGTCGGATTTCGCTGAAAATGGCACGACGCCTTACGGCCTTCTCGAAGCCTTCAAGAACCACCCGAGCATAAAGCCGCTATTGGCTAACTCAGAGTGTAAGGAATATGCGGCCCATCTGATTCCGGAAGGCGGCTATAAGTCGATTCCAGAACTTTTCGGCGATGGCTGGATCGTCGTCGGCGACGCAGGCCAATTTGTGAATGCCGTGCACCGGGAGGGGTCAAATCTGGCGATGACGACTGGGCGCATCGCGGGCGAGACGGTCGTTTGGCTCAAGCGGCGTCATGAAGAACTTTCGAAGGTCAATCTGGCCGAATACAAGCGCAGGCTCGACGAAACCTTCGTCATGAAGGACCTCAAGAAATACCGGAAAATTCCCGAATTCCTGCATTCCAACAAGCATGTGTTCGGTCTCTATCCAAGGCTTGTCAGCGCTGCGGCGCAGACCTGGTTTCGCGTCGATGGCGCGGACAAGCTTTCGAAGGAAAAAGAGATTCTCAGATCGTTTCGCAAGGGCCGGTCACTTCCCGGCCTTATCGGTGATGCATTCAAGCTGGCGAGGTCATGGCGATGACGGGCATGGTAGAGACTGGCGTTTTAGGCGCCAAGGTGGAAGAAAAGCTCTTTCAAAACCGCTATCTCGTGGATGCAGGGAGGCCGCATATCAAGGTTCGCCCGCATGATACTCCGTCGAAGGCTCTGCTTGCGCTCACCTATACTTGCCCCGCCGGCTGTTACAGCCAAAACGACAAGGGTCAGGTGGAAATCACGGTGGATGGTTGCTTCGAATGCGGGACCTGCCGTGTGCTTACCGCAAAGACGGGCGAGATCGAGTGGGATTATCCACGCGGTGGATATGGTGTATTGTTCAAGTTCGGCTGATCATCCGACACCCCACGCGACGATGCCAGTCTTCTGTGGAGCAAAGCCGTGCGATTGTCGGCAACGGACATCGATCGTCTTCTTGCGGAGGATACTTATTTCGGTGATTTGACGGTGCGTGCGCTGGCCATCGGTGACAAGCCTGGCCGGATGATTTTCACAGCCCGGTGCGACCTTGTGCTTTGCGGGTCGGATGAGGCGACCCGTCTGCTCTCCCGTCTTGGCGGCACGGTAATCTTTGCCGCACAAACAGGCACCTATGTCGAAAAGGGATCGCTTCTGTTCGAGGTGGAAGGCACGGCAGCCGCACTTCATGCCGGTTGGAAAACAGCCCAGACACTCATGGAATGGGCATCTGGCGTAGCGACACTGACACGAGAAATCGTCACCGACGCACGACTCGTGGCTCCAAGAATAGCGATTGTGTGTACGCGGAAGGCAGTTCCTTTCACTCGCCAGCTATCCCTCAAAGCGGTAATCGCCGGCGGCGCGGAGTGCCATCGCTTAGGCCTCTTTGATACGATTATGCTTTTTGACGAACATAGGACTTTCTTTACGAAGCCGAATGATTTGAATGCCATCATTACGAGACTCAAGGAATACGCTCCGGAGCGGGCTATCATGGTCGAGGTTACGTCGGAAGCTGACGCGTTCGGCGCGGCTGAAGCGATGGCCGACGTGATTCAACTCGAAAAATTTGCGCCAGATATGGTGGCACGAGTCGTGCACGGGATTAAAAAGAGATTGGATGGTCGCCCTGTCATCGCCGCGGCGGGCGGCATAAATGCACAAAATGCGTGCGAATATGCGAAGGCTGGAGCCGACACTCTCGTCACATCGGCGCCTTTCTATGCAAAGCCGGTTGATATTCAGGTTCGAATCAACCCGCAGTGACCACCGGCCAAACTGTGCGGACAACAAATCTACGCGAGCTTCCTAATGCCGTCGTTGCAGAATTCTCTTGCACGCGTGCTTCGCAACTGCAAAATTCTATGACGCAACGCAACGCATTGAATCATCGGTCAGTCGATGCTCAAATTTAGGAAAGCACGCTATAAGGACGGAGGTTGGTGCGGTGCCCATCACTAGATCAACCCGGGATGCTCTGCCTCTCGCTCTAAATAGCGAACATCCTCAGGCTGCGACGCAGACGTTTACCAATCGTGCAGAGATTGCCCTTCACGGCGTCTATGAGATCTCGAAAATTCTTGCTATTCCCTCGGGTCTTGAGACGACCTTATCGAATGTCCTGAAATTGCTGTCGAGCTTTCTCGAAATGCGCCACGGGATAATCGCGCTGCTGGATGACAGTGGCGCGTCCAAAGTCGTTGTAGGCGTTGGCTGGAACGAGGAGACTGCGAAAAGTCATTTCGACCGGATACCAGAACGCGCAATCGGTCAAATCGTCACCACAAAGATGCCTGTTGTCATAGAAAATGTTGCAAACAGTTCGCTGTTTGCGGATTGGCCAGCCTCCGAGCAGTGCAAGATCGGATCGAAAGTCTCGTTCATCGGCGTTCCGATCAAGGAGCGCGATCGGGTGATAGGTACACTGACAATTGATCGGGTCTGGGACGGCAGTGCCGAATTTCGATTTGACGAGGACGTACGATTTCTCGCCATGATCGCCAATCTGGTGGGTCAGACCGTGCGCTTACATGATTTCGTTGCACGCGATCGTGAGCGCCTGATGGCTGAACAGAGCCGCCTTGCGAAGGAATTGTCCGCCACCCGTGCGACGGACCGGGAACCGCGCCAGCAGGGAATTCTAGGCGAAAGCGCTGCGCTCCGTTCCGTTCTTGATAAAATCAAGATCGTGGCGCGAACCAACTCGACCGTTCTTTTGCGAGGAGAATCGGGCACGGGCAAGGAGCTTTTCGCCCGCGCAACCCACGATCTCTCGCCGCGTAGAAAGGGCCCATTCATTAAGCTCAATTGCGCGGCGCTGCCCGAGTCCGTGCTCGAGTCCGAGCTTTTCGGGCATGAAAAAGGTTCGTTCACTGGCGCGTTGGCGCAGCGTAAGGGCAGGTTTGAGCTTGCCGATCATGGCACCTTGTTTTTGGATGAGATCGGTGAGATCTCTCCATCGTTTCAGGCCAAGCTTCTTCGCGTTCTCCAGGAAGGTGAATTTGAACGGGTTGGCGGCGTTCGGACACTCAAGGTGGATGTTCGTCTGGTTGCAGCGACAAATAAGAATCTCGAAGAGGCCGTAACCCGTGGGGAATTCCGTGCTGATCTTTATTACCGGATCAATGTTGTCTCAATCTCGCTCCCACCACTGCGGGATCGCCCGGATGACGTTGTTCTCTTGGCGCACGAATTCCTGCAACGATTTAATGAAGAGCATGGAACAGAACTGTCTCTAACATCTTCCGGCAAGGGGGTTCTTGAGGGCTGCTATTTTCCTGGAAATGTACGGGAACTCGAAAATTGCGTCCGCCGGACCGCCACGCTGGCGAAGGGTGAGAAGATCGTTGCGGACGACTTCGCCTGCCGTCACGACGAATGTTTGTCTTCGACGCTTTGGAAGGGGTCGGTTGCGACGACAGGCACGTTTAATATCATCTCTCGCAGCGAACTAAACTCTCCCACCCAAATCGCTCCGGCCAGAGTCTTTCAACCCCAAGTCTCAAAGCCTCAGGCCTTCCCCGCCCGGGTCTCTCCGCCGGAGAAGTGCTTGCCCCCGGCTGATGCCGATCTCATCAATGAGCCAGCGAATACCTGTCCTCAATCAGACACGTGCTTGCATGGAGATGGACAGGCAGAGCGGGAACGTTTGCTCGAAGCGATGGAGACGGCTGGCTGGGTGCAAGCCAAGGCCGCGCGCCTGCTTCAGCTTACACCGCGCCAGATCGGTTATGCGCTCCGCAAGCATAATATTCCGATCAAGAGATTTTAACGATCTGGCAGCACTGACAGTTTGCTTCATGACTTGGCCAAGGCGTTGAAGCTCTCGTCTCTTGATTAGAGTTTTGACCCCTTCGTCAAACCCGACAGAGCAGTGTTAGGATTCCGACGTCGCGCCGCGTGGGACACCTGGCCGTAAGCGGTGGAATGCAAAAGCTTATGATTAATCATTGGCTTGCAGACATGGCATAACGCTTGCTGTTTTACAGCTGGAAACAACTGCTCGATTCAAATTATCACATTCACGCCGATTCACCGCGCGGGTTCTTGGAAGTGCGAGGTTTTTGCCATGTGCGAAGGCGCTGGAGAAGCTTGAGGGAGCTTCGGGAGCCAGTGTGTCGGTGAACCTGCCTAGGGAGACGGTAATGGCCTATAAAATCATCGCTTCTCAGTGCACGAGTTGCAGCATGTGTGAATTCGAATGTCCCAATGCCGCGATTTCGATGAAGGGAGACACATTTTTCATTGATCCAAAGAAATGCACTGAATGCGAAGGTTCCTACGACCGGCCAAAATGTGACGAAGTCTGTCCTGTCCCCAAAACCTGCGTTCCGGCCTAGCAGCATGCCGGCCGTTCCCGGCTGGTTAAGTTGATGGACGAAGTCAGCGAGTCTCTTGCTGGTGCGGCATAGTGCGGCGAATCCACCGCTGAAGATCCCCTGACTCGAAGGAACAAACAGCATGAAAATAATGATTCGCCGCTCTCCCGAGACCGGACTTTCGATCTATGTGCCGAAAAAAGATCTTGAGGAGCCGATCGTCGAGTCTGAGCATGAGACGCTATGGGGCGGCTGGATTCGCATCGCGAACGGCTGGGTGCTTGACCTTCCGGAAATGGCGCCCGATACACAGTTGCCGATAACAGTCAACGCGCGCAAATGCGGCGAAGAGGAGTCGTGACAAATGAATGCTCCCTTCCCCCCTCCAAATGAGATGTTACAGAAGGTAGACGCGGAAGCGGCGCTCATCGCTCTCGCCGCTCCGTTGCGTGCCGGGACAATAATTCCATATCTCGGACCAGCCCTTGCTTCCTTGTCCAAACCAAGTGTTCCGATGACTCCAGAGGCGCTGGCGGAGTACTTCAGCACCAAGGTTGCTCTGCCGCGCCGTGCCAAGGGCAATGCCTGGGCCTCCGCTCAGCATATTGAGAGCATGAAGCATCGTTCGACTCTTTCAAACCTGATGGCAGATGCCTTCGCTTCCCCGGTCGAGCCAACGCCATTCCATCGCTATGTTGCTTCGCTCCGCCTGCCGATGATAGTAGATACGTGGTACGATGGAGCCATGCGTGAGGCACTCCGTTCACACAGCGAATGGGGTGAAATCCAAGGGATTACGCGTGCGGGAATCGGCGAGAGCCGCTGGTATCGCTATTACGATGCGGCTGGTAGTGAAACAGACCGCGCCACTGCGGAGACGTGGACAACAATTCTATACAAGCCTCACGGCAGCATCGTTCCGTCCAAGAATTTCCTCATCTCCGATGCCGACTATGTCGAAGTTCTGACGGAGATCGACATTCAGACGCCAATTCCCGATGCGGTGAAGAACCGGCGTACGGAGCGGAGTTTTCTGTTTATCGGCTGTAGGTTTCACGACCAGCTCCTGCGGACCTATGCCCGGCAAATCGCGAAGCGATCCGCGGCTACTCGTTATGTGGTCGTCGAGCCGGATAGCCTGACCAAGAACGAGGTGCGGTTCTTCGCAGCTCAGGGCATGACGCCCATCGCTGTCCCGCTGACTCGCGCTGTCGAGATCTTGCTGGAAGCTGGCTGATAGCGTCCGCTCGTCACTCGAGAGCATGTCCCCAAAAAGTTGCTCGACTTTATTCGATGCGGACATGCTTCTACTCTTATAATTTGAGCTTTTCCAATTCAATCATGTGTTGCCACGTGACGGGTAAGCACTCTAGACCATGATAGCAGCAAGATGAGAAGCTGATGGTCTCCGTATCTTTGATTGCTCACATGATCTGATCCAAAAAATCCGCGATGTTTAGGGATCATTCACTATGCCGCCAGCGCCATGATCGGCCAGGTGGCGTCACGCTATTATACGGCCTGCCGTCTATCAGAATCGTATAGCTGTCGCGTTTCCAACATGGCTGCAATGTCGGTGCGTACATGTCTACAAATCGACTGTCTGCTTCTGTACGTAACAGATTGATTTTACTATTTATTCAGCAGTACTTTGGAATGGCATGCGAGTTGCTCACGGCTATTACAGGTTTATGAAAACCGACCGAAAGCGGAGAGCGGATATGCAAGCGCCAGCACAGCACGAAGGGGTAAATGTCGGGGCCATCGCCACTGTCGACGCAGTGATGCAGCAGGTTGCGGAGCACAAGGGCTGCGGTACGAGTGGCGGTAGCGGCAAGGCAAGTTGTGGATCGGCCGCAGGTCAGGGGGATCTCCCAACAGAGATTTGGGATAAGGTCAAGAACCATCCTTGCTACAGCGAGGAAGCGCATCATCACTATGCGCGCATGCATGTGGCCGTCGCGCCTGCATGCAACATTCAATGTAACTATTGCAATCGGAAATATGATTGCGCGAATGAATCGCGCCCGGGCGTCGTCAGCGAGAAACTCTCGCCTGAGCAAGCGGCCAAAAAGGTACTGGCCGTTGCTTCAACCATTCCGCAGATGACTGTTTTGGGCATCGCGGGTCCCGGCGATCCGCTTGCTAATCCGGAGAAGACATTCAAGACCTTTGAGTTGATCGCGAAGACGGCACCGGATATCAAACTGTGCCTTTCCACGAACGGGCTGGCGCTGCCTGATCACGTCGACACCATTGCCGGGTTCAATGTTGATCACGTGACCATCACAATCAATATGGTTGATCCAGAGGTAGGCGCAAAGATTTATCCCTGGGTGTTCTGGAAGCATAAACGGTACACGGGTGTGGAAGCGGCCAAACTGCTTACGGACCGTCAGCTTCAGGGCCTGGAAATGCTCACCGAGCGGGGTATTCTCTGCAAAGTCAATTCAGTCATGATCCCCGGCATCAACGACAAGCACCTCGTTGAGGTCAATAAAGCGGTTAAATCGCGCGGTGCATTCCTCCACAATATCATGCCGCTTATCTCCGCGGCGGAGCATGGCACGGTGTTTGGCCTTACCGGTCAGCGGGGTCCCACGGCTCAGGAGCTGAAGTCGCTCCAGGATAGCTGTGAAGGCGAAATGAATATGATGCGCCACTGCCGTCAGTGCCGCGCTGATGCTGTGGGACTCCTAGGTGAAGACCGCAGCGCGGAGTTCACGACCGACAAGATTATGGCTATGGAAGTCAATTACGATCTCGACTCGCGCAAGGCCTATCAGGAAAAGGTCGAAGAGGAGCGGGTTGCCAAGGTCGCGGCGAAACAAGAAGAGCTCGCGACGCTTGCTGGTGCAAACAGCGACATCAAGCTTCTCACTGCCGTGGCGACCAAGGGATCTGGACTCATTAATGAGCACTTTGGCCATGCAAAGGAATTCCAGGTTTGGGAGCTCTCCACTGCTGGTGCGAAGTTCGTCGGTCATCGCCGTGTCGATCTTTATTGTCAGGGCGGCTATGGCGAGGAAGACAGTCTTGAAACGATTATCCGCGCCATCAACGATTGTCATGCCGTGTTCGTGGCCAAGATCGGCGGCTGTCCGAAAAGCGATTTGATTAAGGCTGGTATTGAGCCGGTCGATCAATATGCGCATGAGTTCATCGAGAAGTCAGCGATTTCCTGGTTCAAGAATTATCTCGACAAGGTGAATAGCGGCGAAATCGAGCACGTCCAGCGTGGTGATGCGGAAATTCGTCAAGGAGCGCTCACTGCAGCGGCCTAAGCCCTCGATCCCTCAATGATCAGGTGATAGGAGCAAACTCATGGCTTTAAAGATCGTCGCCTCTCAATGTACCAGTTGTTCGGCCTGCGAGGCTGAGTGCCCAAACGTCGCAATTTATGAAAAGGGCGGCACTTTCGTCATTGATCCGAAGAAATGCACCGAATGCATTGGACATTTCGATAGTCCGCAATGTGCGGCTGTTTGTCCGGTCGATGACACATGCGTGATTGACCACTCATATCCTCGATATCAGGCTGCGGAATAGGGGACGAATGGATGAATTTTGAAATGACTCCGGCGGCGGTAAAATTTATTCGCCTCATGCTACTTGCCGATGGCGCCCCAGGCAGCGGGTTTCGACTGGCTGTTAGCCCAGGTGGTTGCTCTGGGCTCTCCGCGGACATTAGCGTTTTGCGGGAACCGTCGCCGGGAGATGCGATTGTCGAGCGCAACGGTGTGAGGCTCTTTCTGCCCGCTGAAAGCCGGATCCTGCTTGACGGGGTAACAATCGATTTTGCGGACACGGCGTCACAAACGGGGCTCGTGTTTCGCGACCCGAAGGGATCATCGTGCGGCTCAAGCAGCGGCAAGTCAGTGCAATAAATTGATAGGAGCTTGCACATGACTGGCGTGACAGGAGAGAGCCGCTCCCAATCTCTTCCGGTGGAGTCAGCCTTGCTATCCGATGCGCTGCTGGGAGGAGGCTTGCCGCCCGAAGCAGAGCAGCACCTGTGGCAGGCAGGGTTGTCCTATCATCTAGATGATGTCGCGGAGAGCCATTTGCGCGAAGCACAGATGCTGGCTCCCGGGCACGCCGCTGTGTTGATCGGACTATATCGATTTTATTTTTACAAGGGACGTTTAAGGGAAGCGCTTGATGTTGCCGAGGCTTGTCTGGAAAAGGCAATACGCGACAACAATTTGCCGCCGGATTGGCGGGATGTGGCGGCTGGTGATGCCCTATTCAGCCGCTACGAGGAAAGCCTCCCCCGGTTTTTCCTTTTTACTCTCAAAGGCTATGCCTATTTGCAAATGCGCCTGGGCAATTTGGATGAGGGTCTTGTCGCAATCCGTAAGCTATTGGAACTCGATCCAAGTGACAAGGTGGGAGCCAAAGTGCTGCTCGAGGTCATTGAACGAATAGGTCAGGACAATGACGGATGATATCGACGAGTCTCTGGATTGGTTAGGAAACGAGGTCGACTGCACCTCATGCCCGCATGAACCAATGCTGGCGGCGGGACGCTGTGCGCTGAAACATTCCTGCGTGAACGACCGCTATGCAAGGCGCATTGATCGTTTCTTCAATTGGAATCCGGAACTGGCCAATTCCTATATTTCGCATCCGCATTTCGAGGTGCGTGCAATCGCAGCCAAGCATGCTGACATATTTCAGCTGCCACCGCTTCTTGATGATCCAGAAGAAGCTGTACGGTGGAATGCCGCGCGGCGCTTGCCGAAGCGCTACGTTTTACGGCTAAGAACGGATCCTCATCGCGAGGTCAGAATCCGTGTTGTTTCCCTATTGGAGGATGCTGAGCTCATTTCCATGATGTCGGATTCTGACTATTATGTCCGTCTGGTGATAGCGCGGCGCGTGACGCCGGCGCTGCTGGTGCGCATGATATTTGATGAGGAAGCGGAAGTCAGGCGTGTGGTTGCGCAACGTATCCAGCACGATTGGCTCTTGCAAATGGCGGGAGACTCTAGTCCCGCTGTTCGATTGGAAGTTGCGCAACGCCTTAGTCCGGATCTTCTTCCCCGCTTGAGACGTGACCCGGACTGGCGCGTCCGTTATGAGGTGGCCAGCCGGATCCCCCTGTCCAAAGTCGCTGAATTGATGGATGACGCCGATCTGCTTGTGCGGGAAATGGTGCTGGCGCGCCTAGTGTGTGAGCAGGAACCGCAGAGGGGTATATTTGTATGAGCAATATCGTTCGCGACAGTGACGTGGTTGAGATCAGTGAGTCGCCTTATTTCAGCTTTGGTGAAAAGGTGAAGGCGAAGCGTATCATCCGGAATGACGGGACCTATGCCGGTAAAGAAATCGGCGAGATTTTGGCGAAGAAGGGAGAGATCGGGTACGTCGTCAGTATAGGGACATTTCTGCAGCAGTTCTATATTTATGGCGTTGAATTCCCGGATAGCGGTAATCGTGTGGGAATGAAACGCAAAGAACTCGAACCTGCAAAACCACGCACCGAAGAAGAAGACTTGCCTTTACCTGAGGTAGCGACGCGATGATGGAACCGAGATTTCCAAAATATCAGTGGGGTCAGCGCGTGCGGGCTCTTCTCGATCTTCACAATGATGGCTCGTATCCAGATTTCCCAGAGGCGGCGCTGCTGGTCAAGAATGGTGATGCAGGCGAGATCGTCCAGGTGGGGAGTCATACCGAGTCAAACACGCCAATCTATCTCGTTGAGTTTACCGAAAGTCTTGTGGTTGGTTGCCTGGAGGAAGAAATCATGCCGTTCTAGCGGATGATTGACGCGATGGAAGCACCAGTTCCGAATGCTATACCGTTGGGGCGGTGTCCCCATCCGAATGATCTCGACTTGAAGCGTATCGAACAAGCGCTCCAGGCGAGAAAACGCTATCGCTATGTCCGGCCAATAGTACTTGCAGTGGCTGGTGGATACCGGATTGAAAGCCCGTGCTGTTCGCGGAACATCGATGCCGATGGTGGAATCATCGATGTCGCTTTGCTGCAATACGATCTTGAGCAGAACGCGTGGCAGATTTATCGAAAGGATCATCGGAACGGGACATGGGAACTCCATAGCACCTCTTTGCGGTTGCCCGAAGTTTTGGAGCGGTTGAACACCGATCCCGAAAGGAAATTCTGGCAGTGAAATTGCCCATCTGGCAGTAAAATTGCAGAAGGTGTTTGGACAAGTGTTCGGGGAAAAGTTGAAGAGCGGACTCATGGCCCTAAGTGTGGAAGATTTGACCGAGATTAATGCGTTGCTCGTGGCGCCTGAGGCGGATGCACGCCCGTTCAGCGAGTTGCGGCGTCGATTTCCTCATCTCTCATGGACCTGCTGCGATGCGTCGGATGTGACAGAAGCGCCGTTCCGCGTCTACGAGCAGTTTGAAATCTACCTCTTGGATAGTGCCGACCATTGTTCCCATATTACATCGGATCCTGAGCGTGCAACGGGCATTGTTCTGGCCCGACGGAGTGCGGTCCCATGATTGGCCATGATATCGTGCAAGAATTAGACGAACTCGACGATCTAATTGCCAAGGAAGCGGACACTTCGTTTATTCCGCTCTCTGATCCGGACATCACGACGGCTGAGCTTGAAGCGGTCGATGCGGTTTTGCGGTCATCGAGGCTTTCGACCGGACCCGCCGCCGAGGCCTTTGAAGCGGCGTTTGCAGCGTATCTTGGCCGAAAATATGCGATAGCGGTACCGAGCGGCACTATGGGTCTCCTGATTACCCTGTTGTCCTTTGGGATAGGTCCAGGACAGGAGGTGATCGCTTCACCCTATTCGTTCCGGGAAACCGCCCATGCGATCAGTCTGTCGGGCGCAATGCCTGTGTTTGCGGACATCGACTATTGGGCTGGCACACTGGTTGCGGAGAAGGCTGAAGCTAAGATCACTGAGAAGACGCGCGCAATCGTCGCATGTAACAACAACGGGCATCCGGCCGCGTGGCCTGCATTGCGCGCCGTAGCGAAGGCTCACGGCCTGATCCTAATAGAAGATTCGACGGAAGCGATCGGGTCTAAATATGAAGGCGCGCTAGTGGGGACGTTCGGAGATGCTGCCATCTTTGATTTTTCTCAACCATCGCCGCTGACCTGCGGTGAAGGTGGCATGGTCGTAACAGATGATGTCGATATTGCGGTGACATTGAGACGCCATCGGGCGCACCGTCTGCAGGAGCGATCGTCCGTCGTGGTCAGCGCGACAGCGCCCTATCAAGCTGGCATGAGCGATCTTTCGGCTACGCTTGGTTTGGTGCAGTTGAAGCGGCTGGACGAGATCCTCGAACGGCGCCGTCTCACCGAACATCTTTATTTCACGCACATTCAATCCTTCGAAGGAATCAAGGATCCCTATGTGGCTCCCGAAGTGACGGAAATGTATTGGTTTTTATATCTCGTGCATTTGGGGACGCGGTTTTCGCGATCGAGCCGTGACGCGATCATCGAAGATTTGCGTGTCGAACAGGTTGAAGCCGCCGCCTATTGCAGTCCGCTTCATTTACAGCGGCATTACTTCGAACTCGGCTATCGCCGCGGCAACTTTCTCGTGACGGAAAAAGTGGCAGACCGTGCAGTCGCGCTGCCGTTTCACTCGCATCTCACGGAAGATCAAATTGCCTTCATCGTCGCAACCATGAAAGACGCCTCGATTAATGTCGGGGCTGGAGCAGCGATTTATTAAACCACCCAAGTCACGCAAAACGTGTCGGAGAAGTAAGGAAAGAGTCAATGTCACTGATTACGATTATGCCGTCAGGTAAGACGATTGAAGCGGTGGAGGGAACCACACTGCTTGCGGCGATTCTTGCTGCCGAAGTGGTTCTGAGCCACAAATGCGAAGGCAATGCTTCATGCGGCACCTGTCATATCTTCGTTCATGAGGGACGCAAGGGTGTGTCAAAAGTAGCCCGCGAGGAAAACGAGAAGCTTGATTCCATCGTTGGTGTGGGCTCGAAATCGCGCCTTGCCTGTCAGGCAAAGGTGCTGGGCACAGAGAATATTAAGGTCGAGCTGCTCGGCTTTGGTTCCGGTCTATAGAGCTTGGGAGAGATTTTATGGAATCCGCCAATGTCATGATTCATGTGCGCTTTGCGCCAAACGGCTCGGTCGTCGAAATAGGCGAGCGCCCGCCGGGTTTGAGCCCGCAGGATTGGTTCAATAGCCTATGCGATAAGGCGGGCATGGAGTACCAGGCCCTTTCGGGCGGGCGCGGCGTGTTTCGCCTTACTCGGACAGTGGTAGACGCTCTGAAAACTGATAGTGCGGCGGCTGCATAGATGCATGGCATAACGGAGCCGTGGGAAGCGTACCCCGGAGTTGTCCCGCTAATGGGTGCGACTCCCGGCTCCTTTACCGACAATTGAAAACTTACGGCCGTTCGCGCGCAGAATCTCGACTGCAATTCCGAGTGGCGCGAACGGGTGGTGCTGCGCCATTCTTCTGTTGAAAGCGCCATTCGATTGCGTCAACAACCCGGCGCGGTTTGATCCTCACAACATCGACGAGGATTGCGCCAACTTTGACCTTGATTGGGAATTCCGCCAGCACGCAAGGCATGTCCTTGATACAGTCGCGGCTATCGCGTCGAATTCCCGTTCGTGATGACGTCAAGATAACATCTTTCCCTCGAAGGGGGCATTGGCCAAAGGATCATTGACGTACGGACACATGCCTTGAAATGCGGGTGACTGACTCATGAGGGAAAGGTCACGCGAGAGAATGGGCATTGGGTTGATGGCTGCTACGTCGTCATTCCTTTCTTGCCGCTCATGTACGTCAAAAGCCGCGGTAAAGATGATAGAGTCCTATTTCGGCACATGCGTGCACGATAACCCGCGTCGGTTTTACGACATGCAGCAGTGTTTGCGTTACGCTACGGGCCTTATGCTGGCGCCGTGCTCCATCAACGTTGCGCCAACCGTTCAATCCACAGACCGCTCTATTTCAGAAAGTGCGACGAGAATTGGGCACGTTTTTCCGATGTATCAAGACCGCGCTCGATGGGCCATTTTTTCTGTATGAAGTAGGTATTCACGTCGCGGGTTACTTCTTTTCCGCGAATGTACCAACGCCCAACGCCGTCTGGAAAAATCACTGCCGGGCCATCCTCTCGATGCACGATATCATTCTCGAGCCAAAGCTTGGTATCAACATAGAGGTAGCAACCTGCCTTCCGCGACATGTCGTCCTGATTGTGATCTTCGACAACCATCATTCCTGTCATAAATTTGTCTCCATCGTTTGCTGTTTGTCGAGATTAATCCCAGCATCAGCTCTAACTTGTGGCTCACCAGGCATGAGGCCGAGCATCCTGGGATTATAGCCTTCCTCACGGAACACGCGCTGGACCACCGGCCGGCCCAGCATACGGCGGTAATGAGCAGCCAAGCTATCGGGCAGCGGAATATTCGTCTTCTCAGCCCAGAACTCAACATAAAACAGAATAGGATCGGCTACTGAAAATTCCTTTGCCACTTAGGCCTCGTCACAAAGCGCATCATTCAGTATTGCAAAGCTTTTGTCGTTGATGTCGCGGCCGGGCTTGCGCACGGCCGGATGATCTTCCGGACTGCGTGCAAAGGTCTGGGTGACAAAAATACGGGCAAAACCCTGGCCATGAACGGTGCCAGCGACATAGGCCATTGTCTCGAGAGCCCTCGCCTCGAGTTCGGGTGTTTCTGGCCATAATCTGGCGCGCGGATGGGTTCGTGCGAGCCAATAAGCGATGGCCGGAACTTCGGTCAGCGTGCTGCCATCCTTGCGCACGAGCGCTGGGATAGTGGATTTTGGATTGATCGCGACATAATCGGCCTTGAAGTGGTCACCTGTAGGCAGATTCACAATGTAGACCTCGAAA
>Ga0181535_10005107_pt1 | contig 14218 bp, 5 predicted proteins | sample PEATcosm2014_Bin_44_FD_119774 | JGI IMG/M metagenome (GOLD analysis project Ga0181535, IMG submission 119774) | Peatland microbial communities from MTU Mesocosm Facility, Houghton, MI, USA - PEATcosm2014_Bin17_30_metaG | ecosystem: Environmental > Terrestrial > Soil > Wetlands > Peat | place...
ATGTTGGTGGCATCCCAGCCGCCATAGCGGCTTTCGGCGTCGATCCGCACCTGGACGACCTTGTTGGTTACCTTGGCGGTATAGGTACCGCCGATCTGCACTTCGTTCTTCTTCATCGCACATCTCCTTGGAAAAAAGGGAAACAGGGGTTACTTGTTGTAGGTGTGTTCGGCCAGCCCGGCGGCCAGGAAATCCACGATCGCCTGGGCGGTCTTGGTGGTCGGCCGGAGATCCCAGCCCCGGTCGAAGTTCGCCACGCAGGTCTTGTCGGAAAGTCGCTGCAACCAGATCTTCGAGATGCGGCTATCGCCCAATTCATACTCGGGGCAATCGGCGTGCTCCGGGAAGACCAGGGCGTCGAAGCGGTGGCCGGCAATGGTCCCGATCACCCACGTGCCGGCGCCGGCCGCCCGGCGGGTCGTTTTGGTGATTCGCAGGTCGTCGCCGATGTCGAAGGCAGTGGCGTCGTCATCGTTCGCGGCGGTTGGTTTCGGGTCGGTCGTCATCTTCGTTCTCCTCGGGGTTCTTGGAATCGAATGTTCGTTGCTACATACACACATGAGCCATGGTCTCGGAGAAATGGCAAGCGGATTCCGGCCAAGGTGGCCCAGATTCTGGTAACAGTTATGTAATCGTTTGATTCGGGATTACGGAGCTGTGCCCGACAGTAACCCTGAAGGACGGCAAGACGGCCCGCTGAACCCCCAAGCCTTACGGCTGGACGATCTGGCCCGTATTCTCTCGGCCTCGGGCCCAAGGGAGGTCAGCGTTGAGATGATCGAGGTGGACGCGGACGATGGTGCTCCGCTGGATGGCCGGCAACGTGAGCATCGAGAAGGACGCCGCCGACAACTGGAAACCCTCGAAGAAGAAGAGCATCGAGCGGATCGACGGGATCGTGGCCCTGATCATGGCCCTGGACCGCGCCAGTACGCAGCCCCCGCCCGAGAGAAGCGTTTACGAGACCCGTGGCCTGCTGTACGTCTGACCTCGGCACTCCCTGCAAAGCCGGGAAACGAAATCCCAAACGTGAGGAGTATCCCGAAGGCGACGACTTGCGAGGGCAAGGTCCTACGCCCGAAGAGGCTGCGATAGCCGCCGATCTGATGGAAAAAGCGCTGGCCGCCCTGGACGAGACCTACCTGAAGATTCTCCACATGCAGCCGCAAAAGTGCACCGAGGAAGAAATCGCCGCCACGCTGGGCTGCACCCGTGGACGCGTTCGCACCAAGTTGTACCTCATTCGCGAGCGGCTCCTGAGATTGTCGGACGACAATACCGGGGAATAGAAAGCCGAAGAGCCTCTCACCTCTTCTCGGATGGGGGTTTTAACCGCGGCGGCGGTTGTCCCTTTGATCCTTGCGTCACGTCACAGGCTGGGCCGATCAGAATGAATGGGGCCCAATAGAATGGATCATCCCGGTCGGACCGTAACTTCCACCGGGCAGCGATCATCGCGGCGGCATAGTTACAAGGTTCGCCGGCCTTCCATTGGTGCGCTACCTCGGCCAGGAAGCTCCGCACGCAGTCGCAGGCGGCCTGGTCTGCAACCGCCCACTGGCTGGCCAGGACGCGGCGGGCCCCGGCCGCCAAAAACCCCCGGGAAACGCTCATGGCCATTTCACCGGGCAGTTCGGGACCGCGGTTCGTTCGGCACGCGCTCAGCACGGCCAACCGGCAGCCGGCCAGAGGCAAGCCGTAGATCTCACCGACCGTCAGCAGTCCGTCGTCCGGCACACCCGCAGCGCCGACGCCCGGATAGAGGACCAGCACCGGTGTAAACTCGGAGGCAAGGCTATGGGTCGCCAGATGCACGCACGTCGGCTTGGTCTCGTCCAATTGACGCCGGAAATGGCCTTTGGTCGCCTCAACGCCCTGGAGTCGGTGCGCCCCTTCAGCAAAAATGCCGGCAACCGCATCGGATTCCTTGGTCGCCAATGGCAGGTTCCGCAAGCCCGCCGTTGCACTGGCTCGATGGGTTGCTCGCTGGCTGGAGAAATCGCCGCACGCTACGGTCACCACGGACGGCACGGCGAGCGGCGGCTCTGTCTGTGGCGGGTCTGAGCGTTCCTGCTTTTTAAGAATCACCAACGACGGCGTATACGTGATTCCGGTGTGCGGGAGATGATCGATGAGGAACGGCTGGCGATTGTCGTCCGGCACCACCAAGGCGTCGAAGGGAATCTGTTGCAGCGAACCGGCGGGGCTGACGATCAAAGGCAAGTTGCGCCGTCGCATCGCTTCGGCCAGTTCGTGGCGCAGCTCGCGCGGCAAGAGCCGTTCGGTAATCCACGCGAGATGGGCGCATTCCCCTTCCGACCTCAAGGCGTTAGGGAATGCTCCCTGCCTCTCGAACAGTTTGTGGTATTCGTCGCTCCACTGTTGGACTCGTGTTGCGGAGACGTGCCGTGTGAGATCCTCGCGGAGTTCGTCGCATTGCAAACGGATTACCCGGGGTTCGGGATCCAGGCCAAGCACGAACAAGTAGGAGTTCGACACGCCCACATGGTAATAGATTACCAGTTCATTCCTGTCACGGATGCGCTCCTGGAGAATCTTCTTCACTTCATCGAAGTCGAGGACCTCGCCGAATCCGGCCTGCCCCGGTGTGGTTTTCTTCAGGATTTCTTTCTGCAATTCTTCGTATTGCTTCTTGGCCGCGTTGAATGTTTTGAGCGTCTCGTTTCGGACGTCGGAGTCGAGTACCCCCGATTTCGCCACTTTATCCATCCTTTCCAATGCGCGGCCCAGACGCGTGCTTTCCTTGAAGGCTTCTTCCGCACGTTGGTGCAACGGATCCGCCGCCTGTCGTTGGGTGTCGTCGCTGTTGGAACGGATCCAGTCGAGCAACGTCCGGTTACGGCATAATTCGGCGTAGACCAAGGCGTCCAGCGGCCTACCGTGCAGATGGTGCCACTCGATCAGTTGATCGAAGGCCTGGGTGTACTGGGAGAGAAACTCGGCCCGGGCTACGTCACCTTCGGACAGGCTCAGGCGGGGATTTTCCAGCAATGTCACGGCATGCTTGAGGCATTTCAGGGCTTCACCTTCCTGGTCCGGGTGCCACGCGGCCGCCGCGCGGAGGACCGCGGCGCGATGGGATAGCGTGATGTACTGGAGACTGGGGTATAATGGCGACTTTTCCAAGATATCGGCCGCCTGCCGGGCCCAATCCTGGGCGGCCTTGATCTCGCCGGGTTCGACTTCCCGCGGAACAGACGGGGCCGAATTAACGGCGGCGGACCGGGCGGGATTGGGGAGCATGTCGCTCCGTACCGCGTCGTACCTGGCCAACGCCTCTTCTTTTCGACTACGCAAGTTCCGCGCGGTCTTTGTGAGCTTTTCGCGTTCTTTATCCAGGCCCTGCCAGCGTTCTTCCAGGTCCCGGAAGGACGAGCGTCGCTCCGCCACTGTTTTTTTCGTCCAGCATTCGTAGTCCTCACGATATGTCGACTCCGCAGTCGTCAATTTGGCGAGATTCTGTCTATATTGGTCTAACTCTCGTTGGCACTTTTTTAGATCATCGTGGGCGTGACGCAATGCCTGCTGTTGCCAACGGAAGAAGCAGAGTTGCGATAGGTAGAGGTCCGTCCTTGCTTCACCGGGTCGATCGCCGTTCTGTTCTTGCATGACCCGCAATTCCCGCCACGACTGCTTCGCAGCGTCGGCGATCTTGTCCGCAGCGAGGTCCTCGCAGGGCCTGGCCTTGTAGCTAGCCGTATGCGATGTACCGCTAGCATCCACAATAGGTTGTGACAGCGGCCACATGCTAGCTTCTACCCCTTGTACTGCTAGCTTTACATCACATACGGCTTCCTTGTAGCGTAAGAACTTGAGCATGGCTGCAAGATGCAACAACTCGCAGGCCGGAGGGGTGCCGCGATCAACGGGATTCTTAAGCAGCCGCTGCGCGGTATCGACCTCCCCTTCGGCGGCGTCGAGCTTTCCTTCGAGGATGAGGATGCCTGCCAGCGCAACGTGGTAAGGCACGATGGCCGGGTCGCCAAGAGCGGTAGGGCTTGACGGCGTTCGGTGGGCAAGCGCCTCGCGGCACATCGCTTCGGCCTTGTCGAGCTGGCCGAAGCCTTTGTAGAGCATGGCCAGGCCGAGCCGGGCCATGTTGCCGGCGTCGGCCGCCTCGCTCCCCGCCTCTTCGGACTTGTCGACAACTCGATCGTAGCAGGTTTTGGCTTCGGCAAATCGTCCGCCCGCAGCGGCCAAACGTCCCCGATGGACATCTATCCAGAGCCGAAGATTCGTGTCCTTAAGCCCGGCCTCGTCATAGCGGCTCACTGCCTCTTCCAGTTTGCTTTTCGCGCCGTCATAGCAGCCTTCATAACGATCAATCTCCGCCAGCAGCACCAACAGTTGGACCTGCGTCGCCGGCGCGAACCGATATGTTTTGAAGAATTTGTATGCGTCCTCAAGAGTGTCCTTGGCCTCGGGGGTGATTTTTCCCGCACGAAGGTATTGGGCACCGAGCGTGGCTTCGAGATGGTGCACCAAGGGGTCGTCCGCGATCCGCGTAGCTTTCAGGAGGTCGTGAAGCTTGACGGCGCTGTCGACGTCGTCTTTGTCAAGCGAGTATTCCTGTCTCTTGTTCCACTGCTCCGGAGTCAGCCGGATTCGCAGCAAGCCTTGCAGCGAGACCGTCATGCTTACGCGGAGTTCGGCCTGCTGTTGGTGATTGGCGGCCAATGCCGGGGCGGATACGCCACTGGGCAGACTCCGTGTCCACCGTTCGGCCCGCTGTTGGAGATTGGAAGCCAAGACCTGGTTGAGCTTTAGGGCTTGGAGGTAGTTCGTTTCGCTTTCGCTCAGTTCCTGCTTGACGACGTCCGCGGCGGTGCCGGCGAAATGGAGCGTTTCCGCCCGATCGAAATGAATACCTGCGACGAGGTTCAGCCGCTCGACCTTGGCCAAATCCGGATCGGCCTCTGCCGTCCGAAGTCCTGCAAGCACATCTTGCCAAAAGTGGGCTTCTTCGGAGAACAGTTTGGCACGGCGGAGGATTCGAGCCGTTTCGGTGCGCAGCTCCTTGACGCGGGGATTGACGATCGCTCCAGACGGCGGAAAAGCAACTGCGCGGAGGATGTCCACGGCCTGCTTGGGGTTCCCTTCCGCTTCGCAACAGCGGGCCAGGCTGAGCAGGATTGAAGCCTGGGGTTCAGCCAGCCCCACGCGTACGTACGTCTGCTTCAGCAGCGTTTCGGCCTGTAATCGCAGCGGTGACCAACGGCGTACCCGATCCGGCGGTGACGCGTGTTCGTCGCGCAAGTCGCCAAGTTGGGCCCGAAGCACAAGCAGTTCCAGCCGGTCGGCTTGCTCGGGCAGCGAAAGCCCTTCCGCGGGGATGTCATCATTGACGAAGCCGGACGGCGGCCGCAGAGCAGTAGTCTTGGCGGCCATAGCGGCCTGGGCCAACTCGATGCGTGTCTGCCACAAGGCCATCCCCAGACGCGGCTTCGCAAACGCGTATTCGTATCCGGGGTGAAGCTGACGCTGACGATCCAACAACTGCCTGGCCTCCCGCAACCGTTCGAGAGCCTGGTCGTATTGCCGCGAGCGGTAGTACACCTCCGTCAGCAATACGAGCCATTCCTGGCGGTCACAGGTCGGCAGGGCTGTACTGGGTGACCCTTGTAAAGCCTCCTTCGCCGTCAACTCGGCCGTTCGATACAAGCCTAGGGCAATTTGCTGGTGGGCTTCCGCGATCTGCGGCGGTTGCGCGGCCGCGTGCCGGGCAAGGCCGAGCAAAAACACCAGGGCCAACGCGGTCAGGGTCCAGCGATTGATTCTGCTCACGGCCTAAGAGTCCTCCCCTCCACGGATGCGGACAGCGGTTACCGCGTCGCAGAACCCGATGGTGAGACGTCGAACCATGGGAACATCACGGCATAGTACGTATCAAACAGCTTCTCAAGCTCCCGATTGACGTCCGGCGGCAAGTCGAATACCTGTTGGCTGTCCTCTCCCCGCACGATAAGGTGAGTTGGCGTATCGGCTGCATTGCGTGCGGTGGCCGGAAACTGCTCGGTCTTAAGGGGCGCCGGCCAAGTGAAATCCTTGGCGATGAGACCGTTCAGGGCGCCAGCCTTCAAGGGTTCTTTCCGCGCGCCGGCCAGCACGGCCATGACGCCGTTGCCAGGCGGAACCGTCAAGAATTGGTCCGGAGGCAATTTGTACGAGCTCCGAAGCTCCGCGGCACCGGTCTCCTTGTCGGGCCACAACACCCGGGCCGGTTGCCGGCTGCTTAACACGATTACATACAGATAGCCTTTCCCCTGGCTCAGTTGAGCGAAGATCCGCAGTTTGTCACCGGGATGGGGCAGGTACGTTGGTGTCACTTCCCGAGGCATGCGGTCCTTAATGAGGTCGATCCGCGGGCATTCCAATTTCAGCGGAACGTCGGCCACCGGCACCGGGGTCGGGTCGTGGTCATGCGGGCCAAGGCCAAACAGTCCCATCGCGGTCAATCCGGCTGCCAGCACAGTTAACCCTGCTGCCGCGGCAACCGCCAGCCACCAGCGCCGCGAGCGTGGTTCGATCGCGGTCTGCAAGGCGCGGGCAAAATCGCCCGCCGTGCGGAAGCGTTTCGCCGGATCCTTGTGCAACGCGCGGAGGCAGGCATCTTCGACCCGGGCCGGAATACGCTCGTTTAGCGAACGCGGCGACACCGGTGAGCGTTCCTTGATCTGCGCGACCAACGATTCCATGTCCGTATCACAGAAGGGCACCCGCCCGCAAAGCAATTCGTAGAGCACGACGCCCAGCGAATAGATGTCCGATGCGGGCCCCGCCCAGTCCGAGCGAGACGAGGCCTGCTCGGGGCTCATGTACGAGGGCGTGCCCAGGCGAGCGCCGCGGTCATCGACGTAGAACGCGTCGTCGCGTCGGGCCATGCCGAAATCGGTCAAACGCACCACTCCCTCTTCGTCGACGAGGACGTTCGCCGGCTTGATGTCGCGATGATAGATGCGCCGCCGGTGTGCCGCCTGAAGGGCGCCGGCCAGCGCGATCGTCCAGCGAATCGCCTCGCCCAGGGTATAGTCGCGGGCCGCGATCCGGTCGGCCAGCGTCCGCCCGGCGACGTACTCGTAAACTATGTAAGGGCGGCCGTCGTCCAGCTTGCCGTAGTCCAACAGGCCGACAATGTTCGGATGGGCCAGGCCCGCCACGTTCTTCGCCTCGTGCAGGAACGCCGCGACGCTGCCGGACGCATTGCGCGTGACCTTGATGGCGACGAGTCGATCCAACTCCGGATGGCGGCAGCGATAAACCACGCCGTACGCCCCTCCGCCGATCCGCGCTTCGACCGCATAGCGGCCGAAGGACTGCGGCTTGACCAGCGGACAGCTCTTGCAACGGACGGAACAGGCCGGCGTCACGGACGCGGTGGCGTCGCAAAGCGTGTCGCATTCCAGCTCCAGGTCGGGGAAGCGGCAGGAAAAGTCCTTGCGGAAATCGCGGTCGCCCGCTCTGCAGCGTAACCGGCATTCCGAACGTGCGAGTTCCCGGACCGCGTCGCGATGCGTCAGCAACTCGGGGTACTCGGCCACGTACGCTTCGACCGTCTTGCCTTGGTGCCGCTTCCAGCGATGTTCCTGGTCCACCTGCAACAGTTCCACCAGCGCGGCGATGCGGTTCGACGCCGAAACGCCCATCAGAAGCTGTGCCACGTCGGGAAGCTGGTCGCCAACCGCGTCTTCATAACGGTCCACGACCCCCGCGATTTCGCGCCACTCGTCCCTAACATAGATCTGCGTGGTCATTGATATCATTGGATTCCTCCTTCTTCGGGCGGCAGCCTGCCGGGCCGATCGCCGACCGGCGTCAACCGGAGATCTTCCCTGACCAATCTCTCATAAAAATCCTCCGCGGCGACAATCTCTGCGGCATGGCGGTGGGACGGTCCCTGCTGACGTTCGGCGGGAGATGGGGGCGACTCGCCGTTGCCGTCGGATTGGTCGGCAGCGATCCTTACGAAAATGACCTCATCGAGCACCCTTTTTCGCTGCTTGTCCCGCATCCGATGCCAGGCGTACATGGCCAACGAGCCGGCCAATGCCGCCAACCCTGCCAACTCTGCTGCCGGGACGCGCCACGACCAATTGGCCGCCTCCTCTGTCTCGTGGACAGACGACTCCTCCTTGGGCATTGTCGGTCGCGCGCATAGTGCGACGGCCTCCTGCACTTCGGCCGTGCAGCGCGCTACTTCCGGAGGCAGGTCGCCGGCATCGAACGTGTTCACCGGCGGGATGGTGGTCTCGCCGAGGGCCAAAAGCAGTGCTATCCGGGCAGCGCTGTCCCAGGCTACGCCCTGGGTGTCGTGCTGCTCGGCCCGCTCCGGATCGACCGGTGGCACGGCTTTCTTCGACGGCAGACTGGCCTCGCTCTGCCACGTGGGAGTGAGGTACGACGTCAGCCGCGCGGGCGGTTGCGGCGGTTGCGCGATTGGTTGCGGTGGAGGCGGTGGTGGCGGCGGAGGTGGCGGTGGTGGCGGCGGAGGTGGTGGAGGTGGTGGTGGTGGCAGGGGCGGCACAGCCGTGTTCCCAAAATCGACGTAGGGGACGCGAACCGAGTCGCACCAGTTGGCCGAGTCGACGTCCACGGTGACCGTCCCTCCGTTCGGGCCGTCGAACGTCTGAATTTGGCCGGTCGGCAGTACTTCGCGCACGACGTACGTACCCGCGCTCAAGCCGGAGAAGCTGTAGAAGCCGTTCTGATCGGTTTGCGTGGATGGGTCACCCGGATCGAGTCTGCCGTCATTGTTCAGATCGAGGTAGACGGTCACGCCGACCAAACCGGGATCTCCGTTCGACCTGAGTTCTTCACAATAAAAGGCGGCCACCGCCTGCTCCGAGTTGGCAAACAGTTGCGCATGCGGATCGATCTGTTGAAGGTTCGTCAGAGCGGCTGCGGGGTTGCAAGACGCAGAGTCGAAACCGTAGGCATGCACGGTAACCGAGGCTTTCTGAAGCTCGCTGAGCACGCCCTGCAAGTCGCTGGTGGCTCCTTGCTCCGTTTCCCCGTCCGCGAAGAGCAGAACCTGGCTTCCGGCGCCGCCGTCCGGCAGGGCTTGAAGGATCTGGTAGGATGCATCGAGGGCCGCGGCGTAATTGGTTCCATTATCCAGGTGTGTGGTAGTTAACGTCTGACCGGGAAAGATACGATACTGAACTTCGATCTCGCCTGTGGAATTCAACGGTCCGACGCCGATCTTACTCCATTCGTTCCCGTTCCATTCGCCGTTCGATTTCAGAAGGCTCTCGAAGGTATTTGCCGAAACAAACGGCTGGCCGGGATACATATCGATCGTGACGGCGCTGCCGGCAAAGAAGACGAGCGCGATGCTTAGATTCTGTGCAACTCCCGTTTGGACCAACTGGGCCAACTGCCCTGCCGCGGCGGAGTATTCGTAATCCTGAACGCTGGGCGCGTCGGGCGAACCGGATACGGAGGGGGCCCATGTGCTCGGCGAGACGTCGAAGGCGAAAACGATGTAGTGTGTGCCGCTGCGGCCAATGGCCCCGTCGTCAACTGCACTGCCGTTGGAATCGTTGAACACGGTGCCGAAAATAGCTTTGCTGGGAACCGGGGGAGTAACGTCATCACCGACGTCGATTTCGTAATTGGATTGGGTGCTGTCGCCCGCCGAGTCGGTGGCCGTGACCGTGAAGGTTTCGAACCCCGCGGCCGTGGGTGTGCCGCTGACTGTCAAACTGCCGGTCGCACTCGTCGGCAGGCTCAGCCCCGGAATCGTTCCTTGGATGTTGCTGACTTTCAGCGAGATCGTACCGACTCCGCCACTGGCGGAGATCGTGTGGAGATAGGACGTGTTGATGTCACAATTCGGGAGTGTCGTAGGACTGATCGTGAGAGCCGTGGTGATATACGTGAACTTATCGGCCGACGATGTGGCTGACGTACCGCCCGGCGTTACCACCGTCACGTCCACCACGCCTGTCCCCGGCGGGCTTGTAGCGGTGATCTGCGCGACTGTGTCGCTGGTAATCGTCGCCGCGCTGCTGCCGAAATCCACCGCCGTAGCACCTGCCAGGTTTGTGCCCGTGATCGTCACGGTCGTGCCGCCGGTCGCCGGTCCCTTTGAAAGGTCGATCCCCGTTACCGCGGGCGGGGGGGAAATTGCGGTCAGCACCAAGTCATTGCCATCGCCACCGGCGTAGTTGGCTTGGAACAAATAGGTCGTCCCGTCGTAGCTGGCCGAGATCGTCCCGCCCTGCGGGAGATTGGTAAAGGTGCCGGTGATGGGATTACTGGACGCGGGCGTGGCAGCATTGTTGACGACCGTCAGTTGCGTGCCCAGGGTGGGTACGAAATTCAGGGTCGGCGTCAGCGTCAGACCCGTCGCCTGGAAGCCTTGGGTGGCCAGCGGCACACCCGCCGCCGAGAGAGGCACCACGATTCCGTCAGTGCCCGGCGTCAGGGTAACCGTTCCGCCGTTGCCGTCGAGACCCGTGCCGGTTCCGGCGTCGTCGAGGATGATCTGGCCCGCGCCACTGGAGTCCTGGACGACCACAGTCGAGGCGCCGGCAGTCGTGGCCGGATTGGCGGTCGTGAAGGTGATGTTGCCGGTCTGGGAGCTGTCGCCCACGGTCAGCGTGCCGCTGGCGGTTGTATAGATTTGGGCCAGTTCGGCGTCGGTCAGGTTGATGCCGGCGACCGCGCTCTGCGTACCGCCCAGGCTTATGGGCAACGTGGGAAGCGACGACCGGATCACTGCGCCGCCTGTCGTGGGCGTGGTGCTCCCCGGTGCGAACTTGCTCACCGTGCCATTGCCCTGGTTGGCCACGTAGAGGTTGCCGCTGGAGTCGAACGCCAGGGTCCAGGGATCCTCCAGCCCGGTAAGGGTCTTGGTGGGCGTGGTGCTCCCCGGTGCGAACTCGCTCACCGTAATGTCGCCAAAGTTGGTCACGTAGAGGTTGCCGCTGGAGTCGAACGCCAGGGCGTAGGGACCATTCAGCCCGGTGAGGGTTTTGGTGGGTGTGGTACTCCCCGGTGCGAACTCGCTCACCGTCGTGCCAGCGTCACCATTGTCGGAGTTGGTTACGTAGAGGTTGCCGCTGGAGTCGAACGCCAGGGCGTAGGGACCATTCAGCCCGGTGAGGGTTTTGGTGGGTGTGGTGCTCCCCGGTGCGAACTCGCTCACTGTCGTGCCAGTGCCATCGTTGCCGGAGTTGGTCACGTAGAGGTTGCCGCTGGAGTCGAACGCCAGGGAATGGGGGTTGTCCAGCCCGGTGAGGGTCTTGGTGGGTGTGGTGCCTCCCGGTGCGAACTCGCTCACCGTACCGCCCGCGTTTGCCACGTAGAGGTTGCCGCTGGAGTCGAACGCCAGGGCGTAGGGACCGCTCAGCCCGGTAAGGGTTTTGGTGGGCGTGGTGCTCCCCGGTGCGAACTCGTTCACAGTCGTGCCAGTGCCACCATCGCCCCAGTCGGTCACGTAGAGGTTGCCGCTGGAGTCAAACGCCAGGGCCTGGGGCTGGCTCAGGCCGGTAAGAATGGCGGTGGGCGTGGCGCTCAGAGCGCGCGTAGCCCCGACCACGGCTAGGTTGGCACCGGTGGCGATGTCGATGTCCGCCCCGCGGAGCGTGATGGCGCTGGCCGTGGGGTTGGTCGACGTAACCGTGGCCCCCGCGTCGATCGAGAGCGTGCCCACGCCGTCGTTGCCCGTGCCGTCCGCGTTAACATCTGCCGCCAGCGTGATCGTCCCCGTGCCAGTCTCGACAGTGGCGCCGACGTCCACCGTGAGATTGCCGGTCGCTGCCAGGTCCACGTTGCCGTTGGCGCTGACGGTGTCGATCCCCGCAACCTCGATGGTCGCGGCGCTGGCGACGATGCTGCCTATGCCGGCGTTGGAATCGTTAATCTGGCCGACCGTAAGATCATCACCGGGGAGGGTTGCCGCGAGCGAGCTGATATTGTCGGCCCCGCTGATGTCGATCGTCGCATACTGGGAAGTCGTAGGCGAACCGGGGTTCTGATAGGTCAGGCCCGTCGCCAAGGTCGTAGATCCGCTGGCAAAGGCTTCGCCTGCGCCCAGGTCAATCTTCAACAAACTGGGCGAAGGTTCCGAGATCGTAATCGCCGGCGTTGCCCCGGCCGTGTCTTCCGCCAGATTCAGGACACCTCCCGGCCCAGACCAGGTCAAACTTACCGTCTCTGCCAGGTAGGTGAACTTATCGGCCGACGAGGTCGTCGAGGTCCCGCCGGGGCCTGTCACCGTCACATCCACCACGCCTGCTGACTCCGCCGGGCTGGTGGCCGTGATCTGCGTGTCAGAGTTGACTGTGAAACTGCTCGCCGCCACCGCTCCAAAATCCACCGCTGTGGCATCCGTAAAGCCCGTCCCCGTGATCGTTACCGTGGTTCCGCCCGCCGTGGAACCCGACGAGGGAGCAATCCCGGTGACGACGGGGCTCGCAGCTTGGCTCTGTCCGTATACGTAGGCCGCACCCTGGCGGCTGTTGCCGCCGACCGTGGCGTAACTCGCTCCGACCACCACCGTGTTGCCACTGATCGAAACCGACCAGCCGAACCCGCCGTCCGCCGCACCATCGGATGTGGTAAGCTCGGCGGTCTGGGTCATGTTCCCTGCCCAACCGCCGATCGGCTCCGTGAACACGTACGTGCGCGGGCCGTCGCTGCTGTCCGTGGCATCCACCGCTCCGACCACCACCGTGTTGCCACTGATCGAAACCGAGATGCCGAAATAATCGTCCGCTGCGCCATCGGACGCGGTGAGCTTGGCGGTCTGGGTCATGTTTCCCGTCCAACCGCCGGTGGGCTGAGTGAACACGTAGGCAGCACCTTGGGCTCCGTTGCTGCCGACTGTGGCAGCCTCCGCCCCGACCACTACCGTGTTGCCGCTGATGGAAACCGAGATGCCGAAATAATCGTCCGTCGTGCCATCGGACGCAGTGAGCTTGGCGGTCTGGGTCCAAGCGGAGTCGGACTCCGTAAACACGTAGGCCGCACCCTGCTTGGTGTTGCCGCCGACCGTGGCTCCCGATGCTCCGACCACCACCGTGTCGCCGCTGATCGAAACCGAGCCGCCGAAATAGTCGTCCGCTGCGCCATCGGACGCGGTGAGCTTGGCGGTCTGGGTCCAAGTGGAGCCGGACTCTGTGAACACGTAGGCCGCACCCTGGCCGGTGTTGCCGTCGACCGTGGCCTGCTCCGCTCCGACCACCACCGTGTTGCCGTTGATTGAAACCGAGTAGCCGACATACGCGTTCGCCGCGCCATCGGAGGCGGTGAGCTTGGCCGTCTGCACCATGTCCGCCCAACCGCTTGAGGGCTCCGTGAACACGTAGGCCGCACCCTGCTTGGTGTTGCCGCCGACCGTGGCTCCCGATGCTCCGACCACCACCGTGTTGCCGCTGATCGAAACCGAGCCGCCGAACCCGTCGTTCGCTGCGCCATCGGACGCGGTGAGCTTGGCGGTCTGGGTCCAAGTGGAGCCAGACTCCGTGAACACGTAGGCCGCGCCTTGGTCGACGTTGCCGCCGACCGTAGCGTACGGTGCTCCAACCACTACAGTGTTGCCGTTGACTGAAACCGACTCACCGAACTCATCGTTCGCGGTGCCATCGGACGCGGTGAGCTCGGCCGCCTGCACAAACGGATCGATCTTGATTTGGCCCTGAGCCCCCGCGGTGCTGACGTGGATCAAGAGCTCCTGGCGGTCGCCTTCGGTCCGAACTTCCAGCGAGGCGGGCAACATCTTGCCCGTGGCATCGCAGGCCGTCAATCCGGTATAGCCCAGCGCGGTCGAGCCGTCTGGCCGGGTCAAGCTGAGTCCGTTCCCCGCCGCGTTTACCGTGCCCGTCAGGTCGCCACCCAAGGCCAACTCCAGCGTCAGCGAACCGCTAGCCTCGGACTGCGGTAGCGGAGCTACGGTAAAGCCCTGCTCCAATCCGCCCGGACCGTTGACGAACCACTCGTCGATCGTCCCATAGTTGGAGTCCACCCGGTTGCCGTTGACCGAGGTCTTAGCGGTTCCCACCGGCTGCACCGCCCCGCCATAGCTCAGCCCCGCGAGCGTCATGTCCCACGTGTCCAGCCCCGCAGAGACCTGCAAGGTGCCCGACTGCAATTGGGCAGTGAATCCGTTTGCCGGGTTGGCCAAGCTCACGCCCGCCGCACCGGACGCTGCATGATACGCAGATTGGTCCTGGCCGATTGCCGAGGAGATGGC
>Ga0181535_10005108_pt1 | contig 14215 bp, 12 predicted proteins | sample PEATcosm2014_Bin_44_FD_119774 | JGI IMG/M metagenome (GOLD analysis project Ga0181535, IMG submission 119774) | Peatland microbial communities from MTU Mesocosm Facility, Houghton, MI, USA - PEATcosm2014_Bin17_30_metaG | ecosystem: Environmental > Terrestrial > Soil > Wetlands > Peat | place...
CCCCCAGTTGAAGGCGAAGCGGGCCGCCCCCACGTGGGCTCGGAGGGCTCGCTCCTGGGCTGGGGTCGGGTCCAGGGCGAATCGGTATGCCTGGAGCACCTGCACCAGCAGAGTATCGCACAGATGTTCGCCACAAGGCCACCCCAGGGCCCCGCCGGACTCACTCCTGAGCGCTCCCGCTCACCAGGACTCACTCACCCGCGAGCAGTTGGCGAATCCCATGGTTGACCCTCTGGGCGAGCCGGGACGGGGTGGGGCGCATCTGGGGCCACTCCTACCGGGAACTGCTGGCCACTCAGATGGTGGAGACGCGCTGGCTCGTCGACGGCGAGCTGCGCAACCACGCCGGATCGGTGTTCGACGTCGTCGCGGGGGAGACCGCGGTGGTCCGACGGGTGCTCGATGACCTCCAGGAGGTGGGCGTGAGCGCCCACCTGCGCGCCCTGTGACACCCGGAGCGTAGCCTGCTCGGGGAGGGCTCCGTTACACTGGGGTGCGGATGGTTGGTGTGAGCGCTCTTGGGCGCGGACGGGGTCGGGGCGCCAGCCTGGGGGTGGCGATCGCCGGGGTGGTCGTGCTGCTCGTGAGCGGCTGCGCCTCTCAGGTCGCCCCCAAGCCGGTCACCACCACGCCGACCCCGGCACCGCCCGCCCAGGTCACCATCACCCCTTCCGGCAACGCGGTCGCCATCGACAGCCCGGTCACCGTTCAAGTCGCGGGCGGCACCCTCTCCGGGGTGGTCCTGGAGGAGAACGGGGTGCCCCAGGCGGTCACCTGGAGCCACCAGAAGGGGGAGTGGAGCTACGCGGGCGGGCTGGCTCCGGGCTGCAGCTACGAGGTCACCGCCCAGGCCTTCAACCAGAGCCAGACCACACTGAGCAACGTCCAGGGGTCCTTCACGACCGGCGACACCGGCGCCCAGCGCCTGCTCACCAGCGTCTACGGGATCACCCAGGGCCAGGTGGTCGGGGTGGGGGCGGTCATCCAACTGCGCTTCAACACCAGCATCCCCGCCGACCTCCAGGCCGGCGTCGAGGAGCACATCACGGTGACCAGCCAGCCGGCCCAGGTGGGCGGATGGCATTGGTTCGACGCCAGCACGCTCGACTTCCGGCCCCAGAACTACTGGATCAGCGGGACCACGGTGAGCATCCAGGCCAACCTGCTCGGGGTGCCCGCGGGCGGCGACTACTGGGGCCTCGGCGACTGGACCGAGAGCTTCTCGGTCGGCCCCCAGCACATCACGGTGATCGACACCACCACCCATCAGATGCAGGTATCGAGCGGCGGGTCGGTGGTCTACACCTTCCCGGTCAGCACCGGCAAGAGCGGCTACCTCACCATCGGGGGCACGCTCATCGTCTGGTACAAGTCGCCGGTCGTGCTCATGGACTCCTGCTCCACCTTCCACACCCCGGCCGCCTGCGACCCGGGCGGGGGCGCCTACTACCACGAGAACGTCTATCAGGACACCGCCATCTCCACCGACGGCTACTTCATCCACGCGGCCCCCTGGGACTGCTACTACGCCGGTGACCGGTCGACGCCGGGGGGCTGCGGGACCATCAACCGTTCCTTCGGCTGCGTCGAGCTGAGCCCGGCCAACGCGGCCACCTTCTACGGCTTCAGTCAGGTCGGCGACGTCGTCCAGGTGCAGGGGTCGGCGCTCGCAGGCTCGTTCACGGACGACGAGGGGGACTGGAACCTTCCCTTCAGCGCCTTCACCCTCCCGACCGTCTCGGCGACCCCGACGCCCACCCCCACGGCGAGTTGAACGCCTGACGGGTATCCGGAACGGTCCCGCCGGTTGGCTTCTGCCGGTGGCGGGAGGTGACCAAGGTTGCCGGATTGACGGCGCCATCCGGGTCCTGCATACTACAGACGTGCTGTAGGCCTTTTGACCCTTGCTGTCCGGGTCGATGGGCGACGGCCGTCTCTCCTCTGGGCGGGCAGTTCGTCCCCGAGCTGCCCGCCCAGCCCCTCCACCTCGGTTCTCCCCATTGGTGTGCTCCGACCTCCGCGGGTAGGCTCGGAGCATGGAATCTGCTGGCGGTGCGGAGCGGGCGAGGGGTTGGCTCGGGGATGCTCTTCGTCGGTTGGAGAATCTCTCGCCGGGCGGTCAGGGGCTGCTTGAGTACACGCTCATCCTGCTGCTCATCGCGCTTGCCATCATCGTCACCTTCGTGGTCATGGGCCCGCAGGTGGGCGCGGTGGTGAGCAACGTCTCGAAGGTGCTGGGCCAGTAAGGGGCGGGATCAGCCGAGGCCGCGGTCGTCGCGGTCCACGACCCGGGGGAGATGGCGGGGCCGGGGCGGATGGGGGGTGGCGGCGGTCGCGGGCGCCCCGGCGGACACGGCGGCCGGCACGGCGCGGATGGTCGCTGCGGGGTGCCCGGCGAAGCAGGCCTCCAGTTCGGCGGTCCGAGCCGCGACCACGCGGCCGGTGGGGAGGCGCAGGGTGGTGGTTTGACGCCCGGTCACATCTCGGCTGGTGAACCGCTCGTGGAGACGGCCGCCGATCCGGAACTCGGTCACATCGGGGACGCGCCAGGCCTCGCAGCTCACCCCCAGGTTCTCCGGGGTGGTCCTCTCCAGGGAGCGGTCGCGCTCCGCCAGCGCCGCGCCGGCCAGGTCGAGGTCGCGCGGCGGGAAGGTGTCGTGCAAGACCCAGCGGGCCGGGGCCACCACCAGGTCCCCCCAGCGCTCGGCGATGGCGCTGAGCGTCTGAGCGACCAGGGCCGCCATCGGGGGAGGGGCTGCGGCGCCGCCGCCGGCTCGGTGCTGGGGCCTCCAGGCCCAGGGATCGATGGCCTCGGCCAGGGCCAGGGCCAGGTAGCACGCCTCACCGGGGGTCCGGGCCCGATCGTGGAAGCGGTCGAGCAGGCTGCCGGCGTTCCAGGCGCCATCCTCGAGGGCGTAGCGGAAGCCCCGAATGACGTCGTCGGCACCGGGCACCCGGCTGCTCAGATCCAGGTCCAACCAGGGGTTGATCCCGCCCTCATGGGCGAGCGTGGCCTGGTCGGCGGAGCGATAGTCGCGGGGACTGCGGAACCATCTCATGAGCCCGATCCTAACAGCGCCCGCGGGGGTTCCCCGGGGTGGCGGCGCTCCCTGTGTGGCACGGTTGTGACGATGCGCTGGCGGCGCTGTTCTCGACCGCCATTCCCGTGGGGCCGGTGCTAGGGTGCGCATGCCCACCCTAGAGGCTGTATTCCACACGTCATCGAGGAGCTCTGCGATGATCCGGCGAACCACTTTCCGGCAGCGGCGGGGCGAGCACGGCCTGATGGTCGAGTACGTGGTCATCCTGGCGTGCGCGGTGCTCATCGCGATCGCCGGACTAGCCTTCGTCGGTACCCAGACCTCATCCGCGTTCGGTTCGGTGGCCTGCGGTCTGGACGCGGCCACCTCCTGCCAGACCCCCACCCCCTGCCCTCAGGGGAGCAGTCAGGTGGTGCTCACCGCGGTGCAGACGGGTGTCGACCAGCTATCGGGGGATCAGCCGATCTGCGTGGTCTCCAGCGGCCCGGGAGGCGGCTCCAGCCCCACCCCGGGGAGCACAGCCACACCAACCCCCACCGGGGGCCGGAACCCCGAGCCGTGCACCGACTGCACCGTGACCCCGCTCCCCGCGGGAGGCGGCTCACCGCCGGTTTCGGTGCCTTCGACTGGCACCATTCCGGCCGGTACCCTGCCCGCCCACAAGGCCTATCAGGTCTGTTCCAGCGCCCCCTCGGAGTGTGCGACCTTCCTGCTCGGCAGCCTGCCCAGCTGGTCCAGCACCTCGACCTGGAACTGGGCATGGTGGAACTCCTCGCAGAACCAGCCGGATGCCAACTGGGGACCGGCCGATGAGTCCGCCCTGGTCGAGAGCCAGGCGATCCCCTTCCCGCCCGGGTATGCGAGTGATCCCGAGGACTGGGCCCTGGTCGTCTCCACCACCAGCTCGATTCCCAACTGGGGCTACCGCTTCCAGTACATGGGCGGCGACTGCTGGACCGGAGGCTCGGCCGACGACTATCCGGGTGGCTTCTGGAGCTCGGGTTGCAGCGCACTCTACGGCGGCAACGACAGTCAGCCGGATCGAGCCATCGACGCCGTCGACCCCCTGGATGCTGACAATTGCGGTTTCGACACCCTGGACCCGTGCCTGGGTGAGAGCATCACCACCGCCTGGTCTCCCGACGCCTGCTCCGACTGCGAAGGCGCGGTGTTTCCGGTCGGCGCCGAACCCAGCCTGCTGCTCAATTCAACCAACTGGGACTACCTCGACCCGGCCGCCACGTCCTCACCGTACACGTATCCCTGCACGACCTCGGGCAGTGGGCTGTGCGCGGTCGGGGGCTGGGTGGTGCCGGTGGCGGACGCCTGTCCCGGTTCCGCAGGCATGGGCGGTCCCTGCCCGGCGCCCAACTGGGGCACGGTCCAGGACATCAACCTCACCTACACCTACTACTACGTCGGGGCCACGGTGCCGACGCCCACCATCTCCAGCATCAATCCGACCACGGTCGTCGCGGGCGACGCCTTTGACATCTACGGCACTGGGCTCGCTTTCGCCAATCAGATCTGCTTCGGCGGACCCGGTGACTGCCAGACCGCCTACCCGACTAATGACACCGACCTCGCGACCGTCGCCCCGTCCAACCTGTCGGGCCTGGTCGCGGTGACCGTGGTCGGTCCCGGTGGGGTCTCCAACAGCATTGATGTCAGCTTCGCCAGCGGGCCGACGATCACCTCGGTGTCGGTGAACGGCACGGCCGGGGTGGGGGCCCAGGCCTTCGTCAACGGGGTCGATCTGGACGGTATCAGCGCGGTCGACCTCTACTCGTCAGGGGTCAAGGTTGCCTCGCTCACCAGCGTCGGCAACGGCAGCCTCTCGGGGACGATCGGGGAGTACCAGGCCTGGCCTGGGAACAGCGAGAACTTTGAGATCACCCTGCCCGCCCTGCCCGCTGGTACCTATGACGTGGTGGCCACCACCACGGGCGGCACCACGGCCACCTCCAGCGCCGACCAGGTGACGCTGGGGCCGCCCCAGGTGACCAACGTCCAGGGCTGGTCCACGGGGATGCCGGGTGACGTCGCCGAGATCGGCACCTCCAACGCTCTCGGCTACTGCGACGCGGGCTCGGGCACCGGCGTCAGCGTGGGGGGAACGGCGCTCATCTACGACGCCAAGCAGAGCGACTTCTGGGCTCAGGCCACGACCCCCGGCGAGTACTACTGCGACCCCACCAACCCCTACTCGCAACTCGAGATCAGCCTGCCCAGCCTGGACCCGGGGACCTACGACGTCACCGTGACCAACGGCGCCGGGACCTCGGCCACCTCGTCGGCGGACCAGGTGACCATCGAGACAGGCGCGGCACCTTCCATCAGTAGCGTCACCCCGAACCCGGCGGAGACCGGGATGAGCATCCAGGTCCAGGGCACCGCCATGGAGGATGTGGTCAGTGGCACGATCAGCGGTGAGGACGCCCACTGCCAGGGCAACCAGGCCACGATCACCTTCTGCACGGTCCCCGCCGACCTCGCCACCGGCAGCTACTCGCTGGTGCTCCACAGCCTCAACTTCGGGGACGGGTCCGCCTCGCTGGCGGTCACCGCCGAGGGCGCCCCGACCATCAGTGGGGTGACGCTCACCGATGGCGGTGCCACCACGACGACCACGGAGCCGGTCGGGGAGACGTCGGTGTGGACCTCGGCCGTTCAGGTGAGCGGCACCGACCTCTACAACGCCACCTCCTGTGATTTCGTGGACACCCAGTCGGGCGCCGACTACCCGGCCCTCTACTGCTCATTCAGCGACGGGGTGCTGACCGCCTACTTCCCGGGCAACTACGGTCAGCCGACCACCCTGCCCCCCAGCACCTATGACGTGGTGATCACCACGCCGATCGGGGTGAGTGTGGCGTCGCCGGCGGACCAGATCACGCTCACCCCCTAGGCGTGCGGTTCGGCACCACGGAACGGTCGGGGACGGGGCCGGTCGGGGCTCTCCGCCCCCGACCGATAGGATGCAGACATGGGTGACCAACCAGAGGCGGCCGCTGCTGGCGCACCGCGACCGCGGACGGCGCTGACCGAGGTCCGCGTGGATGGGGACCCCTACTTGGTCGACGGCGGGCTCGGGGCCGCGGAGGTCGCCGCGGCCCTGAGCGGCCGGGACGTCCTGCCGGTCCCGGCGGTGTGGGTGGGCCAGCAGCCCGGGATCTACGTCTTCGTCGGCCGTGGCGACCAGGTCCGCGCCGCCCTCAGCCGGCACCTCCCGAGCGATGAACTGGCCGATCTGCGGGTGGTCGCCGGGGTGCGACGGGGACGTCCCTACCTGGCCGCGCTCACCGCCCGCCGGCTGGTCCGGCTGCGGCGCTGCGACGGCCTGCGCAGCCGCGACCTCCCCAACCTCTCCCTGCCGCTCGAGCTCGACGCACCGCGGCCGCGCCCCCTGGAGGTTGTCTTCGCGCTCGGCTGGCCGGGCAGGGGCAGCCCGCCGGACACCTGGTGGCGCCTGTTCGGCGACGCGCGGGGCCGGCCCCGGCTCTGGATCTTCGACACCGGCCCGACGGCCGGCCAGCTCGGGGAGTGCGGCCGCATCGGCGAGGAGGGCTACCTGCGGCTGCCGCCGGCGCAGTTTGCCCATTCCACCTGGCCGCCATTCCAGGGCTCCATGAGCGCCCCGGTGGCCTGGGCGTTCCTGCTGCGCCAGACTCTCGCGCTGGTCGACGGCGCCCGGCTGCGCGATCGGGTGCGGGCCATCTGAGCGGGTCGGCCGGGCCGGGGAGGGGCGCGGCGCCTGCCCGTTGACAGGCCGGCTGGCAGGCCCTAGGCTGGGCCGCCGTGGGTCCGCCCGGGCGGCCCGTGGCAGCAGCGGGAGGCATGAGCGATGGCGCCCTTGACGTACCACGGCGGCTGCGACCCCTCCGACATGCGCCTGCCCCACGCGGTCCTGGAAGAGGGCCTGGCCCACGCCTCCCGGGTGATCGGCGCCGCCCCCGGGGACCGCGATCATGCCACCCGGGTGATCGGCCTCTACGGCACCCTGCTCCGGCTCACCCGGCTCCACGACACCGCCGAGGACACCCTGCTCTGGCCGCGGCTGCGCCGGCGCGCCCCCAGCGCCCACCGCCTGCTGGACCGGATGGAAGCCCAGCACGGGCACATCGACGGGGCGGCGCTGCGCGCCCACACCGCCCTCGCCAGCTACCGGGACAAGCCCGGGGACCGGGCCGGTGAGGGCCTGGCCCTGGCCCTCCAGGCCCTTCACGAGGTGCTCGTCAGCCACCTCGCCGACGAGGAGCGCGACCTGCTCCCGGTGGCGGCGGAGCGGGTGGCCCAGTACGAGTGGGACTGGCTGGCCGCCTACGTGCTGGGCCACGACCTGGGCAGCCGGCCCTGGCTCATGGTCGGGCTCTTCTGGGACCAGCTGGCGAGCGGGCAGCGGGTCGGCCTGCTGGGCCGCCTGCCTGACCCGGTGCGCCGCGCCTGGACAGACGGCGGGGAGCAGGCCTACGCCCGCTTCCTGGCCCCCCTGCGACCGCTCCTGGGACCTCCTCGGCCCCTCGGCACGACGCTCCGGGCCGGCCCGGGCCGGTAGTCACCCCCAGTTCCACCCATTCCGGGAGGGTTCCGGGGCCGGGCTACACTCGAAGCGTGCCGCTTCTGACCGGTGAGCGCTGAGATGGGCGGGATCATCCGCCTGGACCTGGACGCGACCCTGGCCGCGGCCATCGCCCGGCTCCCCGAGCAGATCGACCTCTGGCCGGTCGCTGCCCGCGCCGGGCTTCCCGACGACGCCCTCCGGGGGCTCCTCGGCGGCGACCTGGAGGGGGCCATGGCGATCCTGGCCGAGGAGTACCACCCCCTCTACGAGGCTGCTCTCGCCGCGGCGGTCACGGCGGCCGTCCCCGACGACCTTGAACGCCTGGCCCTGCAGCGTCACGCCGCGGGCCAGGCGCGGCTGCTGGAGGTCATCCGGGAGCGGGGCGGCGGGGCCTCTCGGCTCCCCCTGGACACCCTCATCGAGCAGTCGGGGTCGGGCCTCTTCCGACTCGAATTGGAGTGGGACGCTCCCCCCGGCCACGGACCGAGCGCCCGGGAGATGGCCCGGGCCGCGGGCCTCGACTGGAGAACCAACCGCGAGCTGCTGCGTCCGCTCGCCCGGGCGGTCGACGATTCCCCGGAGGGAGAGGCCCGGGTCGCCGTGGTCTGGTACGGCAGGGTGGCGACGCTCGTGCGGGCGGTGCTCGAGGCGGGGTCCGGGGAGTGGCGCGAGCTGGCCCTGGAGAACCCGCAGCTGGTCGCCATCAGCGGCGAGCTGGGCTGGTCGACCCGGGTCCGGGGCACCTTCACCACCCGGATCGTGCCCGGCTGGATCCTCACCGGCCCGGGATGGAACTGGCGGGCCGAGGAGTACCAGGAGCCCCCGATCCAGCGGCGGGTCGAGGACTTCGCCTGTCCCATGGCGATCCGGAGCGTGCCCCGGCTCGGCTCCCCGGGGCGCGGCCTGGGCTAGGTCCGCTCGCTGGGTCCCTTTCGCTCCGGCACCCTCCCGGCGCCGCGCTGCCGGCCCCGCCCCTCATACTCATCGGGTCCCCAGGGTGGTCGCGATGCCGTGACGCGGCCCGGGAGGGCGGGGACCGCGGGGTAGGATGGCGACGTGGTGCCGGTGATCGCGGCATAAGCAGGGTTTGGAGTGGCCATGAGCGAGACGGCAACGGCCCCGGTGGCGGGACCAGAGTTCAGCTACGACGGGGAGCGGCTGGCAACCCGGGTCGACCGCGTGCACTGGTGGAGGATCCTCGCCTGCATCGCCGTTCACCAGCAGCTGGTGCACTGCTACTGCGATCAGCAGCATCGGCTCTACTGCGTCCACTGCAACCACCAGGTGGGGAGCGGACGGGACCGCATCCCGGGCCCGTGCCCGGCCGGCCTCAAGATGCTCGGGCTGCTGCCCGACGGCCCCGACCCCGTGGAGCCCGCCGCCGCCGATGCCGCGGAGCCCAGCGCGGAGAAGGGCGAGGGCTGACCGGCGGGACGCCGGTGCAGGGCCCGCGGACCTTGGCCGGGAGCCGCAGACCCTTCGCGCACACCGCGTCCCGAAGCGTTGAGGAGAAGGGCGCGGTGGCGGACCCTCGAGCCTAAGTCGCCGTCCCGATCGCCATCGCGAAGACGTGGAGGTTGGGCGAGCCACTCGCCCCCAGGCCGTAGGTGACGTCGGTCACCCCGCCCGCGGGCGGCTCGATGAAGCCCAGATAGTTGCCCACGCCGATGGTGATGGTGCGCTGGTCCACCTGGTCCAGACCGGCCGTGCCGTTGCCCTCGGTGATGACGAAGCTGCCCACCCCCACCGAGGCCACCACCGCCACGTGGCCGTCCGCCTCCGAGGCCCCCGACTGGCCGGGGTCGAAGACCACCACGTCGCCCACCGCCGGGACCTGGGTGGTGAGCAGCCCGTGCGCCGCGGCCGAGCTCAGCCAGGCGTCGGCGTTGCCGGTCACGAGACCCTGGATCCAGGGCGCGGCCAGGGCCACGTAGGCGGTGCACTGGCCCCAGGCCCAGCCCAAGGGGTCGCTGCCGTCCGGAGGCTCGGGGGCGGGCTCGAAGCCAACCGCCGCCGGATTGAAGGTGATCGCCGCCACCTCGCGTCCGGGATCCAGCGGCAGGCCCGCATAGAAGACGCTCACCGGGCCGGCCGGATCGGTGGCGGGCAGCGCGCTCAGCTCCGGGGCGGACGCGATCAGGTCGTTGCCGGCCTCGGGGGTGGTCGCCGACCAGTCGCTCAGGGCCAGGGTGTCGGTCACCACCGTCCCGTCCGCGTAGGTGATGGTCACGGTCTGGGTCTGGTCCACCTGGGTGGCGGCCCCCAACACGCCCAGGGTATCCCCCTTCGCCCAGGTGGCCACGGTCTGGCCGTTGCTCACCAGGTTGTCGGGGGCGCCCGCCGCCGCCGCCGGCCAGGTGAAGCTCAGCCCGTCGTGGTCGACCGTGGCGCCGGGGGCCAGCCCGCCCGCAGTGAGCCCGGCGCCCTGGTAGCTGTCGCCCAGGAAGTCGAAGTCGCCGGTGGGCTGGGTCACCGCGTCGGTCACCCCCACGTTGGCCATCGGGTTCCAGAGCGCCATGCCCACGGCGTCGGCGGTGAGGGTGATCCCGGCCGGGTCCAGGACCGAGAAGAGGGGGAAGAGCGGGCTCACCCGCTCGGCCACCCGGACGTCGACGATGCCGGGGCCGAGCGTCCCCCGGTCGAGCACCGCCATGGGGCGGGAGGTGGGGGCCGACCACGCGGTCCAGATGCCGGGGGTGGTCGAGCCGGGGTCGCAGAGCGCCGCCTGGGCGATGCAGGTGCGCACCGCGAAGCAGGCCACGGGCAGGCTGCCCTCGAAGGCGGCCTGCCAGAAGGAGCTCCCGCTCACGCACCCCTCGGGGTCGCCGCAGTGCTGGTCGGCGCTGGTGCAGTCGTGCTCGGCGTCGGTCGCGGTGTCGGCCTCGGAGCCGAGCCCCCAGCCGTCGGCGGGGACCTGGAGCTCCAGGCTGGCGGTCTGGATGGCGGCGCCCACGTCCGCGATCGGCGAGCTCACGGCCGCCTGCAGGCCGATGGCGGCGTCGTTCAGGACGTTGCCCTGGGAGCCGAAGGCGCGCGAGATGTCGTAGCCGCCCAGGGTCAGGGTGAGCAGGAGGGGCACCGTGATGGCGAGCTCCAGGAGCGCCTGGCCACGCTGGTGACGACGTCCGGGGCGGCGGGCGGCGGCGGTCATTGCACCAGGTCCACCTGCTCACCGGGGTCGACGATGTTGCTGCCCTGGGCGCTGCCGCCGGGCTGGTCGGGGGAGATGAAGGTGAGGGCGGTCACCACGCCCGGGCTGAAGGCGCCCGCGCCGGCCAGGTCGGCGCCGCTCACCAGCCCGGCGGTGAGGGTCAGGGTGGACGCCGAGGTGAGCTGGAAGCGGTAGGTGATCTGGGCCGTGAAGGGTCCCCCCGCGGGCGCCGACGGCCCCCAGGTCCAGTCGCCGCTCACGGTCAGGGAGCTGCCGTCCGGGAAGCCGTAGGTCCAGCCCCCGCCGGAGGCGCTCACATAGGGAGGGTCGGGGGGCGGGAGCATGGGGTAGACCGTGACCGCGGGCGGCCCCTGGCCGGTGTAGGCGGGGGGCCACAGCCCCGCACTGAACCAGTCGGGGGCGTTCAGCCCCTGGGCCACGTAGAGCCGGTAGGCGTCCAGGGGGGTGGTCCCCTCATAGGTGAGGTTGAGGTCGGCCCAGCCCCAGGTGGGGTCGCGGGAGAGGGTCTCCTGGGTCAGCAGGCCACTATCCTGCTCGGGCTGGCGGGGCATCAGGGGGCTCACCTGGGAGTAGCCGTCCCGGAAGTCGACGGCGAGCGTCGGGCTCGGGCTGGGGCTGTCACTGAAGAGATAGAGCGAGCCCGCCATCACCTGGCCGGAGAGCCCGGGGCTGCCCAGCGAGGCGCTCAACTCCACCCCACCCGCGAGCCCCGGGGCCTGGTAGAGGAGGCCGCTCAGGCTGTCGCGGGGCAGCGTGTCCGGGGTCTCATCCTGGGCGTCCAGGTGGATGAAGCCGGCCGCCTGGAGGTCGATGAGGAGCGGCGCCCCGTCGACATCCTCGGCCGCTCCCACCGCGGGGGCGGCGAGCTCCAGGCTCTGCACCTCGTGGGTCGCCACGAAGCCGCCTCGCTGGAGCAGGAAGCTCACCCCTTGGCCAGTCACCTGGGTCGCCGGGCCGCTTCCGGAGGCGGTGATCCAGACCCCGGCGGTGAGGTCGCAGCTCGCCTGGTTGGCCGAGCAGAGATCGGTGTCATCGACCTCCCCGGAGTGGTCGATCACCCCGGTGGGGGCGAGGCCGGTGATGTCGTAGAGCCCGGGGGCGAAGCTGTAGCTGCCGTGGTTGATGACGATGTAGCTGTAGACCCCGGGCTGGAGCAGGTTGGTGTCGGTGCTGCACCCGGACGCCGCCGGCCTCACGCTGCCGGCCAGCGCATAGCTGGCCGCGACGCTGGCGCCGTCCAGTTCCAGGGCGCCGCAGTCCGGGAGGCCGGTGGTGGTGACGGTCGGGCTCCAGCTGGGTGGGTCGGCCAGGGTGGAGGTGACCTCGGCGGCGGCCAGCGGGCCCTCGGCGTCGCCGCCCGGGCCGGGCTCGGTGCAGTAGCCCTCACCGGTGCAGTAGACGTCCCCGGAGAGGACCGCCAGCCCGTCGGCGCCGGGGCAGGTGCCCAGGCTCGGGTCGCAGATGCCGCCGCCCAGGGAGCCGATCTCCACCGGGCCGCCGCTCAGGAGCGCCACCCCCTCCTGCCCGTTGGCCGCCAGGGCCGCGTCCTGGCCCTGCAGGGCCGCCCCGGAATCGTCTTGGAGCGATGGGCAGTTGGCGCAGAGGAGGTTGGAGCGGGAGGCTGGCTGGGCCGAGTTCCAGGGGTTGGGGTTCGGGTAGAGGGTGACCGCGACCGGGGACGGCAGGGAGATGTCCCCCAGGTCGGGGACCATCTCGGCGACCGCCCAGGCCGAGATCACCTGGCTGGTCAGTCCGACCACCTGGCCCAGGCTGATCGCCTGGCGGTGGGAGAGCTCGACGCCCACGCAGTTGTAGGGGTCCCCCGAGCCCTGGCAGACGGCGGGGAGGATCGTCCCGCTGGGCGGGCGCGGGGGATCGGTCACCTCCAGCTCGGTGGTCCAGCCGGCGGTGGAGCAGCCCAGGTCGGTGAAGATGAGGTCGAAGCCGCTGGCGGCGCCGCTCCCCTGGGTGGGACAGTCGGCCACCACCGCGCAGGCGGAGCCGCAGCCGTCACCCGTGTCCAGGGTCTCGACCGCGGCGGTGAGCCAGGCGGGGTCGGTGGCGACCGGCGCCGCGCTGAGCAACCTGGGGCTCGCCTCACTCAGGTTGGAGGCCGCGGCCATGGCCAGCTGGTCGGCCGCCTGCTGCTCGGACTGCTGCTGCACCGTGCCGGTCCCGATGTCCAGGGCGAGCGCCGAGAGCCCGATCAGCACGGTCGCCCCGAGCGCGAGCAGGACCAGCACCTGCCCCTGCTCTCGTCCGGCGCGGCGACGCATGGTCAGTACCCCGTCTCGACGGTGGTCTGGGCTTCCAGGGTCACCCCGCTCAGGAAGGTGGAGAGAAAGGGGGTGGAGGGCTGGAAACGGTAGCGCACCAGCACGGTCACCTCGCCGTGGAAGCGGGCGGCGCCCGGGGTCCCGCACTCGGTGGGGTTCAGGGGGTCGGCGGCGAGCGCGGGGTAGAGGTAGAGGTAACCCTGGCCCGCGGGCGGGTCGCTGGGCCCGGCCGCACTCGGGGTGGCGGGGCTCGGGTCGCCGAGGATGGAGTGGGGATCGGGGGTCACCAGCACCCCGCCCACCCCGGAGAGCCCGGTGAGCAGGGAGCAGTCGGAGAGGGCGTTGGCCGGGCTCTGCATCTTCTGGGCGACGGTGCGGCTGAGCGCCGTGATCTCGGCCTGGGTGTAGGCGACCCGGGCCAGGTCGATCAGCCCGAAGACGAGCAGCAGGAAGATGGGCAGGGCGAGCGCCATCTCCATCATCCCCTGGCCGCGCTGGCGGCGACGGGGGCGAGGTCGGGGGAGCGGCGCGCCGGACACCCCACGTGCCGGGCGGTGGCCCGGCCGGGCGCTGCGGCGGCCGGGCCGGTCACCTCTCAAGGAGTCGGGGCGGGAGATCCGGGCCAGGGGGTCGGCCGGGGTCGGAGCGGCCTCGTGCAGGGGGATGAGATGGTCCTCCGGCTGGCGCTGCGGAGCGGCGGAATCGTGGCGCTGCACCGGCTCTCTCACCGGTGGGAGAGGACCGAGATGGCGGTGATCAGCCCCGGTCCCAAGATCAGGACAAACAAAGTGGGGAAGAGGCAGCAGGTCATGGGGAACATCATCTTGAGGGGGGCCCGGGCCCCCAGCTCGATGGCCCGCTGGCGGGCGCGGCGGCGCAACTCCTCACTCTGCAGGCGCAGGATGTGGGCCACTCCCACCCCGAGCGGCTCGGCCTGGGCGACCGCCCGGGAGAGGTCCAGGAGGTCGCGCACCTCGGTGCGGTGGGCCATCTCGGCGAAGGCCTCGGCCATCGGCCGGCCCAGGGTGATCTGGCCCAGGGCCAGGTCGAACTCCAGGCCGAGGGGGGTGTGGTAGTGCTCCACCACCCGCTTCATGCCGAGCTCCACGGTGAGCCCGGCGTCCAGGCAGGTCACCAGCAGGTCGATGAACTCGGGAAGCTGGGA
>Ga0181535_10005110_pt1 | contig 14208 bp, 12 predicted proteins | sample PEATcosm2014_Bin_44_FD_119774 | JGI IMG/M metagenome (GOLD analysis project Ga0181535, IMG submission 119774) | Peatland microbial communities from MTU Mesocosm Facility, Houghton, MI, USA - PEATcosm2014_Bin17_30_metaG | ecosystem: Environmental > Terrestrial > Soil > Wetlands > Peat | place...
AGTTGTGAAGAACGGATCGCGCCAGAATGCCCCAGGAGCGATCCGCGGAGAGTTGGCAAGGGTTTGTGAACCCCTGTTTATCCCATTTTCCGGGACTCGGTGGAGTTTTTCAACAAGTTCCTAAAGGGAGCCGACCAAACCGAGCCGAATGATTTGCGATTGTTTTTCGGTGTACGGGTGCCCCTGGGTGCATGACCGCGCTCAATTACGACAAATCAAACGCGCTAATTCGATTTGCAAAACCGTGGCATAGCGGAGCACCCCTCAATTTCGAAACTGCGTTGCATTGAGGATGACTTACGCAAAAGCGCATTTGGGAACAGGCGCCAAAACGGCACGGAGATCGTCATGAAAAAGATCGCGGGAGTCCCGTTAGAGCAAGGATGTCTCAGACTGTTTATATGAGGAAGAAAGCCGCGAAATAGAAATATGTTGGAGCAACTTTGCAAATCGCACTTCTCAAAACAAACCAAAAAGTTACGCGCGAGAGCTGCAAACTTCATGCGCGCGTAAGCCGTGTTGCCGTCGTTGCTGCGCGCCTTGTGCGCACCTTGGCGGGGCCAGGACTGAAGACGGTTTTGTCCAGCCTTCTTCTCCCCCTTGTTGCCTGTGTCGCAAATCCGAACGTTGCTCCGAAAACCGGAACCCTGCTCGGCAACTACAATGTCGGAGCGAATCCCGAGGAAGTTGCCATTGACGCTCGCGGGCATGCCTGGGTGACGAACTGGGGATCGGCGAGCGTCTCCCAACTGTCCATGAGCGGGGAACTGCTTGGCGCCTATGCCGTCGGGTATCAGCCTGAAGGAATCGCGATTGATAAGGTTGGCGACCTATGGATTGCAAACAATGGGTCAGGGACATTGATGAAGCTATCCCCTGCGGGAGTTCTCCTGGAAACTGTGGCTGCGGGGGTAAAGCCCCACGATATTGTTCTCGATAAAAATGGAGACTTATGGGTTACTGACAACGGGGCGAATACGGTCATGCACTTCACCTCGGAGGGTGTGCTGCTGGCCGCTTTCGCTGTTGGTCTCAACCCTCATGGGATTGCTGTTGATGGAGCTGGAAACGTCTGGGTGGTAAACAATGCATCGAACAACGTGATGAAACTATCAGCGGCCGGGATGCTTTTGGGTACCTATGCCGTTGGACCCGATCCGATATTCATCGCTATCGACCAAGCTCAGAATGTGTGGGTGACGAACACAATGAACAACGGTCGGAGCTTCGCGCCCGCTACTGTCACTGAGTTATCGCCGAATGGGCAGGTTCTAGGGAGCTTTCCTGCAGGGATGAATGCCTGGGGAATCGCAATTGATGCGGCTGGAAATCTGTGGGTAGTCAATGGGCTGACAAATCCGGAAGTTTTGGCGCCCGGTACCGTAACCGAGCTATCTCCGAGCGGGACGATCCTTGGCACATATCAGGCTGGAACGGATGCGCTCGACATCGCCATTGACGGGTGCGGAAACGTTTGGGTCACAAACTCGGGAGCTTCAACGGTCACGCAGATTGCCGGCGCTACGGCGTGCCAGGGCGCTCTCTAAACGCCTGTATGCCGGGTGCCCCAGGTCCGGGGTCCCCGAGGACAGGTCTTCGTCCTTGGGGTGGAGGTCCCGATTCTGGGACCTGGGATCGCATAAATCCAACTACGAAATGATGCGGTCAGAGAACTAATGCGGCCTCCCCGGCAACACAAAATGCTCCGCGCACCGCGGCTCATAATTATCCCCGGCCATAATGATCGGACTATCCCACTGCGCCGGCCTCCCATCCACCAGCCGTTGCGGATAAAGCGCCTTCGCCCCGCAACTGCAATACGCCACCAACTCCGTAATGTTCCCCGAGTAAGTTCGTACCAGCCACGACAAATCCAGCATCTCCCCGAACGGCATCCCGCGAAAATCCAGTTCCAGCCCGGAGACCATCACGTCGTAGCCTGAATCCAGCAGCCGCCTGGTAAACGCGAACAGGTCCTGCACAAACTGCCCCTCGTCAATCGCCACGCATTCCACGCGCTTGCCAATCTGCTGTTCCGTTGCCGCCAGCACGGGCAGCACCGTCCACGGATCAGACGAGCGGAACTCCACCGCCTCCATCTTCCCGCATCCATTCCGGTTCCGGCTCTCCACCACGCCCGCCGCCGCCTTGGTATCGTCGCTCGGCTTCAGCAGCATCACGTACTGCTTGGCATACTGCCGCCGCGTCTCAATTCTCCGCAGCAACTCCGCCGTCTTGTTGCTCCGCATCGGCCCCACGATCATTTCCAGTTTGCCTGTCACACCCATCTCCACGATTCCATTGTTGCCTGATCGACCGCGCCACCGCCACGGATCATATCAACTTCAAGCCGGTGGAAAAGCGGAAATCCTTCCGAGCCGAGCCCGCCCGCGTCTGGACTCTGGCGCGCCCTTCATCCTCCCAAAGCTTTCCCTTCCGTCCCAACAAGTGTATTTGGGCTAGAATAGCTGGGAGCACGGTTTTCCCCACCGGAGGCTAAACCTTGGCAGAGGGCGTTTTCGTAGGTCTCTCCACAATCGACATCGTCTACGCAGTCGACGAATTTCCTAAACCGAATTCGAAGGTCTCGGCGCGCTGCCAAGACGTCTACGTCGGTGGCCCGGCCACCAACGCAGCCATCACCTTCGCTCACCTCGGCGGTCGTTCAACCCTCGTAACAGCTGTCGGCCGTCATCCGCTTGCCGATTCCATCGCCAAGGAAATCCACCGGCGTTCCATCAAATTTATCGATCTCCATCCCGATTTCGCCGGTACGCCAGTCATCTCCTCGATCTTCGTCAACCCTTTGGGCGAACGCAACGTCGTCTCCGCCAATTCCATCCGCATCCACATCCCACCTCCGCAAGTTGATCTCGCCGCCATCCAGAAAGCCTCAGTCCTGTTGGTCGATGGCCACTACATGCAGGCATGCCAGGCCTGGGCCAGGGCGTCCCGTTCGCAGCGAGTTCCAGTCGTTCTCGATGGCGGCAGTTGGAAGGACGGTGCCGGCGAGCTCCTGCAAAGCATCGATACCGCGATCTGCTCCGAGGATTTCATGCCGCCCGGATGTACCGGCGAAGACGACGTGATCGCCTACCTCCAAAGCTGCGGCGTAACCAACATCGCCATCACCAAGGGAGCCGCTCCCATCCGCTTCCACTCCAAAGCGGCTTCTGGAAGCATGAAGGTCCCGTCCGTCGAGCCGGTCGACACAATGGGCGCGGGAGATATTTTTCACGGAGCCTTTTGCTATTTCTTTTCTGAGGGAAAAGGATTCGTAGAGGCTCTCGGCGAGGCAGCGCAAGTCGCCGCCGAGTCGTGCCGACACCAGGGCACAAGAGAATGGATGAAATACTTCAATACTCAATCTGCTTCTACTCCTTAGCCGATCGCCCATCCCCCAAGCGTCACAACCACCTGTGACCTCGAACACATCCCGCCGCCGACACACAGGTCCAATGTTCCAACGGACTTACTCTGGGGAGAAGTGCGTTCGGACTGCGCTTGCCTCTTGAAACGCAACGTCCTCTTTCGCCAGGTACATGCAGAGCCGTAGGCGACAGCACTTTTCCTTCATTCATTAGCGCCTCTCCGCGGAGCGTGTCCATAGGTTGCAAGGTGGGGAGGAAGCATGCCAACCGCCGTCAGTCCAGCCATCTCTGAATCTCTCGACTCTCACGAAAAACTGCTCATCGATCAGGCAATCGCCAAATTCCGCGATCGTCCCGGAGCCCTCCTCGGCATCCTCGAGGCAGTCCAGTCCGCCAACGCGCACAAGTACCTGTCCATGCCGTCGCTGCGCTACATCGCGGACGAAACCGGCGTTCCCCCGGCCCGCATCTATAGCGCCGCCACCTTCTACGCTCTCTTCAACCTCGATCCCCAGGGCGACAACGTCATCTGCGTCTGTCGCGGCACCGCCTGCCACACCCGCGGCTCCCGCGACCTGCTCGCCAAGGTCTGTCTCGATCTCGGCCTCAGCGATCACGAAGCCGGCGAATCCAACGAGGCCGACAAGCTTGCCCTCACCACCCCAGACCAAAAGTTCACCGTCCGCACCGTCGCCTGCTTTGGCCAGTGCGCCCTTGCCCCGGTCGTCGAAGTCAATCACCACATTCTGAGCCACGTCAACGAGCGCACGTTGCAGCGCGAAATCAAAGCTCTTACGCAGGAGACAAAATAATGCCGCGCATTCAGGACATAGGCGCATTTAACGCGGTTCGCGAATCTGGTCTTGCCAAGCTCATTCCTTCCATCCCTCGCATCACCGTCGGCATGGGAACCTGTGGCCGCGGCAACGGCGCGGAAGAGCTCTTCCACGCCCTCAACGGAGCCATTCAAAGCGGCGGTCTCGACGTGCAACTCACCGGCGTCGGCTGCTTCGGCTCCTGTTTTCAGGAGCCGCTGGTCGGCGTCCGGCTTCCCGGCTGCCCGCTCGTCATCCTCCATCGCGTCCAGGCCCACGACGCCGGTCGCATCCTTGAGAGCCTCTCCACCGCCGTCATGCCCCCCGACCTCATCCTCTGCAAAATCGAGGAGTGGGACCACATCACTGGCTTCGTCAAATACGGCCCCGGCTACCCGGAAATCGCCCCTTGGAACGCCCTCCCGTTCTTCAAAGGCCAAAAGAAAATCGTCCTGCGTAACTGCGGCCTCATTAACCCCTCCGACATTGAGGAGTACATCGCCGTGGGCGGTTATCAGGCTCTCTACAAAGTCCTCATCGACGGGCGCAAAGAAGCCGTGATCGAGCAGATCAAAGCCGCCCGCCTTCGTGGCCGCGGCGGCGCAGGCTTCCTCACCGGCAACAAGTGGGACTTCCTCGCCAAGGCAAAGTCCGACGTCAAATACATCGTCTGCAACGCCGACGAAGGCGACCCCGGCGCTTACATGAACCGCAATGAAATCGAAGGCGACCCCCACTCGCTTCTCGAAGGCATGATCATCGGCGCTTACGTCATGGGAGCAACCGACGGCATCGTCTACGTGCGCGCCGAGTACCCCCTCGCCGTCCGCCGCCTCACCCGCGCCATCGAGCAGGCCCGCGAATACGGCCTCCTCGGCACAAACATCCTCGACCGAGGCTTCAACTTCAATATCGAACTCGTGCAGGGCGCAGGAGCCTTTGTCTGCGGCGAAGAAACAGCCCTCATCGCCTCGCTTGAAGGCTTCGCCGGCCGTCCCCATCCACGCCCGCCGTTCCCCGCGCAAAAAGGCCTCTGGGGCAAGCCCACCAACATCAACAACGTTGAGACCTGGTGCAACATCGCCCCCATCGTCAGCCGCGGCCCTCTCTGGTTTGCAGAAACCGGAAGCGCCAAGAGCCCCGGCACCAAAGTCTTTTCCCTTGTCGGCAAAATCCAAAATACCGGCCTCGTTGAAATGCCCCTCGGCACCCCGCTCCAGAGCTTCATCTACGACATCGGTGCAGGCGCAGTCAATGGCCGCCATGTCAAAGCCGTCCAAACCGGCGGACCCTCCGGCGGCTGCATCCCCGTCGACATGTTCGATACTCCCGTCGACTACGAGACCCTTGCGCAACTCGGCTCCATCATGGGCTCCGGAGGCATGGTCGTCCTCGACGAAGACAACTGCATGGTCGACGTCGCCCGCTATTTCGTCGAGTTCACGCATTCGGAATCCTGCGGCAAGTGCGTCCCCTGCCGCGTCGGCCTCAACAAGGCACTCAGCATTCTCAACGCCATCACCAAAGGCGACGGCACGGCCAACCACCTCACTCTCCTCGACGAGCTCGGCCGCATGATCCGCGAGTGTTCGCTCTGCGGTCTCGGCCAATCCGCGCCTAATCCTGTCCTCACCACCCTCCGCCACTTCCGCGAGGAGTACGAAGACCACATCGTCGCCCACCGCTGCCGCGCCGGCGTCTGTCAGGAACTCGCCCTCTCCCCCTGCGAAAACAGTTGTCCTCTGCGCATGAACATTCCGCGCTTCCTCGAACTCTTCCAGGAAGGCCGCCTTGAAGACGCCTTCGAATCCGTCGTCCTCGACAACCCCTTGCCCGCATCCACAGGCCGCGTCTGCCAGCATCCCTGCGACAACCGCTGCCGCCGCCAGTCCTTCGATGAAGTCGTCAACATGCGCGAAGTCCATCGCTTCATCGCCGACGAAATCTACCTCTCCGACCGATTCGGCCCGATGCTCCAGCGCATTCAGTCGCGCAAACTCGCGTCAACTGGCCGCAAGGTAGCCGTAGCCGGAGCAGGCCCCACCGGTCTCACCGCCGCCTTCTATCTCGCCATGCTCGGCCACGACGTCACCATCTTTGAAGAGCGCGGCGAAGCCGGCGGCATGTTGCGTTTCGCCATCCCCGAGTACCGTCTGCCCAAGTCCGTCCTCCGCCGCGAACTCGACCTCATTGAAGGCGTCGGCGTAAAGTTCGTCTTCAACACCCGCGTCGGCTTCGATCTCCCTCTCAACGAACTCGCCAGCAGCTTCGACGCCGTTTTCCTCTCCATCGGAACCTGGAAGGAGTCCTGGCTCTACCTGCCCGGCACCGAGTTGAAAAACGTCTACCCGGCTCTCCCATTCCTTGAGTCCGTCGCCCGCCACGACCAGGTCTCGCTTGGCAAGCGGGTCACCATCATCGGCGGCGGCAATGCGGCCATCGATTCCGCCCGCACCGTCCTGCGCATGGGCGGCCAGGCCACCATCCTCTACCGCCGCGAACGCAAAGACATGCCCGCCATTGAAGAGGAGATCGAGGCCGCCGAAGACGAAGGCGTGCGTTTTGTCTATCTCGCCGCGCCGCACCGCATCATCGGAAGCCCCGATGGCAGCGTTAAAGCCATCGAGATCGTTAAAACCCGTCTCGGCGAATACGACAAATCCGGCCGTCGCCGCCCCATCCCCACCGACGAGGTGCAGCGTTTCGACTGCGACAGCGTCATCCTCGCCGTCGGCGAAACCTTCGACCAGGACTTCTGCCGCGCCTCCGGTCTGGAACTCAAGGAAGAAGGCACCCTCGCCGTCGATCGCTTCACCCTCGAAACCAGCCGCTCCGGCTTCTATGCCGGCGGCGACGTCATCACCGGCGCATCCAACATGTCCAACGCCATGAGTGGTGGCAAGCAGGCCGCCCGCAAAATCGACGAGCGCCTTATGCCGGAGCAGGGAACTATCGCTCTACGTTGGGATCGCCTCTTCCCTGACTTCGAATACAGCCGCCAGGCTCCCGGCGAACCCAGCCTCAGCCGCCGCCACCACGCGCAGTCTTTACCCGCCCAGGCAAGAGCCCGCTCGCAAGAAGAAGTTGTCGCCGACCTAAGCCCGCAGGAAGCCTTGGAAGAATGCCGCCGCTGTCTCCGTTGCGATCTGAGAATCACCGCCAATGAGGTTGAGAATCATAGAGCCTGAACAGAACAGTGGGTGCCCCAGGTCCCGATTCTGGGACCTGGGATCGCATGAATCCAAAGTACGAGATTATGCGGTCAGACCCACAGAGACCGATTGAGCAGTGAAAGGAGCCACCCGTTGCCAAACAAAACGATTTCCGTCCGCATCGATGGTGAACTGGTCACCGCGCACGAAGGCGACACCATCCTCGAGGCAGCCCGCGCCAACGGCAAGCAAATCCCCACGCTCTGCTACCTGAAGGGTCTCTCCGCCGTCGGTGCCTGCCGCGTCTGCATGGTCGAACTCGCCGGTACGGACCGCCTTCTCCCCGCCTGCACCACCCCGATCCAGGACGGCATGTCCATCAAGACCTCTTCTGCCAAGCTCACCGAATACCGCCGCATGGCCGTCGAGCTGCTCTTGGTCGAGCGCAACCACATCTGTTCCTCCTGTGTCTCCAACGGCCACTGCGAACTGCAATCCATGGCCCAGTCGCTCGGCATCACCCACGTCCGCTACGCCTACAACAACCCCCGTCTCCCCGTCGACATGTCGCAGCCGCGCTTTGTCCTCGACCACAATCGCTGCATCCTCTGCACCCGCTGCGTCCGCGTCTGTGCTGAAGTGGAAGGCGCCCACGTCTGGGAAGTCGCCTCCCGCGGCATCTACTCCCGCATCGTCAGCGACCTCAAAGACGATTGGGGACACGCCCGCAACTGTACCGGCTGCGGCAAGTGCGTCCAGGCCTGTCCCACCGGCGCCCTCGCCGAAAAGGGCTTCGCCGTACACGAGATGGTCAAGCAGAGCGACGCCATCACCCGCCTCGCCGCGCAACGATCCGCCGCGCACTAGCAGAACAACGAACACTGCGGGTGCCCCAGGTGCCTCGCTTTTGGGCACCTGGGATTGAATACGTTATATTCGCCACATCCCTCCATCCAAACCCCTCAATTCCATTTGTCCCCGCCGCCCTCTACCCGTAGAATCAAAATGGGCCGGTATCAACGCTGCCGGTCGAGGCTCCACGCAAAAATGAGCGAACAGGAAACAGCAACTTCCCACCAGGCGCAGACCGTTTCCCCAGCCTGGATCAGAATCGAACGGGCACGTCATCCCCAGCGCCCCTACCCCATGGACTTCATCGAGCGGATCTTCACCGATTTCAGCGAGATTCACGGGGATCGCGCCTATGGCGACGACGAGGCCATCGCCTGCGGCATGGCGCGCTTGGGCAATGAAGAGGTCATGGTCATCGGCAACCGCAAGGGCGGCAGCACCAGGGAGCGCGTCAAGCGCAACTTCGGCATGCCCAACCCCGAGGGCTATCGCAAGGCTCTCCGCTGCATGAAAATCGCCGAGAAGTTCAGCCGCCCCGTCATCAGCTTCATCGATCTGCCCGGCGCCTATCCCGGCCTCGGTGCCGAAGAGCGCGGCCAGGCCGAAGCCATCGCCCGCAATCTTTTCGAGATGTCCCGCCTCCGCGTGCCCACCATCTCCATCATCTGCGGTGAAGGCGGTTCCGGCGGAGCGCTGGCACTTGCCGTCGCAGACCGCGTCCTGATCCTTGAGAACGCGCTCTATTTCGTCATCACCCCCGAGTCCTGCGCCGCCATCATGTGGCGCGATGCCGCCCATAAGCAGTTGGCTGCCGAAGCCATGCGCATCTCGGCGCCCGAAGTTGCCGCTCTTGGCTGCGTCGACGAGATCGTCGCCGAGCCCCCGGGTGGCATCCATACCGATCGCGAGGCGGGCACCGGCCTGCTTGGCAGCGTCCTCCAAAAACATCTTGCCGAGTTGAAGGCCATCCCCATCGATGCGCTCGTAACCGCGCGTCAAAAGAAGTTCCGCAACATCGCCCAGTTCTACACCGAAAGCTGAGGAATCTATCCAAATAACTCTGATTTCTGTGAAGGTGTCTAGGGACAATTAAATTTGTCCATGGGACATATTATTTGTCCAAAAGAATCTCTCGGGGACAATTTATTTGTCCAAAAACGGCACCCTGCTCTTGTTATTGCTTCGAATAGAATCTCCTCGTCCGCCAGGCTCCAGTCACATTGTTCACTGTCACAATCACGTGCTGCGTCGCCAAATTGAGCTATCGCGATCACGTCGCCCCTGCTGGCCCAGCGGCCATAAAGACGAGCAGGGGCGTTCCAAAGACCATCCGTCAACCTATGCAAGCCCTCCTTTCAACGGGTTCTGGCTATCGACTCTCTACGCACGAGATCGAGCCGTCAGTGCTGGTTAGTCATTGACATCGTGAGTCTTAAGGAGCGAGCGCGCAACGTGCATCGAAGGACAAATCCAGCTCAGTTGCGACCTCGACGACATAGGCGCAATTCTCAACCAGTTGACTGGGACTAAGGTTAGTCAATCGGCAGAGCTGAGTCACTGAAATTGCCTTTCGCCCCCGAGCCAATTCACTCAGCGCCCAACGAATGGTTCGGCGCATGAATTGCTCTTTGGTTTCGGCTACGCGTTCTGCCTCGGATATCGTTGAGGGATACCGATCTCTCCCTCGATCCGTGAGTGCAGTCAATGCACCGACTGCCGCAAGCAAACGGGTCCGCGTGAGTCGCATTGGCCGATCCGGTCTTGCAAGTTCCTGACGTGCCATTTGTCCCACAGTCACGGATGCCGCTTGATCGCGTGGATGGCGGTCTCTCAGCGCCTTCCGCTTTCCTTTCCTATGTCCCCAGCGAGGTGCAGGAAGATGGCTCCGGAGCCAGGCTCGGTCGTACTTCCGCAGCCAAAAGTAGGATCCCGCGTGGCGTTCGGCAAACTCATCTCGCGACTTGCCCGGGTTTTCGCGCAGGAATGAGAGAAGGGCATCGCGGTGCTTCTCTCCCTGTCGGATAACGCTTGCCGCGCGATGAGCGTCGCAAAGTTCAGGCTGATCAAGTTCGATTAGGAGAATCGACCAGACTGAAACGTCGTACTGTCGCTGAACTTTCCTTTTTGGGATTCCATGCTTCAGGGCATCCCGTATAGCAGCGATGCGCTTGGCCCCAAGTCGCTTAAATGTGACTTTCGATAGGGGTAGGTGAATGCGATGATGCCGAAGATCGGCTGCAATGGTGCAGAAACTTACACCGAGGCGTTTTGCGGCGACTGTGAGTTTCCCATTTGCAGCATCGAGAGCTGATTCAATAGCTTCTTCTTCGATCCGCTTTCGTTGAAGGTTGAAGTTCGTCCGGTAACCTGGGGGCAAACAATCTCTTTGCGGTGCAGGGTTGGGTGGCACTGGGTTCCAAAGCGAACTAATGTCCTCCGTCACGAGTCGTGCGAGCAGCAGCATGCGCAAGATAGATGGGATATGTCGGTCGTCGATCACGTTTCGAGACAGAGCCCGACCTGCCCAGTAATCACGAGAGTTGAGCCGGTGCCCAACGCCTAATTGACTGAGAACCGGTTCGCTAAACCGATCGAGGATTGATTCGGAGATTGCATTTTGGCTTAGACCACCGCCATGAAGAGACGCAAAGCCTCCACGCCTAAGCGCCGCGAGAAGATTGGCTGCAATGTGTGCTTTCGGAGCAAAGTCTGGCTCGGCAAGAACAGTCGTGACCTGCCGCGACAACCATAGCCAGTTCTCTTCCGATTTGGCATCGAGATCCGCCTTTATTACTTGAGGCGTGCGTGGCTCACTGCACCCACAACGGCCGGCCATCTGCCAACTGCCAACCGCCTGGCGGGAACCTTGACCACACAAACAATTGGAACGAAGAGGGCGGGCATGCTCGGCACACATGGTGACGAATAGCGGTTGATGCTGCCGATACAAAACAGGAAACCCATAGGTCTTAAGGTCATGTGCGATGCAGTCTGGGCAGAATCTAGCCATGTGTCGAAAGTCTCTAAATACCGTAACGGAGATTCCCAACGAGGCAGAGGGGTTTCCGCTGTTGCCGGAGATGACGGTTTTGAGAACAGCTGCCGCGCGTTCGGGGTGAGCGAAATGCAATAACAATGGTAGGAGCGTGTGGCCTTTAGCAATCACTTCCGGTGAGTCCTCCCAGGGATGGCTTGGCGGCAGGATTGATGCGAGTTGATGCAGGTCAGGGGGGATTACGGAACTGGGCGACGCGAAGTACAGCCCGAACGATTCCAGAATTCGGAGCTTAGCCCCGGCGCTGCGCTCCAGATAACGCGCAATAACCGAAGCGAACGTCTCCCCATGTTGTGCAACAGGGAAACCAGGCAGATTCATATTCCATTCACCTTTTGGACTTTTCGATTTCGCTACAGAAGAGAAACCTCAGCTTGTTCGCCGGAAGGCGCAGACTCGAATATGGCCGAGCGATACTGCCCCGGCGGACGTCATTCGAGCGTGTCCACTAAGCTGGCTGGGCAGAGATTGAGCTATTCATGCTTTTCCACGGGCCGACGAATACTCGACCGGGTCCAGCGCTCTCTGTTGTTTTAAGTTAGGAAATTCCAACTCCGCTCGTTCAGTTGGTACACCTCCTGTCAATAAACAGGCGATTGTGAGCCGATCAACGCTAGAACGCGGGCGCTCCCGGTCACATCACCAGACGATTCACACATGGGATGCCGACCCAGCCCTCCCTGTTCATGCCCCGGGGCGTTTTGGACTCTCTGACATTCTGTCTCCTGGCTATCGGCCACATGCGCCACGGATGCGCCGTGTTTTCATCTTTAGAGACACGATGAAGTAACACAGGCGATCGATTCCTTACCGAAAAACGTATCGTGAGCTCTTCAATTCGCTCTACGGTGAGAACTGTCCAAGGATCCAACTTCAGGAATCGGACGAGACGCTGTGGCAAGGTACAGTCTTCTTTCTTGCCGGACCGGAATTCGCTTCGACGAAGATGAAGTACGACTCCCTTGGAGTAGAACGGAGATAGGCCCTTCTCCGGCGGACAAGGTAAGGGCAGGAAGAGCGAGCGCAGAAAGACAGGTTGTGTTGTACGTCGAGCCTCAATCGTCGCCAAAATCCAGGTCGTTCGGGCCTATTCCCCGGGATTTAAGGAACAACGCATAGAGCACGATGGGCCAGACAATGAGCAGCACCGGCGAGACCAGCAGAGCGAGGAATCTCTTTTCCGGGCGCCAGCGCAAGAAGAAGCAGTTCCGCCGCGGCGCCAAAAGAAGCACCACGAACAAGCCGGTCGCGGAAACGATAAAGCAAAGAACACCTGCTTGTGCCGCGACGGGTAATTCGAGGAATAGGTCTAGGTCGTTCATCGGAACTCCTGTAAGAGTGCGGAATCCGGGGGGGCCAATCGAGTGCGGCAGGATGGGGCTGCACTCGACCGGAGACGATTCGAGCCGTGCCGGGAATTGGCCCGGCCCGTTCAATTCTGCCTCTTGTACTCAACCTGGCCGAAGAATCCCGGTGTCAGAATGGTGTCAGTCCGCTTGACGTAGGTGAGGTCCGCGGACAGGAGCAGTCCCTTAACCTGAAGAGTTCCATCCTTATAGGTAGCTCCAACTCCCGGCTTCTGGTTTTGGCTGACAATGAGGTATTCGTCGCCGTTCCGTGTAACTTGGAACGTATCGTTTGGATTTTGGGTGTTGACCCATTTGCCAAGGTATTCCGATCCCCTGGATGCGCACCCTGTGAGGACGACGGCACTGAGCAGGCAGATAGTGATGAAGCGAAGGATCAAAGTTTTCATTCAGTGTCTCCAGCGGTTGTTTTCGAAGGTTGTTGCGGCATCGCAGGTGCAGGACTACCTGCTGCCAAGGCTTTCAGTCGGATTGCCCATACCGTCCGGGTCTGCCCGGTCCGTCTTTGAGATCGCGGTGAGGGCCTACATTACGTAGAAGTTCTCGAAGATCAGCTCCATCTCGTCAGGCGGCAAAGTTTCTTCGTCTGGGTCATAAAATTCCGGATCAACGTATTCGCGCTGTTCGTCCTCGAGATACGCCTCCAAGTCTTTACTGAGATGGGCGCCCGCCGAAATGTAGGCGCTCCCTTCGTTCAAGCACTCATTGAAGCGTTGAGTTCCCTCATCGCTCCAGGTATTAAATGCCGGGTCACCAGTCTCCTCTTCTGGTTCTTCTTCCGGCTTATTGTCGGTGTTCGTTCCCATTCGATGATTCCTTTCCGGGCCGTGGTCTTCCTTGACCGTGTCCGCTCTTATGATTCTCGGAGAGAAACCTGGGCCCGGAATGCGAATGGGTACTTTGGGTTGTTCCTGCTGAGCACATTTTTGGATAAAAGGCGTCGGGGTTAACGACGGCACCTTGATTTCGGAACTGCCGGGGTCCCAGTAACCTCGAACCGCAGGATCACAGCGGTCAAGCCCAGGGCCTGCGCGAGCGGCAGAAGTTTGCTCAAGGGAAGAAGCACAAGGCCGTTTTCCGCTTTCGAAAGGTAACTCCGGTCAATTCCGGCGGCCATCTTTGACAGCTGTGACTGACAAATGCCGCGGCGCTTGCGCAAATTCCGAAACAGGTCACCGATCCAGTGCGCGAGTTGTTTGTCATGATTTTCCGATCGAGGATCGAACGGAGCCAAGATTTGAAGATTCACGTAATCGACACCGAGATTGCAATGGCAGCGGACACAGTTGCCATTCTTTGGGTATTGGCGCGTGTGGCAGCGCGGGCAGGTAACGGTTTCGCTGTCACGAATCGATGGGAGAAATTGAAGAGTAGGCATGGTTTTCCTTTGAACATGCTGTGGGCGTGGCTGTCAGATTGAAGATAGATTCCAGTGAATGAGAACTGGGCCCGAAGAGTTGCGTGGTGCCCATCCGTGTCCGCCCGGGCAACACCATGGTTGACGGGTTTGGGTAGCCGGGGATAGGTTACTTTGCCATCCTGGCGGCGTAGGCAGTCGGGGTGAGTTCGGCCAGAGAGTGGATGGAGCGGTCGGCG
>Ga0181535_10005111_pt1 | contig 14208 bp, 6 predicted proteins | sample PEATcosm2014_Bin_44_FD_119774 | JGI IMG/M metagenome (GOLD analysis project Ga0181535, IMG submission 119774) | Peatland microbial communities from MTU Mesocosm Facility, Houghton, MI, USA - PEATcosm2014_Bin17_30_metaG | ecosystem: Environmental > Terrestrial > Soil > Wetlands > Peat | place...
GTGATCCTGACTTCTCTTTCGACCTCATTGGTCATTTGAATCTGCCCAAAGTCCACATTCTCGGGTTCGACAAGGACTTCTGAGGTAACCGTCCCTGCCATCATAACTTGGTAGTATGGCTGTGTTCGGTCATTGGAGGCTATGTAGAAGGCTTTTCTTTGAAGTCCTTTGCGTCCGATCAAATTAAAACTGACTCGGCACGTTGTCCCGCTACCTGGAGCCAGTAGTTTATCGGCCACTGTTCCTGATGCCCCGCAACACCCCCTGACTTCTCCTATCTGAAGCGGTCCATCTCCGATGTTGCGAATCAAAAAGACATTTGTAATAGAGCCGGTGTTCGGCGCATTCCCGAAGTTATATTCCGGTTCGGAGCAAGAGATCCGCGGACCAGCGGCATGAAGATTCGTTGCACATAATAAAGAAAGAAGAAACATGCCTAAACCAACTGGAGATAATTGCGAAAAGATGCCGCGCAAGAATGCCTTCATTTCGACTCTTGTCCAGCAAGTCGTTGATTGAGCCGATTCAAGGCGCTTTCGGCAACGACCTTGGCCTGTTTATCCGAACCTCCGGCCAATGACTGTAGCAGTTCAATGTCGGTTTGATCTCCAACATCGCCTACGGTGGCAACAGCAGCCATTCTGATCGGACCGGTCGAACCGGTTTGAGCCAATACTCTAGCCGTCGGAAGTATCTCAGGCTTGTTTATCATTCCGCACAGGCGAAGGCTGGTAATCCGGTTCGCTTCAGTGCTTTGATCATCCATCGCCAATTCCAGCGCCTTCTCTCCCACTTTGCCCCGATCAAACTCGCTGTTGTCTCTCGAGAGTCTCTCAAGCGCCAGCAGTGCTGTTCCGGGAAATGTCTTATTCTTCTCTCCCACTGCCGCCCAATACGCGGACTCTATGTTCTTGCGCTCAGCGTCTTCTGTCTTCCCGCCTCCCGCCGGCCATTTTGACTCGTAGTAACCCGCCATGTACTGAATGCAGTAGTCTCTCCAGACATCGTCGTGCTCCTTATCTTTGAACATCTTGACAAGCTGCCCGCCGAGTCCATCAGGAATCTTGTCCTGACGCAAGAGTATGTCGAGCACATCGTTCTTGAATGCATTGAACGCATCAGGAGTAATGTCTTTCTCGTCCTTTGAAATGCTGTCCAAGAACATGACCAAGGCTTTCACGTCATCTTCGGCCAAATGTTTCGTAAGTTTCTGCAATTCCTTCCGGCGAGTGTTGATGTCTGTAGCCTTTGGGTCCAGCCCGACTATTGCCCTGACTTCGGATGAGAGGTTGACTTTCGACAAGGCTTTTAGCATCTGGTCTTTTCGCGTTTCTTTGGGAGAACCATCGGATCGAATCATTTCAGACTTCTTTGTTGGCGCTGAGACAGAGTGCTTTGTGGCATCTATCGGCTCGGAAGCCTTATGCAACGCCGAGTTCGCAGGTTGGGTCGCATTGTGGCGTTTGGCAACGAGAATGACCACCGTTATGCACAGCGCAATACAGGCAAGAAGAATAAGTCTGACTCTAAGTTTCATGCTGCGAAACATAGCACGACTACTTACACAGTTCACCTGTTTTGTTTCTTGGCAATGGTGCTGCGACTTTAGCGCATCTCACTATTCTTTCTGCATCAGGTTGATGGACAGAGGATGATCCTATTCCATCTCTTGCCGCCAAGAGTTCGTTGCCGCATCAACTGCAGATCTCGGACCAAAATGAAAGGTGGGTGCGTTTGTTTGGGACGCCCCAAAAATGATCCGCCCGTGAACAGCGTAATCATGAACATTGCTCGAAACCAGACTACCGCTAGCGTTCCATTTCATTATAAGCCATTTCTCATAACCAAGATGTCTAGCAAGTTTAACTACGCCATTAGTGCGAACAAACAACATCTCATGTTTATCCTCATAGTAGAAATCACGCAAAGCACCGGATTTTGGATAGAAACTCATTTGAAAACTTAGCGCTGGATCCTTGTTGGTTAAGGCCGCATCCTTGTAAACAAAGGCTTCGACATGACCGACTACGGCATTCGTCTTATATGGGAATACTCGCCATACCGTTGAGTGTTCCTTATCCACTGATTCCAGCCTTACTTCTTGCTCCACTCCAGTAAAAGTGTTGTAATGTTGCGATTTTAGGATTCGATCCACCAATCGCACCGCATTACTTATGGAACCAGCAATTGGCAACGACACTTCATTCTGGGGAATGGAAGTGATTGACTTGTAGCCTACTTCAGTGGGCAAAACAGGTACAGCTAACGCTTTCTGTTCGACAACGGTTATTGCAAAAAGAAAGCTCAGTATTCCACACATCCATCCGGACAGAACTACTAAGAGTGTTTTAGAACTTAGTTTCAAAGGTACACCTTCTTTCGTTAGTCATTGCTAGGGTTAGAGTTCAACCAATCCATGAATTCCCAAGGGGTACACAACCCTGAATCATCCATCGTGGAAACATCCATAGCTTCCCCAACTTGGATTGCAAAGTTCACGCAATTGTACGTGTATAGGTTCCAGTCCGGCGGATTTTTGTACGCTGAATCGATCTCAGGCAACGCAATATATAGAGGATCGATCAGAATGTGGTACTTTTGCCAAGCTGGCGTCAAATAGTCTTGCTCATCTTCAGCGGTGCCAAGCGCGATATAGCCTGGAACACTAATACCGTTCAGTATTTGTCCTTTGTCTGCATTGTCAACGGGATGAAAACCCATCGTCGATAAATACACTTGAAGATTAGGAGCAATAATTGCATCAGTCGTGTCCTCATCCAGCGTTAATTCTACCCAACTGTGCCCGTGGTCGGCATTCGGCAAATCTGCATATGAATAAAGGGAAATGTCGGCCTCGTAAACGTAGATGGTTGTCTTCAAACCGGAATCTTCCCCGCCACAATTGAAAGTGAACTCTGTCATAGAGGCACCATTCCCAAATGACCGGTTTACGGTTCTGTTCAGCTTCGCTGATCCTATGCCACCCTGTAAAGTGAAATTGGCAGGGAGCTGGCTCTCTGAAAGATCAGGCACAATCTTTGCACGCACCGTGACCGGAGCAGTCGGAATTTCCATTCTCCAGCCAAGTGGAACCAGAAATACTCGCTCATCATCAGAATCGTCAGTGCCCCACTCTTCGAGATTCGACATGGGATCAGGCTGAATGGACACCACCTGAATCACGTCCAGTGCAAAGGAAGCATACGGCTGATCAGCATCATCAATGCCAGACGCAGTTGATGTTGCCGTGACCGTATACGAGCCACCGCCATCTCCAAATGTGATCTCGCCAGTGTCTGGATCAATGCTCGTGCCATCATCGGTGGGAGTTATTGACCATTTCACGTTATCCGTATCATAACTATCATAAGTAAAATTCTCTGGCGCATCGTTATATGATCCATCTTCCGTCCATGCCGTGTAAACTGTAGGATTATCAAACACCAGTTCTATCACGTTCAGCGTGTAGGAATCATATGGCTGATCAGCATCACCAATGCCAGACGCAGTTGATGTTGCCGTGACCGTATACGAGCCACCGCCATCTCCAAATGTGATCTCGCCAGTGTCTGGATCAATGCTCGGATCCACGCCAGGAGTGACGTCGCTCCCGTCTGCGCATGTCATTGTCCAAGAAAGTTGGCTCTTGTCATAACTGTCATCGGTAAGGTTGTTCGGCGCATCGTCGTACGTGTTCCCGTTCCCAGTCGATGGCGTGGTCACTGTAGGATTATCAAACGCCACTTTTAACACGTCTATGGAAATTGTCTTTGTTGCGGAACAATCGGATAAAGGACCGGAGACAGTAAATGTGATCGACTGCGCGCCTGGCGTAGTGAGCGTCGTAGATGTTGAATCCTCGCTGTGCGATCCGTCACTTGATGGAGTAGTGTCTGAGCCACTAGCCTGACCACTAAAAGAATACGATAATGTGACCGTGTCCGCCTGCGACTGACCCACCGAAGCATATGGCGATAAAGTATCACTGAATTTTGCAGTGGCCTTGAATGTGTCAGTTGAGTCGAAGGCTACAGCACTGACTTCATTGCCAGCGGAATTGTATAAAGTGAGCGAATCGACGGTTAGCGTATATGTCTGTCCCGCCGGTGAGTTGCACGCCGCTTCGCACAGGTCAGTCCGCATCAGAAATGCACATGCAATACTCAGCCCCAACAAGAGGCGAACGATATTTGCACGCGCTCCAATGCGCCAAAACTTGTTCTTGTTGTCGCTCATATCGTCACGATAACTGCGGCATGTTGCTCGAGTAGTACGCCTCGCCAATCACGCCGTCCCAATATCACGGGCCGACAACAGCGCGAAGGTGCTCCCCTGGACGCTTACTTCGTAAGCGCGATCGAGGAATTCATCCGTCTCAATAATCAAGGTCCTAAACGGTTCGTTTGAACAAGACATGAAGACATGTTAAAAAAGGTCGACTATTGCAAACCCGTTACATAGACATTACGCTACTAGGTCAAGTAGTCCATTTGATTCGTGAACGTCAAACGACATTCTACTTTCTCTATCTTTGGTTGAGTTCTTGCTCAAGTGTTGGAGCCGATATTACTCCTTTTTGGAAGACGGTTTTCCCATCAACTTGTGCATTTACAGGATTAAACTGTCGATCAACAAGAAGCCGCACGATTTTGCCGATCCCGCTTTTTAACGTGATTGCAATCTGTTCTCCTTCGAATTCAGCCTTTAGGATCGTTGCGGCACTCACTGGTTCAGATCGATTCAAATCCATCAAAGCACTGATTCCCACGACTTTCTGCAATGAAACCGTCGTGTCTTTCGCACTACCTGAAATAATATCTTGCCAATTCATATCTCGTAGGTAGCCTCTGATTTTTGCTTCAACTGCTCTGGTGTCGTTGGTTTGTTCTGCGAGGTCAAACCTGTTCGTTGACGCTCGACACACAAGAAGCCCACCCAGAAAAGAGGAGAACCCCACGATCCCGACATCGGTGACTAGACAATGGCTATTCGTGGCTCCCACCCATATTGTGCTGCTCTGAGGCAAAACAACGACCTGCACATTGTGTTCTTCAATCTCCCCCCTCATCGTCTTCGATGAAAACCGAAAGTCTTGTATTAAGCACGTAACATGCCCATGCGGAGATGGAAGAAACACTTCTCGAACGGCCCCATCGGCCTCGACATTTCGCCCGGCATCATTCACACCAATGGACAGAGAAACTCCCATTAGAAATATGCTGAATCCGAGAACTGCGATGGTATGAATGTAATTGGTTGTCATTCTTTCTCCTAGTACTGTGTGAACGTGATCTTCATAATGACGGTGGACTGTGCTACGCGCAAAATCATATTGCTGCTCGTGGAATCCCCCTGAACGCTGCGCACACCCCCCCAGACTGCCGTTGCCTGAAAATCTGCGGGTCCGGTATACGTCACCCCATAGGACGGGTCGTAGTACGTAGAACCAACCAGTGCTACCCGATGGTTGCCAAAAAATTTCTCGGCCGGGGGAGCTGTATTCTGTCCGTAAAGAGTAACTAGGCTCGTCAAATCCCCGTAAACACCACCGGAAGGAGTTGGAACCATCGTGGGGTTTACCGTCGGCAACACCAATTTCCAATTGTATGGAGGCGTTGTTGTGTAGCTAGCAACGGCATTCGGCGTCCAATCTTTTACCAAAAAACCAATGTCTGGAGCCACAGGCAGAATAATAATACTGTTCGCAGTTGTGCCGTTAACGGCAACTGCGTTCTCAAACAGGGACATCCACGCTACGCAGTTTCCGTCACTAGTAGAAAGCAAGCCTAGTGTGTCCGTCGCGATGCCGCTAAACAAACCACCTTGGTAATAGTGGAGTTTCGTGGTTCCATCCCATGTCGTAACATTCGCTGGGCCAGTACCGCTTGTTGTAAATTGCGACCACGTATAAGCAACAGCTCCATTTGCATCGGTCGCATGTCCGCTGGAACAGGCCAAATGAACAACTGTATGGTAAGTTGGGGTTGCATTCGCAAGACAAACGTAGACCTGGTTTGCTGTCTGGCCTGCGTCGTAAAAGCCAATTTGGTCGATGCTGCTGATGCTATAGGTCCAATCGATCTGCAATGGATTCCAACAGTTTACGCTGATACCCAACGGGCTGACGGCCATCGCCGAACACATTGCGATGCCGCTAGATGCAGCGACAGTTGTTGGTGCGAATAACCAAGAAGGAGATATTGATCCGTTGCCAGCCAATGTAATGTTACCTGTGAAGTCTAATGGTTCCACAGTGAACTTTGCGGTTACAGTCGCGTATCTCTGGTGGGTGGCGTCGGACGCCCGATACAGGTAAGGTGAATTGATCATCGCATTCTTGGTCCATTCAGGTATCGGATAATTTCCGCCGCTGTCCGTTAAAAGATCCGATCCCCCGCTAAAAGTCATATTTGTCAACTGCACACTAACCACGTCCAGCGTAAAGGAAGCGAACACATTAGTAAGATCTAACGACGTTGCCGTGACCGTATACTCTCCACCGCAAGTATTCCCATATGTGACCACGCCGGTATTCTTATCAATTCCCGCTGTGCCATCCCCTTCCACGAGAGTCATGGCCCACGTCAGGTTGTTCGTGTTATAACTATCATCAGTAAGATTGCCCGCAGCACTATACGTCGCGCTTGGCGTCCACATGTTCGTAATGCCACTGACAAATACCACTTTTATCACGTTCAGGTAAAAATAAGCAGTCGGTTGAGCGGTACCAGTGAGATCAGGGTCCGTTGACATAGCTGTGATTTTATACTCTCCACCGCCGGTCCCAAAATCGATCTCATCGCCGCTGGTACTATCTGGAATACTCGCTGTGTCACCCCCTTGGCCAGCTACATGACTCAATGTCCAACTCATTTGGTCCGTGTCATAACTATTAGTAAGATTGTTGTCCTCGGCATCATAGGATCCATCCGACGATGCCACGTTCGTCGAATTATCGATAAACTGCACGTTTAACACGTCCACGGTCATTGTCTTGCTTGCACTGCATCCGGAGTCGCCAGTAAGCGTGAAGGTGATGGTTTGTTCTCCTGGCGTGGTGAGCGTCTGGTGGTCTGCGTGGACATCCTGCGAAGTACCTTTCGTGTAATAAGTGGTGGCTGGAGAACTAATGTCACCACCGGACCATGTGGCGGTCATATCTGAACTACCAACTGAAGGTTGCAGGTCATCGGAGATATTCGCTTGGAAGGTAATACTACTTGTGCCGGAGACCACAGCACTGATATCATCATCGTTTGGATCGTATGCAGTGAGCGAATTGACATATACGTCGTACTGAGCTCCCGCATGCGAGTTGCACGCCGCTTCGCCCGCGTCAACCCGCATCAGAAATGCGCAAATACCCAGTGATAGTAGTTGGCGAATGATAATTGCATGCGCTCCAATGCGCCAAAGCTTGTTCTTGTTGTCGCTCATATCGTCACTACTCCTGCGGCATATTGCCCGAGTAATATGCCTCTCCAATGTAGATCCCATTCTCATACGTCTTGATCGTGTGGCATGTGGAGGTGTTCAGCGAATCCGGGCGGATCATAAAGAAGTCATATTCGCCAAGGGCGGTCAGATTGGTCGATGTTATCGTCCGCTCAAGTGTCCCGTCATCCAATGTCACACCGCTGACAATAATGCTGATGCAAATATTCACGTCTTGCGGCACGTCTTCGGCGACAAGCTGGTTCTCCCATGTCTGGCTTTCGCCGTTATTAGCCACGAGCCACATGTATGAGTCCGTCGCCGCTTGCACCCAGAATCCGTTAAGTTTGGTATTGGCAAGTATCGGGCCGTTCTGGTTGAGCCGCGCCACCATGTAGTGATTGCTGTTGATCTCGGACATCCTGAAGTTCATGTCCGTGTATAACCTGTCCAATGAAACAGTGTTGTCCACTTCGACAATCGCGCTGTCTGGTATGTCCGGGCAGTTCCAGGAGCGAGTATAGCCAATCATGCACGCAGGAGCATTTGTCGGGAAAGACGCCTCGACAACTGTAATGTTTATGCTACTTGTATTAGTGGTGCTGCCAAAAGAATAGGTACCGGTCACAGTGTAAAGGCCTGGTGTCGTGAACTGATAAATCATCGGCTGATCGATACTGCCGGAGTAGTTAGTCAAGCCAGCTATGCTGATTGTCATGGAACCGGTTGTTGCCCCTTGAGGATAGGCAGTCAGTTTAAGAGAGTCGTTTACGCGGATGCTCATGACTCCCGAATTGAACAGGTTCAACGCAGTCCACGTCATGTTGGTAATTCTATTAAATGCCCCGTTCTCGATGGAAAACGCGATTGCCGTGGTGCCGGTCGGGGATAAGCCGACATTGGAATACCATCTGGACCCAGCTCCGTTCATCACAGGGAATGAGCATCCGTTTGCAGTCACTGCCATCCTATCCAGATACTGCACTGTGCCCTCCAGACACACAGGCGAGACGACGCTGTTGCTGGCGGCCGGGTTCTGGATTGTATTGTTCTTGTCGAGTAAATCTTCAATCCAGTCCTTCACACCGTCGCCGTTCGCATCAGGCCCACCAATGCTTTGGAAGCGCACTGTCTGTATCATAAGGCTGACATGGGAATGCACGTTGTCCCAGAAAATGCGAACAGTGTGCGTGCCGTTGGTCAGATACGGCGTGAATATTTCAACGGAGCCATAGATTCCATTCGGCGCCGCTAGCGTTCTTGTGCCCAAATATTCACCGTCCACGTAAAGCATCAGGGGACTCTGCCCTACGGGTTCCACAGGACTGCACGAGACCGGCTGATTAGTGTGCGTTGCCACAACCATAAGCTGGAACATGTCGTTGGTGTGTGTAGTCAACAGATATTCGACGTAGCCGCGCATGCTATTGCAAAGGACCTGCGTGCCCTGGACCTGCCAGGTCCCAAGCGTGGCATTGGTGGCGGAACCGTTCACCACAACCACGTCCGTCGTGGTTCCGTTAAATTGCGGATTCAATGGGGCGGTCTCGATTCCAATGCCCTTATACCAGTCAAGGATGCCCTCATGATTCAAGGACGGGTCAAAGACATCCAAGCCGGCTTCGTATTCCTCGATGTTCGATAGCCCCGCATCGCCGGAAGCCACTTCCATGACATTAGAGCTCCCGCCAGTGCCGCCACCAGCGCTGACGCTGCGTATCTGGCCATTGAGCAGGCCGTCGCTATTCAGCATGGAGTAGACAAGCCATTCGCCGATACCAAACGTCTGCTGGGTAATCACCGGCACACTGTATACCCGGACATCCTGAAGCATGCCATTGAACCAGCCGCCAGAAACCCCATTGGCGGGCGCTCCGAACACCAGGCCCGAGCCGCTGTCGTAACTTATCTGAAGCGTTGTTGCCGTCTTCCCGGCAAGCTTGCCGTTGATATACATGGAAAGCTGCGATCCATCGTACATGCCTATCACACTGTACCATTGACCCGTCACGACAAAGCCATCGGCGGTCTCGACCCTTGATGTGGCTGACGAGGATGAGATTTCAAGGACGAGCGACTGCCTGGCAGTTTTGTAAATGGCATAAGCGTTGCCGCCAACCGCGCTCTTTTGCGCCAACAGGACCATGTCACCGTCGTGACCTCCGTTTGCGACGGTGTTGCCGTAGAAAGACGAGAAATTAGCATAAGCCGATATTGTGAAGCAGGCAGACTTGTATGCGGCGCTGTTGGTTATCGGGATCGAGTCGCTCACGCCGTCAAAGCTCTGTGCTGTGGTGGCTTCCGTAAGTCCCGGCACCGGCACTGCCCCATTGATAACGCCGTTGTTGCCGTTCGTGCTGCTGTCATAAGCGATGGTCCCGTTCGTCTCATCAAGCATCCAGTATCCCATGAGATCGTTGACAGGCAGAACAATAGGACTGCTGTACTGGATTTCCCAACTGTCAGAGATACCTTCGATGCCCGTGCCGGCGCTGCCGCTAGTGGTAGTGTTAGTACTGGAATTGCTGGAATTAGTGGTGCTGTTGGAATTGGTGCTGCTATTACTACCGCCGCTACTTTCGGCGAGGATCGGATTTACGCCATTCAGATACTGCTCGATATTCTGGTCAAATGTGCTCACCTGAGTGGCGGAGATTGCGCCAGTCAGCACAAACACGTCATCCAGTTCTCCGGCAAGATAACCGTCCACATTGAGCCCGCCATGACCCAGCAGGAGGCCGTTGCCGCTGTCATAGACCAGAGGCACGGAACAGGCGACCGTACCTATACTTTCACCCTCAACGTAGAACGAAGCGTTTGTGCCGTCATATGTGCCTGTCAGATGATACCATCGCCCTGTCACCGCAAAACCGTCCGCAGTCTCGACTTTACAGGTAGTCGAGGAACTGGAGACTTCGAAGGCCAGTGCGTCGTGACTGGTCTTATAAAAGGCATAGGCATATCCGCCCGAGTTGTTCTGCTGGCCGAGAATGACCATGTATCCGTCCGGTGCGCCGCCCGATACGGCGTTGCCAAACGAGTTCGTGAAATTGACAATCGCGGCCACCGTGAAGGCGGCGGGCTTGTATGTGGTCCCGTTGGTTATACTTACCTGATCGTTACCGCTTCCATCAAACGAGAGACCGTTCCCGAAATAACCGTTCGTGTATACCGCGCCGGAGACCGCGCCGTTGTTGCCGTTGGGACTGCTATCATAGGCGACCGTCCCGTTCGCCTCGTTAAGACGCCACCACCCGCAAATGCCAGCAACAGGAATCCCGGCCGGATAGAACCCATGCTGCACTTCCCAGCCGTCAGGCGTTCCATTCGCGCCGCTGGCGGAGCTGAGCGGATTGGTCCCATATACGAACATCTTTCTGGCATCTGGAATGCCGTCTGCGTCGCTGGCAATGTCCCCTCTCCCAACAAGATAATATCGGCCATATACCGTATCGATTTTGCCGCGATCAGCCGAGCCGCTGTCCGTCCATGTGACTGAGGTCTGGCCGTTCACAGGAATATTGGTTTCTGCGATCTGCCAGTTGAGGCTGGAGAACAATTCATTTCCAACCTGATTCTTATAGTAGACTTCCAATGTCTCGCCTGGAGCGCCGTCCGCGCTGATAGTGAGGGTAAGCTCATCGGCATTGGTGTTGACCGTCATGGCTGTGACCATGGGCGGATTTGTGTTGTTCGGGAATAGATTAGCATATGGCCTTGTCTCCGTCCAATCGTAGGCATAGGCAGGCAAACGGGAATACCAGAAGCCCTGTCCCAGTCCGAAATAATCCGCTGCCGCCGAGCCGCTCCAATTGGTTGTGTAGTGCCAGAGGAAATCTGAGGCGCTGAACCCGTACCCGATATAGGACTGCGAAGGCACGTCCCACACTTGAATCATATCGGCAGCTATTGCATTGGTCCCGGCGAAAGCCTCTCCTGTGCATAACGCGGTATTTGTGATCTGAGCCGCCGTCGAAAACGGATAACCCGCAAGGTTCAGACCCTGGCCTAGTATCGTACTCCTGCTGCTGTCCAACACGACGTTTCCGCAGAGGTAGACGGTTTGCGCGGCGGATTGGCGGCTCTGTATCCAGAAAGCCTGACCGGACCCGAACTGCATGTCCGACAGGGTCCAGTTTGTGAAACTGCTGAACCAGTAGCCGTCATAGGAGGGATTGCCCGTATTGGCCGCCTTGTAGGCGTTAGTATAGCTTTGCGCCGCCGTATCCCACTGCAGCAGCACGTCCGCGACAGTCTGGTTGGTGGCACCGGTGAGTTGCGAATGAATGACCGTATTTATGTCAGGGTTGAAGGCATTGAACGGCATTGAAGCAAGTACCTGGCTATTCCCAGGCACTACAATGCGGACGTAACCAACCGGCGCGGAAACAATGTTACTGGTCTGGGCGGACGCTCCGCTTGGAAACCAGGCAAGCATTGCCGCAAAAACCGGGAGAACCGCCGAAAGGCCAAACCGCCAGTTCTGTCTCCGGGTCTTCATCATTGACTGCCTCCAAATGAGCGACACAGCTATTGCCTCACGTTACCGCTTATCGCGATCCTGAAACCAACGCTATTCAGCACCATGCCGGGCTTGAATACGCACCTGCTCGTCGTTTTGACATCAGTCGCTAGGTTGCCCCAACTGCCACCTCTGGCCGGATGCGGGTCAACGCCAGGGCTGCTGTCTCCGTCGTTGCACCATTCCCAGACATTACCCGAGGCATCGTAGAGGAAATAGGGACTGACTTCGTTGTAACTTCCGACCGGACAAGTGGCGATGGGATTTGTCTCGAAGCTGCTGCCGCTGTTCAGATAGCTCGCCTCGGAACCGCTAATAGTGTCTTGCCATATTCCGTAGGTATGGAACATGCCAAGCGTCTTGTCCCATGCGGCAGCCTTGTACCATTCCGCTTCCATGGGCAGCCGGTAGCCGCTGTTGGTCACGCTGGATGCCCAGCCGCTGGTGTAGACCGGGACAAGGTTATTCTGTTGGCTCTTCCAGTTGCAGTAGTCGGCGGCCCCGAACCATGAAACATAAATCATGGGGTGACTGCTCTTACCGCTGACAGCGCTGAAGACGCCGGAAGAAAACGAGATATAGGCGTTTGTATTAGCGTCAGTCGTGATGCACAGGCGATCGGATGTAGATGCCAGGCTGACTTGACCGGACACAACAGACAAGTTGCTGGCGGCATATCTGCTGTTCAGGTATGTCACATAGTCGCCAACCGTTACATCCTTTGTGCCAATACTGAAATCAGTGCTCACTCCGCCGCCATCGACGCCGGGCACCGGCACAATCGTATAGGGAAGAGCGCAGTATTTGCTAATAAACGTGCTGTTAGAGGCAACAGTCATATAACACGCCCAAATCCAATTGGAAGAACGGGCAACGCCTGCGCTCACACGCGTTTCATCCATCAGCCCCTTGAATTCTGGAGTATCAGTATATGCGCCGAGTGAATAACCGCTGGAGAGATAGAAACTGTTGTCATAACCGGTGCCGTCCAGGGGTTCCAGTATGCCATCGCGATAGATGGTCTTGACATGCGAATTATTCATAACAAACGTGTAGAAGTGCCATGAATTCACATCTCCAGAGCGGTCTGGCGCGCCGCGCCTGTCATCGCCATAGAGACCAAAGTATAGGTTCGGATAACGCCCTCCGCAGTGCAAAGCGCAATCGTTGAAGACCGGCAAGCCCCCGCCGCCCCACATGTTATCCGGAGACACTGACGACCATGAATTGCTCATGTTGATCCACGTTTCTATTGTGAAGGCCTTGTTGGAGATATTCACACCCGGTGCGTCGAGTTTCGTGCTCCCTGTGAAAGCGCGTCCGCCTGTTATAATACCGGGAACGGCAGCAGGACTGCCTCCATTTGTGACGGCATTATTTCCAAACCGACTGGAATCGATTGCCGAGCTTGAGGCATTTTGTTCATTGAGATGCCATACACCAACGTAATTTGTGTCCCATGTCGAGCCATTGCTGGAATATGCGGGAGGTCCGCCTGCAAACGAGGCATTACCCCAATACGCCCAGATGAAATCGCTGGCGCTTGAAAGCGTGGGGACTTGCACCCAGACATAGGAAGTGCCATTCGGCGCCCACTGCTGCACCTGATAGTTCAGTTCCGTTATCCCGTTGGAATCTGAAAACCTAAGATCCCATCCGTTCGAGGATGCGAATGTGGCATATGTGAAACCACGGTCCGTCCCTGGATTCAACGCAATCAGCGCCGGGAAGTTTGTCAGGACTGGTCCAAGATTAGGCGTATTATACCCGGAAAATGTGATCTTCATTTTTTGAGAAAACTGATTGGTGGTGAATGGGGTGCTAAAATTAGCCGTTGAAGGCGCCCAGCAATCGCCGCCGGAATTTGTAGCGTAGAACCGATAGTAATACGTCGTCATCCCCAGGAGTGCTGTGACTTGCTGACTTAATGATCCGGCGTTTTCCGTACCCAGACAAATCGCTTGAGTCCAACTACCCTTGGTCGTTCCGGCATCGGCAGCACCATAATAGAGGTATACGGTCGTAAGCGCACCGCCGGTTGACGCAAGATTGCCGTTGAGCGTGGCGCTGGACGAAGTTACGTTGCTTGCTCCTCCGTTGTTGATGGACGGAGCCTGGGCGGACGTTGCGAAATTCGTGGAGGCCGAGGCCCAAGTACTGCCAGCTGAATTAGCTGCATAATAGGTGTAATAATAGGTCGTATTCGGACTGAGGCCGGTGAGCTGGTTCGAGACAGCGCCTTGCGCCTGAAC
>Ga0181535_10005113_pt1 | contig 14200 bp, 15 predicted proteins | sample PEATcosm2014_Bin_44_FD_119774 | JGI IMG/M metagenome (GOLD analysis project Ga0181535, IMG submission 119774) | Peatland microbial communities from MTU Mesocosm Facility, Houghton, MI, USA - PEATcosm2014_Bin17_30_metaG | ecosystem: Environmental > Terrestrial > Soil > Wetlands > Peat | place...
CGCGGTTGTTCACGTGTCGGATCGCACCTTCCTTATGCACCTGGGAGGCAAGATCAGGGTAGTGAGCAAGGTTCCGGTCCGCACCCGCGACGACCTGTCGATGGCCTACACTCCCGGTGTCGCGCGCGTTTGCATGGATATCCATCGGAATCCTGAGAATGTTTATAAACTGACGATCAAGCGCAACACCATCGCCGTTGTCACCGACGGCACAGCCGTTCTAGGCCTTGGCGACATTGGCCCCGAGGCTGCCATGCCTGTCATGGAAGGCAAAGCGATGCTCTTTAAGGAGTTCGGCAAGGTTGACGCATTTCCCATTTGCCTGGCGACCAAGGACACGGAAGAAATCATCAAGACCGTGAAGAACATTGCACCGGTATTTGGCGGCATCAACCTGGAAGACATTTCCGCGCCGCGATGTTTCGAGATCGAGGAGAGGCTGAAAAAAGAACTCGACATTCCGGTATTCCACGATGACCAGCACGGCACCGCCGTGGTGGTTCTGGCTGCGTTGCTCAACGCCGCCAAAATTGTCGGCAAAGATATTTCCGAGATGAAGATGATCATTACCGGCGTCGGTGCCGCAGGCGTGGCCTGCTCGAAGATCATCCTTGGGGCCGGAGGGACGAACATCATCGGGTTCGACCGCACCGGAGCAATCTACAAGGGCCGCACCGAAGGCATGAACTTCATGAAGCAATGGTTCGCCGAGCACACGAACCCAACCGGCTTCAAGGGTACGCTGAAAGAAGCTCTCGACGGCGCCGACTTCTTCATGGGATTGTCAGGCCCCGGCGTGGTCAGCGCGAAAGACCTGGCCAAGATGAACAAGAATGCCATCGTCTTCGCCATGGCCAACCCCATTCCAGAGGTGATGCCCGAGGAAGCCGCTCCTTACGTACGCATCATGGCGACGGGCCGCTCAGATTATCCGAACCAGATCAACAACGTCCTCTGCTTCCCGGGCATCTTCCGCGGAGCGCTTGATTGCCAGGCTACGGACATCAATGAAGAGATGAAGCTGGCCGCGGCACATGCCATCGCCAACCTGGTGTCTCCCAACGAACTCAACGAGGACTACATCATTCCCGGAGTGTTCAATCCGAAGGTCGCCGAATCGGTCGCGAAAGAAGTGGTGAAAGCGGCGATTCGAACCGGCGTCGCTCGCAGAGAAAAGGCCGAGTCCGAGGAGTAGCAGCCGCAAGCCGCGAACATTTGGTGTATGAGAATACGGGGTAGTCGCGAAGGCTATCCCGTAACATTAACACCCCCGTTGGCCCTTCCCCGTTGCACTCAAAAGATGTTCACTGCCCTCGCCGCTAGTAGCACGATAATGGTAAGAGAGATGGCGGATTGAAGCATCATTAGAGCTTTGGCGCAACGCGACAAAACCTGCATATCCGTTGGCGACAATGCCGTACTCGTGTTGAACGAAAGAAAAAGATAGTCGATGAAGCGGGGATGCCATGAGTCGGGCCTGGCGGGAGAGTCTTCGTGTAGAGCCATCTGCGGAAATAGGAACGTTCCTTTTCGATGAAAGATTACCTTTTCCCGCTTGTATGGGCCTCCGGCGTCTAACCTCCAGTACCAACTTGCGAACACCAGCACATTGCTAATCCATAATGACACCGCCGACCCTAACAACTGAACAGGCGCTTGTTTATGCGTTGGCAGGCAATAAGGACAGGCCAACGAGGTTCGACATGAGACGGTCGGGATGGCGTACCAAGCAATTCTCAATCGCTCATGGCTTTGTCGCACGCGGATGTCATCACGACAACCCACTCACCGGGGCTCATGAGGGAATGAATCGCAACAGAGTTGCCGATCGTCTCAGCCACCAATCTCACCGTGATCGCTATCCTCAGACGCCATACCGCTTCCACAGCCGAAACCACGGATTGTCAGCATACATTTCGTCATGCTTCTGGTTCGCAGCTTCGCGGTCGGCCAGTTGGAGCCGCCGCATGTCCGGAAGTGCATAGATACGTTCCAGCAACTCTATCTCTTCGATGGTCTTGTTGACATCCATGCTTTGCTACCACTGATGCCCAGCCGTGCGTGCCGGGATAATTGATCACAATAGCCGTTCAACCGTTTGATGTCGAGTCCGAAAAGGGTAGTGGCCCGGAAGTGCCTACGAACAAATTCATGCGGAATCAATGGTGGCATTGGGTCGCGCCACTACCCTGTGGTCCTGGAAGCCGCTCGATGCAATAGCGCAATGGGGATTCGATCCCGCGCTGCCACCGTTCGCACGGGCAAGCAGAGCCGATAAAGACTGGCCCGACTCAAAATCTTGCCGCGCCAGTCGCGAAAAATCTCTGAGCGAGCTACTCGTTTCAGAAGCTTCGCACCCTCAGGCGGCCTTCTTTAGATAATTATATTTCTTGACCGCTCTTTCGAATCCGGGAGCAGCCTTCTTCAGGTCGGCTACGGTCATGGCAGGATGGAATTCCACGCGGGCATTGAAGGCGAGAAACCACGGTTCGGCTATCGCCGGGATTTCCGATTCGTCTTTGACATTACACACGATAACTCCTGTTCGCGCTCCCTGTTCCTCAATAAAATAGGCTGATTCCGGGTTCAGATCGTCGAGAATTGACTCGATCGTTTTCGCCAAGCTGCCGTCAACAATACGGCCGTTACCAATTTCGGTTGGAATGGAAACTTTCAGCAGACAACGCACAAAGGCCTCCTTAGGTTTCAGTTTGAGGCATTAGAGCGTAAGTCGCTCGAAGAGGTTGCCCCCCCAGATGTGTGTTACAGAGCCGGAAAACGAAGTCGAAAAAAATCGTGCGTAAGCCGCAGGCTTGATAACAAACCCCTTCGAGGTTCTTGCGGACCTTATAGCTTGTGCGAGATACTTCGCATTGGTCATCCCGAACGGGACGGCAAGGAGGGACTGATGAAAGTTGGGGCTCGGAACCGCATCGCGGGCAAAGTAACCGAAATCAGTAAAGGCAAGATTATGTGCCTCGTGAAACTTGACATTCCAGCGAAATCGAAAATGGGGTCGGTTATGACTCTGGAGTCTCTCAAGGAACTGGGGCTTAAGAAGGGTGATGAAGTCGAGGTGATCGTCAAGGCTGTAAATGTACTGCTGATTAAGCGCTGACTCTGGCGAAATCGCAGTTACCTCATTTGTCGCTCTCTTCATTGGCATTGTACTCGCACACTTCGCACACAGCGTCTTGCGCATTCGCTTCTTTTCGGCATGCAGCAGCATTACCGAAAGCTCTAAGGCACTCCGAGCAAATCGTGTGACCGCCTTCGTCATCATCCCAGCCATACATCAAGCGCTCTGACATCTTCTTGTTCCTCCCAAGTTACGGCGCTGACCCTGCCGCGCCATTCTCTTTGCTGAACGCGTAGTTTACAGGGTCAGCGCACGTGCAGACATCAACATTCATGGGTCAAAAAGTTGTGAGACTGACAACATCCACCCATTCAGTCATTTCGGTTCCACGCGGGCCGATGTCCATCTGGAACTGAACGCCCATGTTTTCGGTCCATCCGGTCGGAAGCGGGCCGGAGGGATAAGTCAGGTTCAAAGCATAATTCTGAGATCCTGCGATCCTTTTCAGGATGTTGTACTGAACGATGCTCAAACTGTCGTAGTGCTCGTTCAAGTCCGGGGTGCGGTGAAACGTCATGGTAAGGTGATACCATTCGCCCGGCTGGAATTTGCGGCAAGGTACGCGTGTCCGCTCCCAACTACCCGCGCCCTCATTCCACACGTCCCAAACCGCCTCAACGTAATTGCACTGCGTGCCGAACGTGTACTTGGTCGTGCCGACGAACTGGAAGGCGTCGAATTCCATGGCCTGCGCGTTGACGCTTCCGCTGTCGAACTGCACCCAGAAGCTGAACGTGAAGTGCGATGCGGCATCGTTAGGACCGACCTTGTACCACCACAGTCCGTTGGCGTAGGCAGGGCCGGTGATGTAGAACTCGCGACTCGCGCCGTCCCATGAGGGCGTGGTCACGTTGTCAGCGGTGTTGATTATAGCCATAGCTTCGGCTTCGGGTAATCCACCGGCACAGGTAGTGCACCATCCCCAGCCGGTGCTCGTCCCACCCATATCGATTGCGTTTGAATCGTCGAGGTTGGAGTAAACAGTCTGCGTCCATGCGGGCCCGCACGCCAATACCAAAACCAGCACTAATTTCTTCATGGCTACCCCGTCGCGACACTTACTTCATCGCGGTCTAAGCGAGTTGCGAACTAATGAGCGAGCATCCTGACGAGCCTCTCCGTTCAGCATGCGCCCGCTTCTTGTGCCGAAGAAGCTAGATGCGTGCTGGGCCGAGCAGGCGGGTCGGAATAGCGCACGAGAGCTGGAAAATTAGACCTAGTTCGAGCGTGCTAAGCAGAAATTAAGAACCCTGGAACGCGACTGCGGACAAACTGCTGCAAAGAAAATCTCAATGGGAGCAGTAGCTACTGAATAGAAAAGCGGTACTCGCAAGGAATAGATTTGCCCCATACCACTCGTACTTTACAGCATCTTACGGTGAGTAGCCTTCGTCGTCATCTTGACCGTCGTCGCCGTCTTTATCGCGCTCCTCGTCCTCTTCTTCGTCCTCTTCCTCATCCTCATTCTCTTCAGGCTCTTGTCGAAAAAGGACTCGGGCAGCAAAGTCCGGGGCGATGTACTCTGAACGTAGTTTGCTCATGCCTAATGGTACGCCTTGCCGTTTTGAGAATTCGGGGGCCAAGTAGGGATGGGAACTTCTTCTGGCAGTTACTAGCTCCTTTCTCAATGGTTGCCGTAAGTTCCTTTATGGTCCCACTGGTTTTTTCAAGGGTCTTATTTCATTACTACTGGCCGGCATGATTTGCCTAGCGCATTACACTGAAGGGTGCGCTGCTGGAACCCTCAGTCATCATTTTTCTTCATGATCTTCCAACCGCCGGAATGACACTAGATCCCAAGACCAGTCGGCCGTCGATGTTTGCTGTCGCAAGATATAAAGATTCCCATCATCGGCGCGAACTTTGTAAGAGATATCCTGTGGCCCGTACCACTGATCAAGCACCGCCTCAACCGTGTACTCGTATCCATCAAGCCGAAAACGAATCGGCCGCTCATCCGCCTTCCTTCCCGCGTAGCAATCGACTTCCAGCTTCATCGTTCCCTCATGAGGACGCCTAGCTCGTTCAGGCCTCGCGAAGGGCTAGTAGGCTGCTGAAAAACTGTTTTCTGAGGGTGTCATCCTGAGCGAAGCGAAGGATCTGCTGTCCGCGCGTGCGGGAAACAATGCAGATCCTTCGGACGCGCAAAATCGGCGCATCCTCAGGATGACACTGATGTGAGTTGTTCAGCAGCCTGCGAGAGCAATGGAACAAGCCCCGTTCCCATTGAACGGTAATTCTACAATCGGCTGACAACTCCGCGACACATAAGAAAATCCGGCAGCATATGCTCACAGTGGCTTTTGAAACAGACAACGCCGCGACGGACAGATGACAATTACTGCAACTTCAGGAGCACTGTCTCATTCAGTCGGCCGGGGATCTCCGGTAAAGAGTTGTGCCGGGAGTTCAAGGCAAGCTCAGCAGCGGTTCCCATCTGCGGCCGGAATTGACGAATATTCAGATATATGCAAATATATGTAAGTACGCATGCCAGAACTTTCAAACTTTACGGCAGAGTTTTTTAAGGCCCTCTCCCATCCGTTGCGGGTCAAGGTCTTGGATACCCTACGGGGCGGTGAAGTCGGCGTCAACGAACTCAGTGCCAGGCTGAAGGTCGAGCAGACGAGTCTATCGCAGCAACTCGCTGTTCTCCGTAAGAGCAATATCGTGGTCGGCCGCAAAGAGGGTCAGAACGTTTACTATTCCGTGATAGATCCGGAAATCTTTCGTTTGCTAGATGTCGCCAGGCGGATTTTCAACAACCAGTTAATCGATGTTAGAGATCTTCTGGCGCAACTTAGCCCCATAGCCGAGAAGTAAAGCTTCCGCTTTCCTCTCCAGAAAGGACGGAGGCCCGGCTTCACCGCGCACCCAAGCAGAGAACGCTACCCCACTGACACGATCTCTGTTCACACGGCTGGACTAACGCTGATTGATGACTGAAGTTTTGTTCAACTCGCTCCTGGTGGCATTGCTTGCTGTTCCCGCAGTGACTCTGGTTTCGGCTCGATGGAAAAAGGCGGCTTCTCTGCCCGCCCTGTTGCTGCTTGGCGCCCTTTTAGCGGGCGCGCTCGCAGCGGTTCTGGCCCTGGGGCGTGGGCACCATCTCAGCGTCGACCTCTCCTGGCTTGCGCCGTTTCCATTCCTGCTGGCCATCGACCGTCTCAGCGCGTATTTTCTGCTGCTGATTTGTGTCGTCGGTGCCCCCGTCGTGCTGTTTTCGACCGCCTACGTTGAGCGCCACTACAAAGGCCCGAGGCGACACTGGCTATGGGCCCTGCTGTCGCTGTTTCTGCTTTCCATGGTTGTGGTCGTTACCGCTGCCACCGCTTTCGCTTTTCTGTTTGCCTGGGAGCTGATGACGCTGTTCTCGGCCGCTCTTGTGCTGATTGACGGTGATGACGGCGATTGGCGCCGGAATATCTTTATCTACTTGCTGATGATGCATGCGGGTGCGGCAGCCGTAGTGGGCGCGTTTCTTGTGTTCCTGCCGCATTCGACGGGCCTCGATTTCGCGTCACTGCGAGCAGCGGCTATGGTCCTGCCGGCGGGAGCTCGCACTGCCATCTTTCTGCTGGGATTCATCGGCTTCGGAACCAAGGCTGGCATTGTCCCTCTGCACCTATGGCTTCCCAAAGCTCATCCCATCGCGCCTAGTCCGGTCTCGGCCCTGATGTCGGGTGTCATGTTGAAGACGGCCGTGTATGGTTTTGTCCGTTTGGTTTTCGATCTCCTGGGACCTGGGCCGGTGTGGTGGGGGTACCTGGTTCTGGTGGCCGGTGCGGTGTCGGGGCTGCTCGGAGTTCTATACGCTATCTCCGAACACGATCTGAAGCGTCTGCTGGCTTACCACAGCGTGGAAAATATCGGCATCATCTATCTGGGCTTGGGGGCGGCCATGGTCTTCGTCGCGCAGCATGCGCCGGCATGGGCCATGCTGGCGCTGATGGGAGCCCTGCTGCACTCGCTCAATCATGCTTTGTTCAAGAGCCTGCTGTTCCTAGGCGCCGGCGCCATCGCGGATGCCACTCATACGCTCGATCTCGAAGAGCTGGGCGGACTGTTCCAGCGTATGCGTGTGACCGGCACTGTCTTTCTCGTCGCTTGCTGCTCGATTGTGGGATTGCCATTGTTCAACGGGTTCGTCAGCGAGTGGCTTACCTTTCGCAGTTTCGTGGCCGGCGCAAACCTTGCCGAAGTGGCCCCGGCGATTGTTCTGCCGTTAATGGCCGGAGTACTGGCGTTGATCGGTGGGTTGGCGGCCGCGTGCTTTGCCAAGGTGTACGGTGTCGCCTTTCTGGGCCGGCCCCGTAGTCTGGAAGCGGCTCACGCATGCGAGGTCCCGTGGGCTATGCAAACGGGGATGGCCGTGCTAGCCGCGGCTTGTGTGGTTATCGGGATCGCGCCCGGAATCGTGTTACGTCCGCTCGGCGGCGTGGTGGAGCAACTGATACCTGGCGCTGCGCTGCCGGAAGCGGCCTTGACGGTGACCCGCATGATCCCCTGGGTTGCCGCTGTTGTGGTCGGGGTTGTGCTGGTCGTCCGGCTCCTGCCGCGGATCTCCCGCGTTACTCCTACTTGGGCGTGCGGGCTGCCCGGTCTTGACAGCCGGATGCAATACACCTCAACCGCCTTTTCCAAGCCGCTGCGTAAAGTCTTCTCGCAGGTCTACAAACCCGATCGCACAGTCGAAATCCTGCCGGTCGATCAGCCATGCTTTCCCAAGTCGATAGCCTATCGCTCGGTGCGCACCACCTCTTTTGAGCGCTCGCTGTATCGACCAGCGCTGGACGCAATCGTCGCGGCAGCCAACCGGCTGCGGCGGCTGCAGACGGGAAACATCCAGGTGTACCTGCTGTACATGTTCCTGGCGCTGATCGCTGTGCTGGTTTACATGAGGTTCGCATGACGTTTGCCATCGACTTGCTGCAACTGCTCGTGATCGTCGGCGCCGCTCCGCTGTTGAGTGGAGTGGTTGGACGGATCAAGGCGCGCATTCAGAACCGCCGCGGCGCAAGTATCTTTCGGCCTTATGCCGAGTTGCGGAAGCTGTTTGGCAAAGAGGACCTGGTTCCGCCCACCGCTTCCCCGCTATTCCGGCTCTGTCCGGTCGTCCTTTTCGCCGCCACTCTGGCTGCTGCTGCATTCATCCCAGCGCTGCACGCCTCCGCGCTGCTAGGCAATACCGGCGATTTCATCTTGCTGGTCTATCTGCTGGCGTTGGCGAGATTCTTTCTGATTCTGGGCGCCATGGACGGAGGGAGTTCGTTTGGAGGCATGGGAGCGAGCCGTGAAGCGCTGGTTTCCACATTGGCGGAAGCGCCGCTGCTGCTTGGACTGGTTGCGGTCTCGATCGTGGCGCACAGCACCAGCGTCACCTCCATCGTTCGTTGGGCAATTGGCCGGCACCTATTTCAGCTTTCGCCCGTGCACGCCCTGGCCTTCGTCGCTCTCGCCCTGGTTGCCATCGCCGAGACCGGGCGCGTGCCCGTCGATAATCCGACCACGCACCTGGAACTCACCATGATTCATGAAGCCATGGTGCTGGAATACTCCGGACCGAGCCTCGCGCTAATCGAGTGGGCCAACGCTATCAAACTGAATCTCATGCTGGCGCTGCTGATTGCGCTCTTCGCTCCATGGGGCATTGCCTCCAGCGCTTCTATATCTGCACTGGCGGTCGCGGCTGTAGCCTACGTGCTCAAGATGGCGGTGCTGGCAATATCGCTGGCGGTCCTGGAAAGTAGCGTGGCCAAGCTTCGCATGTACCGAGTGCCCGATTTGCTTGGCGTGGCATGCGCGCTCTCGATTTTGGCAGTGGCGTTCACTGCTTTGCGGAGGTAAATGATGGGTTTGGTTGAATTCGCGGCTGCCAAGACGCTGGCGTCCTCGGCTGTCTTCTTATTCATAACCGTGCTGCTGATTGCGGCCGCCACGCGGACCTCCACCTGTATTGTGTTATTCGCCGCCCAGTGCGCGGTCATCACCATGCAGGTTGTGGCCATGGCTTACCTGCATCGTTCCGGCGAGGCTCTGGTGGTTGCCGCCATGGTGTTGCTGGTGAAGGTGCTGGCGATCCCCTACGCTCTGCTACGCATCCGCAACCGTCTCAACGTTCCCGCGGACATCAGCGCTTCTACCACGGCGGCACAATCGGTCTACATTGCCGCTGCCCTCATCCTGCTGGCCTTCGCGGTGGTGCAGCCTTACGCTCGCGCCTTTGCCCTTGACTCCGAGATGCTAGCCGTGGCCACGGCCCTCGTGCTCACCGGCGCTTTTCTCATGGTCAGCCGGAAGAAGGCGCTGATGCAGGTGATCGGACTGTTGGTACTGGAAAACGGTATCTTCCTGGCGGCTCTGACTACTACTTTCGGCATGCCGCTCGTGATTGAGATGGGCATTTTCTTCGACCTGTTGATGTGCGTACTGCTAATGGGGGTATTCGTATTTCGCATTCGCGACACCTTCGAGCATGTGGATGTCTCCAGGTTGCGGCGATTGAGGGGCTGAACGCATGACACTATGGTTTCCGCTTCTGCTCCCGTTGCTTGGCGCCTTTCTGGTGCTCGGGTTTAAAAATCCGCGCGCGGCCGTCCGTGTCGCTCTCGGGATTGGAATTGCCGAGGTGCTGCTGCTTGGCAATTGCGCGTGGAAGCTGCGCTCCGCCGGCGTGCTGCAACAAGGCCGATACCTGCGCGCCGACGGACTCACCTTGTTCTTCCTGATCAATCTCGGGCTCATCTTCGCCGTCGTGCTGGCTTACTCGGTAGGGTATCTGCGCCACATCCCCAAGGGGCGCTTTTCCTCGCCACGATGGTTTTACGCGCTGGTATTCCTGTTTCTGTTCACTATGGTAGCCGCCTACCTGTCGGCGAACCTGGGGATGCTTTGGATCGCCATCGAGGCGACTACGCTCGCCTCGGCATTGCTGGTAGGCTTCTACAACACCAAGGGCGCGGTCGAAGCCGGTTGGAAATACCTGATCGTCTGCACCGTGGGAATTGCCTTCGCGTTGTTCGGAACCATTGCTTTTTATCTGGCGGCCGTCCGTGGCGGGGTTCCGGCTGAGATGGCGCTCGATTGGGCGACGCTGATGACGGCGGCTCCCGGCATGACTGCCGCGCGGGAACTGCTGAAACTGGCCTTCGTTTTTGCGGCCGTGGGCTACGGCACCAAGATCGGTCTTGTGCCCATGCATAGTTGGCTGCCCGATGCGCACGCCGAGGCGCCCGCTCCCATCAGCGCATTGCTTTCGGCGGTGCTGCTGAACTGTGCCATGTATGCCTTGCTGCGCCTGGACGCTATTACCTCGCACGCCATCGGTGGCAACTTCAGTCACACGCTGCTGCTGTCCTTCGGTGGCCTGTCGTTGCTGGCCTCCGCATTTCTGATGATCGTGCAACGCGATTTGAAGCGCTTACTGGCCTACAGCAGTATCGAACATATGGGGATCGTCGCTCTTGGCGTTGGGCTCGGGGGACCACTCGGCCTGTTTGGCGCGCTGTTGCATGCCTTCAATCACTCGTTGGCCAAAACGCTGTTGTTCTTCACTACCGGCAGCGTCCGCGAGACCTTTGGAACTCTGCGTATGGACCGGATCCGCGGTATGGGACGTGCACTGCCTTCGACGAGCGCCGTCCTGGTCGTGGGCGGGCTCGCCGTCGCCGGCCTGCCGCCGTTCGGTCTGTTTGTCAGCGAATTTGCCATTCTCATGTCCGCCTTTACCCAGTCCCACTACCTGTTGGCTCTGCTGATGCTGGCGGCGATATCGATTGCCTTCGGCGCGCTGCTCTACCACTTCCAGCGGATGCTGAGCGGCGAACCCCCGGGGTCCCCAGCAAGCGCCAACCGTCCGAGACCGCTGGCTTTTGAAATTGCCGCCGTGTCCATCTGCGGCGTTTGCCTGCTGATTCTCGGGCTGCACGTTCCGGCAGTGTTCATCTCCGTGCTCCACGGAGCGATGGCGGTGCTGCAATGAACCCGATTGGCAGCCGCTCCAGAAGCGCCACCGGCGTAACGGAAGCACTAGCGCTCCTCAACACCGGCGACTCCCGCTTGGTCTCGATTTTCGGCAGCATCGAAGACGATGGAACCCGGCGCGTGCACTCCATCATCGACGTGGAAAACCGGGAGTATCGTCTGCTCAGCGAGCGGGTGGCAGGCGCGATCCCCTCGGCCACCCGCATCACGCCCGCAGCCTCGTGGTATGAGCGCGAATTACACGATCTCTACGGAGTCGAAATCGAGGGCCATCCCAACCTACAGCCGCTGGTCTTCCATGAAGACTGGCCAGCCGAAATTCACCCGCACGCGAGCGCGCCCGGGATGCGTGATGCGCCACAGGGCCAATACCGTTTCCTGAAGGTGCAGGGCGAGGGGGTGTGCGAGGTGCCGGTTGGACCGGTACACGCGGGCATCATCGAGCCCGGACATTTCCGCTTCAGCGTCGTCGGCGATACCGTGCTTCACCTGGAATTGCGGCATTTCTACACCCACAAAGGAACGGAAGCGCTCTTTGAAGGCGCGCCGGTTATGAGCGGGGTGATGCTGGCCGAGTCGGTATCGGGAGACAACTGCTTTGCCCATGCGGTTGCCTACTGCCAGGCAGTTGAGAACGCCTTCGGCATATCTGTACCGCCGCGCGGGCGAGCGTTGCGACTGATCGGCTTGGAACTTGAGCGCATGCTGGCGCACATCGCCGATGTCGGCGCCTTGTGCGGCGACGTGGCCTTCGTCGTGCCTGCCTCCTATACGGCGCGCCTTAAGGAGTTGTTGCTACAATCCTCTGCCCGCTTTTTCGGAACGCGCTGCTGGCGCGGACTCGCCCTACCAGGCGGCATGAAGCACGACCTGACCCAGGAAAATGCGCGCGCGCTGGGTGCCATCGTCGCCGAAGTGGCACGCGACTTCGCCGAGTTAGCACGAATGATCCTGGAAACGCCTTCGGTACAGAACCGCTTCGAGTCAACCGGCACGTTGAAGCGCGACTTGGCGCGTGCACTGGGCCTGGTGGGCCCCGCCGCCCGCGCCAGCGGACTGAAACTGGATGTCCGCCATGACCATCCATACGGCCGCTACCGCACTCTGGCGCTCGATATTCCTCACTACAACTCCGGCGACGTGCTGGCCCGTGCGCGCATCCGCATCGACGAGACCGCGATTGCGGCACGCTTGATTGCCCAGGCGGTCGAGGACCTTCCGGCCGGAGCCATCGCGACCTCCGTTCCTTGGCAAGGCAGCGCCGAAGGGTTCTCCGCGGTCGAGTCGCCCCGCGGAGAGCTGCTCTACTGGATACGTGTGCGCGACGGCTACCTTCGGAGGTGCCACATCAAGTCACCCTCGTTTCAGAACTGGCCCGCGCTGCCGATGGCTATGCCCGGCAACATCATTGCCGACTTTCCTTTGATTAACAAAAGCTTCAATCTCTCCTACTCCGGGTGTGACCGATGATCTTCGACATAGCAGCGCGCAGCCTGGCCAGCAGCAAGGTGCTTATACCGGTCGAGCAACTGCTTGGCGATTGCACGGGGAGCCGCATGCCCGAAGTGGACCCCGAGCGATTGAGTTTTGACGCAGCCATCCGCGCAGTGGAAGCGTGTCCCACCTCAGCGCTGCAGTTGGAAGGAAGGGATGGCGCCAGGCAACTTGTGCTGAACTATGGCGAATGCACCGGCTGCGGCAATTGCGTCGAGGCGAGTCGGGGCGCGTTGCGTGCCGCGAAGCGGCTGGTGCATTGCGGTGTTTCCAAGTCCGCACTCATTCGCCGCTGGGATATTGACAGCCGCAACGAGCGCTTCTCCGATGATCCAGTGGCAGCCGGTGCCGCCAGCGAGATTCGCGCTCTGCTCGGGCGCGCGCTCAACATCCGGCAGGTGGACGCCGGTTCGTGCAATGGCTGCGAAGCAGAGATCGGCGCACTGACCAATCCCTATTACGATCTTGAGCGCTTCGGTATCCATTTTGTGGCATCGCCGAAACATGCCGACATGCTCTTGGTTACCGGCCCGGTGACGCACAACATGGCGGAAGCGCTCAAGCGCACTTACGAAGCGACGCCTTCCCCGAGGCTTGTGGTTGCTGTCGGAGCCTGCGGATGCACCGGTGGTATTTTCGCCGGTAGCTATGCCATCAGCGGCGCCGTCGACCAAGTGATCCCAGTGGATGGCTATATACCGGGTTGTCCACCAACGCCGGCTATGCTCGTCACTGGCATTCTGCGACTGTTGGGCGGCAGGGCGTTAAAGGGATTGTGAACGGCATGAAATCATGGCTTCTCGCCGAAGTGACCACTCCCGGCTTGATTTCGGGCGCTGTGATGTTAATCTCATCACAAGAGGTTGTGAGCGGCGAACTGGACTTGCCATCGCTCGGGAAATAAGCTATCAAAACCTCTTGGCCTATAGCTTGAACAATATTTGCAGTTCGCCGCCATGTTGGCCGGATCCGCGGCGCTTTATCCCATGGAGCAGCTGGGTGGTATAGGCCCGGCGTTGGTAGCTCCAGGATTCACCTGCTCGAAAGCCGCCTTGGTGCCTGAATATTTGCCCTTTCGAAGCGAAGGCTGAAAGAACGAGCGGGGGCGACGTGATCCCTTATCCTTTCAGGGGCTGCGCCCCGGCAATCGCCGGCTTTGGCCCAGGGTGCCCAGGAGGCAAGCAACAAGGAGATGTTGATGATTTTGACTAAAGAAGAAGTGGCGATGCTGAGGGGCGATGAAGGCGCAGCCCCTAAGCTCGCGATGGAGATTCTTACTAAGGTAGGCGAGAAGTTCGGAGCCAAGAGGCTTGTTCCCGTAGCCAGCGCGCACATCGTGCTGGCAATGTACAAGAGCATTTTTGACGCCGGCGTCGAGGTCTGTGAGAAGTTCGCCGCCATGGGCGCCAAGTTCAGGGTGCCGACCACGCTCGATCCGAGCGGCATGGATACGCAAATGTGGCGCGAATTCAAGACGCCGGATGCCTATGCCGAAAAGCAGTTGCGGGTCGCCAAGGCCTACGAGCAGATGGGCGCTATTATGAGCTGGACCTGCCTGCCGCACTTCAGCGGTTCGGCGCCACG
>Ga0181535_10005116_pt1 | contig 14196 bp, 19 predicted proteins | sample PEATcosm2014_Bin_44_FD_119774 | JGI IMG/M metagenome (GOLD analysis project Ga0181535, IMG submission 119774) | Peatland microbial communities from MTU Mesocosm Facility, Houghton, MI, USA - PEATcosm2014_Bin17_30_metaG | ecosystem: Environmental > Terrestrial > Soil > Wetlands > Peat | place...
CGGGAAGTTTACGAACGTGTTTACTCAATGCCCCCACAACCTCCGCCGTATCTCGGCTGCGTACCTTGATCAGCATGACAAAGCGCGAATGGCATTCCACCAAGGTCGCGATGTGACTGTTCCCTGAGCCGCGCAGGAGATCGCCCTCCCAGTGACCCGGAATGGCGCGGTCCTCCACTTCCGCGGGCCTTTCACGGATGGAGATGGCCTCGGGGATTGGACCGCGCGCGTCTTTAAAGATGCGAGAGTGTTGCGACCGGCGTATGCGGCGCTTGGGTCGCAAGTGCTCCAGCAGCTCCTTCTTCAGCGCTCCACCCGCTTGAGTGCAAACGAGATCCTGAGCGCATCGATCGGAATCTCGGAGGTTCCGGGATTAGGTCAAAACGCGCAATACGAAAATCGATTCATCGCGACAATCACTCCCGTTTCGCTGGCGGGAACCTCGGCCACGAATCCCAACAACGCATCTTTCGATTTGATCTCACGCAAGTCCGAAATCGCAGGCGACGCCACGTCAGCCACTCAGCAGCACGTTTCACCCTCTCGATAAATAGCAGCGAAAGAAGTGTCCTGATCTGCAGGGGAGCAGACACCTCAGTATTGGGACGCAGTTTCATGCAGTTTTCAACTCCCCTGCACCGTGAGCCGATGAGCGGAGCTACCTGAAGGCGGTCGTTTGTAGGTAACGCCTCGATTGTGGAGACAGCCCGAGATTAAACTTCTGCGAAGCACCTCTTTGAATATCCCTACGTTCCGAAAGTATAAAGTGTGGTTTGTGAAAAACCAGAATCGACTGCTGTGGCGTCGGCGAATCGCTCCGAGATACCGCGTCTTAATGGCCCCAGCACTGATCCTTCTTGTTAGAATCGAAAGACAAGTCCGGTGCCGAGACGGAAATTATCTTGGCGTCCTTGGTGGAAATAGGTTGGAACATAGTCGAACTCAGCCAACCTCCACGAGATTTTTCCCTCGACGTTAAGATCGACGCCACCCCCAATCTCGGTCGCGAACGATCCGCTACTCGAAGACCCTTGCGATAGGTGTGCGCCGCCAATGAGTATGTGGGCGAACGGAGAATAATGGCGCCGCAGCGAGACTTCAGGTCCAAAAAGCAGCGTCCGCGCCGAGGCACCGCCGCCATAGCCAGCGTTGAATTCGCCGACGAACCCGAGCCGATTCGACAATCTGTACTGTCCTGAAATGCCCGCACCCATGAGGTTGACGGAAGATGCTGTACCGAAGTGCATGAACATACTTCCGACCGTCAAGTCGAGTTTGGGATTTGTTAAAGCTTCTTCTTGACCGATCGTGGAGATCGCCGTCGTGAGAAGTAAGCCAAGCAACAGACACCCACAGCGCATCACGAAAACCTCCCTATCGGTCCTTGAAATAGCAGCTTAGTTTCGCGTGATGGCGAGCACCACGAAGGCCGTGATTGCCCCAGCGATCACAATGAATGCGCCCCACACCTCGGGCGCGATCTTAACGACCCATCCGTCACTCTTCATCTGTCTGAGAGTACGCATTTTCAACTCACTCCAGGATCGAAACCGAATGAAGCTGGATCACACTTTGAGGCTGCAAGCCGCCGCCTCGTGGCCGTAGGGACGACTTGAGCAGAAGGGAAGCTGCTCCACACTCAAGTCAGATCTACGATGTACAATTCGTTGCTGCATTAAGTCTATTCGTAGTAAATGCAATAACTGTGCCCGCTATCCGTATCAGTACGATTTCCGCGGCGCTGCCTCAGCCTAGTACTACTGGCGCGGCTGAGCCGGCGTTGTCGTTAAAGGGTTCGGATCCGTGCCAACAAGGGCCGAGCTTTGAACGTCGTCCGATGATTTCGGCAAGCGATATCGGGTTAGGTAGGGCATGAGAGGCGTGACGGCAAACGGCATTTTTTCCCGCGAAGACATAAGCGGGACCTGCTTGGTCTTCAGGAAGTCAACGCTGTCGTCCCACGGATTCATTTTGATTCGACCACCAACAGGAAGGGCCGCGATCTGCTCAAGCTTGGCAGGCTCCAGCGCTGGCGCCGAACTCCCCAACTCTGATTTGAGATAAATACTGTTCCCGAGCCTGGGGCTGATCAGAGCGGATAGCGAGCTTGCTTCTTCATTCAGTTGCCTGAGGAAGAGAGCGGCCGTCGCTAACTTGTCTTTGTACGGAGACTTTTCGAGTAGTTCGATCGCTCGTGCGTTTGCTGCCTGCACGTCCGCCGCTTTCTCCTTGAAGGAATAGCGGTGGAGGGCCTCAAGGGGCGCCGCCCTGGCGAAATCACTGAAGGCGTATTGGTCCGCCAAAGGATTTGGAGTCATCGCGTCAGCCATACCTTGCGCCAGAACTGCCGCCAAGGTTGGTTCGTCGGGCAGCACGTCGAGGAGTCCGCGACTTACGACGATCATCCGGCCGATTGCGAACAATTCGAAGGTGCCGACGGTCGCTACGCGACAATGGAGCTCGACATCCAGATTGTTGGTGACTTCGATGTTGTTTACGACCGTATCCAGCACCTTGTCTACTGGACCTGCCGGCGCGAGCAAACCGGCGCGCTCCATCCCCTCGATTACATTTGCTTCGGCTTGGCTGTTCCACTCTCGTTTGGATTCAACAGCCGACCGATCATGCCCTTCGTCCGCGTCCTGAATGGCGGTCGGGGATTCAATCTGCATCGATGCGAATTCTGCCTGCTTGTGCGCACTGCTCAGACTGTAGCCCCACAACCGTGTTTCGGCTTTGAATCGAAGATGAGCGCCAAGAAGGTACTTGAGATTAAGTTCCTGACAGTAAATGTAAGAGGGCAACCACACCCCTTCTTGAACATTCGCGCGCCAACTGTCGAAATGGCTGTTAAGGTCGCGCTTAAGATAGACCGTCTCGACGTCGGTGTAGGCCCCGTCGAAGTGGACGATAAAGTAGTCCTTGTCCTCTGCCCAGATTCGTCCGCGAAACCGGCCTTTGCCAGTTTTGGGGAGCGGAGTTACGTCGAATACAACACAGCGGACATCGCCTAAGAACTCGCGACCCACATAGTCGAAGCGATAGTGCTGCTTATCGAATTTGTGCGGGTCAACGTAAATCATTCGCAAGAAGGAATTCGGGTTATAGCGACCCGTCACGAAGCCCTTCATAGGTTCGCCGTCGTACGGCAACATGGAACGGTCATCAATTGTCTTGGAGAGGTCCGCCTGCCCCAAGAATAGAGCGTCGTGCGTCGGGGTCGTTCCTGCGTCTTTATCCAGCTTCACTTCTTGAAGGTATGTCTGGACGATGGGTGTATAGCCGCGAATGATCCCGACTTCGACCTGCTCTTGAGCAATGATGCGGTCAACGGCCGCGTCGGTCGTCGGGGGCGGCGGCAGGTTGGTCTTTGCCGGCCATTGTTGAGTTTTAGTATCGGCGTTGCGCTGGCTCGATTGCGCCTGCGCGATTGTTGCGGAACTCAATCCCAAGAACAACATCAAGAACACTTGCACCGCTGTACGCATTTTCTAATCCTCCGTTTCCTCAGTAGGCGAGTTCGAAATTGATGTGAATCACCGCGGCGGAATCGACCGGCTGTCCATTTTTCTTTGCGGGTTCAAACTTGATTTGGCGTGCCGCGTTCTCTGCCGATTCGTCCAGCCCGTGCCCCAAACCTTGCAAGATGCGTTGCACTTGGACTTCGCCCGATGCCGCGAAAACGACCTGAAGAATGACCTCGCCCTCGATTTTCCTAGCTCGGCCTTCTGGCGTGTACACGGGTTTAGGCTTGTCGATAATGTGAACGGGTGTTGGGGGCAAGGCTTGGCTCTGTTCTTTCGGCTTGGACGCAGCGTCACCCAGAAGATCGTTGGAGAAGGAACCTTGCAAGACGCCGGCTCTACTTCCAGTACCACCCCGAACACCCCCAGGCATTCCTTCCGAGAACTTGGCGTTCACTACACCACCACGCCTTCGATTCAAGCCAGCGCTTGAGTCACCGTCTTCAATGCCGTCATGACCCGCAAATCCGCCTGTCTGAACGCCTTCACGTGGCTTTTTAAGAGTGGGGATAGCCAGGGCTGGTACGACCAAAGGGGCGGGGGACACGACCGCAGTTGCGACTTCTGCAGGATCGGAGATCGGCGGCTTGGTTCGAGTGGTCCTGACCGGGCTCGTTAAGGGAGCCTTGGGAATAGGCGACGCAATCCTCGGGGTTGGCGTAGGTTCTTCCAATAGCGGAGGAAGAGTTTTCACGACCTCATGACTGTGGACGGGAACGGAGTGTTTGAGCTCAGGCTTCCAGCGAGCTATAGCGTCCGGCTTGGCAAGCGCGGTCGTTAGATAGTGCCGGACCGGCGCGAATGTCTCGGGGAACAAAATAGGAATTACGACTAGGCAAGCGGTGATGGCGATTTGAAAGCCCATGGCCACGACCATCGAGCGCCAGCGCGGCCGCGCCGCCGGGATCAGCGCCTCGCGAATTATCACAGTGCGTGGCGAGGCTTCGTCCATCGCCGCTGCGAGAAACTTCAACAAGCCAGCAGTGGGTTGTTGCGGATTTTTGCGTCCGTCGGTCGGCGTTGACTGCACGTTTTCAGATTTATTCATTGGTAAACTCCGAATTTTACTGTGAACCGGAAGCGAACAGTGCATGTGAAATACCAACACTTTTTGGCACATTCGAAGCGGTTTAGGAAAATTCTGTGCCAGAAAGCGTTTCAATATGGATTCCCGCGGGGCCAATGTGGGAAAAAACGGGCGGAGTCTCGTCAGTATGTGTAGAAACTTCCTACCCTAGTACAAAAAGCCCTAGCGAAAGGAACGAATGTGTTTTATCAAACAGTATATATTGGAGTTGACTCAGGACATGGCTCAGGTTACAAATCAGACGGCAGAATTCCTGCCCCAGCCAGGAGCCGGTGACTGAAGTTATTGAATTGTGCGACGCCTAATCGCGTCACCTTTCTTCGACGTCCTCGCTCGTTAGACGATGGCAACTCGGCGATCCGCCGCGACTTTCAGTGGAGGAATTGTCTGTTCGCAGGCGGTAGCTGCAATCTCGCGCTCGGCACGTTCTTAACTAAACTCGGTCGAAATTCTACTGCGTCGCGCTGGCAGACGTTCCGCCACGGGTGTGCTCTAGAACTTCTTTGGAGAGTTACGTGGTCAAAAAAGTCGTGGCTTTGGAGCATGTTCGTTGTATGCGAGGTGGAACACAGGCGCACCTGATGCGATGCTCGGATGGAGGCTATTACGTTGTTAAATTCCAGAACAATCCGCAAGGAGTCCGGATTCTCGCAAATGAAATGTTGGGTGGTGCATTGGCGGCCCGGTTGGGGTTGCCAACGCCAGAGATCGCCATCGTCGAGGTGCGCGACTCGCTCATCGCGGGCACAAAAGAACTCATCATCCAAGTCGGACGGGGGCGTGTAGCTTGCAGTCCGGGATTGTGCTTCGGTTCTCGTCACTCTTCGGAGACAGATCCGTTTGGCAGGCAACTCATGCTCCCGGCATACGACTTTCTTCCACCGGATGTACTGGGGCGCGTCAGCAACCTTGTGGATTTCGCTGGTATGCTCGTGTTTGACAAATGGACGTGCAATACGGACGGCCGGCAAGTCGTCTTCGTACGCGATCAGGGTGAGCTCGAATACAGGGTCGTGATGATTGATAACGGATTTTGCTTTAATGCAGGTGAATGGAACTTCCCCGATGCTCCTCTGCGTGGACTGTACGGGCACTCATGCGCCTATGCGGCCATCGAAGGCATTGAAAGCTTTCGACCGTGGCTTCAACTTCTAGAAAGCAAAATCGACAAACTCTGGCTCACCCAAATCGCTGATGAAATTCCGCGAGACTGGTATTCGCAACGGCCGAACAGGCTCTACGCTCTGATGGACCAGCTCGAACGCAGACGCTTGTTGGTTGTGGAGCTGTTGCGCTCGACATGGGCTCGGTCTCCGCGACATTTTCAGAATTGGGTCGGCAGACCGGGATTGATTCACGCCGAGGGCCTTCGGCGTGATTTGCTTCTGTTCAAGAGTCGAGGAGCATAACCGGTCGCGAATTCCCATCGGTAGACGGGTGCGATGGTACAGGCGGCTCCACGTGAACGGTAATGCCTTAGTTAGGCGCGCTCTCAAGTACGAAGCGGCCATTCAATTCCTTGACCCGTTCTTGTATTGCCGGGATATATACGACTCTGAGCTACCATTCGCTGCCAAGGACGATCGCAGCTCGCCTGGAAATGGCCCGCTGCTCAGTTGGATGAGCTGCGGTAGTGGCCGGGCTTATGCGCCTTCGAAGCACGGTTGACTCTCAGGCCGAAAGCGAACAGGGCGCCGACCTCAGTTAACGAAGCCCTCCGGGGAGGCGAGGACCGGGAACTGGCCTCGGAAATACAGAGCGCGAAATCGTGATGGGGTGAAAGAGTGCGTTAGTTCCGGTCTGTCCACTGCACGGGCCCCCGACGATCGCGTAATCGACGGTGTATGCGCTGTTCGAACCAATCTCGTTCGCGACTCCTGACAGGCTCAGCGATGTGCCGGCGCCGTCCTTTGCATAGACGAAGAACAGGCTGCCCGAGGCATCGTTCGTATCAACGCTCGGATCTTCTACCATGGTTAGGCTGATTGTGCTAAAACACGCATTCTTGATCGGTTCGAAGGTAATAACGCCGGTCCGCGGATTACGTACTTCTTGGCCCGTGGTAATGGTTCCGGTCAACGCCCCGAACTCGCCTTGAGAAAGTTCGAGTTCGGCCCCGAAGCTCAGCGTCGTTTTCTTCGCCGGAAAAAGACGCCCGAGGTAAGTGCCCGTGATGGGTGGGTACCAGTGAGCAACAAACGTTCCCTGGTCGCCAGCGGTGCCGTTATTGCATCCGCCCGCGGTTGAGCCATAGGTTCCTGTTATCGTCGCGCTCGCAACTGAATTGATGCCACTTTTTATTATGTAAGTTGTTGCGATGGTTCCGACGAAGGTATAGATGAAAAATCCGTCATCGCCGGCTGAAACTGCGAACTGGAATGCCGCGTTCGAACCGTTGATAGAAAGGCCTGAACTTATATTCTCGAACCTGACTGTGTCACAGATCGACGTGTCGTATGTAGAGATCTCTCTGCCGCTGCACGCCTCCGTCAAGCAATCGAAAGCTGCGTCGAACATGACCGGATCGCCGCTTGCCACTTGTGCCGGCTGGTCCCCTGAGGTTGTCTCCACATGCCAGCGTCCTGCCGGAATTTGCGCCTGCGCGTCGCATGCGAAAATGAGGATAAGCGCCGCGACTATGAAGCAATATTTCACGAGACTCGCTGAATTCATTTCTGAGTACCTCGTAGTCTAATCGGCCATTTTCGTCGTAGCATTAGGCGCCCGCTTGATTCATTGAAGTCGATGACCGGTTCAAAATGAATCACATGCGTCGGTCATTAGAGTTGTTTCAGTTGCGCTGCGGGTCCGTCTGAGGTGATGTGGAAGTTGATGCGCCGAATTGAACCATCAGTTCCGACTCCAAACCGTGGTCCGACGTCGCCAGTTGAAGTCCTAACATTCATCTAATTGTCTGCAAATCGGAACGTCGGAAAGACTCAGCAGTGAACTAGCTTTGCGGCAGTCTGCTTCCGACATCGACGAATGGAATCTGAATTGCACCGCTGAGCGTTCGGGAAAGGATCACGAAGGCGATCCGCGGCGGCGCTCTAAATAAAATGCACGGATCCACGAAACGGCCGTGCCCGCGTTGCAGGAGCCTGGATACCTCACGTTCACGCAGACAGGGGGGCGTTGAACGATATCTGCTGAGATTTATTGGCGTACTGCCTTACCGCTGTCAGGATTGCGGCACTGGCTTCTATGCATGGTTCGGCGTCGGGTCTACCATGACGAGCAAGGCCTAAGCTCGCGCACCAGATTCAATGACGGCCGACGGAGTCCAAGAACGCCTGAAGAACCGAGAGGTCGTCCGATTTCGGGTCCCGTGCTCTTAAGATGAAATTTGTTGCCGCGTGGAGACTACAGTCTTGGCGCCGTTCGTCATTTTCCACGCCCCGTGAATCAGAAGGTCGCGGTCCTTGTCGTCCATACGCGAGAGGCATTGGGCGAAAGCCCGCAGATCGTGGTTCTGTTTTGAGTTTACCCTCTGACTCTGAATTGCTTCTGCCGCTATGATCGGCTGCTTCACGAGCTCCTTGTCCATGAAGAGTCGGTAGATCGGGATCTCTGACGCTCGCGCCAACTTTTCCATGGTCTCAATTGAAGACACCGTGTGGCGGTTCTCAACGCATGACATGTTACAGCGGAGAAGCCCGATGCGCTTTTCGGTCTCGCCCACTGACAAGATTTTCTGTTCTCTCAAAGACCTCCATTTGTCGCCGATAAGCATTCGATTCCTCCGCGCGCATTTTACGGATGTTTTACTGACTACCCAGCTTGAGAATGTCCAGAAAGTGGGCGCGAAGCTTTACTTGCGAGCGCGCCAAAACAGCAACCATTTCTTGTCGCGTCAACGTGAAATCGGGTGATGCATTGCGGGCGGCCATCCGCTCGGTTTCCTCCTGCAATATTGGTGATAGCTTCGCCCTTATGTAAAACCTTCGTTCCCTAACTTTGTACACCGCATCAATCAATTCTTGGTTAGAGTCGGATTTTCCCAGAAAACCGCGAGCACCAGCCCTTAGCGCAATCCTCGCAACTTCCAGCGAATCGTGACATGTTACGATCAGCACCTCGGTCTTAGGAAGGATCGTACGGATCGCTCGGACGATGCCTATGCCGCTGGCATCTCGAAAATTCAGGCCCGTAATGACTAGGTCAGGTTTCTTCCGTCTAGCAAATCGCACTGCCTTGCGGCCATCTTCGGCTTCTCCGCAGAACTCGACTTCCGGTACTACCGCCAGGTTAGCGATTAGACCACGCCGAGTCGTGGGATGGGCATCGGCGATTAGCACGCGATACCTTTTTGCAGTTTGGTTGTCACCTGAATGTTCTGGGTAGCACAAATATTCTTCGAGCGGCTCTTTAGTCACTGCTCTGTCCCCTGAGTTTGGCCTGCTGGGCGGCGGCCGTTAGCTCGGTGCCACAGCGAATCACCAGAGCGGAGTCGCCCCGTTAGCGGCCCTATTGTGTTGGAAGGGCTCTCACCTGTACGTGCCCGGGGGAACACGTTTCAGTTAGCTTTCCGATTTAAGGTCTTAACTGTTTAATAGAAACGAGGCGTGCGGTCAATTCGGAATAGTGCGGGATCGTTCTCAGGGGTTCCACGTAAAGGTATCCACCGACGAGTCGGTAAGTAATTATCACGCCGAGGCACCGAAACCGGAATTGCCTTTTCACCGTGCCGGAAGTCCGTTGCTATTGTGCTTAATTGTGTACGTATGCAATAGATAGTCAATGCGCTTTTTACGACGTCAAGCCTCACAGTGCCCGATTCGCGCGGAGATCTCAATGGGTCTGTGTAACACCATCTACAGTCCTAAACGGAAAAGTACAATTTAGCTGGCTCCCCAAGAATCCGGCCAGAGGAGGGGAAGCTGGAGTGGCAACTTCAGCGACCACCCGTTCGGAAGTCGTCGTCGTGGGTGCAGCTGTGGGTGCGATTGGCGAAGGAAAATGACTCCCAATTTCTCGGCTGCGACGCGAGATACAGCGCTTAAATTCTAGACTCCCTCGGCTGTTGCGGAAATCGGGCGGCGCTTGTATTCTCTGGCAAAACTGGACCATCCAAATCCAAGCTGGCTTCACGTAATGACGTGTGCTGAAGGCAGAGGGATGGGCAAATGAGCACAGCGGACTCAAGACGTTATCCAGACGCAACGCGCCTGGCTGAACTGGTCCAGAGAATTCGCGTTCTAAAATTAGACCTGAGTGGAATGATCGAACACGGTCGCAACTCGAAAGCAATTTCCCGCTTGATCATGGCATCTGGTCTTCTCGACGGAGCACTGGAAGAGCTGTCCAAGGCCGCGTCGGAACAGAGAGAATAGGCAGCTCGAGGAAACTTGCGAGCGCTGCGATGGGATTGTTCCGTGCCTCAGTATTAATGCTGATGCGCGACGCGGTTAGTACGAATTGACGATTCGAGTATGGCTCTAGTAATACTAGAACTTCCGGGTGAGACGTCAGTCTCCCGACAGCTTCGCTCTAACGGCAGTGAACCTTAGATCGCCGCTTTCTTTTCATTCGCGTCCCGAGCACTGACACCCACTCAAGGCTACCGTTGCTCCTGCCAATGGCGAGGCAAGGAGGCTCCTAATGCGAAGGCCTGCGACCAGGCGGCGCGTCCCTCCCGCGCCGACCGGTGAAGATTTCTTTAATCGACTTGCCACAGACGCGCTAACCAGCGTGATGACGGACTTGCGGCGTCGTGTGGAGCACTCGGGCACTGAGCGTTCGGTCGCTCAAGTTCTACTGGCCGAAGCACACGTTGCCGAAGCGGTTGGCCTGTTGCGAGCAATTCAGCATACGCCGAGCGAGTGCGAATTGGCTCCGCCCGGTCCTTTGCTGAGGGCGGCTCCTTATGCACGCAGTCGAGCGCAACGACCGAGGCGGCCAGATCAGCTCCACGGCCGCGCGAGCTGATGATGTGGAGCGACGAGTCGATTTCAGGCTGAAAAGCGGAACGAGGGTTTGTGAATCTTGTTTCGTGACAGGAACGAGAGAGCTAAGTGTGATCAGTCGCACTGACGATGAATTTTCGCTAAGCGCTGTTCGCCATTTTGGTTGCCATGTGAAACAGGAGCCCGCGGCTCTTATCATCCATGCGCGAAAGTAATTTGGCGAAGGTGCGATGCTCACGGCCCTGTTTCGAGGTCACGCTCCGGCTTTGAATTGCAGCTGCCGGTATATTCGGCTTCTTCACCTGGTCCTCGTCCGTGAAGAGGCGGTACATCGGGACTTCCAACGCCCGGGCCATCTTCTCCATCGTCTCAATTGAAGGAACGGTGTGCCCGTTCTCGATTCGTGAGATGTAACAACGGAGAAGCCCGGTGCGCTTCTCGACCTCGCCCTGGGATAAGCGCTTCCGATCTCTTAAAGTCTTCAATCTCTTGCCGATGACCATTCGACCCCTCCGCGACAATCTAGAACGGTGCAGGTGAGGATTGAACTCTCGCTAGTTGAAGAAGTCGCATGATTTCGCGCTGCAAGTGAGTACGGGCTCTCGGTTGGGCCGGGGCTTATCCCGCGGAGTGTCCTGAAATTCGAGACGGAGCGTCCGAAATATGTCCCCCTCCAACCTTACTATCGAGCGGGCCAAGACGAGAGCAAATCTGCTTGAAACCGCTGCCGAATCAGGTTCGCTAAGCTTCCGATAAAGGTTTTTTTCTCGCACGTGTTCCTCCGATTGATTCCAGAGCCAACTCGAAATTGCACGGGGTTACAAACCGCCGCAGCCCCGATTACTCCGGGCTACGCCTTGTTGATAGGGCACCTATTCGTGCTCGGAGAAACACGAATTGGCGAGATGTTTGAGATCAGTTTTCTTACTACTCGTGGCATGAGTCGTCAATCCGCATTAATACTGATGCGGCAGTTACTTCGTGGGCAGGCCATAGCGCAATCGGATCTGAACTGATTTCACTTAGTTAGGCGAAATCAAGGAATGTCATGACTCTACCAGGGCCACCCACTCGAAATGGTCTCCGTCGGTGCAGGCTTGGGTGCAATTGGCGAAGAAAAAATGGCTCCCAGTTTCTCGGGAGCGACACCAGATTGGGCGTTTAGATCAACCGACAGGCTGCTGGGTCAAATGCTACCCGGGGAGCCAGACTCTCATTCTTCAACCAGTTGGGAACGCTCAAACCATTTGGTCTGTGACCGAATGGTTGCAACCAGACGGTAGCACACGTGCCGAGTGAGCAGGGGCGCTACTGGTCGCCGATGGTCGTGAGTTCAAAACGAGCTTCTGGCGCAGTTTCGGACCGAAGATGCGCCGGTGAGTGTCCATGATGCTTCTGATTGCTTTGGATTGAGTCATTTGGAACTCCTCGAAATTGTGGATGAGCTTGCAGTAGGGGAATGTCTGTCAAATACGTTCTGTCATCTGGGTCGTTTTGCACATGATCGGAAGGATGACCGACGCTCTGCCGCGGAACCGCTTTTCGGTTGAGGCTGCCTGTTGCGGTGCTTCCGATTCGCGCCGGCAAGCGCGAGTGTTTTCATATGCTGCGGTCGTTCGCATCAGTTTGTACCACCCACCGCGAGAAATAATTCATATTGATTGGCTCGCAGCCGGGACGCGGGTGCGATATAACCATCCATATAAATTAGAACTTCACATGTCCGATTAGAGCGGCGTTGATCATCACTATGCGAATCTACGCGGGACCGAAGTGGAAATTCGATATGGTAGCTACCGATGGAGGTTTGGGTTACTGGGGATTTCGATGAAGATACTTGCTCTGGTCATATGCGTCTTGAGCGTTGGAGCGTCGCTTTTCTCATTGCCCGTTCACGGACAAGAAGTCGCCGTCACGTTACCTAGTTTTGAAATCAACATTCAGACAAAGGGGGAACGGGGGCCGAAGTATACAGTGACCAATCTCACGGGCAAGACAGTAACGGCGTGCGTTTTCAGACTCTCTTCGTCGTTGGAGAGCAACGGCCAGTCCCGAACTGTGTGGGACGCGCTAGTACAGAATGTCCCACCAATCGAACCGAACGCGAGCATTTCACAGTTCCTCACTCACCGCGTCGGCGGGCCACTCCCCGATACAGTAGAAGTTGTTGCGGGAGTGTGGGTCGATGGGGAGACTTTCGGAGACCCCGAGTGGGTGAATGCAATTCTAAAAGGTCGGGAATTGCTGGCAGCCGCCTACGACCAGGCAATCGCGTTGTTGCGAGAAGGCATGGACCAAAAGTGGACTCGCGAACAATACTTGCAGGCACTTAACGGTAAGCCCAATTCCGCCCCATTCTACGGAATCCGAGCCACTCTAGCGGCAAACACAAACTTGGACGAACGGCCTCAACTGTCGAATCAGCTAATGCAAAGGATGCTGGACTCTTTCGCGGAGAGATCCGACCAGCTTAAGAAGGCGAAACCAACTCCAAGCAGTGTAACCCCTGGCTAGTATTAATCGGACATTGCCGGGCGCAAAGGGAATCGCATGAGGATTTGGCTAACAGCAAGTTGGGTTGTGTTGTCGGCGATTCTGATTGCCGCCGCAGCCTATTCGCAAGACGCGAATGGTCCCTTCGGTCCGGTGCCCCCCGCACAACGGAAAGAGCTCGCGAAACGGTTGATCGAGTACACCGACGCGTTTCGAGGGAGAAACTGGGATTCGCTTTACGATCTCGCTGCAGATGTGAACAAGAAACGCAGTGACGGCAAGCGTATAAGCAGAAAGACATTCGGTAGGCTTATGAAGGATGAAGAAGACGATTGGTACCAGCTATTGAAATTCACACCGATTCGGACCGAAATCACTCCCGCGGGACAGTTCGACGTGTACGGGTGCGGTGAGTTTTTGAGCGGTGAAGAAAAGCCTGAACGTGTTGCCGTCGCAGTGCGTGCTGTTCGCGAACATGACGCTTGGTTTTTCACGACTTGGGATTATTTCGACCCCCGCCAACCCTGCTCTAATCTTTCCGATCCCGCGTGGAAGCCTTCCCATCATCTGAGGCTGGAGTACTTGCCTGAGGTTGTGTGCGTTATCGGTGTCTGCACACTCTAATCTAAAATGGTGAAAGCCGGCACTTGTGTGGAGTCGAGGTGGGACGCGGTGGTTTCGGCGCAGCCTGTCTGTTGCCGACCCTTTCGCTAGTCGGTGCCTCGTTAGCTTCGCCCTGCTTCCGTTTCCACAACCCGCTCATCGAACTGGACGTGCGGATTTGCCGCATCCGACTCTCGGAGAAGACTCACGCAATAGCAAGAGCCATTAAGTGGCGTGACCTGACCGGGGCTAACCTTCGCCGACCATCCAGGAACGGCGAAAAGCCGATGTCGTGAGACTCTCGGCGCCCACGACGCGCCCGAACCGAAGCAATCGCCAATCGCCGGCTAGTGAACCAAGAAGTCGCAGTAATTCACGTATTCTCGTCCATTCCAGAAACTGAGTTCGAATGCCTGTCCGTAGATTGAATTGCGCAGCGACTTTGGCGGGAGATAGCTGGAATAAATCCGATACCGTCCCGGCTGCGAGATGTTGTAGGCCGCTGCAAGATCAATATCCCAAGAATAGGAGTTCCACGTAAACACGGGCGGAATGATGACGGCGTCTTTCACGATTTCGTTGA
>Ga0181535_10005118_pt1 | contig 14192 bp, 8 predicted proteins | sample PEATcosm2014_Bin_44_FD_119774 | JGI IMG/M metagenome (GOLD analysis project Ga0181535, IMG submission 119774) | Peatland microbial communities from MTU Mesocosm Facility, Houghton, MI, USA - PEATcosm2014_Bin17_30_metaG | ecosystem: Environmental > Terrestrial > Soil > Wetlands > Peat | place...
CAATGCGTTCGATCCGGTCCATGACCAGATTGCCGAAGCGCGGCGGATCCTGAGCGGGCTGGGATTCAATGAGGCGCAGGGACAAACGCTCGTCTCGAAGTTGGAAGTGAAAAGTGCGAAGGACGAAGAGATTGTGGCGCTGGCGAATCCCTTGAGTTCGGACATGGACGGGTTGCGGCCCAGTTTGCTGCCCGGATTGATTCATTCGCTGCGGCACAACCTCAGCCGCAAAAACTACGACGTGGCGTTGTTTGAAATCGGGCGGGTATTTGCCCAGGGTGGGGACGCTTCGCCGAAGCGTTCTTACCTCGAGGAACGTCGTGTAGCGATGGCGTTGACCGGCCATAGTGAGCTAGTTTTCTGGAACGGAGTAAAGTTCGAATGGAACTTTGACTTTTTCGACCTTAAGGGTTTCGTTGAGGAATTTCTCGAACAATTCGGCGTTCGCGGCGTGACGTTTACCAAACGAGCCGAAAGCACGGCACTGTTCCTCGAATCGGCGGCTATTGCGCTCGGTGGGAAACTACCATTGGGCGAAATAGGCCAACTTTCTCCCATATTGGCCAAGAAATACGATTTGCGCGACGCCGTTTTGCTTGCGGAACTGAATCTGGACCAACTACTGGCGCGGCGGAACCCGGCCAAATCGTTCAGGTCGTTGCCGCAGTTCCCGACGATCCGGCGCGACGTGGCCATGCTCGTGCCGGAGGCAACGACCCACGACGCCGTGCTGCAAGTTGTGAAACAGACAAAACCGGCCAATCTGGAGGCGGTTGAGTTGTTCGATGTGTTCCGCGGCAAGAACGTGCCGCAAGGGCAGAAGAGCATGGCCTACACCTTTACCTATCGCTCGCCGGAAAAAACCTTGACCGACGCCGAGGTGAACGTGGCGCATGAAAAACTCCTGGCGCAGTTCAAACAGAATCTCGGCGCGACGGTCCGCGAATGAGTTGTAGCCGTGCCTTTGAAGGTGTGGTCTTTCCGGATGGTTTGTCCGCGTTTTGACAAACGCGGCTACTGGTTTTCCCCGGCGATAAATGGCGGCATCGGGCAATCGAGGGTGTCGGCAATCGCCCGGAGCAGTTCGGCTTCCGCTTCCAAAATGACGCCGTCGGCGCCAACGGTGTGAATGCAGGCTTCAATCAGGTTTTTCTTGATGGTCGGCACGGCTTGGGCAAGGCGGTTGAGCGCGGGGTCCATCTGGTTTACGTCGCATTGTTCGCGTGGGAGCAATACCAGATCGGTCTCGTCTGGCGCACGCAAATAGGGCATGCCGGTCGCAAAAGCCTTTTGAATTTCCGCGAGGTCATTGCTGCCGACGTAGGCCAGCGCCGAAAGCAGAACGGCGCAATCCGGCACCAGCGGCTTGATGGAATAATACTGCACCACGGTGCGCCCGCCCTGGTCGAATTGCGGGCCGAGGTGGTGCAGCACAATTTTTTGGAGAACGAACTCGAACAATTCCACCCGGCCGTCGCTTTCGATGAGCCATTGGAGTGTCTGTGAGAATTGCGTGAACTGGTCGGCGGTCAAATGCCGCAACGCGCCCAGGGCGAGGTTGATCATCGGCAAATGCGCGTGCGCGGCGGCCGAGGTGACATCGGGAAACAGCGTGGCGGTCTTTTGTTGAATCGCCGGATCCACCCGCTGGGCCAGCCCGGCCAACTGAGTTGCGCGCACCGGTTCGTCAGGACTCAGCAACATGGCGTAAATCAGCGCAACGGCGTCCAGGGGCTCGCGCGCCGCCGCTTTGACGCTGTCGGGCAGCGAATTGCGCAATTGTTCGGCATAACGCAGATGCAGCGGCGTCGGGTTGCCCAGATTCGGCAGGACGGAATGCGATCGGATGACCGGCGGTTGTCCGACGTCACCGGAGGCAAGAATGGCGCCGCCGAGCACGGTGCCGAACGGATTGGGCAGGGGCGGGCGTTTGGGTGATGGAACTGGTTCCGGCGGCCGGTCGCGCCCGTCGTAGCGAAGGTAGGCAAATTTTCCATCGAAATTCGGGTCGAAAACGCGGATGCGGTCCGTGAGCGGCGGATGGGTTTCGAGCAGGCCAATGAACGGTTCGCTGACGCCATTTCCGAAAAACATGTGGGACAATTCCTCGGCATGGGCGTGGCTCAGGCGCGATCCCATTTCCCCCAGGCCGCCGATTTTTTTCAGCGCGCCGGTGATGCCTCCCGGATTGCGCGTGAACTGAACGGACGAGGCGTCGGCCAGAAATTCGCGCTGACGGCTGACGGCGGCCTGGATGAGGCGTCCAAAAAAAACGCCGATGTACCCGATGACCAGCAGCAACAAACCGAGCAGTGGCAGGGGATTTTGTCCACGCCCGCGCCCGCCGCCGCGCGCCGTTTGCAGGAGAACACGCCCGACGATGGCGAGGCAAAGAATGCCGAAGATGATGCCCATGAGCCGGAGGTTGAGCCGCATGTCACCGTTCAGAATATGGCTGAATTCGTGGCCGATAACGCCCTGTAATTCGTCGCGCGAAAGCAATTTCATGCAGCCGCGGGTGACGGTGATGGTCGCGTCCCCGGGTTTGTGCCCGGCGGCGAAGGCGTTGATGCCGTCCTCCGTATCCATGACATAGACCTGGGGCACGGGCACACCGGAGGCGATGGCCATTTCCTCGACGACATTGCGCAGTTTGCGTTCGTCGGGGTCAGTTGTGTTCGGGTTGACGAGCCGGCCGCCCATCATTTCCGACACCACGCTGCCGCCCTGGGCCAGCGCCACGGTTTTATAGCCGCTGCCGATGAGGATGACCGCCAGCACGCCGGCGGCCACGCCCAGGAACAGTTGCGGGTTCCATAGCGCGAATTGCGGTTCCTCACCGTAACGATGGTAGTGCGATTGCGCGCCGGTAAAAATGACGAGCGAGGCGAAATAGACGGCGACAATGAGGGCCGCGACGGCGAGCGCAAAATAAAAAACAAGCAGCTTGGTTTTGCGGCGGGTCTTGTCCTGCTGCGCGAAAAAATCCATTTGGGGAGGGGCGGCCTTTTGCCGTCCCGGGAATTAATTGGGGAGGGCGGTCCGCCGTCCCTCACGCGATTTACGAAAACGAGACCTTCGGTGCGTCCTTTTGCTCCGGCTTGTCGATGACGAACAGTTCCGCCGGGCCGAAGTTGAACATGCCGGCAATGAGGTTGCTGGGGAAAACCTCCCGGTCGGTATTGTAGGTCATGACCGAGTCGTTGTAGGCCTGCCGGGCGAAGGAGATTTTATTTTCCGTGGAGGTCAATTCCTCGGTGAGTTGCATCATGTTCTGGTTTGCCTTCAGGTCGGGATAGGCTTCGGAAACCATCATCAGCCGGCTGAGGGTGCCGGCCAGGCCGGTTTCGGCGGAACCGAGACTTTTCATGGCGCCGGCGTCCCCGGGATTGGCGGCGGCGGCTTTTGCGGCAGCATAGGCGATGTTGCGCGCCTGGGTGACGGCTTCGAGCGTCTCGCGTTCATGTTTGATGTAACCCTTGGCGGTCTCGACGAGATTGGGGATGAGGTCGTAGCGGCGCTTGAGCTGCACGTCAATTTGCGCATAGGCGTTCTTGAACCGGTTGCGCAGCGTGACCAGTTTGTTGTAACCGCCGATGACAAAGCCGATGAGGCCCAGCACCATGACCAGGACAATGATGATCGAAATCAATATAACAGGCATATTTTTCCTTTGTTCAAGTTGACTAACCATTAGGTCAAAGCCCGTCTCCGGGCAATGATAATTTGACCGTCTTTTTGGAATTGGCCCGCGGCTTTAACATCGGCCGGCCGGCGTCATTCAACCGGACCGGCCGCCGCGATGAGAGTCTTGCAGGAATCAGCGGCTGGCTTTTGGCTGGGCCTTATCCGGGTCGGCTGGGGGCATCGCCGGCAGGTAAACCTGGAACGAGGAGCCCTTTCCGGGCTCGCTTTCCACCGTGATAAAACCGCCATGGCTTTTGACAATGGACAGCGTTGTGGACAGGCCCAGGCCGGTGCCTTTGCCGAGTTCCTTGGTGGTAAAGAAGGGTTCAAAAATCCGGTCACGAACCTCCGCCCGAATGCCATGGCCCGTGTCCGTCACCTCAAACAGCTCATACGCCACCGGCTTGGCTTCCGGGTTCCGGCCGGTGAACTGGACGTCGGCGACGAAATGGCTCACCCGCAACGTTAATTTGCCGCCCTGGGGCATGGCGTCGCGCGCGTTGACGCAAAGGTTCAGCAGGACCTGGTGCAATTGCGTCAGGTCTCCGGAAACCAATCCGACATCCGGGGCAACGGTGGTTTCAACCTGAATGGATTTGCTGAAGGTCTCCGTGATGATGTGCATGACGTCTTTAATCAGCAGTTGGGGGTTCACCGGCATCCGCTGGCCTTCCAGACCACGGCCGAAACCCAACACCTGTCTGACAATGTCGGCGCCGCGTTTGGCGTTGGCCTCGACCCGGGCCAGCATTTCCAAACCTTCATCGTCCTGGATCTTTTGCCGCAGCAAGGTGGTGGAAATCAAAATGGGCGCGAGGATGTTGTTAAGGTCGTGGGCGATGCCGGTGGCCAGGCGGCCGATGCTTTCCAGCCGCTGGGCGCGCAGGAACTGTTCCTCCAGAAGCTTTTTATCGGTGATGTCGCGGCCGATGCCGACGAGACCAATGATTTTGCCGGCGGCGTTGTGCCACGGGACCTTCGTGGTGAGGAGCCAGCGGATGCCACCGTCCCACCTGACCACCTTCTCTTCCCGGTTGACGACCGGCTGCCCGGTTTTGAGCACCGCCTGATCGTCGGCAAAAAATGCCGCGGCGATGTTGTGGGGAAAGATGTCAAAATCGGTTTTGCCCAGTACCTCGGCCTCGCTCCCGCATCCCAGATTGTTTAAATCGGCCTTGTTGGTCAGGGTCTTGCGCGTCTCGGCGTCCTTGACGTAGATGGCGTCCGGCAGGTTGTCAATGACGGTTCGCAGCAGGTTGCGTTCAGCCGTCAATCTAAGTTCCGCCTCCTTTTGCTGGGTGATGTCGCGTCCGCCGCCGACGAGGCCGATGATGTTGCCGGCGGCGTCACGCCGGGGAACCTTGGTGGTGATCGTCCAAAAGACGTCCCCTTTGGCGTTGACGATTTTTTCCTCGCGATTGATATGGGGATGTCCCTTTAACACCTCCATGTCATCTTTATAAAGTTGTTCGGCGATGTCCTTGGGGAAAAAATCGAAATCGGTTTTCCCCAGGACCTCGGCTTCGCTTTTGCAGCCCAAAGCCCGGACGTCGGCGGCGTTGGACAGCGTTTTTCGCGCGGCCATGTCCTTGGCGTAGATATAGTCCGGCAGGTTGTCCACCAGCGTGCGGAGCAGATTGCGATCTTCCTTCAATCTGGTTTCCATCACCTTTGACCGGGAAATGTCCGAAAGAGCGCCCACCATGCGCGCTGGCCTGCCCTTCGCATCACGAACCACATAACCGCGGTCCAGCACTTCCACATACAACCCATCTTTGCACCGGAAACGATATTCTTCCCGCCAGAATTCCTTGCCGCTGTTAATCACCGCCTGGATGCCTTCCTGCACCCGGCTGCGATCTTCCGGGTGAATGCGGTGGATCCAGATATTGATGTCCGAGACCAGTTCATCCGGCGGATAACCGAATGTTTCACTGGCGCCTTCGCTGCGCCATACCGCATTGGTTTCCAGGTCCCAGTCCCAAAAAACGTCATTCGTCGCGCGGGCGATCAATTTGAAACGTTCATCGATCAGTTGCGGTGGCTCCGGACTTTCTCCACGGGTCCCCTGCATTTTGGAAGGTTTCTGCATCGTCATCCCAGCCTGCGATGATGTTCCGGTGTGTGGCTGTTCCAGATTTGGTCCATGCTGGCTTGTTGTTTGACTAACGCCATTCCGGCCCGGCGCGTCCCATCGTCAGGTCTGATGGCGGATTCTTAACCATGCATTAGTTGGGTGCAAGTTCAATTCCCGGTTACGGTTCCACCAGCACCGGCATGCCCGTCCAGGCCAGTTGCATCAGGTATGCAGCGTCCCAATTCGCCAGCCGGAAACAGCCGTGTGATTCCGTGCGTCCGATTTGTTCGGGGTTGGGCGTGCCATGAATGCCGTAGCCGGTTTTATCCAGGCCGATCCAGGCCACGCCGACGGGGTTGTTCGGTCCGGGCGGCAAAATCAGCTTGTGGCCGATGGCCTCCAGTTCGGGCGATTCGGGAAAAAGTTCGGGGTCCACGGTGTAATTCGGATTCGGCGCGATGACGACAACATGCAATTCGCCCACCGGCCGTTTCTCAACGCGCGCCGCGATGCTGCACGGAAAGTGGGCCAGCAGGTTGGTTTCGGACCCGAACGCCTCCAGAAATTTTCCGTCGAGGTGGATGACCACAAATGCCGCCTTGTCCGCCGGTGCGGGATAATTCACATCGGGAATTTTCAGGACCGTGCCCGGCGCGACATTTGTCCAATTGACCCCCGGGTTGAGACGCTGAATCAATTTTGGGTTCGTATGGCTCTTTTCGGCCACCAGCTCGAGTTCCGTTTCGAAATCCAGCACCGTTTGCTGTGATTTGGCCAGCCACGTTTTTCCAATGGGCTGGAGCCGTGCCAGATCATTCGTCGTGACGGTATAAGTCGTCAACAGCGGCGCGTCGAGCGTGAGCTGTGCGCAGGTATTGCTGTCCAGCCGGCCCGTCGCGGGCAGGTTTTGAATTTGTTGAAAGACCGTAATCGCCTCGCGGGTCTGGGAACCGAGCGCGCTATCAATGGAACCAGGCGAAATCGCCCGGCGTGCCAGCGCGATTTGTGCTTCCAGCACGTCGTGGACTGGCCGTGGAAAATCACCCGGCGATTGGCGTGTCAAGACCAGCGGTTGTGCCCGCTTCGCAGCGGCGGTGGTTGCGGGCCGGACAATTTTCCCTCGGTGTTCATGCCCCCACCAGAGCCAGGCCAGCAGGATAAGGCCGCCGACCACGGGCAGCCATAACCAGCTGCCGTGTTTTTTGCGCCGTACAGGGTTTGAATGATGCCGGGTGTCGTGAGACACACCGGGATTAAGCCACAGTCCCTGCGCCAACCCAAGACCGAACTCGAAGCCGGGTCAGGCGGGCTTTAACGGGCCGGGAGCGATTCCATCAGGCCGGATTCAAAACCGCTTCTCCAATAATTTTGGCCGCGGCATCATAATTCATCTCCCCGGTGTTGATGACCATATGATAGAGGAGTGGATCGTTGATGTCGGCGTTAAAGTATTTCTTCAGATAGCGGGCGCGGCCCTGGTCTTCCTTGAGGCAGAATTTGTGCGCCCCGGCCCTGGTCATGTTATAATATTTATGGGCGTGCTCGACGCGTTTCTCAAAGGGCGCCACCAGGCGTACGTGCAGGACGTCCGGCAATCTGGACGTCACCACGTTGCCCCCGCGGCCGATGAGAATCACATTGCCCAACGCAGCCAGCTTGAGCATCGTCTCGGCGGTTTGATGGACGATGGTTCGCACCGGAGGATGCAGCTCAAACATTTCATCCAGGAAATCCTCGAGTTGCGAGATACGGTCCTCGGGCAGGAACTTGGCCAGATAAGCGGGCAAATTATGGTCCTCGAGGACCTTGTCCATGAGATTGCGGTCAAAGACCGTCCAGGCAGCGGCGCGCTTGGAATGTAGTTGCAAATAATGCGCCAGCTTTTCAGCAACCACGAGTGCTCCGCAACCCGTCTGCCTGGAAAGGGTCACCGCCCGCCGAACCCCGTTTTCTGCGCGCGCTCCCGCTTCGCCGGCGGACTGCAACTGGCTGCTGATGAATGACAGACAGGGATCAACACTGCGAGTTTCAATCATAACGACTTCCTGATCTGGAGGGGTTGGCGTGGAGGGTTGCAGAAGCCACCGCCTTTCCGTTCGCACAAGGCTTCTGACACCCGTTGGATTCGTGCTTCAACCATAAACGGCCTCAACGGTTTCAAGCCGGCGACGCGTTTCCACCTCGACTTCGCCGTTCTCCAAGTCAACCTACTCCTCCAATGCCGTGAATTTCAAGGGCGTCCGGGCGATTTGATGGTGACTAATGGGGATGATTAAGCCGATTGGCGTCCTGAATTTTGCGATTATCATCGTCTCGACGAATATGAGCGCCGGGCACCCTGCGTGATGGTTCGGCGTCTAGGGTTTGGCCAGCGATTCACGATACGCGGAGTAAATTTGGTCCACCAGCGGCGAGGGGGCGACCGGCTCGCCGTCGAACGTTGCCACGGGGACAATCCCCAATGCGCTCTGGGTGACGAAGATGCCTTCGGAATTTCTCAGTGCCTCGGGCTTGATGACCCGTTTATTCGTCAGCAAGCCCAGGGCCTGGCAAATTTCCAGCACCACCGCGCGCGTGATGCCCGGCAACACGCCGCGGCCCGTCGGCGTCGTGCAAATCTTGTCGTTATAGACCCAGAACAAATTGCCGCTGGCGGTTTCCGCCACTTCACCGTTTGTATTGATCAACAGCGCTTCGTCCGCGCCCCTGGCCACCGCCTCGGCACGCGCCATGACGTGCGTCAGCTTGTTCAAGGTCTTGAAGGACGACAATGGATCGGCGGCCGGCACCCGGAATGCAGACGTGATCAAGCTCCAATGAATTGGGTTTTCCGGGGTGGGTGCGGCATGCAACGTCATGACGACCGTTGGTCTGCCTTCCGCGTTCGGCGTGTACCCGCGCTCGCCTGGCCCGCGGGTCAGCGTCACGCGCAAAACCGCCTCCGGCATTTGATTTTGTTCGATGAGTTGTTCCGCGAACTGTTGCAATTCCCTCGGCGCAAACGGCGGTTTGATCTTCAGGAAATCCGCGCCGCGCGTCATGCGTTCCAGATGCTGCGCCAGGCGGAACGGCCGGCCGTTCACGACGCGCACGGTCTCGAAAAGCCCGTCGCCGTACATGAAACCACGGTCGTTGACTGGAATGAGCGCTTGCGCTTCGGGCACAAACCGGCCGTTGAGAAAGGTGATCATGCGTTCCTAATGCGTCTCCCAATATCCGAAACCGGGTCGTTCCGCGAGTGGAAAGATTTACCTGCTGATTCCGCCGATTTCAGGGATTGAATTCGCGTTCCCGGGGCAATTTGCGGAAGGACCAGGAGTTTTCATTTGTAGCGCCGCTAAAAACCCCGCGGCTTTTGCCAGCGTTTCCTCGTATTCCGCCTCGGGATGGGAATCGGCCACAATGCCCGCGCCGACATTAAAATGCGCGAGGCCGTCCTTGCATATGGCCGTACGGATGGTGATGCTCAACTGGCTTTCGCGGTTGAAGCCCAGATAGCCGTGGCAGCCGCAATAGGGCCCGCGGACGATGGATTCCAGTTCATCGATGATTTCCATGGCGCGAAATTTCGGCGCGCCGGTGATGCTGCCTCCGGGAAAACATGAGGCCAGCGCGGCAAAATGGGTCATGTCCGTCCGCAACCTTCCCTCAACCGTGGAAACCAGATGCTGCACCTGTGCGAACTTTTCCAGCTTCGCCAGTTCCGGAACCTGCACCGAGCCGAACTCGCAGACCTTGCCAAGATCGTTGCGCAACAAATCGGTGATCATCACCAGTTCAGCAAGCTCCTTGGCGCTGGTCTGGAGTTCGTAGGCGAGCTGCGCGTCGCGGGTCGGGTCGGCATCCCGCGGACGCGTGCCCTTGATGGGCCTGGTTTGAATGTGCGAACCGCTCAGGCGTAGAAACAATTCCGGCGACGAAGAGGCAAGTTGAAAATCGCCACAATCAAAAAATGCAGAAAAGGGCGCGGGCGAAACGGAACTCAACCGTTGGAACAGTTCCCAGCCGGGAACCGGAGCGCCGAGCGCCGCCTCGGCCAGTTGGAGCGACTTCACGTGGCCGGGCCGGGCCGGTGCTCGGCGCTCCGCGAAAAGCTCCGCCGTCAGCCGCTGCGAAAGGTTGACCTGATAAATGTCGCCGGTGCGGATGTAACGCTGGGTGCGCTCAACGCGGTCGAGAAATTCGGCGCGGGATAAATTGGATTGAAGATGGGGCGCGTCACTCCGTGCGCGCCGCTGGTTGGCAAGCGATCGGCCGGCGGCGGGCAGAGGACTGCCCGCCCTACCATGACGGTTGGCAGACATGAGTGCCCCCCACGTTTCTATTTGCTCCTGCGCCCGGGTTTCGCTCCGCGAACCATCGGCGTCGAGACCGGTGGAAACGACGCAAACTTTGCCGAGATGGTGGTCAAACACCACCAAGCTGTCGTAGAAGCCGACATGGCAGTCGGGCAGTTCCAGGTCGTTCACCGCGTGACGCGGGAGTTTCGGCTCCGTGAAATTTTTCAGATCGTAACCCCAATAACCAAAGCAGCCGCCAAGCGGAAACGGCAGGTCGATTTCGTCCAGCAATTCAAACCGCGACATCAAGGCGTCCAGCACCTGCCACGGGTTGCCGAATTGGATTTGGGAGATGGCAGTTGGGTGTCGGAAGTTGGGGAAGCTGATTTCACAGCGCGAGCCGGACGAGCGAAAGGTGAGAAACGGATTTGCCGCCACCAACGAATAGCGCGCCTGCGGTGAGTCAAAAGACGAGCTTCGCAGCAGAACCATTCCCGGCTGGCCGGACAATGCTTCCACGAGTGATTCCGGCGTGTGTGCGGTGGCGGTTTCCTGGATCAGCGGGTGCATGGTTAATCACACAAACGCCTTGGGGAGCACGCCGGGGTGGCCGACGCGGCGTTCGTATTCCAGGATGATATCAACGGCCTCCCGCGGCTCGTCCGTCACGGCGATGAGATCGAGATCGCTGGGGCCGATGAATTTGTTTTTTTCCTGCAATTCCGCCTTTAACCAGCGCAACAGGCCGCTCCAGTGGTTGCGCCCAAACAGGATGAGGGGGAATTGGGGAATGCGCTCCGTCTGCACAAGCGTGACGATTTCAAAAAATTCATCGAGCGTGCCGAAGCCGCCGGGCATGAAGACGAAGCCGAGGCTGTACTTCGCGAAGCAGACCTTGCGGGCGAAGAAATAATGAAAATGCAGCGGCAGATTGGTAAAACGATTGCCGGTTTGCTCATGAGGCAATTCGATGTTGAGGCCGATGGATTTGCCGCCGCCCTGGGCCGCCCCCTTGTTCGCGGCTTCCATGATGCCCGGGCCGCCGCCGGTGATGACGGCGAGATTGTGCTGCGCCAGGCCTTTGGCAATCGCCGCGGCGGCACGGTAATATTTGTCGTTTGGGCGTGTCCGCGCGGAACCGAAAATGGTGACCGCGGGGCCAACCTGCGAAAGCGTCTGGAAGGAATCCACAAACTCGGCCATGATGCGGAAAATGCGCCAGGGATCCTCGCGGATGAAGGAAGTGGTTTCGCTCATGGGTGCAGAATAATCAAGCACCGGGAAATGAAAAGGCCGGAGAAAAGGCAAATTCTCCGGCCCGTGCCACGGCCCCGGTTCCTCAAGAGCAGCCGAGACTTTCGCCGCAATTCAGACACTTGTAACACGCGCCGTTGCGCACGGCCACGTGACCGCAGTTTGGACACGTCGGCGCGTCCTGTTGGAAGTGCGCGACGGAATCGCTTAAATTTTTCACGGTACGCTCGGTGGGCGCGTGGTGGCCGTTCCCGTTGCCGTTCCCATTGCTGGTTTTGACTTCAATGACGTCGGCGTCCTCGGCAATCTGCAACTCAGGCACCGGGCGGTTTACCTTTTTTTTTTCCTCTTCCAGCAATCCCGGCATGGCCAGTTCCGGTTGATTGCGCGCCGCCAGGAGGTTTTCGCGGTAACTGGGGATGAATTGCAGCGCCATCCAGCGAAATACATAGTCCGTGATGGAGGCCGCGTTGCGGATTTCGGGATTTTTTGTGAAACCGCTCGGCTCGAATCGCTGGTGGGCGAATTTCTTCACGAGCGCTTCGAGCGGCACGCCGTATTGCAGCGCCATGCTGGTCAATGTGCCGATGGCATCCATCAACCCGCCGATGGTTGAACCTTCCTTGGCCATGGTGATGAACAGTTCACCGGGCTGGTTGTTCCCGAACAATCCGACGGTGAGATAACCTTCATGGCCGGCGATGTCAAATTTGTGGGTAACCGCCGTGCGCGTTTCCGGCAGGCGGCGGCGAAGCGGCTTCCCGGCCTCGGCCCGCAATCCGGTCATTTCGGTTTCGAGTTCCTTGATGCGGGACACCAACGGCACGGCCTCGGGGGAGACTTTTTCGCCGCCGTCATTGGTCTTTTGGGTGTTCAGCGGCTGCGAACGTTTCGAGCCGTCGCGATAAATGGCCACACATTTGAGTCCCATCTTCCACGCCTGCACATAGGTGTCGCGAATTTCCTCCACCGTGCACTCCCTCGGCATGTTGACGGTCTTGGAAATGGCGCCGCTGATGAACGGCTGCGCGGCGGCCATCATCTTCAAATGCGCCAGGTAATGAATGCTGCGTTTGCCCTTGAAGGGTTTGAACGCGCAGTCAAAAACCGGCAGGTGCTCCGGCTTGAGTCCGCTTTGAATTTTCCGGCCGTTTTCCTCGACATCTTCAATCGTGTCGAATTTTTCGATGTGCGCGATGACCTTCTTGATTTCCGCCTCTCCGTAACCGAGCCGGCGCAGCGCATCCGGCACGCCACGATTGACGATCTTTAACATGCCGCCGCCGGCGAGGAGCTTGTATTTGACGAGCGCAATGTCGGGTTCAACGCCCGTTGTGTAGCAATCCATCAGAAATGCAATGGTCCCGGTCGGCGCCAGCACGGTGACCTGGGCGTTGCGGTACCCATGCCGCCGGCCCTTGGCCAGCGCGCTTTCCCAGGTCTTGCGGGCCTCATCCTTGAGATAACCAAATTCCTCGCTCGGGTGGATGGTTTCCACGGCGTCACGGTGCAACTGAACGACGCCAAGCGTCGATTCGATGTTGTCCGGCTTGAGCGGCTTGGAAACGTGTGCGCAACGGGCGTCGCGGTAGCCCGGGAACGGACCGATGCCGGCGGCGATTTCCGCGCTTTGCTCATAGGCATGGCCGGTCATGATCGCCGTGATGGCGCCGGCGAGGGCGCGGCCCTCATCGCTGTCATACGGCAGGCCGTAGCTCATGCACAGCGAGCCGAGATTGGCGTAACCCAGGCCGAGCGTGCGGAAAATATGCGAATTTTCGGCAATGTCCTTGGTCGGGTAACTCGCGCTGTCCACGATGATTTCCTGCGCGGTGATGTAGATGCGCACGGCGGCTTTGAACCGTTCGACGTCAAAGGTGCCGTCTTCCCGCTTGAACTTCATCAAATTGAGCGATGCCAGATTACAGGCGGTGTTGTTGAGGAAGACGTATTCGCTGCACGGATTGGTGGAGTGGATTGGCTCGGTGCCCTTGCACGTGTGCCATTTCTGGATCGCGCCATCGTATTGCATGCCGGGGTCACCGCAAATCCAGGTGCCTTCGGCGATTTTGTACAGCAGTTTGGCGGCGTCCTTCTTTTCGAGCGGTTTGGCGGTGGTCACGGCGCGCGTCTGCCATTCCTTGCCCGCGAGCGCGGCTTGCATGAATTCATCACTGGCGCGCACGGACAGGTTTTCATTCTGGTACATCACGCTGCCGTAGGCGTCGCCGTTGTAGGAGCCGTCGTAGCCCTGTTCGATGAGCGCCCAGGCCTTCCTTTCCTCTTTTTGCTTGGCGTCAATGAATTCCTCGATGTCACCGTGCCAGTCACGCAAGGTGTTCATCTTGGCGGCGCGCCGGGTTTTGCCGCCGGATTTCACGACGTTGGCGACCTGATCATAGACCTTCAGGAAACTCATCGGGCCGCTGGGCCGGCCGCCGCCGCTGAGCTTTTCGCGGGCGGATCGGAGCGGGGAAAGGTCCGTGCCGGTGCCGGAACCGTATTTGAAGAGCATGGCTTCGCTGTGGGCGAGGCGCATGATGTCTTCCATGTTGTCCGCGACCGACTGGATGAAGCAGGCGCTGCCCTGCGGATACTCGTACTGCGTGGTCGCGCGTTCGGCCTGCTGCGCCTTGCGGTTGTAAAACCAGTTGCCCTTGCCGGAATTCTTGCCGATGCCGTACTGGCTGAACAGTCCGACGTTGAACCACACCGGCGAATTGAACGCGCCATATTGGTTCAGACAAAGCCAGGTCAACTCATCGTAGAAAACCTCCCCGTCGGCCTTGCTGAAATAACCGTCCTTTACGCCCCAGTCCGCAATGGTCCGGGAGATGCGGTGGATGAGCTGGCGCACCGAGGTTTCACGCTCGGAGGTGTTTTGCTCGCCGTAA